>Ga0194055_10004010_pt1 | contig 11185 bp, 8 predicted proteins | sample SepL449m_MetaG_FD_155482 | JGI IMG/M metagenome (GOLD analysis project Ga0194055, IMG submission 155482) | Anoxic zone freshwater microbial communities from boreal shield lake in IISD Experimental Lakes Area, Ontario, Canada - Sep2016-L442-9m | ecosystem: Environmental > Aquatic > Freshwater >... | reverse complement strand
GGATATCAGGGAGGATCGTGACGCGTCGCGCGGCGAGTTTCGCGTCGGCTTCTGGATCGATGGGACCATTGGCACCTTCGATAATCGTCTTGGCTTTGATCTTGTCGACGTTGCTTGCGTTGATGACATCCCCTAACGCGGCGGGAATCAGCAGATCGACGTCGAGTTCGAGCAATGCATCGGAATCGATACGTTCGCCTCCAGTAAATCCCGCGAGCGAGCCTTTGTTCTTCAATGTGTAAGAGAGTGCGTCCGCGATATTGAGCCCGTTCGGGTTGACGTAGGCTCCTGAAACGTCGCTGATTGCAACGATTGGGAATTTGGCCTCAAACAGGTATTTCGCTGCGTGTGAACCTACATTTCCAAAGCCCTGGATGGCCGTTCTGCATTGTTCGGGTTTGAGATTAAATCGTTTGAGGAGTTTGACGGCCAGCGTACCAACGCCCCGCCCCGTTGCTTCTTCCCGTCCGCGGGCTCCGTACTCTTCGACGGGTTTTCCCGTGATCACCGCCGGATTGAATCCATGGTACTTTTCCCACTGGTTGCGAAACCATGCCATGACTTCATGGTTGGTTCCCATATCGGGTGCCGGGATATCCGTATCGGGTCCAACGATTTCATGAATCTGGTCCACGAACGCGCGGGTTAGATGCTCCAGTTCTCTGCGTGAGAGGGTTTTGGGATCGATGCCGATTCCCCCTTTTGCACCGCCATAGGGAAGATTGACGACCGCGGTCTTCCATGTCATGAGTGCTGCTAGCGAGCGGACTTCGTCGAGATCGACGGCGGGGTGGTAGCGAAGACCTCCTTTCATGGGGCCACGTGCATTGTCATGTTGAACGCGATATCCAAGGACCGTTTCGATTCTGCCGTCGTCACGTTCAAAAGCGACTTGAACGGTGACTTCGCGTTTCGGTGTTCTCAGAAGTTTTCGCATCCAATCGGGGAGATTCAATTGGTCGGCAGCTTGTTCAAAGTAAAAGTTGGTCGCTTCGCTGGATCGCATGATATTTCGGGAGAGGAATGAAAAGAGAAGGAGGGTTAAGATCGTATCGCGAGAGAGCAGCGGATAAAAAAGTTGACTACTTTTTCGTCACGCTGTTTGCCGCGACAACAATGGCCATGAAGGAATCGGCCTTGAGGGATGCACCTCCCACGAGCGCGCCATCGATGTTGGGTTGGCTGAGGAGTTCCAACGCATTATCGGCTTTAACGCTACCGCCGTATTGGATGACGACCCGTTCCGCGACGGGACGAGAAAAGAGTTCTGCGAGAAGATTGCGAATGTCTGCGTGGACTTGTTCGGCTTGAGCAGGTGTAGCGGTCTTGCCGGTACCGATCGCCCAAACGGGTTCGTAGGCGAGGACCGTATTCTGGATCTGTTCGTCGTTTAGTCCTGCCAAGGATCCTCGGATTTGACCTTGAACGACTTCCTCGGTTCGTCCAGCTTCACGCTCTTCGAGCGTTTCACCGACACATACGATCGGAGTCAGGCCGGCCGACAAAACAGCATGGAGCTTTTCGTTGACCAGCGCATCGGTTTCAGCAAAGATCGCGCGGCGTTCGCTGTGGCCGAGGATGACATAACGGCAACCGACGTCGAGCAACATGCCGACACTGAGTTCACCTGTGTAGGCACCTTCGGGTTTGCTAAAAACGTTTTGAGCACCAAGCTGAACAGGGCTTCCTGCCAGCGCGGAAGCGAGGTCGCTCAAATAGACCGATGGAGGGCATACCGCCACGTCGACGTTCCCAAGTTCTGGAAGGGTGGCGATCAATTGTTGGACGAGTGCGTGAGACGACTTTCTCAGCAGGTTCATCTTCCAGTTTCCAGCGATCAAAAACTTTCTCACAAGCGATTTCCTTGGGGGCTAGGGTGGGTGGAATTGCAGCGACCCAGACGGCTGGATTGCTACGTTGCGACATTTCCCTTACTCGAAATGATCGCAAAATTCGTGGCTGGCAAGGCCAGGCGCCGTGGCCACAATTCTCTGACACCCAGGATGTCGGAATTGCCCAGATTGTCAAGATTGGTCTGGATTTATCCTAACGGGAGTTGGTACCGTCCCCAGCAGCATTTGAGGGAGCGGCACGGAGATTCCATGGTCAGAGATTCCATGGTCGGGTCCGATCCATCGTCTCCCTCTTTTCCGATCGCACTCAGAAACTTTTGCAATCAGGCAATGCGAATTCCATGCGCAAGATAGCAGTCCTCAATCAAAAAGGTGGCGTTGGCAAGACCACCACAGCGGTCAACATGGCTGCTGCGCTCGCGGCGCATGATAAGAAGGTGTGCGTGGTGGACCTCGATCCTCAAGCCCATGCTTCGCTACACCTCGGTGTTACATTGTCTGCGGAAGAGACGAGCATCTACGATTTGTTATGCGGAGATGCATCCCTCGGGGATGTACGCCGAACCGTTACGGACAATCTGTCGATCATTCCCGCCAGTCTGGATTTGGCTGCAGCGGAAATGGAATTGGCTGGTGAGGTGGGACGCGAGGTCATCCTCCGAGATCGCATTGAAAACGATTCCTCCGATCATGATTTTCTCATCATCGATTGCCCTCCTTCGCTAGGAGTGTTGACACTCAACGCATTGACGGCCGTGGACGAAGTTTTCTTGCCATTGCAGCCTCATTTTTTAGCACTTCATGGATTGAGCAAGTTGCTGCGCACGATGGAAGTCGTCGCCAAACGATTGAATCCGAGCCTTCGCTTGGAAGGAATTGTGCTTTGCATGTATGAGTCGAGCACTCGCCTCGCAGCCGAAGTCAGCCGCGATGTCGAGGAGTTTCTCGAAGCCAGCGCAGCGCAGAGTCCGGTTTGGTCGAGCGCCAAATTCTTTCAGACAAAGATCCGACGCAATATTCGCTTGGCGGAAGCACCCAGCTTTGGTCAATCCATTTTCGACTACGCTCCCAATTCGCATGGAGCTGAGGACTATCTCGCCTTGGCTCGTGAGGTTCTTGAGATTGCATCGGCGACTCAAAACACTGAAGTGGCTCCCTTTTCCTCGAACTAGTCCTTTTGTCTTGACCAACGCTGTCAGAAGGCTCCCATTATGAAACTTCAACGATCGTGGGTCCGTCCGTTGCCTTGGATGGTCGTAGGGTTGGGCGTCATGCTTTCTGCCAATGTTGGTTGCCAACAATGGTCGTTTCGCGAAAACACAACGAAGATGTTTGGGGCGGAGGCGAACGATGACGATTGGGCACCGCCAACCGACATTACCTACGATCTGGATGAGCGATCCGGAAAAGAAAAGAATCGAAGATCGAAGGGTTTGGCGAGCAAATGGTGGCCTGGAAGAGGAGAAAAGGATAGTGAATCGCCACCGCGAGTCATTCTGCCAAAAGATCGCGATGCACAAAAGAAATTGGCCGAAGCAAATGCTCTTCTGGACGCGCACAAGAATCCTGTAGAGAGTAATTCCAAGTCAACCAAATCCGGTGCCGTTGTCGGGAACGGCGGGAATTCAGCGTCGTTAGCCGCAACCGATACGAAGGCGAACAACAGTTCGATCACTGCGAAGCCAGAGGCATCGACCGCAGCGTCATCCAATGCCGCCAGCAACAGTTCTGTTCCGGGTTCGTCGGCGACCACGGCTCCCACCAGCGCTGCTCCGACTTCCACTATCGCGACGTCCGACCCAGCCAAGCCCGAAGCGCCATTGGCGACTTCGGTGGTCGATACAGGACTTCAGCAAGTCGATCTCGAAGGCGCATTGCAGTCCCTGCCCAGCCAATATCGCGACACGATTCGGAAATCGATTCAAGAGATGCAAATGGCGGAGCAAAAGAGCCAAGCGTCGAAGGCGGAACCGACTCCCGTCGCGGGAGTGACGGACGAATCGAAGGCACTGGCAGTTGCAACCCTTAAAGAAGCTGCATCGCAAGAAACGAACGACGGTGACGTTTCATTATCGGAAGTTCGAACAGCTGATTTTCACTCGGAGACGGATAATGCCTCCGGTGGAGTTACCGTTCGATTGGGGAAAGGTGATGGACCCTCATCCCAAGTGGTGGCCAGCAGCCATCATTCTGCAGCGATAGGAGATGTAGCGACTTCCTTGTCCCCAAGCTCTGCAGTCCATTCGGCTGCCACGAACCACCTTTCGTGGAGTCAACAAACCAGTCTAGCCATCGAAACCCTCGAGTCGCAACTCGAGCAATCCCCGAGTGCTGATCTCGCGATGCGTACCAGCCAAGAGATTACTCTTCGCATGCTGTATGTGGCGCAGCGGCGACTCGACGAAGCGCTTCGGCCTATTGAATCCCTTAGCGAAAATGAGCAGATCTTTGTTCAAAATCAGATGAGGGCACTGTACGAGGCCAGCAACCCGGATGCCAATCCATCGCGTGCACGGCACGGCAGTCTCGTCATGAGCCGTTTGCGCGAAGCGACGGACCATTTATCGAATGTTGCTAACCTAGAAGTGCGCGACCTTGCATTCTGTGATGAAGTCGGGGGGTATGGCATTTATCAACGCTGCAAGAAGTATCAGTTTGCACCGGACCAGGATGTGTTGCTCTATTGCGAGATCGATCATGTCACTGCGGAACGGGTGAAATCAGGATTCGAAACGCAACTCCAGGGTAGCTATGAGATCGTCGACTCGCAAAAGCGAAAAATCACGGAACAGCTACTGCCGATGGAACCGGAGCTGTGCCAGAATCAGCGGCGTGACTACTACATTGTTTATCGCATCTTCATGCCGCAACAGATCCAGCCTGGCAAACACGAGTTGATCCTGACGATCGAGGATATGAAGGGCCATAAGTATGGCCAATCGCTGGTCGAATTTGAAATCAAGAAATAGGACTAGGAACGCGCGAGTGCATCGCGATTCCCCTCAGAATCCCTCTATGAAGACACCCTACTGAGACCGTCTTCGCGTGGGAGCTTCACCACTTTCGGGTAAGGTGGGAGCGGTATCGTCCCAGGGTTTCACGACGGCCTTTCCGTCTTTTCCCACACTCTGCAACTGCGCGATGCGTCTTCGAGCACTCTCCAATTGGGTGTGGCACGCTTGAATCGTTTCAACGGCTTTGGCATAGTCGGACAGCATTTCCTCCAACGGCAAGGTGCCGCTTTCAAGGGCTCGAACGATTTGTTCAAGCTCGATCATCGCGGCTTCAAACGTCTTTGGAGTTTCGTCGGGCTTGGATTTTGGATTAGCCATGGGTTGTGTGCATGTCTGAGTGACTGGCGGTTAAGGTTAATGCGCGAAGAGATCGGAATATTATTGATGAACGTAACCTTTGGGTTGCATTTGCTTGATCCCAGATTTGGACTTGGACCACAGTCCCGTCCTGGAAACAAATTCTCCAATTTTGGTGAGCGGGACGCCGTCGATTTCTTTCGGCATCGTCTCGATGGCATCGGGCGAAACGGATAGCAAGAGCTCGAAATCTTCGCCATCGCCGATGGCATGCTCCAGTCCCTTTTGACCAGTGATTTTAGCCATTTCATAGGCCGCTTCGCTGATCGGGAGCGAGTCCAATTCGAGTTGAGCACCGCAGCGACTGGCGGCGGTCATGTTGAGCAAATCAATTCCCAGTCCATCGCTGATATCGGTGGCTGCTCGCACGATTCCCAATCCATGCAGCTTGCGGGCAAGTTTCCATCGGGGTTCGAAATGGAGATGTTTGCCTAGGAGGCTTCCACCCAAGGCGCCGGTGACGACAATAGCGTCTCCCGGCGATGCACCGCTCCGCAACCAACAACCTTCCGGCGGTGCTTTGCCGATCGCGGTCATATGAACGACCAACGGTCCCTCCCAAACATTGGTATCACCACCGGCGATAGCGACTCCGTGCTGTTCGCACGCTTCGCAGACTCCTTCGAAGACTTCAGCGCCGATCAGACCGCTGTTTTTCTTTGGCAGGCAGAGGGACAGAAACACAGCGATTGGTTCGGCTGCCATCGAGGCAAGGTCGCTCAAGTTCACCGAGACGAGTTTGTGCCCGACCGCACGGGCTCCGCATTCCTCGAGGACAAAGTGGGTGCCATCGCACAACGAATCCGTGGTCACGACGGAATCGGTTCCCCAAGGTTCGATCAAGGCGCAGTCATCCCCTATCCCCAACTTGACTTTGGGGAGACGCGAGGCCCGTTGTTTGGCCCAAGCGATAAAACCGTGTTCCATAGACGTGAGTGAAATGAGTGGCGAGGGAAGATCTGTTATTGAGTCGTCTTCGTGACAAGGGTTCGCTGATTCTAACGGATGAACAGGATTTGGGTGGATGCACGAACGAACCGAACAAGACTAGGTATTTCGCAATCTAAACAACGACCCGAACCCAGGATCGGGGCGACGCGGGCCTTCTTCCCGCGACTGATAGCGACCAGGACATGGTCATCGGCAGGCCAAAAGGGGTAGAGTGGATCCTAATCGCTGGGTTGGGGTTTCCCGCTCCAGCCCAATTTTGTCCTGAGGGCTTGATAGTCATCGTGCCCTGGGACGCTGATCAATTGGAATTTGTGATCCGCACGACGAACGCGAACCGAATAGCGATCCTCCCAGGTGCATAGGATGCGACCGTCAACCACCACACTCGCTGTGGGGTGACCGTCCTGCAATCGCAAATCGAACACTCGATCGGCAGTATCGACGACAGGACGCATCGTCAGGGTGTGGGGACTGATGGGGCATATGACGAAGGCTTGAAGATTGCGCCGCAAGATAGGCCCACCAGCAGATAGATTGTGCGCTGTGGAACCGATGGGTGTGCTGATGATCAATCCATCGCAGGCGTACGTGGTTGCCAACACACCATCGATATGGAGATCGATGTACATCATTGTGTACGGAGGTCCGCCCAAGATGGCTGCTTCGTTGAGCCCCAACATGGAGTGGATTTCTCGATCCCCATCGGTTACCGAACAACGCAGCATCAAGTGACTAGTAATCGGATAGTCACCTCGGCAGACATTGGGCCAAACATTCAGAAAACTCTCGGGTTGAATGGCTGCTAGAAATCCCAGACGCCCCAAGTTCACTCCCAGGACGGGGCGTTGATTCTCTCCCATTTGGCGGGCCGATTGCAAGATCGAACCATCCCCACCCAGCACAACCACGAGGTCGGAGGCGCAATCACGGAATTCGTGTTCGAACCGAGTATCGACTGCGATGACATCCGCGAATCGTTCGATGTGATGCAGGATGTTTGGAAGTTCCGAATCGACTCTCGGACGATTAGGAGCCGCTACAACGACGACTCGAGGTCGATCGCGTCCTTGTCGAATCCAGTCTGCTTCCGTTGTCACCAAAGCAACATCCTAGAGGGAGGAGCCCGCATAATTCTCAGCAAGTTCTCGGCACGCCTTGGCGATGCCTTCGGGATGTAACCCCATTTCTTGGAGCAATTCATTGCGTTCACCATGTGGTATGAATTGGTCAGGAATACCTAGGGTTCGGAGAATGCGGGTATCCCAGCCATGGTGGCACGCGGCTTCAAGAACAGCGGATCCAAAACCACCCATCAAGGCCCCTTCTTCCAATGTGACGATGAACCGGCAGTCCTCAAACAGCTGTCCCAAGCGATCGATATCGAGCGGTTTGATGAAGCGCGCATTGACGACGGTAACGTCGATCCCTTCTTGAGCCAGGATATTCGCTGCTGCTAGTGCTTGTTGCATCATGGCACCGATAGAAACGATGGCTCCATCGCGTCCGGGGCGGACGACCTCGGATTTGCCAAGTTCGATACGGCTGACGGGACGATCGAAGGCCATGGCGCTGATCTTCGGATAACGGATCGATGTTGGGCCGGGATGTTTTAATGCGAATTCCAACATCGGATCGACTTCGGTCGAGTCTGCGGGAGCCATCATGACCATATTTGGAAAAACCCGCATGTATCCGATATCGAACAATCCATGGTGGGTGGGTCCATCCGGACCGGTGAGACCCGCACGATCGAGCATCAAGGTGACGGGGAGATTTTGCAATGCCACCTCTTGAAAGATTTGGTCATAGGATCGTTGCATGAACGTGCTGTAAATCGCGACGATGGGTCTGAGTCCGACTTTGGCTTGGCCAGCAGCAAACGCCACGGCATGCGACTCGCAAATCCCCACATCAAAGAAACGGTCTGGAAACTCATCGCGGACCGGTTCGAGTTTGTTCCCTTGGCACATGGCAGCCGTCATGACGGTAACTCGTTGGTCGCGACGCATTTGTTTAGCAATCGCATCGCGAGCGTAATTCGTGAAGGCTGGCTTCTCTCCAACACTCAGAACGCGAGGGCTACCTTCTTCGTCTTCGAAGGCGGGAGGTGTATGAAAGTAGACAGGGTCCTCTTCGGCAGGTTTATAGCCCCGGCCTTTTTCGGTAACGACATGAAGAAGGGTGGGGCCTTTCAAGTCCCGAACCATCTCCAAGTACTTCTTCATCAGTCGAATATCATGCCCATCGATCGGTCCGATGTAGCGGAATCCGAATTCTTCGAACAGCATCCCTCCGACCATGCCAGCTTTGACCCCTTCCTTGATTTGCGCGAGCAAACGTTCCGTGGGATCACCGAAGACGGGGACCTTGTTTAGGACTTTGGTCACCTCGTGTTTCAAGCCGGTATAAAAGGGATTGGTCCTCAAGCGATCGAGGTAACTTGCCAATGCTCCGACGCGAGGGCATATCGACATCTTGTTGTCGTTGAGCACGACGATCACGTCTTTATTGAGTTCCCCTGCATTGTTGAGGGCTTCAAACACAATGCCGGATGGGAAGGCGCCATCGCCGATCACAGCGATGCTCTTTCGCTGAGGCTCTTGCATCAAGTCGTCACCGGACTTGAGACCTAGGACCGTCGAAACGCTGCAGCCAGCGTGCCCGGTCATGAACAAGTCGTATTCGCTTTCAGCCGGGTTGGGATAACCCATCAAACCACCCCGTTCGCGGATGGTCTTGAATTCGGCGTACCTGCCTGTAATCAACTTGTGGGGATAGATTTGGTGGCCGGTATCCCAGATTAGGCGATCTTTACGGAAGTCAAAAACGGAATGGAGGGCAAGACACAATTCCACCACACCTAGGTTGGAAGCAAAATGCGCCGTCCGCGTTGCCAATAGATTGCACAGAACGTCGCGGATTTCGATCCCTAATCGCTCGAGTTCCTCGACACTCATCGACTGAAGGGGTTCGGCGGAGTCGAGTTTCGACAACAGTTCATGCGATGCCATTCTCAGTGGCTCCTTTCCAGGACGTACTTTGCCAACCATTGCAGAGGAACACTCGTTTCGCCGAGCGGTTGAATCACGCGGATGGATTCCTCGGTCCATCGGTGGGCTTGCTCCCTGCTGGCAGCAATACCATAGACCGCAGGGAAGGTCAGTTTACCTCGTGCGGAGTCTTTCCCGGTCGCCTTACCAGTGTTTTCCGGCGTGCTCTCGACGTCTAGTAGGTCATCGACAATTTGGAATGCGATTCCCAGAGATCGCCCGTAACGGCACAAGGCCGCACGGTCGGCTGGCGATGCTCCACCGGCAATGGCCCCCAGTTCGACGGACGCTTGAAGCAGAGCCCCCGTCTTTCGCCGATGGATGGCTTCGAGCCAGCTTTTTTGTTCGTCGATTGGCATACCTGGGATGTCCCGTTGTTCGGCGAGCAAATCATCCATTTGTCCGCCGACCATTCCCTCGGGACCCACCGACGCTGCCAAAACGCGGCAGCATTCTGCGGCCGATTCGGCGGAGAGAGAACTGTTCAAGATGGCTTGAAACGCAAGAGGTTGCAGCGCATCTCCGGCGAGGATGGCGGTGGCTTCATCGAATTGTTTGTGGCAAGTCGGCCGACCACGCCGCAAGTCGTCGTCATCCATAGCAGGAAGGTCGTCGTGAATCAGCGAGTAGCAATGCATCATTTCCAGCGCGACCGCACACTTCATGGCGTTGGAAGTCCCACCACCGGTTGCGTGGGAAGCGAGCAGGCACAGGACGGGGCGCAATCGTTTGCCTGGAGCCAACAGGGAATAACGAATGGCATCTTGCAGGCGAGCGGGGCAATTGACTCCGAGTTCCCGCAGTGACCGATCCAACGCTACGTCTACCTCTCCCTGGAGGGCTTGCCATACCTTCAGGAACGAATCCACATCGGTGACAGCGAGGTGTGGAGAACGGGTGTCGATCGTGTTTTCCAGAGACGACGCGTGAGTCGAAGAGTAATTGATAGTAAGTGTCCTGCAAGCGAAGGAATGAGTTCGCGGCACGCCATCCGCAGCGGCACCAAAGAGCCGTCAGGATTGTAACGATTCTCGACAGTCCGAGAATCCGATGAGCCAGTTGAAAATTCTAACCTGTTCCCATCGTTCGGCTCCTATCCCGAAGCGTCGACCGGGGCGGCTTGCCACTTGCTTACGCCTGCAAATTGCGATTTTTGCCAGATCGAACAACGCGATGGGGTCTATCAGCGAGGGGTTTTCTCGGGCTCGGGCGAGGGTCAGACCAGGCAATCGTCAAATCCGGACTTCTTGAAGTGAAGGTGTACAAGGACTTTCCGAGAATTCGATAGAACGTCAGAAACACGAGAAATCGGGAACCTTTAGCCTATTTAAAGGGCCTCTTCGGTTGCTGAAAGTCGCTCCAGCAACTCATAATAAACGGAAGATAATATCGGAACTGAGGTTTCGGCACGGGGTTAACCGCAACGGGACACGAGTCCGGAAGGCTCAGTATCCTAGCTGGCCCCGCCTGTGGGGCTCGGGTTCCTACTCACTCCCAATCCATCTCACTATTCGCTGCTTGAATTGCTTGAATGAAGGCCAGTACGATGAAAAAAAGCTTGATTTCGACCCGTTGCAAATTGGTTGCAGGGATCGCATTGGCGACTTCCATTCTCGGTTCCTCGGTTCCAGCCCTTGGTCAAATGGGGGGTGGATTAGGGGGACTTGGGGGAACGGGAGGCGGAGGAGGATTCGGCACCACGGGCGGATTTGGAGGTACTGGTGGCGGCATGGGTGGCACCATGGGAAGTCAGCCAGGTTCTGGAATGTTCGGCAGTAGCTCGGCGCCAGCCACGGGTTCGGCGGGCCTTACCCCATCGACCTTTCCTGGCGTATTCGGTGGGCCAGGGGTTAGCGGAAACAACACCATTGGGAATATGAATGCCCGGCCACTTTCGATTTCTGGTTCGAACGGAGGCGCGCCCGCGACGAACGTGTTTGGCGTCCGCACTCAACCCACC
>Ga0194055_10004008_pt1 | contig 11186 bp, 7 predicted proteins | sample SepL449m_MetaG_FD_155482 | JGI IMG/M metagenome (GOLD analysis project Ga0194055, IMG submission 155482) | Anoxic zone freshwater microbial communities from boreal shield lake in IISD Experimental Lakes Area, Ontario, Canada - Sep2016-L442-9m | ecosystem: Environmental > Aquatic > Freshwater >... | reverse complement strand
CGGCCTTATCGGCGACCGGTTGCCTCTTGCCAGGGTGCTCGCCGGCATCACCGAGATCGTCCACGAGATCCATGCCGGACTGCTCGGCGGCGACGACGCCGCTCGCGCCATCATGACCACCGACACCGTGCCCAAACAGGTTGCGCTGCATCACGATGTGGAGTCGGGGGAGAACTGGACGGTCGGTGGCATGGCCAAGGGCGCCGGCATGCTCGCACCGTCGCTGGCCACCATGCTGGTGGTGCTCACCACCGACGCGATGGCCGATGCGGCCGCCCTGGACGCCGCACTGCGCCGGGCCGCTGCCCGCACCTTCGACCGCCTGGACGTCGACGGCAGTTCCTCGACCAATGACACCGTGCTGCTGCTGTCCTCCGGCGCCAGCGAGATCCGGCCCACTCAGGACCACCTCGACGACGCGGTGCTGCGGGTCTGCGAGGATCTGTGCGCCCAGATGCAGGCCGACGCCGAAGGCGTCACCAAGAGGGTACTGATCACCGTCACCGGCGCGCCCAATGAGGACGACGCCGTGGTCGCTGCCCGCCATGTTGCCCGCGACAGCCTGGTCAAGACGGCACTGTTCGGATCCGACCCGAACTGGGGGCGGGTGCTGGCCGCGGTCGGCATGGCCCCCTTCACGCTGGACCCGTCGCGGATCTCGGTGTCGTTCAACGGGTCTCCGGTGTGCATCGACGGCGCCGGAGTGCCCGGAGCGCGTGACGTCGATCTGTCCGGCCCGGACATCGCGGTCACCATCAACCTCAACATCGGCAGTGGTGAGGCCACCATCCGCACCACCGACCTCTCGCACGCCTACGTCGAAGAGAACTCGGCGTACAGCTCATGACGGCCACGATGAATGCCGAAGCCGTCCGGGGCAGGATCGTCGTGGTCAAGTACGGCGGAAACGCCATGACCGACGAGACGCTCACGGCCGCCTTCGCCGACGACATCGTGTTCCTGCACAAGGCGGGCATCCACCCGGTGGTGGTGCACGGCGGCGGCCCGCAGATCAGCGCCATGCTCAAACGCCTCGGCATCGCGGGGGAATTCAAGGGCGGATTCCGGGTCACCAGCCCGGAGGTGCTCGACGTGGCCCGCATGGTGCTGTTCGGAAAGGTCGGCCGGGAACTGGTCAACCTCATCAACGTCCACGGTCCGTATGCCGTCGGCCTCACCGGCGAGGACGCGAAGTTACTCACCGCGGTGCGGCGCAGCGTGATGGTCGACGGGGTCGACACCGATATCGGTCTGGTCGGCGATGTCGAGACCGTCAACACGGCGGTGGTGCACGACCTCATCGCGGCAGGCCGCATCCCGGTGATCTCGACGATCGCCCCGGATGCCGACGGGGTGGTGCACAACATCAACGCCGACACCGCCGCCGCGGCAGTTGCCGAGGCCCTCGGCGCCGAGACGCTGCTGATGCTCACCGACGTTGAAGGGCTCTACACCCGCTGGCCCGACCGCGACTCGCTGGTCAGCGAGATCGACACGGCCACATTGGCAGAACTGCTGCCCGGTCTGGAGGAGGGCATGGTGCCCAAGATCGAGGCCTGCCTGCGGGCGGTCAACGCCGGGGTGCCCAGCGCGCACGTCGTCGACGGGCGGGTCGAACACTGTGTGCGCAACGCGTTGCTCACCGACGCCGTTACCGGCACCAGGGTGGTCCGGGCATGACCCTTCTCGACCGCTGGCAGGGGGTCATGATGAACAACTACGGCACCCCGCCGCTGGCGCTGGCCAGTGGCGAGGGGGCGATGGTGACCGACGTCGACGGCAGGACCTACCTGGATCTGCTCGGCGGCATCGCGGTCAACATCCTCGGCCACCGCCATCCTGCCGTGATCGAGGCGGTGACCGCCCAGTTGAACACCCTGGGCCATGTGTCCAACCTCTATGCCACCGAACCGGGCATCGCCCTGGCCGAGGCCCTCGTCGGTCACCTCGACGCCGAGGTGCCCGCGCGGGTCTTCTTCTGCAACTCCGGCGCCGAAGCCAACGAAGTCGCCTTCAAGATGACCCGGCTGACCGGCCGCACGAAAATCGTTGCGGCGCAGAACGCTTTCCACGGCCGCACCATGGGCGCGCTCGCACTCACCGGCCAGCCCGCCAAGCAACAGCCGTTCGAGCCGCTGCCCGGCTACGTCACCCACGTGCCCTACGGCGACGTCGATGCGCTCGCCGCCGCCGTCACCGACGACACCGCGGCGGTGTTCCTGGAACCGATCATGGGAGAGGGCGGAGTCGTCGTCCCGCCCGCGGGCTACCTGGGTGCGGCACGGGAGATCACCAGCCGCCACGGTGCACTGCTGGCCATCGACGAGGTGCAGACCGGCGTCGGACGCACCGGCGTGTTCTATGCCCACTCCCACGATGGCATCACCCCCGACGTCATCACGCTCGCCAAGGGCCTGGGAGCGGGTCTGCCGATCGGCGCCTGCCTGGCCCTCGGACCGGCCGCCGACCTGATGACACCGGGCATGCACGGCAGCACCTTCGGCGGTAATCCGGTCTGTGCCGCTGCCGCGCTCGCGGTGCTGCGCGTGCTGGCGACCGAGGACCTGATGGGCCATGCCGACCGGCTCGGTAAGGCCCTGGCCCACGGCATCGAGGAACTGGACCATCCGCTCGTCGACTATGTGCGCGGTCGGGGACTGTTGCGCGGTGTCGTCCTGCGTGCACCTCATGGCAAGGCCGTCGAGTCCGCCGCGCGGGAGGCGGGATTCCTGGTCAATGCCGCCGCCCCCGATGTCATCCGGTTGGCGCCCCCGCTGATCATCACCGAGGCGCAGGTGGACAGCTTCCTGACCGCCCTGCCCGGCATCCTCGACATCGGGAATGAGGCAGCATGACCGTCCGCCACTTTCTCCGCGACGACGACCTGACGCCCGCCGAGCAGGCCGAGGTGCTGGCGCTGGCCGCGGAACTGAAACTCGCGCCGATGAGCCGGCGGCCGCTGGCGGGCCCGCGCGGCGTGGCGGTGATCTTCGACAAGAACTCCACCCGGACCCGGTTCTCCTTCGAGATGGGCATCGCTCAACTCGGTGGGCATGCCGTCGTCGTCGACGGCCGCTCCACCCAACTCGGCCGCGACGAGACCCTCGAGGACACCGCCCGCGTACTGTCCCGCTACGTCGACGCCGTCGTGTGGCGCACCTTCGGACAGGACCGGCTCACCGCGATGGCCTCTGCTGCGTCGGTCCCGGTCATCAACGCGCTGTCCGATGAGTTCCACCCCTGTCAGGTACTGGCCGACCTGCAGACTCTCGCCGAGCGCAGAGGAGCACTGGCCGGACTGCGGATGACCTACCTCGGCGACGGCGCCAACAACATGGCGCATTCGCTGATGCTCGGCGGCGTCACCGCCGGCATGCACATCACCATCGCAGCCCCGGCGGGTTTCGAGCCGGACCCCGCCGTGGTGGTCGCGGCGCGGGCCCGTGCCGCCGAGACCGGCGCGACGGTCACCGTCACAGGCGATCCACGGGCCGCTGCCGACGCGGCCGACGTGCTGGTCACCGACACCTGGACCTCCATGGGGCAGGAGGACGACGGATTGGACCGCGTCGCGCCCTTCCGGCCCTTTCAGATCAACGGCGGGCTCCTGGCTCTGGCGGATCCCGATGTTGTTGTACTGCACTGCCTTCCGGCCCACCGGGGTGACGAAATCACCGACGAGGTGATCGACGGTCCGCACAGTGCGGTGTGGGACGAGGCGGAGAATCGGCTGCACGCACAGAAGGCGCTGCTGGTGTGGCTGTTGGAACACGCATGACGACACGTGCCTCGGAGACCAACCGCGCCGGGCGGCAGGCCCGCATCGTCGCCCTGCTGTCTGCTCTGCCCGTACACAGCCAGTCCGAACTCGCTGCTCTGCTCGCCGGTGAGGGCATCGAGGTCACCCAGGCGACGCTGTCGCGCGACCTGGAGGAACTCGGCGCGGTGAAACTGCGCGGCGCCGACGGCGGAGTCGGGGTGTACGTGGTCCCCGAGGACGGCAGCCCGGTGCGGGGGGTGTCCGGCGGCACCGAACGGCTGTCCCGGCTGCTGGGCGACCTGCTGGTGTCCACCGACGCCAGCGCCAATCTCGCTGTCCTGCGCACCCCGCCCGGAGCGGCGCACTACCTGGCCAGTGCCATCGACAGGGCCGCGCTGCCCGAGGTGGTGGGCACCATCGCCGGGGACGACACGATCTTCGTGGTCGCCCGCGAGCCGGTGACCGGTGCACAATTGGCCGCCACCTTCGAGACCATCCGATAGAACAACAAGGGAGCACCCGATGTCTGAGCGCGTCATCCTCGCCTATTCCGGCGGACTGGACACCTCGGTGGCCATCAGCTGGATCGGTAAGGAGACCGGCCGCGAGGTGGTGGCAGTGGCCATCGACCTCGGTCAGGGCGGCGAGGATATGGAGGTGGTGCGCCGGCGTGCGCTGGACTGCGGCGCGGCCGAAGCCGTGGTGGTCGACGCCCGCGACGAGTTCGCCGAGGAGTACTGCCTGCCGGCCATCCAGTCCAATGCGCTCTACATGGACCGCTATCCGCTGGTGTCGGCACTGAGCCGGCCGCTGATCGTCAAGCACCTGGTTGATGCGGCGCGCAAGTACGGCGGTGGGGTCGTCGCGCACGGCTGCACCGGCAAGGGCAACGATCAGGTTCGCTTCGAGGTCGGATTCGCCTCCCTGGCACCGGATCTGGAGGTGCTCGCACCCGTCCGCGACTATGCCTGGACCCGGGAGAAGGCCATCGCGTTCGCCGAGGACAACGACATCCCGATCAACGTCAGCAAGCGCTCGCCGTTCTCCATCGACCAGAACGTGTGGGGCCGTGCGGTGGAAACCGGCTTCCTCGAGCATCTTTGGAATGCGCCGACGAAGGACGTCTACGACTACACCGAGGACCCGACGCTGAACTGGAACACCCCGGATGAGGTGATCATCGGATTCGAGCGCGGGGTCCCGGTGTCCATCGACGGCAACCCGGTCTCTGTGCTGGAAGCCATCGAGGAGCTCAACCGCCGCGCCGGCGCCCAGGGTGTGGGCCGACTCGACGTCGTCGAGGACCGGCTGGTGGGCATCAAGAGTCGGGAGATCTACGAGGCGCCCGGCGCCATGGTGCTCGTCACCGCGCACACCGAACTCGAACACGTCACCCTCGAGCGTGAGCTCGGCCGGTTCAAGCGCGGCACCGACCGGAAGTGGGGCGAACTTGTCTATGACGGATTGTGGTTTTCCCCGCTGAAGCGCGCACTGGAGTCTTTCGTCGCCAACACCCAGGAGCATGTCACCGGCGAGATCCGGATGGTGTTGCACGGCGGCCACATCGCGGTTAACGGACGCCGGAGCCCCGAATCTCTGTACGACTTCAACCTGGCCACCTACGACGAGGGCGACACCTTCGACCAGTCGGCGTCCAAGGGCTTCGTCCATGTGCACGGCCTGTCCTCCAAGATTGCCGCCCGCCGGGACTTGCGGGCCGGCCAATCGCCGACGTGAGCACCAACCAAGGCTCGCGTGGGGCGGCCGGTTCGAGGGCGGTCCGGCGCCAGCCCTTGCCGCGCTGAGCAAGTCCACTCATTTCGACTGGGTACTGGCGCCGTATGACATCGCGGCCTCCAAGGCGCACGTCCGGGTGCTGCACCGTGCCGGACTGCTCACCGATGAGCAGTGTGACGGTCTGCTCGCCGGGTTGGACAGCCTCGGAAGCGATCTCGCCGACGGCGGTTTCACCCCGTCGGCCACCGACGAGGACGTCCACGGTGCGCTGGAACGCGGCCTGATCGACCGGGTCGGCGCGGATCTCGGTGGGCGGCTGCGGGCCGGCCGGTCGCGCAACGACCAGGTGGCGACCCTGTTCCGGATGTGGCTGCGCGACGCGATGCGCCGGGTCGCCGACGGGGTCCTCGGAGTTGTGGACGCTTTGGCCGCCCAGGCCGGCGCCCACCCGGACGCCGTCATGCCCGGAAAAACCCATCTGCAGGCCGCGCAACCCGTTCTGCTCGCACACCACCTGCTGGCCCACGCCCACCCCCTGCTGCGGGACGTCGACCGCATCGTCGACTTCGACGTCCGCACCTCGGTGTCCCCGTACGGATCGGGTGCGCTGGCGGGATCGTCCCTCGGGCTTGATCCCGACGCCATCGCCGCGGACCTCGGATTCACCGCCGCAGCGGATAATTCGATCGACGCCACCGCATCGCGCGACTTCGCCGCCGAGGCGGCCTTCGTTCTGGCCATGATCGGCGTGGATCTGTCCCGGCTGGCCGAGGACATCATTCTCTGGAGCACAACCGAATTCGGCTACGTCACCCTCGACGACGCTTGGTCGACCGGTAGCTCGATCATGCCGCAGAAGAAGAATCCCGACATCGCCGAGCTCGCTCGCGGCAAGGCCGGCCGGCTGATCGGCAACGTGGCCGGGCTACTGGCCACGCTCAAGGCCCAGCCCTTGGCCTATAACCGTGACCTACAGGAGGACAAGGAGCCGGTATTCGACTCGGTGGCCCAGCTGGAACTGGTGCTGCCGGCGATGGCAGGGCTGGTCGCGACGCTGCGTTTCGACGTGGACCGGATGGCGGCTCTGGCCCCGGCCGGCTACACGCTGGCCACCGACGTCGCCGAATGGCTGGTGCGCCGTGGTGTTCCGTTCCGGGTGGCCCACGAGGCGGCGGGTGCTGCGGTGCGAACGGCCGAGAGGCGGGGGGTCGGTCTCGGCGAACTCACCGATGAGGAGTTCACCTCGATTCATGCCGACCTGAAGCCGCAGGTTCGCGAGGTGCTGACGGTCGCGGGTTCGGTGCGGGCACGCAACGCCCGTGGCGGTACGGCCCCCGAGCAGGTGGCCCGCCAACTCGCGGGCGTGCATGAAACGGCCGTCGGCCTGCGCGGTCGCCTCAGCCGGGGATGACCCGCCTCAGCCGCCTGACTCCACCATCTCCGACAACTCCATCCAGCGGCTTTCCTTGTCGGCCAAGTCGTTCTCGAAGGCCCGCAATCCGGCGGTGAGCCGGGCAATCCCGACATGATCGGACTGGTCGTGTTCGGCGATCTCGACGTGCGTGGCGTTGATCCGATCCGAGAGCTTCGCCAGCGCGCGGTCCAGTGCGGCGATCTCCTTCTGCACACCGCGCAACTCGGCACCCGACAGTGTCTCGGTGGGGATGGTTGCGGCAGAACCGCGGGCGGTACCGGTCTGGTCAGCGCGGCGTTGGGCGGACATTCGCAGGTATTCGTCGACGCCGCCGGGCAGGTGGCGCAGGTGGCCGTTGAGAACGGCGTACTGCTGATCGGTGATCCGCTCCAGCAGATACCGGTCATGGGAGACGACGATCAGCGTGCCGGGCCACGAGTCGAGCAGATCCTCGGTTGCTGAGAGCATGTCGATGTCGACGTCGTTGGTCGGCTCGTCGAGCACCAGGACGTTCGGTTCCTCGAGCAGGATGAGCATCAGTTGCAGCCGTCGGCGCTGGCCGCCGGATAGCTCGCCGACCCGGGCGGACAACTGATCACGGCGAAATCCCAAGCGCTCCAACAACTGTGCCGGAGTTAGCTCCTTGCCGTCGACCACATATCCGGCCTTGAGGCGGCCGAGCACCTCGCGAACCAGATCCTCCTCGATTCCGGCCAGTTGGCTGCCCTGCTGGTCGAGCATCGCCAGGCGAACCGTCTTGCCGCGCTTTACCCGGCCGCCGCTCGGGGCGATGGCGCCGGCGATGACACCGAGCAGGGTGGACTTACCCGCACCGTTGGCGCCGACGATCCCGGTGCGCTCGCCGGGAGCGATCCGCCATTCCACTTCGCGCAGAACGGTTTTGCCGTCGAATGACACCGTGACGTCGAGAAGGTCGATGACGTCCTTGCCCAGCCGCGCGGTCGCCAGTTTGGCCAGCTCGACGGTGTCGCGGATCGGCGGGACGTCGGCGATCAGCTGGTTGGCCGCATCGATGCGGAACTTCGCTTTGGAGGTGCGGGCTGGGGCGCCCCGGCGCAGCCAGGCCAGTTCTTTGCGCATCAGGTTCTGCCGCTTGGCTTCGGCAGCCGCCGCGATGCGGTCGCGCTCGACCCGCTGGAGCACATAGGCCGCGTAGCCGCCGTCGAAGGGCTCGACGACGCCGCCCCGGGCACCGCCGTGCACCTCCCAGGTGGTGGTGGCGACCTCATCGAGGAACCAGCGGTCGTGGGTCACCACCAACAGCCCGCCCGCGTTGCGCGGCCAGCGCTGCTGCAGGTGAGCGGCCAGCCAGGTGATGCCCTCGACATCGAGGTGGTTGGTGGGCTCGTCGAGGGCGATCACATCCCATTCGCCGATCAGCAGCTCCGCAAGCTGCACCCGTCGGCGCTGGCCGCCCGACAGCGATCCGATCGGGGCCGCCCAATCGATATCGGACACCAGGCCGGCCACCACGTCGCGCACCCGTGGATCACCGGCCCACTCATGCTCGGGACGATCTCCCACCAGGGCCGATCCCACACCGGCGGCCGGATCGAGGGTGTCGGACTGATCCAGGGCGGCCACCCGCACGCCACCGCGCCGGGTCACCCGTCCGGAATCAGGCGCGATATGCCCGGTGAGCATGCCCAACAGGCTGGACTTGCCCTCGCCGTTGCGGCCGACGATCCCGATACGGTCCCCGTCGTTGACACCGACTGTCAGCCCGTCGAACACGATCTGCGTCGGATACCGCAAACCGAGCGTTTCGGCGCCGAGCAGGTGTGCCACCGCGACGACCTTAATCGGGTCACCCACCGGTCCCGCAACGGCGGCACGGGGGAGGGCAAACCCGCTGGCTGTCGGGCGTCGACGGATTCCCGGGAGCGGTCGGTGATGTGCCATGATGAGCGGGCTGTCGGGGAGGACGCGCGGCGCATATGTTCGGCAGGGAGTAAACGTGGATTTGATGTCGGCAATCACCAAACCCCTTGAGCGGTTGGTGGCGACGGCCCAGAACGGATACGAGGTCGCGCGCTTCGGTGGTTTGGAGACCGGGACGATCCCGTCGCCGTTCCAGATCGTCGAGAGCACTCCGATGTACAAGCTCCGGCGTTACTTCCCGCCGGACAGCCGTCCCGGGCGGCCCAAGCCGGGTCCGCCGGTGCTGATGGTGCACCCGATGATGATGTCGGCGAACATGTGGGACGTCGCCAAGGACGAAGGAGCCGTCGGCATCCTGCACGATGCCGGTCTGGATACCTGGGTCATCGACTACGGGTCGCCCGACGAGGTCGAGGGCGGCATGGAACGCACCCTGACCGACCACATCGTCGCGCTCAGCCAGGCCATCGACACTGTCCGCGACGCCACCGGCCAGAACGTCCACCTCGCCGGCTACTCGCAGGGCGGAATGTTCTGCTATCAGACCGCGGCCTTCCGCCGGTCCAAGGACATCGCCAGCATCGTGACCTTCGGGTCCCCGGTCGACACCCTGGCCGGCCTGCCCGGTGGTCTTCCGACCAACTTGGCAGTGGGATTGGCCGACTTCCTTGCCGACCACGTATTCAGCCATATCGACATCCCGGGATGGTTGGCGCGCGCCGGGTTCCAGATGCTCGATCCGCTCAAGACCGCCAAGTCCCGGGTCGAGTTCCTGCTGCAACTCCACGATCGGGAATCCCTGCTGCCCCGCGAGCAGCAGCGCCGCTTCCTCGACCGCGAGGGCTGGATCGCGTGGTCCGGTCCGGCGGTCGCGGAACTGCTCAAGCAGTTCGTCACGCACAACCGGATGATGACCGGAGGCTTCGCCGTCCAGGGTCAGTTGGTGACGCTGTCCGACATCAGCTGCCCGGTGTTGGCGTTCGTGGGGGAGGTCGACGACATCGGGCAGCCGCCGGCGGTACGCGGTATCAAACGGGCCGCCCAGCACGCCGACGTCTACGAGGTGATGATCAGGGCCGGGCACTTCGGGTTGGTCGTCGGGTCCAAGGCCGCCCTCAACACCTGGCCCACAGTGGCCGACTGGGTGCTGTGGGTATCCGGTCGTGAGCCCCGGCCGGCGAACATCGCCCTGATGCCAGACGTTGAGTCGCAAGCCGCCGACTCCTCCGGCGTGCCGTTGACGTCGCGCCTGATGCTGGGGATGGCCGAGGCTTCGGAGTTGGCGGTGACGATCGCCAAGGGCGCGGCGGACGCCGTGGTCGCGGCGAACAACTCGGTGCGGGTACTGGCCGTCGAGACGGCGCGCACCCTGCCCCGGCTGGTGCGACTGGGTCAGATCAACGACCACACGCGAATCTCGTTGGGCCGCATCATCGCCGAGCAGGCCGATGCGGCGCCGGACGGGGAATTCCTGCTCTTCGACGGTCGCGTGCACACCTACGAGGGCGTCAACCGGCGCATCGACAACGTGGTGCGCGGCCTGATCGAGGTCGGTGTGCGCCAGGGCACCCGGGTCGGTGTGCTGATGGACACCCGTCCCAGCGCCCTGGTCGCCATCGCCGCGCTGTCTCGGCTGGGCGCGGTCGCCGTTCTCCTGCCCCCCGATGCCGACCTGGAACAGGCGGCCCGGCTCGGCGGGATCACCGGCCTGGTCACCGATCCGGCGAACCTGGCCGCCGCTGCCCGGTTGCCCCTTCAAGTTCTGGTTCTCGGCGGGGGCGAAAGCCGCAGTCTTGACGTGCCGGCGGGCAGCAACGTCGTCGACATGGAGCAGATCGACCCGGACGCGGTCGAGCTGCCGGGGTGGTACCGCCCCAACCCGAGTTACGCCCGTGATGCGGCGTTCGTGGTGTTCAACGCGATCGGTGGCGGGGCCCTGGAGCCCAAGCAGATCACCAACTACCGGTGGGCGTTGTCGGCGTTCGGGACCGCGTCGGCGGCCGCGCTGACCCGCAACGACACCGTGTACTGCCTCACCCCACTGCACCACCAGTCCGGTCTGTTGGTCAGCCTCGGCGGCGCGGTGGTAGCCGGGTCGCGGATCGCACTGTCGCGGGGACTGAATCCCGAGCGGTTCCTCGAGGAAGTTCGCCAGTACGGGGTTTCCGTCGTCACCTATACGTGGTCGATGCTGCGGCAGGTGATCGACGACCCCGACTTCTCGTTGTCCGGCAACAACCCGATCCGGCTGTTCATGGGTTCGGGCATGCCGACCGGACTGTGGGAGCGCATCCTCGACGTCTTCGCCCCGGCCAAGATCGTCGAGTTCTTCGCCACTTCCGACGGCCAGGCCGTGCTCGCCAACGTGGCGGG
>Ga0194055_10004007_pt1 | contig 11189 bp, 8 predicted proteins | sample SepL449m_MetaG_FD_155482 | JGI IMG/M metagenome (GOLD analysis project Ga0194055, IMG submission 155482) | Anoxic zone freshwater microbial communities from boreal shield lake in IISD Experimental Lakes Area, Ontario, Canada - Sep2016-L442-9m | ecosystem: Environmental > Aquatic > Freshwater >... | reverse complement strand
GGGTAGTACCCCAGTGGGGGGGAGTGCCCCAGTGGGGGGGAGTGCCCCAGTGGGAGCTGGCGGCATACCGGCCGCCGGCTGCAGCATCGCGGCGGCCGGCTGCACCGAGAGGCCGCTGCGCAGCTGGGCCAGGTTGCCCACCACCACGGTGTCGGCAGCGGTGAGGCCCTCCTTCACGGGAAAGGCGCCGTTCTGGAGGGTGCCGAGGGTCACCGGCACCTGGATCGCCACCGGCAGGTTGGGCAGGGGTTCGGGCTCGATGGCCCGGCCCAGACGCCGCTTGGCCTCCTCCACGCTCACCGCCAGGAACACGAAGGTCTTGCCGGCCTGGAGCAGCACCGCCTGCTGCGGGATCGCCAGCACCTGCTGCTGGGCGAAAATGAGGGTGGCGCTCACTCGCTCGTTGTTGCGCAACGAGCCATCGGGATTGCTGAACTCGGCCTTCACCAGCAGGGTCTGGCGTTCCTTATCAAGGGCCGGGGCCACGAAAATCACCCGTCCCATCGCTCGGGGCCGGCGTGGATCCGGGCCCTTGAGGATCACCGGCAGACCCGGCCGCACCCGGTCGCCCAGTTCACCGGGCACATCGATCCGCACCCAGAGGCGGCTGTTGTCGATCACGCTGGTGACCACCTCGCCGGGCTTGATCACATCGCCCAGCTTGAAGTTGAGGTTGCCCACATAGCCGGCGATCGGCGCCACCACGTTCTTGTAGGCGAGGGTGGCCAGCGAGGCGTTCAGCTTGTCGCGGCTCTGGATCGCCTGGGTCACGTAGTAATCGCGTTCCTTGCTGGAAACGGCGCCCTGCTGGTTGAGGAAGATGTAGCGCTCGGCATTGAGGCGGTTCTTGCGGGCCTCGGCCGCATCGGCATTCACCGTGGCCTTCTGCTGGATCTGATCCAGGGCGAAGAGCAGCTGTCCCGGCTTCACCGGCTGGCCCTCGTACACCGGCATGGCGATGATGCGGCCGGCGATCTCCGAGGAGAGCCGCACCTCGCGGATCGCCTCGAGGGTGCTCTGGTATTCGGCGGAGTCGAGGGTGTTGAAGCTGCGGGGATTGATCAGCTGCACCTGGGGCGGCGTGGGCGCCGGCGTGGGGCTCTCGCTGCAGCCCGCCAGGCCCGCCGCCAACGCCAGGCCCACCGCCAGAGAAGCAGAACGACGAAGGCGCACGGGGCGGGGATAGCTGGGCCGAACCATAGGCGAGGCCTCCGGGGACCTCAAAGCTGCAGCAACCAGAGCGGCAGCCGCGCCTGGTCCGCCGCCGTGCCGCAACGCCAGAGGATGCCCGCGGCGCCAGGATGACGCCGTGCGCGACCCGCCGTGAGCGACCTGTTCAGCCACCGCCGCGAGCAAACCCTGCGCCAGATCGCGCCCCTGGCGGATCGGATGCGGCCCCGCAGCCTCGATGACTTCGTGGGTCAGGAGGCGATCCTGGGCCCGGGCCGGCTGCTGCGGCGCGCCATCGCCGCCGACCGGGTCGGCAACCTGATCCTGCACGGCCCGCCGGGCACCGGCAAGACCACCTTGGCGCGGATCATCGCCGGCAGCACCCGCGCCCACTTCAGCAGCCTCAACGCCGTGCTGGCGGGCGTGAAGGACCTGCGCGCCGAGGTGGAGGCGGCCCGGGAGCGGCTGGCCCACCACGGCCTGCGCACGATCCTGTTCATCGACGAGGTGCACCGCTTCAACACCGCCCAGCAAGACGCCCTCCTGCCCTGGGTGGAAAACGGCACCGTGAGCCTGATCGGCGCCACCACCGAAAACCCCTTCTTCGAGGTGAACAAGGCCCTGGTGAGCCGGGCGCGACTGTTCCGGCTGCAGCCGCTCGAACCGCAGGATCTACGCCGCCTGCTGGAGCGGGCCCTCGCCGACCCGGAACACGGCGTTGGCGCACGGCAGGTGGTGATCAGCACCGAGGCGGCCGACCACCTGCTCGATGTGGCCGGTGGCGATGCCCGCAGCCTGCTCAATGCCCTGGAGCTGGCGGTGGAAACCACCCCGCCCGATGGCGCCGGGGTGATCCACATCGACCTATCGATCGCCGAGGAATCGATCCAGCAGCGGGCCGTGCTCTACGACAAGCAGGGCGATGCCCACTTCGACACGATCAGCGCCTTCATCAAGTCGCTGCGGGGCTCGGACGCCGATGCCGCCCTCTTCTGGCTGGCCCGCATGGTGGAGGCCGGCGAGAACCCGCGCTTCATCTTCCGCCGCATGCTGATCGCCGCCGGCGAGGACGTGGGCCTGGCCGATCCCCAGGCGATGGTGGTGGTGGAGGCCTGCGCCGCCGCCTTCGATCGCATTGGCCTGCCGGAGGGTCTTTACCCCCTGGCCCATGCCGCCCTCTATCTAGCCGGCACCGAGAAGAGCAACAGCAGCCTCGGCTTCTTCGACGCGGTGAAGACGGTGCGCCAGGCCCGGCGCCAGGAGGTGCCCTCCCACCTGCGCGATGCCAACCGTGATGGCGCCGCCTTCGGCGATGGGGTGGGCTACCGCTACCCCCATGCCTACGCCGAGCACTGGGTGGCCCAGCAGTATCTGCCGGGTTCGCTGCAGGGACAGGTGTTCTGGCAGCCGGGCCCCCTGGGCTGGGAGGGGGAGCGGCGGGAGCGGCTGCAGCAGCGCCGCGCTGCCCAGCTGGCCGCCGCCGCCGAAACGGCCCTCGATCGCCCCGACCTGCTGAGCAGCTCACCGGAGGATCCCCTGCTGGAGCGCTGGCTGCAGCGCCAGGCCGCCGCCGAAGGGGAACGGCTCGACCAGTTGCGCCGCCGCTTCTGGAAAGATGCCACGATCGGTCGGCTCGACCGGGTGCTGGTGCTGGAGGCCCACTCCCTGCTCTGGGCCCTCGATCCGCTCCAGGCCGCCGGTGAGGGGGAGGTGGTGATCACGGTGGCGGCCGCCGAGCAGCGGCAGCGGCTGGAGGCCCAGCTACAGGTGCTCGATGCCCTGCAGCGCCCCCGGCTGCTGGAGGTCGCCCCGGAGGATCCAGCCGGGCTGACCCATGCCCTGGAGGAGGAACTGCGATTCGAATGGATCGCCGCCCGCCAGCCCTTCCGCCGGCTCGGGGCCGATCAGCGGCGATCGTGGCTGGAGCGGCTCACAAGCCTTGCGGCACCTGGCGCCCGCGGGCGATGGCTGTTCAGCCAGCCGCGGCTCGGCCCTGCTGGCAGCCTGCTGGCCGCCCTGGCCGGTGGGCGCCAGGCCCAGCCACCCGAGCCGGCCCGCCGGTTGCTGGAGGCGGCGGTTCCCCTGGAGCAGGCCTGGCTTGGCGGAGCGGGGGGGAAGGGAGGCGACGTCGAAGGCGGTGAGCGAGGCTCCGCAGTGCGGCATGAATTGGAACAGCTGGGCTGGCAGGTCAGCGAGAACGCCTGGGAGGAGACCCTGGAACTGCGCCTCGATGCGGCGCTACTGCAGCGCTGGTTTGGGGCGGGGGCGACCTATCGGCGGCAGCTGGAGGAGGGACTGAACCCTCAACGCGCTTCAGATCTGGAAGGCCTGTTTCGCGCGCAGCTCGGGATCGTCCTGCCCCAACCGATGGGCCATCGGTTGCTGTGCAGCCGGTTGGAGCGCCCGGCGCCGGCCAGCGCTGTGCAGTCCGCCCCCCGCAGACTCAGGGATCGGAAGGCCTGAGCAGGCCAGCAGCTGGGCGGCAGGAGAGTCCGGCGGCACGGCGGCGGAGGTCGCACCGCCGATCACGCTCTCCCATCGGCACCCTGAGCTCCTCCTAAGCTCGGCGTTCTTAAAAGCCATGGAGCCATGGGCCTTGCGATCGGCGATGCCGCCCCCGACTTCACCCTGCCCGATCAGGACGGCAAGCCGCTGACCCTCTCATCGCTGCGGGGCCAGCGGGTGGTGATCTACTTCTATCCGAAAGATGACACCCCCGGCTGCACCAAGGAGGCCTGCAACTTCCGCGACCGCTGGAGCGACCTGGAAAGCCAGGGCATTCGGGTGCTGGGCATCAGCAAAGACAACGCCGCCAGTCACGGCAAGTTCATCGCCAAGTACACCCTGCCCTTCACCTTGCTCACCGACGCCGAACCCTGCCCGGTAGCGACGGCTTACCACAGCTACGGCCTTAAGACGTTCATGGGCAAGGAGTCCATGGGCATGCTCCGCCAGACCTTTGTGGTCGACGCCGAAGGCAAGCTCGAGCTCGTGTACGAGAAGGTGAAGTCCGAAACCATGGCCGATCAGATCCTCAGCGACCTCGGGCTGGGCTGATCGCGGGCGGGCCGCAGCGCGGCCAGGGCCTCCAGGCAGAGGTGGGGCCGCTGCTCCACCGCCAGGCCAGGCTCCAGCAGGGCGGCCAGGGCGGCGCCATCCCCACCGGTGAGCAGCAGCCGACAGTCCGGCTCCTCCCGCCGCGTCTCCTGCATCGCCGCCGCGATCGCCGCCGCCAGGCCCCGCAGCACCCCTGAGTGCATGGCGCCGGCGGTGTCGTGGGGCCAGGCGGCCGCTGCTGAATCCGCCGGTACGGCATCCTCCGCCAGGGCGGGCAGGTGGGCCGTTCCCCCGGCCATCGCCCGCAGCTGCAGGGCCGCACCGGCCAGGAGGCGTCCGCCGGCGAACCGCCCCTCCCGGTCCACCCGGGTGAAACTCAACACCGTGCCGGCGTCCGCCACCAGCACCGGGCCAGCCACCAGCCGCCACCCCCACCAGCCCGCGAGGGCCCGATCGATCCCCAGCCAGGGTGGGGCCGCCTGCAGGGGCACCTCAGCCAGCTGGAGCCTGGCCTCGGGCGGCAGAACCAGATCCGCCGGCACCGGCCCTACGGCCGCCCAGCCGAGCAGAAGCTCGGATGCAACACCTGGAAGAATGGCGTCCTCGTCAGCGGCACCGGTCGCTGGTACCGGCGCTCCGGTGCCCCCCCCCTCCCCTTCTGATCGATCGCCGTGCCAGGGCAGGTCATGCCACACCCGCAGGGGGCTTTCGGCGGCAAGCGGCGGCACTGCCCAGTGCCAGCGACTGTTGCCGATCAGCAGCCAGCGCGCCTCTGACGCCGGCGGCTCCCCCTGAACCTCAGATGCCCTCACCCATCAGCCCGGGCAGGTGGATGCCGCACTCCTGCTTGAGCCCTGCGAAGCGGGTTGCCCGGCCATTGGTGGTGCCATCGTCGGGGGCGCTGGTGTGCCAGTCGCCCACGGTGGAATAGCCCTGCTCGAACAGCGGATGCTGGGGCAGGCCGTGCTGCTCCATGTAATAGAACACATCCTTGCGGCTCCAGCTGAGCAGCGGCCGCAGCGACCACAGGCCCCGCACCGCCTGGAGGGGAGCCATGGCGCGGCGGTGGTCGGTCTGGCTGCCGCGCACGCCGCTGGCCCAGCAGCTCACGCCCAGATCCTGGAAGGCCCGGTCGAGGGGTTCCACCTTGCGCAGGCGGTTGTAGAACTCGAGATCCTCCAAGGTGCCGCTCTCCCACAGCCGCCCGTACAGGGCCTCCATCCGGGCTGAACTCATCGAGGCCTGTACCGCCCGCAGGTCGAAGCCGAGCAACGTCTGCAGTTGCTCGGCGTAGCGATAGGTCTCAGGCGGGAGGTAGCCCGTGTCCACCCAGATCACCGGAACCTGGTCGCCACTGCGCTGGGCGAGCTCGCTGACCATGTGGAGCAGCACGGCCGACTGGATGCCGAAGCTGGTGGTGAGGGCAAGCCCCCCCCCAAAGGTGCGGTAGGCCCAGTCCAGCCGGGCTGGAGCATCAAGAGCCTCAAGCTGCGCAGAGCTTGCGGCCGCGTCCACCACCCCACCCCGTAAATCGGGGGGCAGGGAAGCAGCCGCTCCGGCCACAACACCCCCTCCTGCATCGACACCGCCCGACTCAGGGGGTGATGCCAGGGAGACAGGCGGTGCTGCGGCAGACACGGGCGCGACGGCGTCGAAACCAGCTGAAGCTGAAGCGTTGATGGGGAACCTTCCCGTGGAGACGAGACTCGGCATAGCGGCCATCATCACCCTTGGGGGCTGACCCTGGGTAGGGTTCCACCTATGGATTCCCTTGGCCCCACTCCTGCCGACGGCGCTCCTTGTGGCACCGATGGATCGCTCGCCGGCCCCGGCTCCGATCGAGCCCGTCCGGCCCGTCCGGTCGAGCCAACGAAAGCCGATCCAGGCGTAGCCGCTGGGGTTGTCATCGTGGGTGGCGGCTTCGGGGGTCTGTACACCGCCCTGGCCCTTGCAGCCGAACGTGATCACCCATCGGTGCTGCTGGTGGAGCCCCAGGAACATTTTCTCTTCCTGCCGCTCCTCTACGAACTACTCAGCGGTGAACTGCGGAGCTGGGAAATCGCCCCCCGCTACGACAGCCTTCTCGCCGGCCGGGGGGTTGCCTGGCTGCAGGACCGAGTGCTGCGGGTCGACCTGACGGCCCGTTGCCTCCACACCGAGGCGGGGCGGCGTATTCCCTGGCAGCGCCTGGTGCTGGCCACCGGGGCAAGCACCGACACGTTCGGCATCCCCGGAGCGGACAGCCATTGTCTCAGCTTCCGCAGCCTCGCCGATGTGCAACGGCTGCAGGATCTGGTGCGCCACCTCGCCGGCTCGGGCCGTCCCCTGCAGCGCCTCGCGGTGGTGGGAGGCGGCCCGACCGGTGTGGAACTGGCCTGCAAACTCGCCGACCTGACGGCGGGCAAGGCGGTGGTGGAACTGATCGAACAGGGCGACACCCTCCTGCCCAGCTCCCGCTCCTTCAACCGTGAGCAGGCCCAGCTCAGCCTGCAACGCCGCGATGTGCGGGTCCGCACCCGCACCCAGGTGGTGGAGGTGGGCAGCGACCGGCTGTTGGTGCGACGGATGCCCGGGGGGGAGCAGGAGCTGGTGCCCGTGCAGGGGGTGATCTGGACCGCCGGGCAGCGCTGCCGCCCCCCCCGGATCAGTCCGGAGGTGAGCGCCGATGCTCGCGGCCGGCTGCCCTGTGGGCCGGATCTGCGGCTGCGGGGCCACGATTCCGTATTCGTGGTCGGCGATCTCGCCGCCGTTCCCCAGGCCGATCCCACCCCGAATGTGTCCCTGCCGACCACCGCCCAGGTGGCCTTCCAGCAGGCACCGGTGGTGGCGGCCAACCTGCTCCGTTCGCTCCGGGGAGAGCCCCTGCAAGAGTTTCGCTGGAACGACCTCGGCGAAATGCTGAGCCTGGGCAAGGGGGAGGCGGCCGTCACCGGAGCCGGCATCACCCTGGCCGGGCCCGCAGCATTCCAGGTGCGCCGCCTGGCCTATCTCGCCCGGCTGCCGAGGCTTTCCCTCCAGGTCAAGGCGGCCGCCGGCTGGCTGGCGGCCCTGAGCCCATGACCCCCCACGCGACCGGTGCGGCATGAAACAGGCTGTGGTGGCCGGCAGAACGGCGGGCCTCCGGCCAGCTGAGCGGCGCCGACTCGATCAGATCTGCCACCGCCGCCATCCCGCCGATGCGGTGGCCGACCTTCTCTCCCTGCAGCGTCTGGCGTCTGAGGCGGAACGGCTCGAAGAACCCCTCACCCTGGTGGTGGACGGCCGGGGATTGTGCCGCCTGCTGTGGATCGGCGATCTGGAGACCTCGGGCCGCCTGCTCGAGAAGCTTCCCGGATCCAGCCGCCGCCAGGGCAGCGACCTGCGCCTCATGACCTGTGCGGGCTCGGCCCGCCAGCCCCCGCTCCGACCGGGGGCCCGCGAAGCTGTGGTGGGGCTGGATCTGGCCCCCCGGCTCTGGCTGCGTTTTTCACGCCAAGCGGCGGCGGGGGGGCACTGGCCAGCCTCCCTGCTCACGCCGCAGCCCAGCGGTGAGGAGGCCTGGAACCAGGAGCTGGAGGGGGAGCTTGCTGCGCTCTGCAGCCTGGATCCTGCTCTTCTGAGCGATTCAGGTCCGGCGACACCAGCCCGCCAGGGCGCCTCCGGGCTCCATGGAGACGGGGCCGCCGCCACTCCCCACCAGGCAGCGGGAGGCACGGCACCAGGCCGCGCCGAGCGGGTGCTGCTGCTGGTGCTGATCAGCGGCGAAGCCGGCCGGGATGCTCGTCGCCTAGCTGAGCTCGAGGGGCTGGTGCGCAGCGCCGGCGGCGAGCCGGTGGGGGTGGTCAGTCAGCGCCGCTCCAGTGGCGCAACACCCACGCTCTGGGGCGAAGGGAAGCTGCGGGAGGCCGCCCTCGAGGCACGCCGCCTTGGAGCCTCCCTGGTGGTCACCGACCGGGAACTCACCCCGGTTCAGGCTCGCAACCTGGAGCGGATCGTCGATCTGCCCGTGAGCGACCGCAGCGAACTGATCCTCGACATCTTTGCCCAGCGGGCCGCCAGCGCCGCCGGCCGGCTGCAGGTGGAACTAGCCCAGCTGCGCTACCGCCTGCCCCGCCTCAGCGGCCGCGGCCGGAGCCTCTCGCGGCAGGGGGGCGGCATCGGCACCCGCGGACCCGGCGAAACCCAGCTCGAGAAGGATCGCCGCGCCATCGCCCGGCGCATCGAACGCCTCCAGCGCGACGTTCGCGAGCTCGGCGAACACCGGGCCCGGCTGCGCCAGAGCCGCCACGGCCAGCGGCGCCTGGCCCTGGTGGGTTACACCAACGCCGGCAAGAGCTCCCTGCTCAATGCCCTCAGCGGCGCCAGGGCGGGTGAAGGGGTGCTGGCGGAGAACCGGCTCTTCGCCACCCTCGACCCCACCACCCGGCGGGTGCGCCTAGGTGGCACGAACGACGGGTCCTTCCCAGCCGCCAACCATCCAGACGAAGGGGCTGCCAAAGGAGGAGGCAGGCCCCACGGTTCCGGTGACGAAGAAGCCGGTCCGGAGCTTCCCCTGCTGCTCACCGACACGGTGGGCTTCATCGAAGACCTCCCGCCCCAGCTTGTTGAGGCCTTCCGCTCAACCCTGGAGGAGGCCCTTGAGGCCGATGGCCTCCTGCTGGTGGTGGACCTCAGCGATCCGGCCTGGCCGGAGCAACTGACGAGCGTGAACGCCCTGCTCGACCGGCTCGGGGCGACCCCACCGCGCCTGGTGATCGGCAACCAGATCGACCGCTGCCCCGCCGGCGAGCTGGATCGGGCCCAGGCCTTGGTGGCGGAGATGCTGTTCATCTCCGCCACAGCGGATCTAGGCCTGCAGAACCTGCGCCGCCATCTGAGCCACTGGCCCGCCTCCGGTGTCGACCCGGCCGCCCCGGCCGACCGAAGCACGGACGGGACCGCGGCCGTCAGGGCGAGGGGGCCTGTGCCAACATCAAAGGGTTGATCCATCCCTGCCATGGCGCTGCAACTCGGCGATACCGTCCCCGATTTCACCCAGGATTCCCAGCTCGGCCCCATCAATCTCTACGACTTCGGGGCCGACAGCTGGGTGGTGCTCTTCTCGCACCCCGCCGACTACACGCCCGTCTGCACCACCGAGCTCGGCGAGGTTTCCCGCCTGCGCCCGGAATGGGAGAAGCGCAACGTCAAAACCATCGCCCTGAGCGTTGACAGCGCCGAAAGCCACAAGGGCTGGATCGGCGACATCAACGAGACCCAGAACACCACGGTGGATTACCCGATCCTCGCCGACGCCGATAAAAAGGTGAGCGATCTCTACGGGATGATCCACCCCAACGCCCTCAACAACCTCACGGTGCGTTCGGTGTTCATCATCGACCCCAACAAGAAGCTGAGGCTCCAGATCACCTATCCCGCCAGCACCGGCCGCAACTTCGATGAAATCCTGCGCGTGATCGACTCGCTGCAGCTCACCGACCACCACTCCGTGGCTACCCCGGTGAACTGGAAGGACGGCCAAGACTGTGTGGTGGTGCCCTCGATCTCCACCGAGGACGCCCGAGCCAAGTTCCCCAAGGGCGTGACCGAGATCCGCCCCTACCTGCGCACCACACCCCAGCCCAACCGCTGATCCTTCCGCCAACAACACACCAACATCACAATGAACGCCCCTGGAAAGGCCTGGTGGCCCTGGAAACCCCAGGAGCGCCTGGGCAGCTACGCAGTGATTGGGGTGGGGCGCTTCGGTGGAGCGGTGTGTAGCGAGTTACTGCGGGCCGGGGCGGAGGTCCTGGCCATCGACAGCAGCCAGCGGGCCATCGATGAACTCCGGCAACTGGATCCAGCCCTGGAGGCCCGGGTGGTGGACTGCACCGACGAGGAGGCCCTCAGGGATTCCGGGGCCCTCGATGTCGACACGGTTGTGGTGGCCATCAGCGAACCCATTGAGGCCAGCATCACCGCCACCTTGATCGTGAAGGACAGCCACGGCAGCCGGGTGCGGCAGGTGATCGCCAGGGCTACCAGCGACCTGCACGAAAAGATGCTGCAGCGGGTCGGAGCCGACCGGGTGGTGTTTCCCTCGCGCATGCAGGGCCTGCGCCTCGGTCGCGAACTGGTGAGACCCAATCTCCTGGAGCGGCTGCGCCTCGACGACCGCAACAGCATCGAGGAAATCACCGTGCCCAGCACTTTCGTGGGCCGGTCGCTGCGGGATCTCAACCTCCGCCGCAACTGCAGCGTCACCGTGCTGGCGGCCGGTCCTGCCAACAGGCTCACCTTCAACCCCCCGGCGTCGTACACCCTGGCAGCGGGAGAACTCCTGGTGGTGATGGGCAGCTGTGAGGCCCTCGAAGCGCTCCCCAGCGGCTGAGGATGCGGGTTCTCGGCCTGATGAGCGGCACCAGTGCCGACGGGGTCGACGCCGTGCTGGCCGAGCTGAGTGGTGCGCCCCACCGTCCGCGCTGGCGCCTCCTCGCCAGCGCGGCCGTCGCCTATCCACCCGACCTGCGCCGCCGCCTGATTGCCCTGGGCCAGGGAGATCCGCTGCCATCCGCCGAAATCCTCGAGCTAGCCGAGGCCCTCACCGAACAGCAGGCCGAAGCCGCCCGGGCCTGCGATCCCCACGGGCAAGCGGAACTGGTGGGCTGCCACGGCCAGACCATCTGGCACCGCCCCCCAGCTGCGGGCCGGCGGGGAGCAAGCTGGCAACTGCTTCAAGGTCCCCTGCTCGCGGAGCTGCTCGACAAGCCGGTGGTCTTCGATTTCCGCAGCGCCGACCTCGCCCTCGGCGGCCAGGGGGCTCCCCTCGTGCCGGCCACCGACGCTGCCCTGCTGGGGGGCATCGGTGGCTGGCGGGCGGTGCTGAACCTGGGGGGCATCGCCAACCTCACCCTGCTGCCACCGGCCAGCGGCCCGGATCGGAACGCGCCGGTGCGCGGCTGGGACTGCGGCCCAGCCAACACCTTGCTGGATCTGGCCGT
>Ga0194055_10004006_pt1 | contig 11195 bp, 10 predicted proteins | sample SepL449m_MetaG_FD_155482 | JGI IMG/M metagenome (GOLD analysis project Ga0194055, IMG submission 155482) | Anoxic zone freshwater microbial communities from boreal shield lake in IISD Experimental Lakes Area, Ontario, Canada - Sep2016-L442-9m | ecosystem: Environmental > Aquatic > Freshwater >... | reverse complement strand
GGGGCACAGAACGGCGATGATCTGCTGGACGCGATCGGCGCCGAGAGGACGATTGCGGGACTCGCTCAGCACGAGGGTCATCATCGTGTCTCGGATGGCCGCAAGGCCTGTCGCCGTGATGACCTGCTCAGGGCGAAGACTGGGTGGCAGCGAACCGATGATCTCTCGCACATTAGGGAACGCGATGGCTCGGTCGACGAAGATCTCCCGGCGATCGAGGTCGAGTGCACTGGTGATTCTGGCTCGTAGGGAATAGGCATTGTCCTTCGCCTGAGCATCTGGCTGGGGGCTCAGTGGTGTTTCGCCCGAATAGAACGTCCCCTCGCGCAGGGTGACCTGGTGGCCCTTGACCTCGAGATCGATGATCCCGTACTGCTCGTTCAGGCAGATGACATCGAGCTCGCGATCCTCCGATCCGGGGATGGTGATCTCGAAGGTGGGAATAAGGAACCATGAGTCCGGGAGGCCGTCGCGTAGGGCGGTGATCACTCTGCGCTCCGCTTCGTTCGTGAGGGTCGAAATGGGGAAGTCGGTCGGGACGAGGGTGGCCATCAACCCAGTGTGGCCGAGGCTTGCGACGCGCGCTCTGGCTTCTACGCTGGCGAGGTGGGCATCGAGGAGGTTCTGGTGGTCGGGTTGGCCTCGAGGCGCGTGATCCAAGGCGGCGAGAGGTGACGATCTCACGTGGTGAGGGGGAGCGTCGAGTCGATCGTTTCGACCCGGAGGGGCCCTGTGTGGGATGCGGGTCACGACCTGCCCGAACCTATGAGTCCTCCGGTGATCGGGTACGGCTTTGTCCCGCCTGTGCGGCCTTCGCCGACTTGGGCTGCCCGTGAAGAGACCGCCGGAGATTCGGGTGGTCGTCGGCGATCTCACCCGACCCGACTCAATGGGCATCGCACCTGACGCCATCGTGAATGCAGCCAATGAGGACCTCGCCGCCGGCGGTGGTGTGTGCGGGGCGATCTTCGCCGCAGCCGGACATGACCGCCTTCGGGACGCGTGTCGTCTCCTCGGTGGCTGCGCCACAGGTTCGGCGGTCAGTACTCCGGCCTTCGATCTCTCGGAACGTGGGGTGACCTGGATTCTTCATGCCGTGGGTCCCCGCTACGACCTGTCAGATCCGGAGATGTCAGCGACGCTCCTTGAGGCGACGTATCGGTCGATTTTGGCCGAGGCGGGCCGGCTCGGTGTTCGGTGTGTGGCGATTCCTGCCATCTCCACCGGTATCTTCGGGTTCCCGGCCGACAAGGCGGCGGCGGTGGCGGCTCACGTCGTGACGGCATGGGTCGATGATCCCGCCGAGATCATCCTCGTCGCCTACGACGAGCACGCACGATCCATCGTGACGAACGCGGTCGCCGAGGCCCAACGCTCGTGAGTTCGTGAGGGCCTAGTTCGAGGGCCCTCGACTCGTGGCCACAGCCAAGGTGAGATAACTCCAAGGCTTGGGACCCTTCACGTAGCGCTGTTCGAAGCTGAGAAGGTCGAAACCACAGGAATCGAGCAGTGCCAGAGGATCCCGGGTGAGGTGACAGCCACCGGCGAGGCGCTTCTCAAGCGGATCGATCCGGCGCTGCCACGTGGCCACCGACGCATCAGGGGCGAGACCGTGCTCGAGCAGATGGAGCTGGCCACCCGGCTTGAGGACCCGTGCCAGCTCGGACAGCGCCAATCTCGGGTCGGGGATGGTGCACAGCGTGAAGGTGGAGAGGGCCCCATCGCAACTGTGGTCATCAAGGTCGAGGTGCTGGCCATCGAGTCCGATGTGCTCGACCGGGGCTCCCGTTGCGGCGATCCGGGCGGCGGCTCGGCGAGTGGCCATCTCCGCTGGCTCCACGGCAAGCACTCGGGTGACTGCGGCGGGGTAGTGAGCGACGTTGAGACCGGAACCGAAGCCGATTTCGACGACGTCTCCGAAGAGGCCGTCAGTGGCTCGGGCTCGCCAGCGTTCGAAACCTTTGGTCCCGCAGGCAGCCTCGACGAGGCGGGGGAGGACGTGACGTTCGTAGAGGCCCATAGCACGAGGCTACGGCGAGATTCCTAGAAGTCGGATCATGGACCGCTCGCTGTCACGGATGAATGGCTCTTCGGATCTCAGGAGGGTGTGATCGTCTCGAGGAGTGACCTGTCGGACGTTCCCACGCAGAGGATGGTTTCAACCCATCATTAGAGAATGCCGACCGGCGCACCCGCTCGACCTTCTTCGTGTCAGGGCACAGATGCGACTGTTCGTGATCGCTAGATCGGTCCCGAGGGGAGCCGTCGGAGCGCCGAATCGACCCATGAGACTGGCTCGTCACGCCACGTGGGGAACGTGAATGGGTTCCCGTAGGGAACCACACCTGGTGGTCGGGACCGGCGTCGATCCGGTGACCTCGCGCTTTTCAGGCGCGCGCTCTGCCAACTGAGCTACCCGACCTCATCGCAGCCCTCCGGACGAACCGTTGGACTTCGAGCGGACCTGACGGGATTTGAACCCGCGACCTCCGCCTTGACAGGGCGGCGTGCACTCCAGGCTGCACCACAGGTCCTTGCTCAATTACCACTCAGCGATTTGAAACGCTGAGCGGCCTCTCACTCTACACCGTCCCGGGGTCGCCCTCTCATGGAGCACGTGCGTTCGGCCCAAGGTCGGCGCCGCAGCGTGATCTTGTTGCAACTAAGTTGCATCTATGGCCCTTCTCGCCGAGCTTGATTCTCCAGCTGCAGGACGAGTCTCGGCGCGCCTTGGCCTCACCCGAGGTGAGCGCCTGAGCCTAGGGACCATGGCGCTGGTCATCATCGGGCTCCTTGGATCTGGGGCGGCCTTGTTGGTGGTTGCCACCGGCCACCACTACCGAGTCTCGAGCAAGGAGGTCTTCGGCATCGGCACGGGTCTGTTGGCGTTGACCCTGGGGGTTCGTCATGCCTTCGATGCCGACCACATCGCCGCAATCGACAACACCACTCGTAAATTTATGGCCGAGGGACGCCGACCGCTCAGCGTTGGCTTCTACTTCTCGCTGGGACACTCCACCGTGGTGTTCGTCCTGACCGTGCTCCTGGCCCTCGGCCTCAAGGGACTTGGCGTGGCGGTCAGCGACGGGAACTCAGGGCTGCACCAGGTGGCGAGCGTGGCTGGCACTTCGGTCTCGGGGCTCTTCTTGTATCTGATCGCGGCCATCAACGCCGTGATCTTGGTATCGATTGTTCGAGCCTTCAAAGAGCTACGGAGCGGGCGCTTCGATGAGGCTGAGGTCGAGACTCGCCTGGCCCAGCGGGGCTTCATGAATCGATTCTTGGCACCAGTGAACCGCCGAGTGGACGAGCCGTGGAAGATGTATCCACTCGGGATCCTGTTCGGCCTTGGCTTCGACACCGCCACCGAAGTTGGCCTGCTCGTCATCTCCGGGACGGCCGTCGCCGGGGGCCTCCCACTCTGGGCAATTGTGTCGCTGCCGTTGCTCTTCGCCGGTGGCATGAGTCTCTTCGACACCATCGACGGGTGCTTCATGAACTTCGCCTACGGCTGGGCGTTCTCGAAGCCCGTGCGCAAGATGTATTACAACCTGGTCATCACGCTGCTGTCGGTGACCGTGGCCTTTGCCATCGGCACTATCGAGCTGCTGAGTCTCCTGGCAGGCCAGCTCCACCTGCACGGAATGGTCTTCGACTTTGCCAGTGGCGTGAATATCAATGCGGCGGGCTTCGTCGTGGTGGGGATCTTTGCGGTGACGTGGATCGTCGCCCTGGTGATCTGGCGTTACGGCGCCATCGAGAAGCGTTTCAGCGGGTCAGTCGAGTCCTGATCCCCCGTCAGGCCTGACCATTTGGATCAGTCGAAGAGCTCAGGGTCTGAGGCACGGATCTCATCCCAGAGGGGCTGGAACGAGAACCACCCGGCGGCGGGGAAGCCGATGTTGTCGCGGGTATAGCGAGCATCCTCTGCCGGGACATGGATCGGAGTTCCCACAGCCTCGGCGATCATCTGTGCCTGGGCGGAGCGCTCCATGGTGATGAACCACCACGCTGCTTCGTCGACGCTATGGCCGACGGTGAAGAGCCCGTGGTTCTGGTGGATCGCCGCCTTGCGGTCGCCGAGACCAGCGGCGAGCGCCTTGCCCGCTTCCTCGTCAAGGACGATCTTGCCGCCATAGTCCGTGACCAGAACATGGTCTTCGAAAAAGGCACAGGCGTCTTGGGTGATGGGGTCGATCATGCGGCCCAACGAGGACAGTGCCTTGCCGTAGAGGGAGTGGGCGTGCGCGGCGGCGACAACATCAGGGCGAGCCTGGTGAACAGCGGCGTGGATCACAAAGGCGGCCCGGTTCACCGGGGCGTTCCCCTCGACGACCTCTCCTTCGTGGTTGACCAAGATGAGGTCCGAGACCCGGATCTGGCGGAAGCTCATCCCGAACGGGTTCACCCAGAAGCAGTCGGTGTGCTCGGGATCACGAGCGGTGATGTGTCCGGCGACGCCTTCACCGAAGCCGAGTCGCCCGAAGATGCGCAGTGCTCCGGCCAACTTCTCTTTGCGCTCACGTCGCTCCGCTTCGATCGATTCGGCTGGCACGGGTGGGGTGACCTTGAACATCTCAGGGGTGGTCGTGTCGGTCATGGCATCCTCCTGCGTCGTTGGCGACCCTCGGCCGCGGTCATGGTTCCATCGTAGGACTCGAAGGCCGAAGATGGCAGGGGCAGTTTGTCTGTTAATCTATTAAATCACTAGGTTTAATAATAAAACCGAGAGCGTGCAGCGACTGAGAGGCGACGAATGCACATTGACCCCTACATCACACTCGGCAGTGCAGTGATCGGCCTGCTTGTTGGCCTCACCGGCGTCGGCGGAGGGGCTCTGATGACGCCGATGTTGATCATGGTCTTCGGGATCAAACCATCCACCGCCATCTCGAGTGACCTTGTGGCGGCAGTCCTGATGAAGCCCTTTGGTGCGGCCGTGCATATGCGAAAAGGAACCACCAACCTGCGGTTGGTGGCGTGGATGGCGCTGGGTTCGGTCCCCGCCGCCTTCCTGGGGGCGTTCCTCCTCCATCTCCTCGGGAACACAGCAGGCGCAGAGCAGAATATACAAAAGGTCCTTGGGGTAGCCCTGTTGGTTGGGGTGGCGTCGATGATCGTCCGAGCGGTCCTCGATCGGCGATCGGGCAATGCCCGTAACGCAGTGGCCACCCAGATCGTCGTGCGGCCGTGGGCCACGCTCGCAATCGGGCTGGTGGGCGGTCTCATGGTTGGGATGACCTCTGTGGGCTCGGGATCGATGATGATCGTCCTCCTGCTGTTTACCTACCCGGCCATCGGGGCGAAGCAGCTCGTCGGGACCGACCTCGCCCAAGCAGTGCCCCTCACCATGGCGGCAGCCTGTGGGGCGCTGCTCTTCGGCCACATTGAGGTGGCGGTGACAGCCTCGCTGGTCCTCGGCTGCGTCCCCGCAGTCATCGTCGGCTCGTTCTTCTCCTCACGGGCACCGGACGGGGTCATCCGACCGATCATCGGCGTCGCGGTCTTCGCCTCGGGTCTGAAGTACATCGGTCTCAGCCCCATTGCTCTTGGGTGGACGCTGGTTGCCGTCCTCACCGTCGCCTTCATCGTGTGGGCAGCGACGTTTCACCCCCTTCAGCGATCTGCGCATGCGGTTCTCGGAGAGGGAGTCGACGACCAAGGCGCACCACTCGACACCGTCCGAGCACCTTCGCCAGAGGCCTTGCGAGGGGTGTCGAGACTTTGAGGTGAAAGGGGGGTTCAATGGAGGGGCGGACTGATTCGGTTCCGAGCCAGTCGAAGGTGGGAGGAGGGTGGCGATGAGGAGTGCACCCGCCGCACGCAAGGTGCCAGACTTTCCCCTTCAGGAAGTCACCATGCATGGTCAGAAGGTGGCCTATCGCCTTGGTGGATCCGGACCCGTGCTTGTTCTGCTTCACGGAGTAGCAGGACGTTCTGAGACGTGGCTCCCTGTGATGCAGCGCTTGGCCGCAGACTTCACCGTCTTGGCACCTGATCTCTTGGGTCATGGCCAGACGGCCAAGCCACTCGGTGACTATTCACTTGGGAGCTACGCGAGCGGGGTGAGAGATCTGCTCCACGTGCTTGAGATTGACCGGGGCACCTTGGTCGGCCACAGCTTCGGTGGCGGTGTGGCCATGCAGTTTGCGTATCAGTATCCCGAATTCTGCGAGCGCCTCGTCCTCGTTGATGCCGGGGGCTTGGGCCGTGAGGTGAGTCTGCTGCTCCGTCTGGCAACGATGCCCGGTGCTGAACTCGTGATGCCGATCCTCTTTCCTGAGTTCCTCGGCCGTGCGGGTGATGCGGTCCTCGGTGCCGTGGGCCGGCTGGGGTTGCGGAACCCCCACGTGGCGGAGATCTGGTCATCCTTCCGATCCCTGACTGATGCGCCAAGTCGACGATCGTTCATCAGGACGCTCCGGGCGGTGATCGAGCCCGGTGGGCAGTTTGTCAGTGCTCTTGATCGGCTCTATCTCACGGCGGCCACCCCCACGTTGATTGTGTGGGGTGATCATGACGCCATCATCCCAATGGCTCACGCCTATCAAGCCCACGACGCGGTGCCAGAGAGTCGGGTTGAAATCATCGAGGGGGTCGGCCACTCGCCCCAGGTTGAGGCGCCTGACCGCTTCGTCGCCATCCTTAGAGATTTTCTGGCCACGACTGAACCTGCGATCTTCACCATCGACGATATGAGGGCCGCTCTCCGAGCGGGGGCTCCTGCGTGGCCGACTGATTCCCTGGCAAGCGACGACGCGGCCTCTGACCGCGAAGTTCCGCGCGACCTCCTCCGCCGGATGATCTGATCGGTTCATCTCAGTGACCAAGCCGGAGCGAACCCCTGCGCAGTGGCGTCAACGCGGCATTCGTCTGGAGTGGATGACCAATGCGTGGAACGCGATGGAGGTGGTGGTCACCGTCACGCTGGGAATCCAAGCGCACTCCCTCGCCTTGGTGGCATTCGGCCTGGACTCGGTAGTCGAGATCGTCGCGTCAACGGTGGTGATTCGAAACCTTCGAGGGGACGTCGATGACCCCGGTGACGAACGCGTCCATCGATCGCTGAAGCACATCGCCGGCGCCTTCTGGTTCTTGGCGGCGTTTCTTGCCATCGCCAGTGTGAGGGGCCTTGTTCTGGGTGACCACGCCGAATCAACGCCTCTGGGAATGGCCTACCTCGTGATCGCCGCCCTCTCGATGTTCGTCCTTGCTGTGGTCAAACGCCGTACCGCGGAGGCGTCAGGGAGCGAGACGCTCCTTGCCGAGTCGTCGATGACCTTTCTCGATGGGTGCCTGAGCACGGGGATTCTTCTTGCGCTGGTGGCGAACTCCACGTTCGGATGGTGGTGGGCTGATCCGCTCGCGGCACTGGTGGTGGCTGGATTCGCCCTGAGCGAGGGGATCAGTCACTGGACCGCTGCGGCCCCTCATGGAATCGACCGCACTGAGATCGATCATCAATAATGCGCTCTGAGTGTTGCAGTGCTTCGTGTGTCCGACGCACCTGGGCCGTGGTGCGCCAAACTCAGGGACGTCAGCTACGCGGAGAGGTGCGTCGATGAGAGAGTCAGTTCGCCAAAGGGTGGTCGCTCCGGCCAAGCGTCTTGTGGGTGGGAACGAGCGCCTGTGGCGCCAGGCGTATAAGACCCTGGGACTCATCGCTCCGAGTCGGTCGTTCGCTACCTCGTCCTTCGCTCAGTACGGAGAGGACATCGTCGCCGCGATTTATCTTCCCGAGGCAATGGGCTCCTACGTCGATATCGGGGCTGCGCATCCAATCCGACACTCCAGTACCTACTCCTTCTACAAGCGTGGGTGGTCCGGAGTGCTGGTGGATCCCATCGGCCGGAACACGGAGATGGCCAAGGCCCGCCGACGCAGGGATCGGGTCGTCCAGGCGGCTATCGCCGACGAGCCGGGCACGCTTCACTTCTACGAAATTTGGCCGTCGAACTGCTCAACGACCGATAAGGCCATCGCCGATGCTCGCCTCGGTCGAGGCATGACGTTGGTGGGGGACTACGACGTTCCGGTGATGACCTTGGCCATGCTGGATCTCGAAGCGACTCCGGATCAGCCGACGCTCTTGAACGTCGATGTCGAGGGTCGTGACCATGAGGTCCTCCTCGGCAATGATTTTGAGCGCTATCGACCTCGTGTGATTTGTGTCGAAGAACTCACCTCGCCGCTCCGGGGATCGACCCCGGTCGGAGAGTTGCTAGCGAGGGAGGGCTATTCGCTGGAGTCCTACCTCCGCTACACCTCGATCTATGTCCATCGTGACCATCTGGCGCCGAGCCCGATTCTTGGACCGTCGACCGAGGAGTGACGCTCAAAGCGGGTCTCGCACTCTGAACCATGATCCCTTCATGAGTGACGACCTCCGACTGTGAACGACTCCCGGTGAACCCGCACATGGATCAGCGTGATGCAACCCCGTTGGGCCCGGTGGCCTCCACGAAGTCCGGCTGGTCGTCCCTCGAGAGGTTCTCGGGCGCCCATGAGCGGTCAGCATCACTCTTCCGGAGCGACCACAGCAGCACGAGGCCGACGAGAATCGGCCCGGCGATGCCGATCAGACCGACGACGATCACGCCGGCAGGGGGGTTCCAAGATTCTGGCCCCGTGGGGCTCAGGCGCCAGGCGGCTCCCGTGCCCTCGCTCCACCGGTGAAGAACGTGGAGCAGCGCGGCAGCCTGAGCAACGGCCATGATCATGACACCGAGAGCTGAGACTCGCCTCCAGCGTGGTGCGCTGAGGCCCCCGAGCAGGATCGGAAGGCCGATCCCCAGGGGATAGAGGTAGCGACCGTAGGGAGTCATTTCTGGAACATTCGTTACGGCCAGAAGGACCGGCACGCCGATGAGGGCGAGGACCAGCAGGCTGAGGCCGAGCCAGCGAGACCCGCCGGCCCGCCGAAGATTCAGCGCCCCAAGGACCAACACCGCCAAACCCATGACCCCGATGGTCACCGTGATGGTCAGCGGAAATGTGACCCGGCCGCTTCCGAGGTTGCCGATCGCCTGGTGGATGAAGCTCGGCAGGCTGTGAAGGGCCCACGGGAGTGCTTGGCTCAGAGGCTGCGGGGCCAGCTTGATGATCGTGGTCCCGTGAACAGCGATCACCCAGATGACCGTGCCGATGCCGCCAGCAGCGATCACGACGGCCCAGATCCGGACCCGCCGGAGTGCCCAGAGATCCCGAAGGCGGGATCGACCGGCGAGAAGGCCAAGGATCACCATAATCACAAGGGTCCATGACGGCGATGAGGGCCGAGCGATCGTGAGTAGGACGCTCGAAGCGCCAAAGATGTCGATCAGGCGGCGATCGGGGACGGTTGCGTCCCGAGCCAGGATCACGCCGGCTGTCCAGACGGCCAGCGCTGCTGCCATCTCGAGGCTGCTGGGGTTCACGATGACCGAGGTCCCGAGGAAGGTCGGCGTCAGACACACGCCGAGGCCGAGCAGAAGGAGCGGACGTCTGCCCCATCGGAGCGCGCAGACGAACGCGGCGATTACGAGACTGCCGGAGAGCAGGACCGACAACAGCCTCATGAACCAGATGACTCCGGGGGTGCTCGACACCAATGTGGGCAGGCCAGTGAAGACGAGATAGGCCGGGGGATAACGGCCCGTGTAGGTGAACGCTGTTCCGACGGATGCGTCGCCCTGAAGAGGCGGTGAGCAGTGTCCTGCGTTATCAACGATGTAGATGCACTCTGCGAGTTGCGCATGGCAATTTCCTGGACCGCCAGTGCTGAAGTAGCACAGGGTCTCGGTGTTGAGCATCCCAAAGGTCCTCGGGAGGAGCACCTTTTGTAACACCAGCGGGTGTCCGCTGGCGTCCGAGGAATGCTTGAACTTCAGATGCGAGTCAGCGACTGCTGCGACGACGTGTGAGCTTTCGTCGACGCCCGCACCAAGGGGCGTCGCCAGCAGCCAGGAACCCAGCATCATCGAAAGGCCGACGCCGAGGAGCACAACACGTTGCATCGGTGTTGCGAAGGGGCGACCAGATCTCACACTCACTGCCCCCATCAAATCATCTTCCTCTTCGTCTGTGGCGACGATCGTTCGGCGGGCCGAACGAGGTCACTACTCCTTACGGAGTACTGACCGCTGGGTTCGTGGACCTGAGCGATGCGGATTGGCTCGGGCTTCAACCGCCTTTTGGCCAAGATCGGTGCGGTTGCCTCCGACATGGATCGCTCCGGGCCAGCCGTGGTGGTGATGAATACCGTCGGCGGTGGTCGCCAGCTTGAGGCCGACGTAGGAGTTCCGGTGTGGTTCGTGGACGAAGATCTGATCGACCATCCCGGTGTCGGCCCACCAGCGAATCGCACCGACTTGCTCGTCGGTGCGAACGGGCATGCTGAAGAATGTGGCGTTGGTAATCACCGTCCCATCGGGAAGGTGCGACGTGGCGAACGCGGCGAGGCTCATCTGGGGTCGCCCCATCGCCTCTGAGGGAACACCGACGAACCAGAGTGCTGGAGCTCCGGAGAACCCAGGCTCAGTGAGGATGACTCTGGTTCGACGGTTGTCGTCGAACCCTACGGTTCCGACAAGGTCACCACGTGGCCCATGAGGATCATCGGGCCCGACGTCAATGACGGTGCCATCAGGATGGTCATCATTGCGGTAGGCACGGGCTTCGAAGAGACGACCAGTGACAAGTGGTGAACGCTGATACCACACACCCATCGAGCGAGCTTCCTCGCTCGAATCGGTCACCGTTTGACGATGAAGTTCGCCGTAATGCCACCGCTTCTGGTCACCTGGGTCAACGCCCAGCACGGGAAGCCTTTGTCCGGAATTGAGATCGTTGTCACGAACACCTTCTGCTTGCTATCGAAGCGGAAGGAAACGGCTTTGAGGTCTTTATCTTTTTTGACCACATTCACGGAGCGCTCTTCCGAACGCCCGGTCGGGCACGAGACTTGGTCGATGAGGAGGTACATCACTTCCCGAGGGTCGCTGACGATGCAGTTATTCACCGTGTCGGTCACCCGGGCCTTGAGTTCCACGAACTGCCCCACGCTCACTTGATTGAACTTTGTCATCGAGATCGGATCAAAGAAGCCCTGGGCGACCTTGGTGCCCCCAAGGTCGGGGGCGCAGACTTCGAGGTTCGTCCGGGGGACTTCCTGGGTGTCGCCGCGGCTGCCCTTGCCGCCCTCATCACCGTGGGGC
>Ga0194055_10004005_pt1 | contig 11195 bp, 4 predicted proteins | sample SepL449m_MetaG_FD_155482 | JGI IMG/M metagenome (GOLD analysis project Ga0194055, IMG submission 155482) | Anoxic zone freshwater microbial communities from boreal shield lake in IISD Experimental Lakes Area, Ontario, Canada - Sep2016-L442-9m | ecosystem: Environmental > Aquatic > Freshwater >... | reverse complement strand
GCGTAATAAAATTCTCGCATGAGAAGATCTCGCGACGTGCTACTTCGCCGCTCATCAACCAAGGAATTGTCCCTCCATCAAAATATTGTCTTTTTGACCTTAGCGGCGTTCCACCTGCTGAAGTTTTGAACGCATTGCCAATCTCGACTTCCGGCCAACCCTTTTTCATAGCAGCGCCCTAATGTTGCCCAGCACTTCCGCGCTCTCGGCGTCCAGCGCGGCGATTTCGTCCATGATTTCCTGTGGGCTGCGGTGCGCTATTTCCTCGCCACCGTTCGGGTTCTTCACTGACAAATCAAACGTTGGCGTGTCGATGGACGCGACGTCCAAGCTCCAGCTTTTGGGCGAGTCAGCTTTGGTCTTCTGGAGTTCCACAAACTCGGCGAGGTCGGCGTCGTTGAGCGGGTTGGTCTTCCCCATGTTGCGGCCGGGGTCGAGCTGGTAGAACCAGACTTTGCGAGTCTTCGTCCCCTTCTCAAAGAACAGCACGACGGTCTTCACCCCCGCGCCGATGAACGTGCCGCCGGGGCAGTCGAGTACTGTGTGCAGGTTGCATTCTTCGAGGAGTTTTTGCCGCAAGCTAACCGATGCGTTGTCGGTGTTCGATAGGAAGGTGTTCTTGATAACGATCCCCGCACGACCTCCTGCCTTGAGGAGCTTGATGAAGTGCTGCAAAAACAGGAACGCGGTCTCGCCTGTACGGATGGGAAAATTCTGTTGGACTTCTTTGCGCTCTTTGCCACCAAAGGGGGGATTGGCCAGGATGATGTTGAAACGATCCTTTTCCTGCACGTCGGCAAGGTTCTCGGCAAGTGTGTTGGTGTGGATGATGTTGGGCGCTTCGATGCCGTGCAGGATCATGTTCATGATCGCGATGACGTAGGCCAGGGACTTCTTTTCCTTGCCGAAGAAAGTGCGCTCCTGCAACGCGCGGTCTTGGGCAGTGGTCCGTTTGGGGTTCTGAGCGCGGAGGTACTCAAAGGCTTCGCAAAGGAAGCCTGCCGAACCGACGGCGGGGTCGCAGATGGTCTCCCCGAGCTTTGGGTTCGTGACCGCAACAATGGCGCGAATCAGTGGACGTGGGGTGTAGTACTCGCCGCCGTTGCGCCCGGCGTTCCCCATGTTTTTGATCTTGGCTTCGTAGAGGTGCGACAGCTCGTGCTTCTCGGTCTGGGACTGGAAGCGGAGTTCGTCGATGTGGTCGATGGCTTCGCGCAAGTTGTAACCGCTCTGGATACGGTTCTTGATCTCGCCAAAGATTTCGCCGATCTTGTATTCGATGGTGTTCGGGCCGGTGGCCTTTTGCTTGAAGCCGTGCAAGTACGGGAAGAGCTTGGTGTTAACGAAGGCGACTAGGTCGTCACCGGTGAGGGCTGTGTTGTGGTCGATTTTGCCGTCTTTGCCCCCGCCTACGCGGGGGGCGGCCCACGTTTCCCAACGGTAGGGTTTATCGAGGATGTGGGTGTACTTCTTGCCATCGAGGGCAGCTTCGGTTGCTTTGTCATGCTCCAGGGCATCCAGATATTTCAGGAAGAGGAGCCAAGAAGTCTGTTCGGTGTAGTCGAGTTCGCTCGTGCAACCGGCGTCTTTCCAGAGAACGTCGTCGATGTTCTTGAAGGTCTGTTCAAACATAAGGGTGAGTCGTTGATTCAGTTCAACAGAGGCGTGGTCCCATAGACAGAGTTCCGCGAGTCCCGAAGTCTAACAACTTCGAGGCACCTTCGAAATAACCTGATCGACGGCTTGGACACGTCGGGGCCTAACCGATTCCGATTCTTAGGATTTGGGAAGACTTTTGGGGGAGGCGGTTACGCAGGAGGTATTCGCCAACCGTACCCCCCTCTCAGAGGGCCTAATAGATTGCGAGAGCTTTCATACGGAATCCCAGCACATTGAGGGGCTAGACCAACAGGTCTTCGCAACAACGCGTACGATCCTGGTGCTAGGGATTCGAATCAAACATCCGCTGAAAGACGAAGGGCGCCGATATCGCGATCAAACTCAATTTCAATGGGTCGTTCAATTCGATCGTTCGCATGCTCGTCTAACACGATAGCTCGATATCGTATAACCTCGTACAGAACGGTGCCAGGACAATGTCGGACCCCGTTGAGTGTGTTTTGTGGAAATCGGGCCTGTGACTATGGTATCATTTGCGGGATTCACTTTGCTGGATTTTTCCTTGAGTAGTTCCAGCCGGAACATTCGTGCATCTGAATTGCAATCATGCGGAGAAGTCATGAAATCACGTTCACATCTCTATAACGTCTCCATGACACTGTTCTTGGTCGCTGCATGCAATTTGGTATTGATGCCATCTGTCTCCAATGCATTTGATCATCGGGAAGAACTTGAAAAACATCAAGCTGCCGTTCGGGAAGGAGCACTTGAGGTCGCCGCGCGAATCTCCGATTTGATCAACGAAAATCTGCAGAACAAAGATTACGCCGCTGCTGCGGACCTCAACCGGGCGCTGATCGCGTTCCTGGGTTCGAAAACCTATCCAGCATCTTTGATTCCTGACAAAGATATCGCCGAGACATTTGCTCTGAAACGCAAAGCCTCTGCGAGAAATGTGTTCCAGCAGTTTCGACAAGAAATGCAAGGAACCAGTTTCCAGTCAGATGACTTGAAGGCGGAGATGGAGGAGTTCGTGCAATCAGAGATTGAGCTCCAGAAGATTCCAGAGTGGCGAGACTCGTCATTGCCGAAAAAGAAAGACAGTCAGCCTAAAGACAATCAACCTGAGGTGAAAAACAAGGTCAAAACTGGAGTATTGGATGCACGCGAGACAGAAAAGCTTTTTGAGGCTGTTGAGGAAGCGCATCAGAAGCGATTGGATGCAACGAGTGGGGCATCAACAACCCTTGAGCGAACTCGGCTAAGCGAAAAAGCTTCAGCTGAAGCGACACGCGAAATTTCGAATCTGCTGGAGGGAAAAACCATTACTCTCGATTGCGAATTGATTGACAGTACACCCGGGCCGAACCGATCGTTTCCCTATGTCGTTTTCTACAGATTACTCAATTTTCAAAACGGAAAGGCCGTTCAAGAATACGCTTCGGAAAGGGACCGATATAACCGCTCTAGTAGATTGAACTTACCTCCTGAGTTGAAAGAGCTTGGCGAATCGAAGAAAGGGACTCGTTTTCGAGTTGTATGTGAACTCAAACTCGCACCCATGGAACATCAGATAGATGAATCGAACCCAAATCCCAATGCGCAACAATTCTTTAGAAAGAACAAACCACTATTTTGGCTCGATTCATACAAATGCTGCGCTGCTGCAGATCGCTCGAAGATGCAGATCACGTTAATCGATGACGATAGCAACCAAAACGAGAAATAGCGATCTAGCCATTGCTATCCGATCGTCGTGCGACTTGCTGTGTGCGTTGTATGCTCGTCTGACTCGATGATATCAGGCTTGGAATTCCCGATTCGTGAATGCCATCGACGAGCGGCATATTGCCCGTTTAGCTTCGTGCATATGGTCAAGACTGAACGAATCGGATATCGCGGGGTGAAAAGGGATTCGAGACTACTCTGCCGCGGAGCATTCACATAGTAGTTTGCGCAACCGCTCTTCCTCCGCCTCTTTGGTTAAGAACCACTCGGTGGACCAGATGCGATGCAACCGCCAACCTCGGGCCTTGATGATCTCTTCTCGCAAACGGTCTCGATCCCGCGCCGATCGCGAAGAGTGGTAAGTTGCTCCATCGCATTCAATCCCAAGCAAGAATTCGCGGTTCCCTTCTCTGCGTCGAACCCCAATATCAATGAAGTATCCGGCGACCCCGACTTGGAAGACCGGTTCCAATCCGCATGCATCTACGATTCGAGCTACTGATTCCTCGAATGGTGAATCTGGTTCTCGACCGGACTCGGAGCCCGTTTCTCGCAACATTCCCGAGTGAGCAAACTCAAGGAAATCGTGGTACGCATTGACTCCGCGGCTTTTGTCCGGACCTGTTTGGATTTGGCTTGGGTGCAAGGAGGAAAACACTTCCATCCGCTTGCGAGACCGAGTTACCATGACGTTTAAACGTCTCCACCCCATCACCGAATTGATAGGGCCAAACCGTTGGAATACTCGCCCCGTGCTGGGGTCGGGACCGTAGGTATAGGAGATAAAGATCACGTCCCGTTCGTCACCCTGAATGCTTTCTAGGTTTTTGACGAAGAACCCGTCGTCTCCTTCTTTCATGTTTGAGATCATTTTTGCCAAGTCGGAATCTTTATCGCATGCAGCTTCGAGCAACCCGTTGATCAACTCCGCTTGCTTTTGATTGAATGCGGCGACCCCTAAGGACTCGGATGGATTGAGTTTTGCGTGGTCGATGATCTTCGCGACAACGGCCTCGGCTTCCTTGACGTTTTCGCCTTTCACGCAGGATGCACCCTCGACAAAGTGAGCCTGGATTCCATAACCGCCGAGAACACCCTTTGGTGATGGAAATACGATCAGGTCTTCGTCGTAGAATTTCTGATTGGAGAACTGGATCAAGCTTTCATGCTGACTTCGATAATGCCATCGAAGTCTTCGGTAGGGTTGGAAGGCCCGTTGCGCCACCTCTAACACCGACTCGGCATTGTCAAATTGGGTCGCTTCCTCATCGTCGAGCTCTTCCGCGGACTGATCAAAAAAACTGGTTGGGGGTAGCTGCTTGGGATCACCTACGACCACCATCTGTTTGGCTCGCAAGATAGCACCCATGGCATCCTCCGGCTTGATCTGAGATGCCTCGTCCATGATGACGATGTCAAAATCCAATGCATCGTGTCGAATGTATCTGGCAAGCGACAATGGGCTCATGAGGAAACAGGGCTTCAGTCCCTGGATCGCGTTCCCAGCCCGACGCATTAGTTCTCGGATCTTGCAATGCCGGGATTTTTTACCGATCTCGTGGCGTATCAGTGCGAGCTCCGTCAACTCCGACACCCGCCCACGTCCGATTCCTTCGGGAATGTACTTCTGCCTGGCAATTCGATCAATTCTGATGGATGTGGATTGCATACTGTCGCGGTCAAAGCGTTGAAAGTTCGATCGGATGTCTTCGATCTCACGTGTTGTGAAATGAAATCCGATCTCGTTTGTACTTAGCTCTGACTCGGCGTTTTGGTTGAACAAAGCCAAACGGTAAGAATCCGCCAGTTGAGAGTCTGCTATCTCGTCTTTGGACGCGGCCATTGCAAAAGCCTCAACCCCGGCGCGGCGGCACCGTTCATACGTCCTGCAAAATGACAACCACGTAGGAAGCCGCACGTTCTCATTGCGGATACTGTCGAGGGTCGCTGTCAGATCGAGGCGAGGTACCCCGTTGGAAGTAGCTGACAACCATGAATCGTGAATCTCCGCATTGCCGATAACGGAATCGCGGATCTCATCCCACTGCTTTACGGATCGCCAGATGGCCTTATGAGATGACGAGAGTGTCTCTGCGAGCTTGGCTGCACCGAGTGTATCGAGCGAGCTGACAAGCGATGAATCTTGGATGATCTTCTGGAAGCCTCGTAGCCAATCGATCGTGCTACCAAAGCTGCCACCTCGACGAAGCACGAAATCTGCAGCAGTTTGCAGTTCACTGTCGGAGTTATCGCATAGGGATTTCAATTTCGATTTTGAATCAAAGTACGTGATTGCCGTCGTGTACGCATGGAGCAAACTTTGAATCGTTGCTGTGGAGCGGTTTTTCAGTTGATCCGCAAAGGTAATGGCTTGCGTGACCGGGCTGATTACCGACGTCACCAATCGTTCGACGTCTTCAATTCTTAGGGAAGAGATTTGATTCGAATCGATTCCGACGAGCCTAGCATCGTTCGAGGATAACTGTTCGATCAACTGCTGGTATTCGAGCTTCAGGTTCTGAATGCTCGTCCCGTTCGCCAGCTCCGTACGAACTCTCAAGAGTGAATTCGTCTTGGAGTGATCTAGACCTAGATTTCTCGCGGTTGCGACCCAATCCAACTGCGTTTTGACAAGATCCCAATCCGTCTCCAATCCACGGTTTAGGCTGCCCAGGACACGAAGATTGGATGAATCCGATTGAAACAACTGAGCATCTTTATCGAAGCACTCCAGTGACTCCAATGCTGCAAGGCGTTTGGCAAAGGAGTAGTTTGACGGAAACTTTGAGAAGGCGCGGATCTCTTTGGTCACGCTCCGATAATCACGATTGAACCAGGAAAGCCACGAACCACCCGTGGAACGTAGCTTTCGGATCGATTCGACCAGGACGCTTCGCTCCGGCACCGAGGGTAAATGAAAAACCTTGCTGATCTCTTCCTTGCGCTTTGTCAAAGCTTGGGATTGCGACTTGATACGAGATAAGACCTTTCGGATCGAATCCAAAAACCAATCAGCGCCGACACTTTCTTGACCAGCCATTGCGGAATGCTGCATCAAGTGTGTTATTTGCAACGATCGATCGATGTCTTGAAGCCTGGTCACGCTTTGCAATCCGAGGCTAGACCAGTTTGCGATCCGCTGCTTATGGAGCTCAAGCAACGAACGCGTTTGTTCTGCCCAGGTTTGGATCCTGTTCAAATCGGCGAGAGAAGTCTGAGGAGGGAATTGACTCAACCGAATAAGAGAGGGTTTATCGAATACCCCAAGGAGACTTGGAAGGGACTGCTCTCTATCTACTAGTTGGTGGTCGAGTTCCAAATAAGCATCGTCCGCTCGTCGATGGGTTTGCTCAAGAAGTTCGATTTGTTCGCAGAAACGATTGTCAGCAAGCTTCACGAATGGTATCGCGCATTCCTTTGGTGCGTCTTGGGCCAATTGCTCTAATGCGTGTTGATCCTTGCCCGACAGGAACTTTTGAAGGCGAATCGTATCTTGGTCAAAGAGTCCCAAAAGCTCCGATGCCGAGCGATCAAGGGAAGTTGCAGGATCGACAAGTCGCTCCAGTTGTTCTAGCACGCGTGCAGCTTCCGTAGGCGCTAGGTCGCGTGGAAAGAAACCCCACCATGCGCTTGCTGTGGGACGCTCATATCCCTCGGATTGCTTCGAGAAAGCCGTGAGGGCTTCGCATGCATCTTCGAATGCATCGAGCTTTACATTCGAATCGCAGGTGAGGTCCCTCCTGAGCGGGACATCATTTTGACGAAGCCGAACGATGCGCCAAAAGAGATCGTAGAGAGGCTCTTTGTATGGACCGACTTGTTTCGACGACGCACGCAGGTATGCGTAAAGTTTCGTCTTGCATTCTTCGAGTCGCCGAAGTGAATCCGTACTTTCCTTTCGAGAAGTATCACTGCTCCCGAGGCGTAAAGCGAGCGACTCCATAACCTTTTTCGGAGCGACGGAATGACCATGTAGTTCTAAACAAAAATGGGACAATCCTGCTTGCGAGAGTCGTTTATAGACCACTTCGAGGGCTGCCAGTTTTTCTGCAACAAACAGTACTGTTTTTCCGCGTTCAATGGCGTTCGCGATCGCGTTTGCAATGGTTTGAGATTTTCCTGTGCCGGGAGGACCCTCTATGACCATGTTCTTCCCGTCGACAATGTCGGCTACCGCCGAATGCTGAGAGCTGTCGGCATCCAGCGGAAGGGAGATTGTCTTTGCGACGCCATGATCATCAACGTCGTAATCGTCGGAATAGAGTCCCGAACCCGATCCCTCCGTACTTCCAATCACGAGCTGAGAGGCAATTGAGGACTCCGATAACGCTTGAGTTCCGGCCCAATTCTGAGGATCGATGTCCATGTACATCGACAGTTTATGGAAGGAGAAGAAACCGAGCAGCATTTGCTCGTCAACGCTCCAACTGGATTTGTTCTGAATAGCCCGAGAGACTAGCTCAAAGTACTCAGAAGGGAGTTGTTCATCCGAAAAATCAGGTAGTGTGATCCCGAACTCATATTGAAGTTTCTTCTGAAGGCTGGGATTCGCCTGTACATCGTCTTCGTTCCACGAAACATGGAATTCGTAGCCACCCGCGGCACTTAATGCCGTTCGAATCTCCACGGGAATCAGGACAAGAGGAGCCATACGATCACCTTCACTTGACTCCGATTCACGCCAGCGAAGGAATCCAACGGCCAAATGTAGGTAATTGATCCCCGTTTCCTCGATGGAGGTCTTTGTATCTCGTGACATGCCACGAGCGATCGATTGGAACTTCACCGTTCCCAGGTTGGTTTGGAGCTGATTGTCGGCGTGCCTGCGCTTGGAAGATGCCTTTCGTTGAATTGCGAGATCAGCAAGATCGAGAAGTGGCTGGTGACTGACCTTGGACGTGCTGACTTCCCCGTCGAATGGTGACTTCGTATCCATTTCTAGATCCGGAAGGAGCAGCATGGATTTTTCCTGCAGTACAAGCCTGCGGAAAACATCGTCAGGACTCTCGTCATCAAGCTGGAGCGTTTTACGTTTGCTGACCCGATAATTGAGAAGAGGGTTTCGAAGGCTTAGATCGAGCAGTTTTGCGCGAAAGCGCTCCAGCTCGCTTGTTAGGTTGATGGCAGGCGTGAGCATGAGAATTGGTACATTTGCGGTAATGATGAATCCGACAGGACTCTACGTTTTGTTGTATTTCGTCGGATCATTCTATTCCAAGAACTTGGTCCATTTCGATCACTGAACGCGCAGAAAACGAAACATCCTGCTTTGACGTTGTCGCAACCGAAAATCAGTGCGATTTGCGATTGTTCCTGAGCCGTTCCATTTCTCATTTGGACCGATCGGTTTCCTCGACCCACTCGTCCGGTCCCTTATCCATTGGATGCCCCTAGGACGCGGGGCTTGAGATCCGCGAATGCGAATGCTTCACCATGGATATTCTTCAATGTTCGTAGCGAAATCCTTTGCTGCGTTTCAAACTCGTGATGGATCCGCTTTGTCGAAACAGCGAAGAAGGACCATTGCGACAGATCCAAAGGATCAACCGTCGTTTTGTCGTCGTGGTGAAGAAGGCAGAAGACATACACATCGGAGGAGCGTTTCGGTTCGTTTGCGATCACATTTGTTTTGGCATCCCACGAACGCTTTGGTGCTATGTCAAAAATGATGCTTGATAGTTTCTTTTGATCCCAGGATTGCAGGTATGCCGCCGATTTGACTTCGATTCGAATGGTGCGGTCATCCTCGGTTTTCCATTCCAGATCTACCGCATCCCATTCTTCGCGGACCTTGTCCAAACAACCCATCGCCAACCCGACGATGTACTCGGCAAGCACCCCGCGGAGGGCATTACTAACAAGATCCGAGCTCGACCATTGCCAGAACTCGAGAAGTTTGGCGTCCAATCGATTGTTTTCCAATCGGAAGGGCTCCTGGCCTGATTTGCGATGGATCTCTAACTTGCCAAGATTGGTAGAAGTTTTTGAGGACCAAACGAAGTTCTCATTTTTAAGCGTCTTTTCGCCGTTCCAACGGTAGGCGCACAAGAATCCATCTTTGGCCACACTAAAGTCCAAGCAAGCGACGTTGTGCGCCAGCACAGCAGGGTGCGGCGCCGATAGCCAATAGTGACCGAAGAAGACGGGTTTCGCTTCCTCCGGATAGGGCCTGGCTGCTGCGATCACCGATTCATCCAATTCCAAATCGCAGTCGATCTCGTTCGACTGGAGAGCGTAGGTGCGGTAGGTTCGACCCCTTGCTTCCAAATACCAGCGTGTGCGAATCTCGGTGCGAACGTGCCCATCCTTATCCGCGAACGACATTCCGCTCGGAAGCTTCCCCTCCTTCCCCTTCAAGACAATTTCAACGGGTTCGAAGAGGCGTGCACCTTTCCGACAAGCGTCATGCAAAAAATCGTCTGTCAATCCATCGTGCAGACTGCAACCATTTGCAATCCGATGCATCGAGGGTTCATCCCAACATGCATGGACCGCGCGAAGTCCATCAAGCTCCAGCCAAAGCGGAATGGTACGAAACCAATCGAGGTGCGACCTCAATTCCTCGGAAGATAGCTGATCCAAAGTAGCGATGTGTTGCTTGATATTCGCCGTCGTGCGAGGGCGAAGATACACTCCAGGCGCATCGCGGTCTTCGGTGTGAAACGCGAGAGCATTCAGTTCGTGATTACCCAGTACGGACAGGGCATGCCCACCTTCCACCATCGGACGGACGATTTCGAGCACCTGTCGGATCTTGGGACCTCGATCGATGAAGTCTCCTAGAAAAATGACCTTGCGACTTGGGTGTCGGTACGATCCACCTGTAAATTCGTAGCCCAACTGTTCAAGGAGATTCGTCAGTTCATCTGCATAGCCATGAATGTCACCAATCAGATCGTACATCGTGTCCTCTTCAGGTCCTTCTCTCCTGTTAAGCTCATATAGCCTAATCGAACCATTGCCTGCTGGAATCCCGAGGATTCGTACCATCAACCGTCCTCGCCCCGCGTGGGTTCGGCATCGATGAGAATAAACGTGTTGGCCTGACTATTCTCACTGTATCGGCGATCCAATCTCCCATTTCACGCGTTGGCTATTGAAGGGGTGTGCCGTGACGTAAAAGCAACTGTCGACAAGGAATTCCTATAGTTGTGAGTGTGTTGAAAGTTGTATTCCGACTCTTCGTTCGCTGTAGGCCTCCATCTGCAGCGACCGAAGTTTGGACGATTTGGAATCTGTCTACTCTCGTATGATGCGCTCGAAGCTCGTTAAGGAACAATGACGGGGCCCAGCGACATCCAGCCTGGCGAGGCGATGTCTTGGGTTCTATTCGCAAACCGGACGGGCTTGCCTGTCTTCAAGGAATTCGGCACCCGCACGGCCAATGTGTACCCGCCCGTTTTCACCCCTGACAAGTCGATGCTGTCTGTCCAAATCCTTGGCTTGTCACCCGGTAATAAATCGGTCAATCGGCCCGATCCCGCCCAGGTCTTGACCGACTGGCCATCGATCAACAAACCGAATTCCGGCGCCCAATCGTAGTAGAACGGGGCGACGCCGCGGTTTTCTATCTCTAGTTGAACATTTAGTTTGCCGTTCGTCACCTCATCGATCGTTACCGAGTGTGCGTGGAATTCGTACCCCATTCGTCGCACCTGTTCTTCCGCTCGAGCGATGCGTTCGGCGTTCTGTTTTTTCTTGAACATTCCGCTATCCATAAGCCATGTGGCGTGCGTCGTCTCCACGCACTCGCGGAAACTCTGAATACTAGGTATGCCCGGATCTTCATCGAATACTCGTCCCCATGCCTCAGGACGAATCTCGCCTCCGATCGGATACTTCTTCCA
>Ga0194055_10004004_pt1 | contig 11199 bp, 8 predicted proteins | sample SepL449m_MetaG_FD_155482 | JGI IMG/M metagenome (GOLD analysis project Ga0194055, IMG submission 155482) | Anoxic zone freshwater microbial communities from boreal shield lake in IISD Experimental Lakes Area, Ontario, Canada - Sep2016-L442-9m | ecosystem: Environmental > Aquatic > Freshwater >... | reverse complement strand
GAGGTCCCGGAGGTCGGCATCGTCGCCGGCGATCATCTCCCGGTGCTCGGCGATCTGCCGCTCGAGCAGCGTGAAATGGCGGTAGCGGAGGGCGAGTTTGGCGAGGGTGCCATGCTCCCGGGCCACCGCCGAGAGTTTTGGCTGATCGGCAAGAACGACCGGATCGATCAGCGACCGTTCGAGTGCCTCGAACCGGGCGAGCTTCTGCTCGAGATCGCCACGAATACCGCCGGAGGAGGAGTCAGCCATGGGTCGGGGCGACCTGCCGCCCGCAGATGTGACACGAGGGGCGTATGGCCATCAGCCGGCAGAACCTTGCTGCTCAGGAGGCCGGGGCCTCGGCCGTCTTCTTCTTTTTCAGACTCGCGTAGCCCGCGCCCGCGAACTTCGACTTGAACTTCTCAATACGGCCCGCCGTGTCGACGAACTTCAGCTTGCCGGTGAAGAACGGGTGGCAGACGTTGCAGATGTCGACCTTGATCTCCGGCACCGTGCTCCGGGTCGAAAACGTGTTACCGCAGCCGCAGCGGACGACGGTGTGGACGTAGTTGGGATGAATGCCGTCTTTCATGGTCGCGAATCCGGAACGATACGGGGAAGGAAATCGGGTAGCCCCATACTCTACCCGGCCTTCCCCGGGCCGGCAATGCGGGCCGTTTCGGCCGCGGGCCGTGCCGCTCGCGCTGTGGCACCTCCTGGTTTCACGGCGTTCGGCTTGGGCCCAACGCCTTGTCTTTCTCCAGCCGGTCTGCCTCCAGCCGGTCTGCCAAGAGCCGGCTCCCAAACCGCTGCGGCGAGCCGTCTTCGCGAAGCACCTCCACCGCCTCGTCGATCCGGCCGAGGGCGGCGAGCGCCCGCCCGAGATTGGCCCGGGCGGCATCGGTCCAGCGACTGTCGGGCGAGTTCTCGAGGGTCATCCTCCGCAGGTAGTCGATCGCCGCTTCGGGCTGGCCCTCGCCGAGCGTGGCCACGCCGAGCCAGTAGGTCGCGTCTTCCTTCATCTGGCGGTAGAGCCGGTCGACGGTGGCCGACTGCTCCGGCGGCACGGCCTGCAGCGCCTGCTGAATGGCCGCCTTCGAAGGACGGGCGGCCAGATACGAGGCCTTGGCCCCGAGCGGTCCGTCGAGGTCGCCGCGAAACTCTCGAACCCGTGCGGTGAACAGGGGCCGCACGAGCCGCGGGGTCTGCCGGTCGCCGCGGCCCATCTCCGCCATCGTGATCGAGAACGGGGCAAGCTCCCTTCGCACCGCGAGTTCCACCCCCTCGGTCGGCCGCCTCGCGACGGTCTCCCAGGGAAACTCCCAGAGCCCCACGAAGGGCGAGGCTTCGCCGGGTAGAGCCTTCACAGCTGCGGCGGCCACGGCAGATGCATCGACCGCGAGCCGCAGCCCGTGCCGTGACGCAGCCTCCTTGTCGAGCGCGGCCATCCGTCGCGAAAGGCTCCGCGGATCGGCGACCGTGAGCACCGCCAGCGAACCGATGTCCGCGGCCTTCACCGGATAAGGCCGGTCGGGGAGCGAGAGCGCGTCGAGAATCGCGGGGTCCGCGGCGGCCTGCCGGGCCGTCGCCACCCCCGCGCCCCCCGGGCCCGGCACGGGCATGCCGTAGGTCGGCTCGAAGAGATACGCCTCGCCCTCGACGATCGCGGCGGGAAGCCAGGGCCGCAGCGTGCCGGCCTGCGGGTCGCCCGTGGCGAGCATCACGGCATCGATCCCCGCCTGACGGAGCAGCTCGACGAAGATCCACGACCGCTGCGCGGCGCTCGCCCGTCCCGTGAGGAGGATCTCGCCGACCGTGTACCACCTTGTGCCGGGCGTTGCCTCCGACGGCACCATCGGCGGATCGCCGACGACCGCCAACGAGCGGATGGTCCAGTCGAAGAGCCGCACCGCGGTGGCCAGGTTGTCGGCAGCATCGCCTCGCGCGGTGGTGGCGATGTCGGCCAGCCAGCGATGGTCGCGGAGGTGGGCAACGTCGCCCACGGCATCGAACGCCGGCTGCTCGAGCATCGGCTCGACGCCGGCGCGGAGCCGCTCCGGCAGGGATGAGACCAGCGGGTCGATGCGCCACGACGGAACCTCGACCGCCGACAGGTGGCTCCACTGGGTGAGTCGGTCAAACGCCTGCTCGTACGCCCGCTGCTCGTCGAAGTCGTCGAGCTTCGAGACGGCCACCAGCGCCCCGGCCACGAGTTTGTCGCCCGTGACGCGACTCACCGCCGGACGCGCGTCGGAAGTGGCGGCAGGGCCGGACGGTGCCTGCGAGGCACCGCAGCCCGCGACCGTAAGCGCGAGCCATGCCGCAGCCACGCGGACGGTAGCGGCCGACGATGCGTCCGCCGCGGTCATGCCTTCTCTCCGGCAAGCCTTGCCTCGTGGATGCGCAGCACACGCTCGAGCACGCCGCCAAACTGGTCGAGGGGCACCATGTTGGCACCGTCGCTCGGGCTTTCGTCGGGGCGAGGGTGGGTCTCGAAGAACATGCCGTCCACGCCGACGGCCGCCGCAGCGCGGGCGAGCGGCTCGACAAGCGTGCGGTCTCCACCGGTCGCACCGCCGAGGCTGGCAGGCTGCTGCACGGAGTGGGTCGCGTCGAAGATCACCGGCACTCCGAACGACTGCATCACCGGCAGGCCTGCAAAGTCGTTGACCAACCGGCCGTAGCCGAAGAACGTGCCCCGCTCGCAGAGCAGAATGTCGGTCGCCCCGCCGGCCAGCAGTTTGGCCACAGCGTGCCGCATGTCGCCGGGGGCGACGAACTGCCCCTTCTTGACGTTCACGGCGCGGCCGGTGGCCGCTGCCGCGAGCAGGATGTCGGTCTGCCGGCAGAGAAACGCCGGGATCTGCAGCATGTCGCAGACCTGTCCGGCCGCCGCCGCCTGATCGGGCAGATGGACATCGGTCGTGACCGGTAGGCCGGTCTCCCGCCGGACGCGTTCGAGAACCGCAAGGCCGTCGTCGATCCCGGGACCGCGAAACGACGACGCGCTTGTGCGATTCGCCTTGTCGTACGACGCCTTGAACACGACCTGGATGGGGAGACGCGAGGCAAGCACCGCCAATGCTTCGGCGATTCGCAGGCAGAGGTCCTGCGTCTGGATCACGCACGGCCCCGCGATCACAAGCAGGGGTTGGCCAGGCCCACAGCGGTGGCAGCCGATCTGGGCGGGAAGTCGGGCGTTCACGGGCGTTGCTCCGCGGCCTAGGTCTCGGCTTGGGGGGATGCGATCCAAACCGGTTGAAACATCGTATCGACCTGCAGCGAAATGCGGCGCGCGCCGCATTTTTGAACACCCGCCGACACAACGACACCCTGAAAAACACGCGAAAAACAAGAGGTCGCGTTTGGCACGGCATGTGCACTTCTTCTCTTTCGTGGCAACGGCTCCGGCCGCCGCCACAGTCCACACTCTTGAAATACCAAGGTGGGGTCTCCGGCTTCCTTCGGGCGTGCGGTTGTCTTGCCCCTGACCCGCACGCCCATGACAGGGTGCTCCTGTCGAGCCGGAGGCCCCACTTTTTCTTTTCCGCCCCCGTGGTTGGCCATGATTCGTGGTGAACGGCCCGAGCCTCACGGCGTCGGGGCCCTCGAGCCGCCCGGCGGGCAGCGCCAAAGGCCTGTAAAACAGGCATCACTTGACGATCAGGGGGGCCGTGCGCTAGTTTTGCGGGGCTAAAGCGTTCCTCGGGCCGTCCCCGTGGAGTCTGTGGATCGTGCCAGCGTAGCTTCAATTGGCAGAGCACCGCATTCGTAATGCGGGGGTTGCGGGTTCGACTCCCGCCGCTGGCTCTCGGCGGACCACGGTCCGCACCAGTTTATTGCCACCTGTGAGGACTTCCGAATGGTTGCCACGGCCCGTCTCGACATCCGCGATCTGATCACCGGCAGTGGCCCTTTTGGCCCCACGGAAGTGAAGGCTGTCCTCGAACTGCTCGGCACCGACGCCGCCGCCCATCGCGACCTGCGTTCCGCCGTCCGCGACCTCGAGTCGGTCTCGGAGCGAAGTCCGGCCTCGTCGGTGAAACTCGGCGTCTGCCAGCGACTTCTCGGCAAGGCCCGCGACGCCCTCGAGACCCTCAAGGGCGGCGATGGCGGCGCTCTCGCTCTCTTTCATCAGGGACTCGCACAGATCGCCGAAGGCGCCCACGACAAGGCTTGCGAACTCTTCGAGTCTGCTCGCAAGGCGGGCTACGACGCCGCCGCGTGCGTCGCCGCCACCGCCGAGTCGATGCGGTCGGCCGGCAAGCCCGCCGAGGCGCAGAAGGCTCTCGACGCACTTGGTTCGCAGGGCGAATCGTCGGCCGACTTTTGGGCTGCCCGCGCCGGTGTGCTCGCCGATTCGGGCCACGGCCCTGGCGAAGTGGCTGCGGCCTGCGAGAAGGCGATTGCCATCGATCCCGGCCACCCTGGTGCACTGTTTCTGCTCGGCGTGATCGCCGATCGGGTGGGCAACGAGGACGACGCCAAGGTCTATTACGAGCGGTCCCTCGCCAGGTATCCGGCGAGCGTCGGTGCCCTGATCAACCTCGGCATCCTCTACGAAGACAACGACGACTTCGCCAAGGCGCAGAAGTGCTACCGCCGCGTGCTGGAAGCCTTCCCCGACCACCCGCGAGCCCGGCTGTTCCTCAAGGACTCGTCCGCATCCGGCGACCTCCAACTCGACGAGCAGGAGATGAAGCAGCGGGATCGGCTCGACCAGATTCTCTGCCTGCCGGTCAGCGACTTCGAACTCTCCGTGCGGAGCCGCAACTGCCTGCAAAAGATGGGCATCCACACGCTCGGCGACCTCGCCCGAACGACCGAGGAGGAGATTCTCGCCAGCAAGAACTTTGGCGAGACCAGCCTGGTCGAGATCAGGGAGATGCTGTCGTCGAAGGGGCTGTCGCTCGGCCAGATCGCTCAGCCGGTGCCGACGGCGGAGGTGGTGGAGGTCGAGGCCGTCGAGCCCTCGGCTGACGAGCAGGAGGTGTACTCCATGCCGATCACCGACCTCAACCTGTCGGTCCGGGCCCGCAAGTGCACCACGAAGTTGGGAATCACGACGATCGGCGACCTCATCCGCCGCACGGCCGAAGACCTGCTCGAGTGCAAGAATTTCGGCGTCACGAGCCTCAACGAGGTTCGGGAAAAGCTCACGGATCGGGGCCTGAAATTGCGGGGCGACTGACCCTCCATATTTGCCGCAAGTAATGGCCTGAAAAGCACTTACGGGCGGGATCCGCGCGCCCAAAGTTTGCCCGCACGCCTTTTTCTCGTTAGCCTCAAATGGAGGACGTTGTATGGGCCGCCTTCGGCCCGGGAGCGTTCCCTTCAGCCCAGCACCGAGAGCGCATCAGCATGACGTCCGCCAGCCTGCGAGAAAAACCCGTCCGCGACCTGGCCCGTCTGGCCAAGCAACATGGGGTGGCTGGCTGGCACGCGATGCGGAAGGATCAGTTGATCAAGGCGCTCGTGAGCAAGGCCAAGAAGGCGTTGCCCATCGACGCCCGTCGGTCGGCCGCCCGCCCCGCGAAACCGTCTGGCGAGCGGTCGAAGGCGGCCTTGGTGCAGCCGAGCCCGGCCGCCGTGGCCCACACCGCCGAGGTGGCTCGGCGGATCGCCGAGGCCCGCGAACGGATTGCGAAAGCCAAGAACCTCGCCACGCCTCCTGAGAACGGTCGGTCCAAGCGGCCGGTCCGCGACCGGATGGTGCTCATGGTCCGCGGCCCCTACTGGATGCATGCGTTCTGGGAGGTTTCGCCCCGCAGCATCGAGCGGGCCCAGTCGGCCCTTGGCCAGGAGTGGCACGGCGCCCGCCCGGTGCTTCGCGTGCTGCGGATCGAATCGGGCCTCCAGGGCTCGCCGTCGGAGCAGGTGATCCGGGAGATCGAGGTCCACGGCGGGGTGAAGAACTGGTTCATCGACGTCCGCGAATCGCTCCGCTGCCGGGTCGAGATCGGCTACCGGACCGTCACCGGACGTTTCCACGCGCTCGTCCGCAGCAATGCCGTCAACACGCCGGCCGCCTCGCAGTGCGACACCCTCGATGCGCACTGGGGCGACATCGTCAACGACTGCGACCGCATCTACGCGATGAGCGGCGGCTTCTCGCCCGAGAACAACAGCACCGAACTGCAAGAACTCTTCGAGGAGCGGCTGCGCCGGCCGATGGGCCCGCCGTCCGCCGTCCGCGCCGAGCCCGCCGTCGACGAGGATGGCGAGCCGACGATCACCACCTTCCAACTCGAAGTAGACGCGGAACTGATCGTCTACGGCGCCACCCGGCCCGATGCCTACGTCACGCTGCAGGGCGAACCGGTCAAGGTCCAGCCCGACGGCACCTTCCGGGTGCGAGTCGACCTGCCCAACAAGCGGCAGGTGCTGCCGATCGTCGCCAGCGTGCCCAACGGGGGCGGCCGCCAGACCGTGGTCATGGCGGTCGAGCGAAATACGAAGGCGATGGAGCCCTACCGCCGCGAACTCCACGAGGAGTAGCAGCCGGCGCTGCGGGTTCGGTGCGAGGACGGCGAGCGTCGGCTATCCTGCCGTTGGCGAGCGGCCTTGCACCGAACCCGCAGCAGGCCGTGACTCACCGCGGGTTTTCCCGCTCACGTTGCCGTGTACAATGCGGCGGTGAAAACAGGAGCGTGAGGCGATACGTTTTCTGCCATGTTCGTGATGCGTCGACCCATGTCGGTGAGCTCTTAACAAGGCTCGTTGGGGGCCGATTCGATTGGTTCCGGCAGCGTGTATAGCCGCCGGTTGAGGCCTCGGCCTCAACCGCAGCGGATCACATGCCCCGGGATCCAAGGCTACCCAGTTTCTACTTCAACGAGTTCTCCGCATTACACGGCGCCACGGCATCGCGGTGGATAACGTATCGCCCCCCGCTCCCCACTCACCGCCTCGCGCGGGCGGCCCACTTCTCGAAGGCCTGAGCCGGCGTCGCGCGGAAAACCTTGAGAAACGCCTCGTCGAAGGTGGCACCGCCATCGAGGGCGTCGGCCACCTGACCGAGTTTGCCGCCGGTCGCCAGCGTGCTGAGAAGTCCGCCGGCGGCGAGCGAGGTCATGGCCGGATCGGCGTGGCCTGAAAGGAGGTCGGCAGTCGATCCGAGCCTCGGGATCGCCGCGACCGCATCCCGCCGCCATTGCTGCACGACGGAGGCCTTCGGTGCGATCCGGCTGGCGATCGCCCGGCCGGCGCCCTGGCTGAACCACACAGGCGTGGAACGCCCGGCAAACGCAGCAGCGGTCATGACATCGGCCACGCGTGCGCGGAGGTCGTCGGCCTCCTGGTTCGACGGCACGAGCAGGGCCGCGTAGACGACGTCGCCGGTGACGCCGGCGTGTCCCGTGAGGCCACGAGGCCGTTCCGCATGGGAGACGTTCTGCCACATGGCGGAGTAGTCGATCGCCTGACTCACGGCGTAGAGCACGACGCCCCCCTTGAGCAGCGGTCCCTCCACGCTGAGATCGCCGCGGATAGCGCCCGCCACGTCCTCGGCGAGGTCGGCCAGTTCCGTCAGCCGCTCAGCGGGCAGGTTGCCGATCACGCACACGCCCGCCCGCGGGTGCACTCCCGGCTCCTCGTCGGGGATCGCCCGCCGCCACAACTTCTCGCCGGCGGCGAACCGCACTCGGGCGAGGGCCGCGTCGGTGAGTTTCGTCGCCTGCCCCGCCGCGACGACCGTGTCGAGCGGCGCGGTGGCCGTCAGCATGTCGAGCCGCGCCCCCTGATCGATCCACTTCTCGATCGTCGCGATGGCGGCATCGGGCAGCGGGGGGCTGCCGAGCGGCATCCGCTGCCCCTCGATGCCGGCGCCACGGAGTTTCTTGACCAGCAGGCTGTCGCTCCCCTTGCCGGCGACCACCACGGTACCCGTGCGGCCTCCCTTCATGAGCGCGTCGAGGTTCGCCATGCTGAGATTGGCTTCGGTCTCGTCTCCGCCGTGGCACTTGAGGCAGTGTTCCTGCAGAAGCGGTGCAACATCAGACGCGAACGACACCTCGCCCGGCTTGACGGCCACGGGCTTCATCGCGGGGGACGCGGGTGGCGGTGGTGTCGCGGCGCCGCCCCGCGCCACAACGTCGATGCCGATCGCCGGATTCGGGGCGTCGCATGGGGCGCCGGCATCGATCCACGCGATCAGCGTGGCCACGTCCTGGCTCGTCACCTTGCCGCCGCCGCGGGGCATGTCGCCCGTGAGGATCACCTCCACGAGGCGGCTGGCCTGGCCCTGGCCGCGCTGCACCATGCCGGTCCTCATCAGCCCTTCGTAGGAGGCCATCTGGAAGTCGCCTTTTCTCCCCGCGATGTGGCAACCGCCGCACGACTTCGCCAGGATTGGCGCGACCTGCCGCGAGAACGACACCGCAGCCGCTTTGCCGACGGCGGGAGCGCCGGCGGCGGGCTTTCCCTGGGGGGTGGCAAGCGTGGTCCGCGAAATGCCGGGCACCACGAGGGCGGTCACATCGGCGCCTGCTTTCTCGAGCCGGCGGCGAACACCTGAGGCCCGGTCGGCGAGCGTCTTGAAGCCGGCCGGCGGACGTGGAGCCGAAGCCATCGCCTCGAGGCCGCGGATCGCCTCTCCCAACGATTCGAGGGCCGCGTCGCGGTTGTCGGCGTCAAGGAGTTTGGCGGCGGCGTCGATCCGCTCCCGGATCTCCTTTGGTGAAGCGTTGGGCGACGCGGCCGCTTCGGCCGCCGATGCCGGCCAGGCTGCTGCCGCCGCGAGGCCCATCGCCACACCGCACGCCCCAAGCAAGGCGATCGACGTGGCCAAGCACGCCTGACATATTTCCGAGGCTCGCCGCTGTCGATCAAATCGGCTCATGAGCGGAGCATACGCCGCGGCGGTCGCGGGCGACGAGACGTGTGTCACACCCAAGCCGGTGACACACCAAAACCCAAGGCGTTCTAGGTCGGCCGATCGGCCGGAGGCTCGACAGAATCCGGGGACATGGGCCGACGTCGATCCCGGTCGCGATGCCCCCGGTCGCGATGCTCCCGGTCGCGTCGCCAACGAGGACGACCGCGGCGAGGACGGTCACAGCGGCGTCCGCGTCGCTCGCGTCTGCCGTGGTGGCGGCCTTCAGCGAGCGTCGCCATCGCGGAAGCGACCGTGGTGGCGACGATGGCGATCACCCACACGGCACCGACGACAAGACCGATCCGTAGGCATGCCCGGCTCCCCGCAGCGTCACCGAGTCCGCCGAGGAGGGCGCCGAGACCAATCACCACCCCCAACGCCACCGGGAGGAGCAGGGTCGCACCAACGCCCCACAGGAGCGCCCGCCGGATTGGATCGCGATGCATGCTGCCGCTCTTCGTGCCACGTTCAGGGCGGCCAAGCCGCCGATTCCCCGATTGTCCTCAGGAGCGCAGGGTCGAGTCAAGAAAGCGTCTGCAGCGGTTTCGGCCGCCCGCGGGATTCACGCTGAACCGGCGGCTGATTCAGCGAGGCGATAGCCGCATCTCGCGTGATCGGCGCTGACGAACCGAAAGGGCCGGCCATACACTGATGATCCATCATCTCGCGGCGCGGCCCGTCGGGCCGAGAAGAGTGCCGCGGCCACCTGATGCATCCCCCTGGCGTTCCCTCTGAACCGATGCGCACGGAAGCGTTTCAGCCCACGAGGCCGACGAACACCCTGTGCCGCCGCGCGGCCCTGGCGCTGATCGCCGCCGCCCTCGCATCGACCGCCGTTGCCGACCGGGTCGAACTCGCCGATGGACGCATCCTCGAGGGGCGGTTCGCGAAGCTGCCGGGGGTCGCCATCGATCCGCTCGATGAGACGTCGGGGGGCACGGCGGGCGAGCCGATCCTGATGTGCGACGACGAACTCACCCGCACGATGGTCTCGAAGCGAAAGGTGGTGAAAGTCGAGGAGGCCCCGGTCGATCCCGGCATGGAGCGGGTGACGATCCCGCAGCGTGTGCCCGAGAACGGCCGACGGGTCGCCGGCATCGGCGGCATCCTCGAGACAACCCCGTTCGACGAGTTCGGCCGCCGCATCCTCTCTCTGGCCACCTCCAATGGCCGCGTCGACGTCGTTCAGGGGATCACCGAGATCACCCCGCGGTGGACCAGAATCGAGGGGGTGCAGACGGAGAAGCCGCTGCTCCTCGACATGCGGCTGGCGACGACATCGATTCCGCCCGACGTGCTCAAGCGGGTGATCGCGCAGCAGATCGACCACACCAATCCCGATCAGAGGCTCCGCGTGGTGCGACTGCTCCTCCAGGGCGATCGGTACGACGATGCCAAGCGGGAACTCGACGAGGTGCTGGCCGACTTTCCCGACCTCGCCGACCTCGCCAAGGAACGCCGCACGATCTCCAGGCTCGCGGCGACGCGAACGCTCGACGAAATCCAACTGCGGGGCAGGGCAGGGCAGGACCGACTCGCGCTGGCGATGCTGGAGGGATTCCCCGCCGACGACGCAGGGGGCGAGATCCTCGAGGCCGTCCGCGAGGCTCGCGACGGGTATCGCGAACGCCGCGACCGGGCCACGAGCCTGATGGCCGACCTGCGGTCACGGATCGCCGCACTGGATGAAGCCGACCGCGTGGCGGCCGGCGAGGCTGTCGACGAGATGCAGCGACAGTTGTCGTTCACGTCGCTCGAACGGCTGTCGACCTTCGCCCGCATCGGTACCGAGTCTGGGGTGCCCGCGGACCGTGCCGTGGCCCTCGCCATCAGCGGCTGGCTCCAGGGGGCCGCGGCCGCCACGGAGAACCTCAAAGTCGCCCTCTCGGCCCGACGGGTCCGCGATCTTGTCCACGACTATCTCCGCGCCGCCGACCAGACGGCCCGCGACGCGATCCTCGGCCGCCTGCGAAACGAGGAGGCCGGCGACGCTGCCACCATCGCCGCCGTTGCGGCACACATGGCTCCGCCCATCGATCCGCCGCCGGCTGCGTCGCTGGGCCTCCACGAACTCATGGTGCCCGGCCTGGAGGGCGCGGCGGATATCCGGTGCCTGGTGCAGGTGCCGCCCGAATACGATCCCTTGCGACGATATCCGGCGATCGTCACGCTCCACTCCGGCATGTCGACGCCCCTCAACCAAATCGAGTGGTGGGCCGGCATGCCGGCCGCCGATGGGATGCGGCTCGGTCAGGCAACGCGGCACGGCTATGTGGTGATCGCGCCAGCTTGGAGCGAGGACCACCAGTCGGCCTACGGCTACGCGCCTCGCGAGCACCATGCCG
>Ga0194055_10004002_pt1 | contig 11204 bp, 12 predicted proteins | sample SepL449m_MetaG_FD_155482 | JGI IMG/M metagenome (GOLD analysis project Ga0194055, IMG submission 155482) | Anoxic zone freshwater microbial communities from boreal shield lake in IISD Experimental Lakes Area, Ontario, Canada - Sep2016-L442-9m | ecosystem: Environmental > Aquatic > Freshwater >... | reverse complement strand
GGTTAATAACAACCGACACTCTATTATAATATTTCTTTATTCTTGCTTGTACGGTCATAGAGTTAGCAATTAGTAAGTCTGGTCTCTGAGCCGCTGCATAGTCCCAGTGACGCATTTTTTTTACCACTCTTGGCAATATCATTTTGGCCAAAGGATTAAAAATACCTAGCCCAGGTGAGCTTAAGTAGTCTTCGTAGCCGCTCCAATAATAGCGAGTGGGAGTATGAATATAGCTAAGGTGTAGGGTTTCGGTGCTGGTTATTATGCCTTTAGCCTCTGCACTACTCGATGAGATTACTAAATCATAACCGCTAAAATCAAAGCTTTCAAAGGCAAGAGTTCTTAGCATTGGGTACAGCTGGTGTTTTTTTCTAGCCAAAGGCCAGTGTTGCAAGAAAGAAGTCACTATCTTGGCGTCTTTAAGTAGCGGCAACTTTTCTGGCAGATAGACACTGGTGTAGATTGGAGCATCTGGAAACATCTCATGTAGCGACTCCACTACTCGTTCTGCCCCACCGAGATTAGTTAGCCAATCATGTACAATTGCTACTTTCATAGCTTACTAGTATCCATTTTTGCGAAACAGCAGCGCCGGAATAGTTCGCAAAATTATCGCCATGTCCATGCCAATACTCCAATTCTCGATATAGTAGATATCAAGTTTTACTCTTGAATCATAATCAATGTCGTTACGACCCGAAACCTGCCAGAGACCTGTTAGGCCAGGCTTAATATGCAGAAATAAGCCTGACTCGTCACCGTAGCGCTCTAGCTCTTCTTGGACAATTGGTCTTGGGCCCACAAAACTAAGGTCATTTTTTAAGACGTTTATCAGCTGAGGTAGCTCATCTATACTGGTACTTCGTAAAAACTTGCCCATTTTATTAAGCCTAGGGTCATTTTTGACCTTTTGATCACGCTTGAATTCTTCTACCAGGGCTGGATTATCAAAAGTCTTGAGCATCTCTAGGGTACTCAGCCCGCTATACTCTCCACCAGCACAATATTTAAGCTTCATAGTTCTGAATTTGAGAAGACCAATCTTGCCTCCAGATCTAGTAAGCCTCTGGTGTACATAAAATACCGGGCCTTTGTCTGTTAGCTTGATAAGTATTGCCACTATTAGCATTAGTGGTAAGGCAATTAGTAAGCTCAAAAATGCCAGCAGTATATCCAAGATTCGTTTTAGTATTCTACCCCAGCCATCTAGAGGAGTAGCGACCACCTCTAAAATAGGTATATTTTTAATCCTGCTCATTCTCATCGGTGAGTCATACAGCCCACCTACAGTCGGTACGATATGGAGCTGAATTTGATGCTCGCGGCAGTAGTTTAGAAGTTTTGTTACGGTTTCTCTAGAAACCCCATCTTCAAGTAAAAAAATGTCATCTAGAGCGTGCTTGGAATCTATTTTATTTAAAAAACCCGGCGAAAGATCAGATGCAACAGAAACATTCTCTGCTACTTGGTAAGCTGGTGATTCTTTTGCTAAAACCTTAGCAAAGCTTATGCGAGCTGAGCCCTTGCCTAAGATAAGGGTGTTGTGAACGCCAATTCTAAATCTAAATAAAAAGTGCTGAAGAGTATATATCAAAAATCTAGACGAACTTACTAGAAAAACAGCGAACAGAAAACCGTAAATAGGAATGGCCTTAGATGGGAAAATTGGATCAACTAGAAAAAAATCAATAATTATCAAGATCATCACACCAAACGCAGAAGCCATAACTACCCGGCTTAGCTCATATACGCGTGAGCGAGTCGCTCTAAGCTTGTAGAGGCCCGCAAAGGCATAAATGAGTATCCAGATAAGCAGTACCGGCAATATAACGCGTAAGAAGCTCCTACCGCTTGTTAAATAGGCTAATGGCTTAGCCTGGTCACTTCGAACTACAAAAGCCAGGGCAAAGGCCAGGGCAATCATAAAAAAATCTACTGGTACCAGTAAAACCCGAAAAAATAATTCGCTTCGTTTCTTCATAACAACTTATATTATAGCAAAATACCCCCGAACTGGGGGTATTTTTATAAGAGTTAGCTATAAGCCGAATTTTGTTCTCTTGCCGTAAAGGCAAAATTGGTAATCATCTATCTTACGCCGAAGCGAATGCTCCACCCTAAGGTGAAGTCATGCGATATACCCATTATAAAGCGAGAAGCTTCATCTGCTACTAGAGCAGAAAGGGCCCATAATCTTGCAGCCAACAGGGTTTACCATCACTATATGTCACCATATAGTGCCGTGAGCTCTTACCTCACTCTTTTCACCCTTACCTCGCCCCCCACGGTATTGTTTCTGCGGCACTTTCCCGAGGGTCGCCCCTGGTTGCCGTTAGCAACTGCTGTACTCTGTGCTGTTCGGACTTTCCTCTCTACCTATAAAGGCAGAGCGATTACCCGCTAACTCATCTAGTATTATATTAGAAAAATGCTTATTTGTCGAGTAGTGCCTGGGAGTCTAGGCAGATATTTACTTGCTCATCTGCCAGCTTGTTGTCTTCACGGTAAACGTGCGTAAAAGTTATGCTTTTTCCTGGCAATAAGGTTTGTATTTTTTCAAATATAGGCTTGATATTTGCATTTTTTACTTTATAAACTCCGTTTAGCTGTCTTTCTACAAGCTGACTATCCAGATAAAATTCTAATTTTTCATGCTCAAAATTATTAATATTTTTTAACCCCAACAAGACCGCGCTATATTCGGCGTAATTGTTTGTTTGAATTCCTAAATACTCATTGTACTCGGCCAAAACCTCGTCGTCTGTAGTCAAAAAAACTACACCAGCTGCAGAAGGGCCTGGATTACCGCGCGAACCGCCGTCACAAAATATCTTTATCGTCTTATTAGCCACAGCGCTATCACTCCTACACCTACCACTACCCTATATATTACAAACGCCAGCATAGAGTGCTTTTTGAGGTAATCTAAGAACCACTTGATCACAATAACCCCAACTATAAAAGTCACAACGATACCAACTACTAGTTCAAAATTTGATACTGACTTCAGGGGATCGTTTGCGAGCTGATAGGCCTTATATAGCCCAGCCCCTAGAGATATAGGTGTGGCTAGTAAAAAACTAAAACGGGCGGCATCTTCGCGCTTAAAGCCTAGCCAAAGACCGGCTGTAATGGTTATGCCAGACCGCGATGCACCAGGAATGAAAGCAAGTATTTGTGCAAAACCAACAATTAAGCTTTGCTTTAATGTAATTTTCTCAACACCTTCGTTTTTCTTACCCACCGTATCTGCATAATAGAGTAAGGCACTAAACAGAATCATTCCTATTCCCACCACTAGCGGCGCATAGCTACTGGAGTGAAGGTATTTTTCTATAAATTTATCGCCGAAAAACCCAATAACTGCAGCTGGCAATGAAGCTGCCACGATATACCATAACAGCTTGTCTTTGGTCTTAACCATTTGCCAGAATTCGCTACCAAAGAACAGTAAAAGTGCTAACGCGGTACCAATATGTATTGCTGCGTCAAAAGCTAAGCCTGGATTTTCTATCTGAAAAACCCAAGGCACCAATAGTAGGTGAGCCGACGAGCTTATTGGTAAAAACTCCGTAACAGCTTGCACAACAGATAAGACCAAAACAATCGGTAGCATTACTTAAGCCCGCCTTGTGCAGTTATTTCGGCCCTATATTTGTCTGCTACCGGCCCAAGCTGAGCAAATTCAACTTGTTTAGCACTAGTGTGATCCATATCTGATATTTCATAGATGGGAATAATATGCACGTGCACATGCGGCACCTCAAAACCCACTATTGATACCCCCACCTTGGGGCAGCTGTATATGCTCTTGGTTAGTTTGCCCATTTTTTTTACTATCTGCATTACGTCTTGGTAGGTCTGAGTACTCAAGTCTTCCCAGTTTTCTATTTGCTTGGTAGTTATTACCATGATGTGCCCTTCTGTATGTGGAGCAATAGTAGGCACAACAAAACAGCTATCATCTTGATAGATTATTTCGGCAGGAATGTCGCCTTCTAGCATTTTTGTAAAAACAGACTTAGTCATAACTATTATTGTATCACTTATTTAGCGAAATATAATATCTGGCGATAGATTCGGCTCTCAAGACTGATTACCTGTAACTATTTAAGCTCTTGTGCGGCTACTTGGCCGGCATTTACATAGCTTGAGCTCATCTGAGCCATCTGGGTATCTATAGTGGCCTTAAAACTGCCCAAATACCAGCCGTAGCAGCCTAGGGCGGTAGTGATAATTACAAATTTTACTATATTATTCATTTGCGCATACATTAGATTATTTTACCCAAAATGTAAAGCATGAGAATTTCATTTCTAAGTGCAAGTTTTCTTGAATAATTCAATGGTCAGAGTGACAGGACTTGAACCTGCGACCTCACGGCCCCCAGCCGTACGCGCTACCAACTGCGCCACACCCTGATATTTTTTAAAATATCACTTCACAAAAAGAGACGCAACTCACATTCACTACATCTGCTTCTAGCTATAATCCATACTGTAAGGCTCTCTGGTATAGCTAAGGTGGTCAATTTGCTTACCTAGCTTTAGCAGGTGAGTATGGTGGTGATCTACGGTACGAATAGCGCTCTGCGGTTCTCTAAAAAATACATTATAGCCAGCCTTTTCATAGTCATCCATGATGTCTAAAAAATCTAATCTCTCTTGCTTAGATAAAGTAGTTAGATTATCAATGTGATTTACCGGAATAATCATCAGGTGATCTGTAACCTCGCACATATCAAAAATGTCATAACCAAACATGTTGCGTATTACAATAAATTTGCCAATCTGTTTTATGACTTTATTATCTGGCATTTTGCAGAATTGACAATCACCATCCTTAGGGTGCTTTTGATAGTAAGAGTCTTTTCTTTTAGAAGTTGAATTAGATATATACATAATATTCTCTTATACATATTATCTCATTTATTTATCAAAAGAAACAGTTCAAAGATGCGGCAGTGTCTATACATATTACTTATGCTGTGACATAATAAAAATGTAGAAAGTAATTTTAGTGCAGAAAAACTCCAAATCATCCCAAATACTAGCCCTAGTATCTAAAAAAGACCTGGTACGGCACAGCCGTATTATTGCCGAACCTAATTTGGTTTCGGCTTTTTCTAGTAATACCACTACCCCATCTAGGCGCATCACCGATACGCTTGCCCTTCTCACCAAGCAAGGCTACATAAGCCTTGGTACTGTCGATAATCAAAAAGTCTATACCATCACTCTCAAGGGCCAAGAAAAGCTTGACCGTAGCCAGGCTGTAGAAAGTGTTGTAGATAGCTCTCGGTGGGATGGTCGCTATTACCTTGTCACTTTCAACATCTCTCAAGACCAAAAAGTACTGCGCAACCAAATAATATTAGATCTTAAGCAAGCTGGATTTATCAATTATAGTAAGGGGCTGTGGCTTTCACCGTATAACCCTATAAAATACGTCGAATCAGTCAGAAAAAGCCATGGTTTAGGTCAAAAAATTCGCCTACTAGTAGCCAGCCACCTAGAAGACGAGTCTAAGATCAAACGCCATTTTAAGCTTAAATAAATAAATTTTTAATAATCTCATCAAAAAAGAGTCCGCTACGCCGAAAGTCTTCTTATAACCTCTCCCGCAAAATGCTAGGTGGGTACTCGCAGCACCCTGGCAAGGCCAGGGGCAATCTAGAGTTCCCTGGAGTTATGTTTAATCAGAAAAAGTTATAAAGACTTAAATTTTCGTACGCGACAGACTCTTATAGTGCCTCAATAGCTAGTAAAAGCTAAATTTAGCACTGTAATTATAGCATGTCAGACTAGCCAATTATAATAGAGGCCATTGTTGTTACAGCACTCAAGATAAAAGGCGACAAGAAACGGTAGCTAATAAATAAAAATGCAAAAATAACAATTAAGCCGTAGTTCTCCATTTGGTCCATGACATCTCGCATTCCACTTGGGGCAGCGGCATAAAGTACCCTTGAGCCGTCTAGTGGCGGTATAGGAATCATATTGAAAACAAAAAACGCTAGATTAACGAACACAAATTGCAACAAGAAGCGACCCGTTACTCCACCTAGCGGTACAAAACGCAGATACAGTCCCACAAAAATTGCCATCAAAAGATTACTAGCTGGGCCGGCCACAGCCACCAAGGCTGCCCCCCATTTACCGTAGCGAACAGCATAGGGGTTAAAAGGCACTGGCTTTGCGGCCCCAAACACTACTGGTGAACCAAGCAGTATTAGGGCTACTGGTAGCAAAAGTGTTGAATAGGGGTCAATGTGAGCAACCGGGTTTAGAGTTAGCCTGCCATGCTGCTTGGCTGTAACATCTCCAAGCATATGACCTGCCCAAGCGTGAGAAAACTCATGCACTGTGAGAGCAATAATCACAATAATTAAATATAGAGCTATCGAGGCTAAATTGAAATCCATAGGTTCATTTTACCAGAAACTAGTAGATTTTTGAACAAACTATTGCATATGCCTACTCGGTATGATAAGATACTAGAGTTAATTTTAGCTTATGTCATACAAATGCGATATCACCGGTAAAGGAAAACAGTTTGGTAACAATCGCTCGCACTCACTGCGAGCGACTAAAAAAGCCTGGAAACCAAACTTACAGACAAAAACCCTGATCATAGATGGTCAGAAGGTTCGTTTGAAGCTAGCCGCCTCTACTATTCGCACGCTAAAAAAGTATCAGAATCAGATAGACGCCAAAGAACTAGCATTGGCAGCAAAAAAAGAAGCTTAGAATAGCTTCTTTTTTTTATACTACGATTATTTTTTTATTCTAGAACAATAAGTCTTTGTTGGTCGTTTTCAATTAGCTCTTTTTTGGTTATCTTAAACTTAGCTAGAGTCTCTTGCTCGCTACCAAACTCAGCTGATAAGACCTTGAGCTGCTCATCTGTGTAGTTGTGAGGAATAACAATACTTGGCTCTACTTGATTTATTATCTTGGTGGTTATTTCTGATTTTTCACCTATTACTGGAAGTATTAGTACATCGACTGAAGCAAAGGCTTCCAGCTGCTGATCTGTAAGAGTAGTGGTAACGTCTGTTATATAGGCTACTCGAATCTTATCTGCAAGTACAGAAAAGCCACAATTACCTTTACCCAGGGGTATAGCATCTATCATGCAGGTCTTGACCTCGTATTCACCTGGCGAATCAAACAAAATAGGCTTAGACCCAGATGGTTTTTCAGTCTTTTTAGGCATTAGAGCCACATCGGCCTTTTCACTAAGGCTGTTAATGGCCACGTCTATCGACTTTGAGCTTAAATAGAATCCGTCTTTTTCAATTTTTGTAATATCCATATACTTATTATACCAAGAATTTAAGTTTTATTTCTCTATTTTGTCGTAATAATTTTTATAAACACTACCTACTATTACTGAGCCAGCAGCTGTTACCGGCACAGCGATAAGAACGCCAACAAAGCCTAGTAATGCAGCCCCAATAAGAGCAGCCAACAAAATAAGCATGGGGTGAATACCTACGGCTTTTTTCATCACCTGAGGAACTATTAGGCTACCTTCTATCTGTTGAATTATCAAGAAAAATATCGCTACAATTAAGCCTTTTAGCGGTGAGCCGCTCAAGACAGCCACCAGAACGGCAGGAATTGCCCCAAGATAGGCGCCTACCATTGGTACAGCCTCCATGAGGCCGGCAAAAAGTGCCAGGGTGAGCGCGTAATCAACACCGATAACAGTTAGCCCCAGATAAGATGCGGCAAAAATAATCAAACACAGCACCATTTGACCCCTAAGCCAATGACCTAGCTTACTAGATATGTCGTGGAGGAGCATCACAAACTGTTCACGCCAGGCCTTACGGGGCAAAAGGCCAGACAAGACGACTGCAAACTTTCTTCCGCTAGCCAGCATGTATACTAAAAATATAAAGAAAGTTAAAAAGCTAAACAAGCCACCTGCCAGACCAACAGTAGCCGAGGCAGCATTTGAGCTTACTTTATCGCTGTTTCTGCTAAACCACTTAGCAAATTCATCATAGACCCACTGAGTATATTTCTGATGGGAAGCAAATTCTTTAATTTCCTGCTGATAGCTTGGCCAGCTAGTTGAAAGCTTTTCAGCCTGAGCTATAATCGCCGGTATGATAAGCGCTATCACAACAACAAAGACCGCTACGATAGCTATTATCACTATTGCGACCGATACCCCTCTTTTTATGTGGAACCTTCTCTCTAGGCTAGATACAATTGGGTTGAGAGCAACCGCAAATATTCCGGCTACTGCAAGAGAGATGATAATTCCAGATATCTGCAAAGTCACCCAGACTAGAGCCAGCGTTAGTATTAAGTACAAAAAAGTCAGGGGCGATATAACTACAACGTGGCGCTGGGGGTCTTTCATCTTGCTACCTGACACCTTTAGAGTCACTAGCAACTTCTATATGGGTAGTGCCCAGTGGTGGTTCTGGTTGGGCAGGAGAAATATTTTGATTGGTGGTGACCGTAAAAATCTTCAAGTCGTCAAACAAAACAATTTTCTTGGCGTCTAAAATATCAGTAAGAAAGCGGTCGTTCAGATTGCGCCGATAGTCAAAGTCCTCTAAGCGCATAGCTGTGTAGTTTAGCTCTCGAGTCATTTCTTTTTCCATATCTGATATTACTTGAGCCAGCTTAGCGCTGTTCATATCACCCACTATAAAAATGTCTATCTGTTGATTGCTACCTCGAGCAAATGCACCAGTCAAAAACAACATTCTTACATTGCCGGCTTTTTGAATTCGCTTGAGTATTTGGTCATCTTCTTTGGTCTGCTTGATAGCCTTTGATTTAGCCGGAATCTTAGAAAAAATTGACTGTAACTCAGCATGAAACTTATATTTTGGCTCAACTTCATAATACAGCCTGTTTCCCTGGCTCACAGAGCGCACGATACCAATGTTTAAAAGGTTCTGAAGCTCTCTGCGCACTGAGTTGATTTGCTCATCTATTTTGCGAGTAATTTCGCGCACATAAAAAGGTCTCTCAGGATTATTATAAAACAAGCTAAGTAACTTGACCCTAGTCTTTGATCCAAACAATTGTTCAAACATGCTACCTCCTTTAGTGTCAGTACTTTTGTATTCAACCCATTTGGACAAAAGTACTGACGTTTATTTAAGCTGATTATACACCCTATTGAACACAAACAACAACCCAATTTATAAATTTATTATTCACTAAGATCTGTTTTTTGCAATTTTACTGGCTTCATTTTCTAGCCAGTCATCGAGCTCGCCTATGCTGTATTCAGGCTGGCTAAGTCGCACCGCCTGCTCAATAATAAAATCAGCCACGGTAGGATTTTTGGGTAAAAAAGAGCCATGTAAGTAGGTGCCAATTGCACTGCCTTGCAATATTCCTTCGGTCTTTGAGTCTTTGCTGTTACCAAAGCCCTTTATTACGCTACCAAGGGGATTGCTGCCCTCCAATAGCTCAGTTACTCCACTATGGTTCTCAAATCCTACTAGCTCACCAAAAACATCACTTTTTATAACAATACTGCCTATCATCCTAAAGTCAGTAGCTTTAGTTACGGCGTTAAAAATGCCAATACCTGGCAGCTCTTCTCCCTCTGCTGTTATAAAATACTTACCAAACAGCTGATAAGCCCCGCATATTGTAAGCATTGGGACATTGCGCATGTGATGCTCATGCAAGGCCCTTGATTTGAGCTGGAGATCTTGAGCTATACTGGCCTGTCCCTTGTCTTGCCCGCCCCCCATAAAAACTATATCAAAATCTTGATCTATTTCTTCACCAATACTGCGGCTAAAGTACTGACTCTCAATACCTCTAGCCTTCATTCTCTGAGTCAAACAGATAATGTTGCCAAAGTCACCATAAATATTCATTCTATCAGGGTACAGGTGCAATATATTAATTGGCTTCATTGCGATATACCTTTCACCAAATGGCCACTTTTTTGAGATATTATCGATCTGGCCTTGAGCATTGCAGTGTAGGTGGGCAAAATATAGCCTAGCTGGCCACTCTTGATACTGCCCACGAGCTTTTGCATAGCTTGCTCAATATCTGGCTCAATCTCAATCTTTGCAGTCTTAAATCCTGCGTATTTAAGTCTGAGGGCCATATCATAAGCCCTAGTACCACTAACTATTACCTTGCCTTGATAGCCGGCGATGTCTTCAAGTGCACTATCCCAAAGCCACGAAACATCTCGGCCATCTGCAATATTGTCATTTATACAAAATAAAACTGGGTTAGTCTGAGGTTTTGGCTTAAGAAATGTTTGAATTATTTGATTGAACCCAGTTGGGTTCTTGATAAGCATGATCTGGAGTCGCTTCTTGCCAAAGGGCAGCTCTTCGCCCCTGCCAAAAGCTGGCTTACTCGAGGCCAGCGAGCTAGCAATGGCCTTATCGTCTATATTTATTGACTTACAGACTGCGTAGGCAGCGAGAGAATTATAAATATTGTACAAGCCAGGTAGCTTTAATTGGATATTTTGAGTAAGCGTTGAGGTTTTTACATCGAAGTCAGAAGATGACTTGCTCAGTTTGTGCATTTTTACAAGCTCAATGTCTGGCGTTGGTCTTTTGAATTTTGATACTTTTGAGGTATAGATTCCTATATGACCGAAGTATCGTTGTAAATATTGCAACTTTTCACCATTTTCTGAATCGAAAATACTATCAGCGGTGTTATCGTTCTCAATTGTCTCGCCTGTATAGTCTGAGACCCCAAAAAACACCGGTTTTTTTGAAAGCCCGCTACCTAGACTGGCTACAAGAGGGTCATCTGCATTCAAAATAAGCGTAGCGTCTAGAGAACTAAAGGCTTTCTTGAAGCTGGTGGCTATTGAGTCAAGCTCGCCGTATCTGTCGAGCTGATCTCTAAAAAGATTTGTTACGGTGACTATTTTTGGTTTTAGCTGCCGGCAAATAGCAGGAACATAGGCTTCATCTACCTCAAATAGGGCCATATCGGCCTCGCAGCGACCCTTGAAGTCGCTATTTTGCAATATAGTAGTGATTATTCCCCGGGGCATATTAGAGCCAGCCTGGTTGCGTATAAAGCTTATACCTTCTGACTTCATAACATCTGCGATCATCTTTGAGGCAGTTGTCTTGCCGTTTGTACCTGTAACGACAATTACTCCCTTAGAAAAATTATTCTTTGCTAGCTTAGTAAGCAAGCCGGGGTCAATTTTTTCAGCTACTAAACCTG
>Ga0194055_10004001_pt1 | contig 11204 bp, 7 predicted proteins | sample SepL449m_MetaG_FD_155482 | JGI IMG/M metagenome (GOLD analysis project Ga0194055, IMG submission 155482) | Anoxic zone freshwater microbial communities from boreal shield lake in IISD Experimental Lakes Area, Ontario, Canada - Sep2016-L442-9m | ecosystem: Environmental > Aquatic > Freshwater >... | reverse complement strand
GCTACGGCTCCGCTCCCATGGCCTACAACTACGGCAGCACGGTCTGCTACCAGGATGACGGGGTCTACGTGCAAGGCACGCGGGTCGGCACGGCGGAAGAATACGCCCAGCAGGCGTCGGCCATCGCCTCGCAGGGTGGTGCCGACGCGAAGATCGCCGCCGACGACCAGTGGAGGGCGCTTGGTGTGTTTGCGCTGGCCCGCTCGGAGGAGACGAACCCGAGCACGTTCATGAGCCTGGCAATCGACAAGGACGGCTTGCTGCGAGGTACCTACTACGACGCCGTTTCCGACTCGACCATGAACATCACCGGCAAGGTGGACAAGAAAACGCAGCGGGCTGCCTGGACGATCGGCGACAAGAAGACGCCGGTCTACGAGGCGGGGATTTCAAACCTGACGCAGCAGCAGACCACGATCCTCGTCCACCGCGACGGCGGCAAGGTGGAGCAGATGCTGCTGGTACGGGTGGATGACAAGGCCGGTGGTGAGAAGGACTCCGCCGCCGGGGCGGCGAATGCTCCGGGCGGTCCTCCGGCTGGAGTGCCGGTGGGCTCGGCGCCCGGTGACGACGGCGACTCCGACGCCGACCCAGGGTGAACTGCATGCGGCTTCGATTGCTTGTGGCCGTGGTTGCCGTGGGCAGCTTCGCGGCGATCGTGCTGGCTCAACCGACCGTCACGCTGCTGCGAGAGGAGACCACGGCTGCACGGTTCGCTTCCGGCACGTGGCTGGATCTGACCCATCCATTCGATGCGGCCACGATCTACTGGCCCACGGAGAAGGGCTTTCAGTTCGAGCCGGGCGAGAACGGACCGAACGTGAAGGGCTACTACTACGCCGCCAACCGGTTTGCCACGGCCGAACACGGTGGCACGCACCTCGACGCGCCTCGGCACTTCGCCGAGGGACGGCACACGGCCGACCAGATCGAGCCGGAGCGGCTGGTCGGCGAGGCGGCGGTGATCGACGTGCGGGAGAAGTGTGCGGCGAACCCCGTCTACGAAATCACGGCCGACGACTTCGTGGCCTGGGAGGAAGCCCACGGCCGGCAGTTGGTGGACGTGATCGTGCTCCTACGGACGGGCTGGTCGGAGCGGTGGGGCGATCGCGCGGCCTATCTGGGGACGGACGTGAAGGGGCCGGAGGCGGTGCCGCTGCTGCGGTTTCCGGGGCTCGCGCCCGAGGGCGCGAAGTGGCTCGTTGAGCACCGCCGCGTGAAGGCGGTGGGGATCGACACGGCGAGCATCGACCACGGGCCGTCGACCCTCTTTGGTTCGCACGTGGCGCTCTGCATGGCCGATACGCCGATCTTCGAAAATCTGGCCGGCCTCGATCCGCTGCCCGAGGAGGGGGCGTTTGTGGTGGCGCTGCCGATGAAGATCGCCGGCGGCAGCGGCGGCCCGCTCCGCGTGCTGGCCCGGCTCCCGGACGGCGAGTGAGGCGTTTCACCGGTGATTTTCGAGCGTGCGCGAGGCTCGGGGCTGCCCATACCACGTCGCCGGACGCTTGCTTCGGCCTTCCAGGCCTTCGCGCGCTCGATGCTGACTCCCGGGTACGGGCCGCTCCTCGCTGCCTCTCGTAGCACAGGTTGTCAACCTGTGTGTCTTCCCGCTTCGCATCGTCCCCGGTTGCGGTGGCCCTCCAACGCGCGAGGATCAAGTGTGACCCGTATGAGACGCGGCGTCAGGTTGCGGTTCGTCCCACGCCTTACGGCGTTGGGCTGAGACGGGGGCAGTGAGAGCCGACCGGCCGTAAGGCCGCGGACACATCACGTTGGACGCGGCGAACTCAGCTCTTCTTGATCCACCAGTGGTTTTGCTTCATGTCCTTGGCGGGGCACTTCGCGAACGCCGGTGGGTGGTCGCCCTGATACTGCTGGTGGCAGTAGTTGCATTCCCAGAGGTGCGTGGCCGCGAGCGAGATGCCCGTGAAGGTTGCCACGGCGGTGAGCGAGACGGAAGCGACGACGAGGCTTCGGAGGATCTGACGACGCGGGCTCATGGCTGGTGCTCCTTGGCGAGGTGAAGCCCCGGAACTCTCGAACGGAGTTGTCTCCCGGAGCAAGGGGGTGCGAATCCCCCTGTCGAAGGAGAGTCTATCACGACCCGTGGGATGGGAACACGGCCCGACGCCGCCGGCTATGGAATTGCCGGGGCCCACTCGCTGGTGAGATGGTGCACGATGCCGGCAATGGCGGCTTGCCGCTTGCTCGACTTGGTGGGCACGATCGTGCATTCGGCCAGCGACGCGGTGAGCGTCCGATTCTTCACCAGCTCGAGCACCCTGGCGAACCGCTCTTCGTTGGTCACCAGCAGGGTGCCGTGGACGAAGAGCATCGTGGGGTTGCACACGTTGATCACCGCGGCAATCGCGATCGCGAGATATTCGCTGGCCGTGCTGACCTCGTGCTCGTACTCCGCAGGCCGTTCGTCGAGAGCCGTAGCTACCTCGTTGAACGACCGGGAGATGCCGTCTTTTTCCGAGATGAGTCGCACGAGCGCTGCGTCGGTGGCCAGCGTCTCGAGGCAGCCATGGTTTCCGCAGCCACAGCGGACCCCATTCGGGTTGACCGTGATGTGCCCCAACTCGCCTGCCATGCCGCTGCGGCCGCCGAGCAGACGCCCGGAGCACATCACCCCCATCCCCAAGCCGATGCTGACGTCGAGCAGGGCGAAGTCGTTGAGTGAGCGGGCCACACCGTACATCGACTCGCTGAGGCAGAGCCCATCGATCTCCTGGAAGAGAATGGCCTTCACGGCCAGCCGCGCCTCCAGATCCCGGGCGGGATTTCGTTTGTCGAGCACATGGAGGTTGGGGGAGAAGACAATTTCCCCGAGCCGGTCGTTGACGAGCCCGGGCGCGCAGACGCCGATGCCATGCACCCGGCCTGGGATGACGTCGAGCAGTTCGTGGCAATGCGATTCGAGGGCGTCGATCAGGGCATCGTAGTCGGTGGGAGTGGCGAACCGCCTTGTCCGCGCTTCCGTCACCACGCCGTCAAATCCGGCAGACACCACGCAGCACACGTGCGTATCGATGGAAATGCCAATGACAGCGGCGGACTCGACCGCCATCCGCACGAGCTTGCCAGGCCGTCCGAGCAGCTGTTCCGGAGGGTCGATCTCCTCGATAAAGCCTCGCGTGAGCAGCGAATCGACGGCCTTCGAGACCGTTGGGGCGGTCAGTCCCGACACGCGGGCGAGCGCGGCTCGCGACAACGGGCCCTTTTGCTGGATCACCTCCAGGAGGCGCCGTTCGTTGATTCGGCGGAGGAGTTTGGACTCGACCCGATTCGTGCTGGTGACGGGCATGAGCATGTGTGCCGATGGTGAGACGAGGAGTAGCGGGAACGAATCCACCGCGGAGACGACGTATACATTGTAGACTAAACTATGATTAGGAAATGGGGGTTATTTCCACCGTCATCGCTGGGTGTCGGAAAGCCGCTCCGCCGGGACTTTTGCGCTTTCGGCGCCGGTGGGCGCTGGTGCGACGAGGCCACGGATGCGAAGCCCGCGGTAGCCGGCGGTTGTCCACTGCATCTGTCGAAAGCCGATCCGGCCGTCACCGAGCACGGGACCGTACTGCCGGCCGTCATCCGTGAAGTCGATGATGACCCGGCCATCCACCGAAAGTTGCACGTGGGCGTCGTCTTTGATCAGCCGCACGCCGTGAACCTCCTGCGACCCTGGCGCGATGCCGGGCGGCCCGTTGGCCACGAGGTGGAAGCCGGCATTGCGCCGCATGTTGGAGGTGATGCGGCCGGGCTGGTTGGGCGTGTTGGCGGCGTACGAGATGTGGTAGCAGTCGATGGCGCCACGGGTGTATTGCGTGAAGGCGCCCGTCCGCTTCGGCAGCTCGGGGCTGAAGATATCCTCCCCGTGCTGGCCTGCCGCGGCGAAGAACACGATGCACAAGCCCTGCGGCGACCGCAGCTGGATCTCCCAGTCGGCGACGAACCGGTCGGGCACCTCGGCCGGGCACCAGTGGACGATGTGACCCTCGGGGCCGGTGGGCCGCTGCGACGACATCACCATCCAGCCATCGTCAAAGGCGACCGCGCCCGGCCCCTCCATCCGCCAGCCCGGCGTTGCTGCGGCATCGGCGAGCGATGACTCGTAGGCCACGTTGCCAAGCCGGTCGTCCACGTCGAGCGGAGCCGGCGGGTTTTCGACGACGCCGAAGAGTTCGGCGTGCCTGCCACGGAGGGCCGCCGGCACCCGCTCCAGCGCCTCGGCTGGTTCGAGATACCGCGGTTCGGCGGAGGCGAGCGAGACGGCGATCGGCCCCGTGCCGAGCTGGGCTTCTGTTGCCTCGACCGGCGTCCACGTCGGGAGTGCCGTGCCGGGTACGCGGAGCGGCGTACCGTTGACGTAGCCGGTGAATCGACCCGCAGGGGCGTCCCAGGTGAACTGCACGAAGTACTCATCGGGCCCCGGCAGCGCCGGCAGCTCTACCTCGAGGCCCTCCGCGGCCACCGCCTTGTCCCACTGCCACCGCAGCGAGCAGACGGTGGGCGACTGCTCGAAGCCGCACGTGGCCACGCCGGGGAGTTCGAGCAACTCGCACGCGACTTTCCGTGCCGACGGGCCGGTGCGATAGGCCTCGGATGTTCGCAGCCGAAACGCCACCGTTCCCTGCGGACCAAGAGGCGTCTTGAATCGTAGGTCGGCGTTATTTGGGAGCGGGTGGGCGACGCGAGCTTCGGCCTCGGGCCGGCGAATGAAGCCCTTGTCGCCCCAGAGGAAGAGCCGCCGATAGAGATCGGTCGGGGCCGTGTCGTATTCCTCCACGATGATCCGCGCATCGGGGGCGGCCGCGTGCACGAAGGCGCTGACGTGGTAGCCCTTGTCGGCCGCGGAGATCACGACCGCGTCTTTCTCCCAGGTCAGGCCGCCGTCGGCCGACTTCCACCAGGAGACCTCGCCGCCGCCTCCGTCGCGAGGGCCTTCGAGCAGGAGGCGGATCGAGGTGGGCGATTCGACGACCATGTCGCCGTCCTGGGTGCCGGGCTTCGTGGAGACGGCCGTCGGCTCCTGCCAGGCGTTGCCGAGCCAGCGGGTGTATCGCACCGATCCCGCCGAATGCCGGTAGAAGATGTGGGGTGCGCCCGTCTCGTCCACGTGGCACACGCCGTGGTTGACCTTCGTCTCGCCGGAGTTGTGGATGAGCGTCAGGTCGTCGGCCGCCTCCTTCGTCACCGGGACGGGCAACTCCCGGCCGGCGGCGTTCTGCCAGGTGCCGTCGCCGCAGTTCATCTTCATGTGGTAGACGTTCAGCCGCTGCTTGTTGTGGCCGACCGCCAGGCAGGGGTGGTAGATGTACATGCAGACGATCGTGTCGCCCTTGCCGCGGTTGAACCACGCATACCATGAGTCGCGGACGTTGGGGTCGTCGCGCTGGGCCTTGAACTTCAGGACGGAGACCGGCGGCGCGAACGTCCGGCAGTTGTCGGACGACTTCTGATAGACCCAGTCGCTGCAGTGCGATCCGTGCCGGTAGAAGAGGTAGATGTCGCCGTCGTCCATCTTCACGAACTGGCTGTAGGTGCCGAACGGGGGAATGTTGTCGAGGATCTCCCACTCGGAGATGTCGCCCGGCCGCTTCGTGACGGCGTGCATCTGCCGCCCCGATCCGGGCGTGCCGAAGTCGTTGCGGCCCAGCAGCGGCGACCCGCCGTGCCCCCCAAACACGACGTGCACGTAGCCGTCGTGATCCACGAGGAGTGCCGGCCGGCCGTGATTGTCCACCTCGCTGCGGTCGGTCGGCTGAGGATCATCTCCGAGGGCGCTCACGCCGGCCCTGAAGGGGCCGGTCCAGCGGGCGGTCGCGTGGTCGTAGGCACAGACGTAGGGGTCTTCGTGTGGGCCCTGATAGGCGACGAAGGTTTTGCCGTCGGCATGCTCGGCGCATGGATGCTGGAGGTTGCTTACGGAGTTGTCGAAGCCATTGTCGGTGAAGTAGTCGACGTCGGCGGCGACCGCCGCCGCGGCGAGGAGGATCGTGTGCAGAACGGCCGCCAGGAAGATCATCGAATCAACGCGCCTTCGCGGCATGGGCATTCTCATCGGGTGCATGGGAGAAGGAAGTGTCGGTAGGAGGGGGAACGTTCGTCTTCGATCGTGGTGTGACGGTTCCGTCATGGTGAAGCGGTGCCTCTCTCGGCGGCGCCATCGAACCACAGCGGAGCGATCATCTCGGCGTCCATGCGTTCCCATGCGGCGACGAGTTCGCGGACTTTTTCCGGATGCGTGGTCGCCAGGTTCCGCGTCTCGCCGATGTCATCGCGAAGGTTGTAGAGCTCGGCATCGCGGGCGTCGGCCCGGCCGTCGCGAGGTTCACCGTCCACACCGCCACCGGGGGCTTTCACGAGCTTCCAGTCGCCCTGCCGCAGCGCCAGTTGGGGGCCAAACCTCCAGTAGAGCGTGTCGTGTGGGGCGCGGTCGCTCTGCCCAGTCACCGAGGGCAGGAGGTTCACCCCGTCGATCGCGGCGTCGGCGGGCAGGGGGATGCCGGCGGCCGCCAGGGCCGTGGGCAGGATGTCGAGCTGGATCACTGGCCGATCCTCGACGAGGCCCGCGGGGATGTGCCCCTTCCACTGCATGAGGAACGGCACGCGAATCCCACCCTCCCACGTCTGCGACTTGAACCCGCGGAGAGGTCCGTTGCCGGAGGTGATCGACGGCGTGGGGCCGCCGTTGTCGCTGAGAAACACAATGAGGGTGTCGTTCTCGAGCCCGCGTTCCCGCACTGTGGCGAGCACCGTGCCGATGGCGTCGTCCATCGCCGACAGCATCGCAGCGAACGCCTGCCGCTTCGGGTTGGCGATCGCGGCGAACCGTTCGAGCCGCTCGGGTGTTGCCTGCAGCGGTGCATGAACGGCGTTGAAGGCCAGGTAGCAGAGCCAGGGCTGCGCCGCGTTTCGCCCGATGAACTCGGCCGCCTCGCGGCCGAACGCGTCGGTCGTGTAGTCGAGCTGGCTGACGGGTGTGGTGCCGCGGAGGATCGGGTTGGTCAAATCTTTTGCCGCGTCGAGGAAGTCGTGCATGCCACCGAGGAACCCGAAAAACTCGCCAAAGCCTCGGCGGCAGGGATGGAAGGGCGGGGCGTAGCCGAGGTGCGACTTGCCAAACCAGCCAGTCGCATAACCCGCGGCCTGGAAGTGGTCGCCGAGCGTTCGCTCCGACAAGGGAAGGCCCACCGTGGGAGGCGTGCGGCTGGCGGGACCGGGGTTGAACTCGTGCCCGAACCGTTGCTGGTAGCGGCCCGTGAGCAGGCCCGCCCGCGTGGGGCTGCAGTAAGGCCCACTGACATACCCGCTGGTGAACCGCACGCCGTGGGCTGCGAGGGAGTCGATGTGGGGCGTGGGGACGTCGCGGGTGTAGCCCTGACAGCCGAGTTCGCCGTAGCCGAGATCGTCGGCGAGGATCACGAGCACATTCGGCGGCCGGGTGGCGTCGCGGTCGCGGACTGCGGAAAGCACCCGCTTCATCTCGGCGACCCGATCGGGATGATCGGCGGCACGGTTCATCTTTTCGCTCGGGTCGTCGCGGAGGTTGAAGAGTTCATCCTGGCGCGGGGCGTCGGGGGCGTGCTTGGGGGCTTTCTTCCGCGGACGCGGCTCGAACGGCGGGGCCCCGACCCGCTCGATCAGCTTCCAGTCGCCCATTCGCAGGGCGTAGGTCGCGTCGGCCCCCTGCATCACCACGTGATCGCGGACCGGCGGACCGGGCTCGGCCTCCGTGAAAGCCCGCAGCACGCTGACACTGTCTTCCGCGCCGCGCGGCGGCCGGCCGACGCCGAGGATGTCGGCCAGCGTCGCGAACACGTCCACCAACCCAATCACCTGTTCGCTCACGGTGCCCGCGGGCACGTGGCCGGGCCAGCGAACGAGGAATGGCTCACGAAAGCCCCCCTCGTAGATGCTGTGCTTGCCGGCCCGGAGCGGTCCATTGACCGCGAGACCGGCCTCGATGGCGCCGGCGACGTTGCGGCTGTCGGGATCGGCGATGCCGCCATTGTCGCTGGTGAACACGACGAGCGTGTCGTCGGCGATCCCGAGCCGATCGAGCGTGTCGAGCAGTTGGCCCACGCTCCAGTCGAGTTCCTCGATGAAGTCGCCGAAGGGGCCGTAGCGGCTGGCGTTGAACCGCGGGTTGGGGGCGATCGGACCATGCACCGCGTTCGCGGCGAAGTAGACGAAGAACGGCTCTTCGCGGTTAGCTTCGATCCAGTCGGTGGCCTTCGCGGTGAGGTTTTCCATGATGTGGTCCACCTCGAACTGCTGCTCGAGCCCGCTGGTGCCTTGGGGAGTGACGACCACGGAATCGCCGGGCACACGGCCGAGCAGTTCCTCGTTCTCGATGAAGCCGTGGGGACCGTTGTTTGGATTCGCTGCCAGCCCATAGAAGTGGTCGAAGCCCACGGCTCGCGGGCCCGGCGCGAGCGGGCGGTTCCAGTCGATGGTGGCCACGCCCTCCTGCAGGCCGAGATGCCACTTCCCGAACGCCGCGGTGCGGTAGCCCTGGCCCTTGCAGAGCGAGGCGAGCGTGGGGCGATCGGGCTCGATGTGCAGCGGGCCGTCGGGGCGGAGCACCTCGCCGTCCTTCACGCTGGTCCGCCAGTAATAACGCCCGGTCAAAAGGCCGTAGCGGGTTGGCGAGCAGACCGACCCGGGGGCGTAGGCGCTTGTGAACCTTCGGCCTTCGCGGGCGAGCCGGTCGATGTTCGGGGTCTTCAGACCTTCCGCCCCGCAGCAGGCGAGGCTCCCCCAGCCGAGGTCATCGGCCAGGATGACCACGATGTTGGGCCGGCACGCCGCCGGCACATCAGCCCTCGTTGCGGTCGAGGCAGCGTACGCACCAATCACACAGGCCAGAGCGGTGAAGAGCCGACGGAGACAGGAGGATCGCATGCGAGCGGCGTCCGAGACACGGGGCGTTTTGAGCCCGCTGCGGCTGGGACGACTACGGGAAGCTGACCGAGTTGCCGTCTTTGATCGCAATCAGGTACTCGAGCACGCTGTCCACGGCATCGTTTGGATCTTTGTTGCCACTTGGGTTGATGAAGTGGTCGATGTTGTCGGAGATGAATCGAGTCGAGCTGTCGAACGCGACTGCATTGACACCTCCGCCGAGGTGGAGGCTGCTCAACGCGCGGTGAGTGCGGCTGGCGGTGGGATCGTTGATGGGCCGCGCCGGGGCGAACGACGTCGGCTGAACCCAGCTCGCGTCACCGTTGACGGTGCCACCTGCCCCGGCCCAGTTGCCGGCGTAAATCCCCACCGACCCCTGCATGTAGCCGGCGGGATACATCCAGACCCGCTCGCTGAGGGCGATCGACTTGCTCGTTCCGTCGGAGATGTCTTTCACCTTCGTTTTGGAATCAAGGAAGAAGCCACCAATCTTGGGGTCCGTGCCCGACGTGAATATGCCATTCCCAAAAGCCGACACAGCTCGGTGCGCCGCGACGTAGTTGGACAGACCCCCGTTGAGGATGTACTCGCCAGAGTCTCCATTGCTACCTGTCTGCGATACGTCCCACGTTTCCGGTCCCCTGTCTTCCGGGCAGCGGAAAGCCTTGAGTGCTGTCCCAAGCAGCGGCTGATTCGTGGCGTCTTTGGCCGGGCCACCCGAGGTGGGATTGAGGCCGGAATACAACGCCGACTCCTCGATAAACGGCAGGATGAGCGCTCCCCACGAATAGGCGCCCGTCAGGGGCTTTGAACGGCCGTTCGACGTGGCGCCGGGAGGAAAATTCTTGCGGGAGTTCTCGTAGGTCAGCAGGCCCTGGCCGAGGGTCCGCAGGTTGTTCATGCACTGCATCCGCCGGGCCGAACCACGGGCTGATTGGACCGCGGGAAGGAGGAGGCCGATGAGCGTGCCGATGATGGCAATCACCACCAGCAACTCGACCAACGTAAACCCGCGGCCGCGAACCGGCGACCGGACGAAAAACGAACCCGCGAACGAAAATCGACGGCTCATGTCAGCACCTCCTGAAGCGTGCCTCGGCACCCACCCCGCGAGAAAACTAAGACTCCTTTACTATACGCGGGGTTTTATTTTTGTGCAACGCGTTTTTCAGCGCCTTTCTGGCGCCCCCGCAGAAGGACTGGCCCCGACCACGCAGCAGGAGTTGTCTGTCCCCACTCACGACTTGGGCCGCACCCAGATGTTGCGGTATCGCACCTGGCAGCCGTGTTCCTGGAGGTGTAGCGGACCCCGGGGCCGTTCCTCGGGTTGCGGGCCCGCCGGCGTGATCACAGGCACCTCGACGTCGTCCTGCACGAGGATCCCGTTGTGGCGGACCGTCATGCGGGCGTTCGCCACCTTCTTGCCGTCGGCGAACTTCGGCGCCGTGAAATCGATGTCGTAGGTCTGCCACTCCAGTGGGGGCAGGGCCGCATTGGCGAGCGGCGCCGCGATGGAATAGAGGCCGCCGCATTCGTTGTCTTTGCCCTCGAGGCCGAAGCTGTCGAGCATCTGCACCTCGTAGCAGCCCTGCACGTAGGCCCCGCTGTTGCCGCGGTTCTGACCGCGATCCAACGGCTGGTAGGGGAGGCGAAACTCGATGTGCCAGATCGCGTCGCCGAAAGTCTCCTTCGTGGTCACGCCTTGCATCAACAGGCCGTCGTCCGTGACGTGGCTGTCCACGAGGGTCTCGGCCTCGTTCACGGGTCCTGGGCCGTCAAAGATCACGATCGCTCCCTCCGGCGGCTTTTGGCCGAGCGTGGGGCTCGTTCGCGGCTTCTTCGGGAGCCGCGTCCACTCCGTTCCGTCGTCGTGGAAGACCACGATCGCACCGTCCTTGATCACGCCCGTCCGCGGGCTTCCGGTCCAGTCGGTCCCCTCGATTTTTACCGGGGCATCCGCGGCGTCGCCCGTGCGAGCAGCGGTGCCGGTGAAGCGGTCGGTTCCCGTCCAGCCAAGGCCGGGCAGCCCGCCCGGATAGGCCACCACGTCAAACGTGCCGTCGCCCAGCGCGATCACCCGCGCAGCGACCGGCGCCGTCTGCCCATTCACATCGATGCTGCCGGCATACTCGCCCTGGATGGCGAAGTCGCGGTCCACCTTCGCCGGATCGGTGTAGACGGGGTTTTTTTCATCGGCGGCACGCGCTGACTCAAGAGGGAGCGAGGTTGCGCCGGCGGCCATCGCGGTGCCGATCAGCATGGCCGATACGCGAACGCGAGCATGGAGC
>Ga0194055_10003998_pt1 | contig 11207 bp, 6 predicted proteins | sample SepL449m_MetaG_FD_155482 | JGI IMG/M metagenome (GOLD analysis project Ga0194055, IMG submission 155482) | Anoxic zone freshwater microbial communities from boreal shield lake in IISD Experimental Lakes Area, Ontario, Canada - Sep2016-L442-9m | ecosystem: Environmental > Aquatic > Freshwater >... | reverse complement strand
GGATCGATACGACGGGGGTCTCTTTCCGGACTCGGCAGCCCGCCTCGACTCGGGATCGCAGTGCCGCGGCTAATTCTTCCATTCCGCCTGCCAGGGCAGCGAACAGCCCATATCGAGCACCGCTGGACGTTGAATCTGAGGCTTGTGAGGCGGCTTGCTTGTCGCGTTTCTTCTGAGCAAAGGCCGCCCGGATCAGGCTGCCGTATTCAGCTTCCATTTCCAGAAATCGAGGAATCGTTGCCGCCATGCTCAACTTTTCGGGGTCAGACGTATAAATCCCTCCGACCAGCGGTTGAACAAGCCGATCCAGGGCCTCACGTCCCAGTCGACGCCTGACAAAGTGAGCCAGGCTTTCGTCGGCGAAATGACCGCGCGGAACCAGGCATTCCATCAGCATTCGCAGCTTGCCCCACGGCGATAAGAGGGGCGTGGTCACCATCGGCCAGACGGCTGACGGACTGACCAGTTGAAAACCATCGGGGACTCGGACGGGACGTCCGTCATACAAAACGTGTGCTCCGCGATACCTCGGATCGGTTGCAACCAGCCGATGTTCCAGACCAAGTCGTTTACAGAGTCCTACGGCCCCTGGCTTGTTCGTCAGAAAACTGTCGGCGCCGGTATCGACCAGGTACTCGCCGATCTGAAGCGTTCCGACAATCCCTCCCAGGCGCGGGCTGGCTTCAAACAGAGTCGTTTCGACCGAAGCGGTCTCTCGCGTCAGTTCGATCAATCGATGGGCTGCGGCCAGGCCAGACAGCCCGCCGCCTATAACTGCAATGCGTCGACCAGCCACTACTTCCGTCCCATTTCGTGCACCATCTCCACCAGTGCTTTGACACTATCGGGTGGAACTTCGGGAAACACACCATGCCCCAGATTAAAAATGTGTCCGGGTCTTCCTGCAGCGGCGTCCAGAACCTGCTTTGCTCGCGCTCGCAGAGTCGGTAGGTCAGCCATCAGCGAAACGGGGTCGAGATTCCCCTGGACGCCGACGTCGTATCCCACCGTGCGCCATCCATCCGCCAGATCGACACGCCAATCCAGTCCAAAAACATCGCCGCCGGTTTGACGTAACAAAGGAAGTAACGCCGGGTTGCCAGTCAGGAAGTTAATGACCGGTGTCCCAGGTTGAATTCCCTGAATCACCTGACGGGTGTAAGGAAGGACATACCGTTGATAATCGACGGGGGACAAACACCCGGCCCAACTGTCAAACAACTGAACCGCCTGGCAGCCAGCATCAATCTGTGCATTGATGTAACGGATCAGGCTGCGTGCCAATCGCTCCATCAGCGTTCGCCAGGCCCCTTCATCGCAATACATCATTCGCTTCGTATCGAGATAATTCTTGGAACCGCCCCCTTCGATCACGTACGACGCCAGCGTGAAAGGTGCTCCGGCAAATCCCAGCAGGGGAATATCTGCAGGCAGATCCCGCCGGATCAGCTTGACGGCATCGAACACAAATTGCAGTGATTCCACCGATTCCAGTTCGTGGAATCGATCGACGTCCGCACCTGTGCGAATGCGATTATGGATGACTGGCCCTTCGCCCTTGGCGTATTCCAGATCGATCCCCATCGGTTCCAGCATCGGCAGAAGGTCGGCAAACAAAATGGCCGCGTCGACTCCGAGAACCCGCTGTGCGGTCAGTGTCACCTCCGCAGCGAGGTCTGGTCGTTTGCAGAGTTCGATAAATGTGACTTTGCTGCGGACCGCCATGTATTCAGGCAGATATCGTCCAGCCTGGCGCATGATCCAGACGGGAGTGGTATCAGTTGGTTCGCGGCGGGCAGCTTTGAGAAGTCGGCTATTTTGCAGGGCAGGTGTCAGCATGGGGGCTCCGTGGTGTGCCGCGATTGTAGCCTCACCATCGTGGCGAGAGTAGGGTAAAGCCCCCTGAACAAATTCCCCTGCTGAACGTCCCGCGTTTAGTCCCGTAGTTGGCTCGGAAAAAGGGGACAAGGAAAGCGCCGGTCAAAGCCGGAGGTAGGCAGCGGATGCAAGAGCCGTACAAACAAGTGAGAGCGTACCAGTTTGGCCCCGAGTCATGCGTCGTTCCTCGTGAGGGGGCAGATGAAGCGTTGACAGTGGGAAGTTCAGGCCAGCCATTGAGCTCCGACATCATTACTTTGTGCGTGCCGACCTCGTCCTGTCAGGGGGAAGGCTACACGTTCAGTCAGCGTAATCACGACCGCGAGGTGACGGGCGACGCCACGGAGTCACAGCCCCTGCGGATGAATAGACATCCACCCTACTTCTGTGACGTGTTCACTTCGGCCAGGTGTCCAACCCGGTCCAGCCTTGGCCACGCCACCTGAAAAACAGGATGGCCCTGTGTAAACGCATCCATTTCCACGGAAACAGTTTTTCAAACGGTTCAAACAGAGTATCCTGATGTGATCGTTCGTCGTCGCTGATCCGATGACAGGAAGAGCGAAGCACTCGATGATTCACACTTGGGAAATGACTCGCATGGTTTCTCGCCTGACGATTCGTACCGTACTGTTTCTGGCGATTTCCGCTGCTGTCGACGCAACAACGTCGCCCTCGGCTGGCGCGGCCGACAAGAAAATCTCGTTCAATCGCGATATTCGGCCGATCCTGTCGGACAACTGTTTTCAGTGTCATGGGCCCGACGAGCACAAACGTCAGGCCGGGTTGCGTCTGGACCTGAAGGATGCCGCCGTCAAAGCAGGGGAGTCGGGTCGCGTGGCGATCGTTCCTGCGAAGCCCGACGCCAGTGAACTGGTGGCTCGCATTGTCACGAACGACAAAGATCTGCAGATGCCGCCTGCGAGTTCCGGCAAGAAACTGACCGCCCGGCAAATTGAACTCCTGAAACAATGGATTTCTGAAGGTGCCGAATACCAGGGACACTGGGCATTCCTGCCTGTTCAGCGGCCTGTCCCACCCGCCGTAAATCATGAGAACTGGGTTCGAAATCCGATCGACCAGTTCGTGCTGGCGCGTTTGCTTCAGGAAGGGCTGAAACCATCCGCTGAAGCATCCCGGCAGACTTTGATTCGGCGCGTTTCGCTGGATCTAACGGGCCTGCCACCGACGCCCGCTGAAGTGGATGCGTTTCTCGCGGATCAATCGCCGGACGCTTACGAGAAAGTTGTTGATCGACTGTTGCAGTCAAAACGCTATGGTGAGCGAATGGCCCTGCAATGGCTCGATTTCGCCCGCTACGCTGACAGTAACGGCTATCAGACCGATGGCAGCCGATTTCAATGGCCCTGGCGAGACTGGGTGATTGATGCTTTCAATCGGAATCAGCCGTTTGATCAGTTCACGATTGACCAGCTGGCCGGCGACCTCGTTCCCAACCCGACTCGAGCCCAGAACATCGCGACGGGTTTCAATCGAAATCATCGATTGAACGGCGAAGGGGGAATCATTGCCGAGGAATGGCGAGTCGAAACCGTCATCGACCGTGTGGAAACCACCGGAATGACCTGGATGGCGCTGACACTTAACTGCTGTCGCTGCCACGACCACAAGTACGATCCCATCACGCAGCGCGAGTTCTACCAGTTCTTTTCCTTCTTCAATAATGTCGCCGAAAGTGGGACGTTGCAGGGAGACTCGAAGAATACCGACCCGTTGATCGTCGTTCCGACCGACGAACAGGAAGCTGAGCTCGCCCGATTGGACGAAGAGATCGGTCGTGCAGAAAAGCGAGTCGCTGAAGCAGTAAAACTGCTGCCACAGTTCATCGCTGCGTGGGAGCCGGGATTCAAATCCAGAATTGCTGAAAGTGGCACAACGGTCTGGCAGCAGCTTGCGGTGAAGTCCGTCAAGTCGGCGGGGGGGGCCAAAATCACCCGGCAGGCAGAAGGCTCGTATCTTGTGGCAGGGAAGAACCCTCAGCATGATGTCTATACGGTCACCGCTCCAATCGATGCAGGCAGCTTCAGTGGATTGCTGCTGGAGTGCTTTGCCGATCCCAGTCTGCCGAATCAAAGCCTTGGTCGCTTTTCGAATGGAAACTTCGTCCTGTCATCGATCGAGGCCGAAATCAGTTCGCCAAGTCTGAAAGAACCACTCACAGCGAAGTTCAATCGCGCCGAAGCAACCTATTCTCAAAAGGGGTGGGAAATCGGACTGGTACTTGACGGAACACCAAGCAATGGATGGGCTGTTGATGGGCCGACGCGGCGTGACCAGACTAACGCCATGTTTCTTGTAGAGAGCCCGTTGACGGTCCCCAAGGATGCCACGCTGACCGTTCGGTTGAAACACGAAGCCCTCAACCAGCACAACATCGGACGATTCCGAGTCTCAATGACTTCACTTCCCCCGGCGACCGTGAAACTTGATGGGGCGAGTTTTCCAGATACATTGAAGCAGACTCTGGCTCTCGACCCGGACAAACGATCACCGCAGCAAAAAGACGAACTGGAGAAATTCTTCCGGGCGAATGTCGACAGCCCGTTGAAACAGGCGGAATCAGCAGTTGCCGGATTCAAGCAACAGCAGAACAAGATCTTGGCGGCATCGCCCAATGTGATGGTGATGCGAGAGCTGCCAAATCCTCGCGATGCGTTTGTGCTGATTCGTGGTGAGTACGATAAGCGCGGAGATAAAGTCACTGCAGGACTGCCTGTCGCTTTGCCGTCATTCCCAGCAGGGGCACCAAAGAATCGACTGGGATTCGCTCAGTGGCTGATTGATCCCGCTCACCCGCTGACTTCTCGAGTCTGGATCAACCGCGCCTGGGAACGGTTCTTCGGTACGGGAATCGTCAAGACATCCGAGAATTTTGGTTCGCAGGCCGACTTTCCGACGCACCCGGAATTACTCGACTGGCTAGCTGCGGAATTCATGCAGCCGACGGTCAGCCCTGCAGTGGCAGGTCAACCGGCACAGCGATGGGATATGAAGGCCATTCAGAAGTTGATCGTGATGAGCGCCACATACCGTCAGACCTCGCACGTCACGCCCGCACTGGTCGAACGCGATTCTGAAAACCGTCTGCTGGCCCGCGGTCCACGCTTCCGTCTTTCAGGCGAAGCCCTGCGCGATCAGGCGCTGGCTGTCAGCGGTCTACTGGTTGACAAAGTCGGCGGTCCCAGCGTTCGTCCCTACATGCCTGACGGGGTCTGGGATGAAACCAGCCGGTATGGCGATCTGCGAGGATACAAGCACGATACGGGTGATGGTCTGTATCGTCGCACGATGTACACAATCTGGAAGCGGACAGCCGCCCCCCCGAGCATGCTGTTGTTTGATGCTCCAAACCGCGAAGTCTGTACTGTAAAGCGATCACGAACGAACACCCCGCTCCAGGCGCTTTCTCTGCTCAATGAAATCACCTACGTCGAAGCCGCGCGTAAACTGGCCGAGCGAATGCTCGTGGAAGGTGGCTCACCTGCAGAACGACTGACACGTGGTTTCCAACTCGCGACGTCCCGTCGCCCCACAGCCGACGAACTCAAGATTCTGTCCGAAGGATTGCAGGCGGATCTGACGCATCTGAAACAGAATCCTGACGCTGCAAAAAAACTGGTTGCTTACGGCGATTCAAAGTCGGCTGCGAATCTCGATCCCGTCGAACTGGCCGCCTATACACTGACCGCCAACGTACTGCTGAATCTGGACGAAGTCGTTACTCGAGAGTGACAGCGAATCCCATTGAATTGCCGGGGCTCGCCTGCCGCTGACCGCAAAATGCTTATAAATCACGATCATCACAATGATGAAAGAATCGAACCATGACCGCACCTGATCTCTTCCAATGGCAGGATGCCCTAAATCGTCGCACATTTCTGCAGCAGAGTTCCGCAGGAATCGGGGCGGCTGCTCTAGGGACGCTGATGGCTCAAAACAGCGTCCAGGCGTCACTGCCGGGGTTCCCGAATTTTGCTCCCAAGGCGAAGCGAATCATCTATCTGTTTCAATCAGGGGCACCTTCCCAGATGGATCTGTTTGATCCCAAACCGGCGATGACCGCCCGGCATGGCGAGGACCTGCCAGAATCGATTCGCAAGGGGCAGCGGCTGACGACCATGACGTCGGGGCAATCGAAGTTTCCCGTCGCGCCGTCGATCTTCAAGTTCGCTCAGCACGGCAAATCCGGAATGTGGATGAGCGAACTGTTACCGCAGATGTCGTCGATTGCTGACGAGTTCTGCATGATCCGTTCGATGAACACGGAAGCAATTAACCATGATCCTGCAATCACGTTCTGTCAGACGGGACATCAACTGGCAGGACGCCCCAGTATCGGATCGTGGTTGAGTTACGGTCTGGGAAGTGAAAACCAGGACCTTCCGGCTTATGTCGTGCTGACCTCGTTCGGCAGTGGACGCCCCGACGACCAGCCATTGTACGATCGATTGTGGGGTTCGGGGTTTCTTCCGTCCGTCCATCAGGGGGTGAAGTTCCGCAACAAAGGGGATGCCGTTTTGTACCTGTCGAATCCACCTGGAGTCGACCCGGCGGCTCGACGAGGAACACTGGATCGCCTGTCGGCATTGAATAAGCAGCACCTGCAACAGGTTGGCGATCCCGAAATTCAGACGCGAATCTCGCAATATGAGATGGCCTTCCGGATGCAAACCAGCGTTCCAGATTTACTGGACATCTCGAAAGAACCGCAGCACGTACTGGATTCGTATGGGTCTGACGTCAAACGACCGGGGAGCTATGCCGCCAACTGCCTGCTGGCTCGTCGACTGGCGGAACGAGACGTTCGTTTTGTCCAGTTGTTTCATATGGGTTGGGACCACCACGGCGGTCTTCCTGCTGCCATCAAGGGACAGTGCAAGGATACCGACCAGGCCACGGCAGCGTTGATTAAGGATCTGAAGCAGCGTGATTTGCTGAAGGACACGTTGATTGTCTGGGGTGGTGAATTCGGTCGCACGATCTATTCGCAGGGGGGACTTTCGGCGACGGACTATGGTCGCGATCATCACCCGCGATGCTTCAGCATCCTGCTGGCCGGGGCCGGAATCAAGGGGGGAACAACCCTCGGTGAGACCGATGATTACTGTTACAACATCGTGAAAGATCCAGTCCATGTCCACGATCTGAATGCGACCATCCTGCATCTGCTGGGAATCGATCACACACGCCTGACCTATCGGTACCAGGGACGCGATTTCCGCTTGACGGATATTCATGGCGAAATTGTGAAGGGTGTGCTGGCGTAAGTTGATCACGTCATCACGTTGAAAGTCTGCGATTTCTGGAGACTCCTCCGTTGAGTCTCAACAGGTTCGTGTGAGCGGACCAAAGCAAGGTGCAAAGTAATGATTCGGAATTCGACGATAACTCTGTTCATTCTGTCGACCATCTGCATCGCTGCGAATGCCGATGACCGGGTCGAGTTCAATCGTGATATCCGTCCGATCCTGTCGGACAATTGTTTCGCCTGCCACGGTCCCGACGAAAAGACGCGACAAGCGGAATTGCGACTAGATCTTCCCGATGCCTCACGAAAGCCCTTGCCGTCAGGGAAAGTGGCTGTCGTCCCAGGCAAGTCAGTGGAGAGTGAATTAGTCCGAAGGATCGCTTCCGTCGATGCGAATGCACAGATGCCTCCCGCCGACAGCGGCAAACATCTGACTTCCGCCCAGATCACGCTTCTGAAACGCTGGGTTGAGCAGGGGGCCGAGTATCAGGCACACTGGTCGTTTGTCCCTTTGACTCGTCCCAAGCTGCCAACAGTAATGCTTGAACCGAACCGATTGGCAAGAAACGCGATCGACAACTTTGTTCTGTCCCGATTGGCAGTCGAGAAGCTAAGCCCATCGCCGGAAGCGGATCGTTTGAGATTGTTGCGACGGATTTCCCTCGATCTGACGGGTGTCCCGCCAACGCTGAATGAAATTGACGAATTTCTGGCGGATGCGGCTCCCGATGCCTTTGAAAAAGTGGTTGACAGGTTGATGGCATCGCCTCGCTACGGCGAACGGATGGCAATCGATTGGCTCGATGCGGCACGTTACGCCGATACACACGGATTCAACAATGACACGACTCGTTACATGTGGCGCTGGCGTGATTGGACAATCGATGCCTTTAATCGGGGACTCCCTTTCGACCAATTTGTGACGGAGCAATTGGCTGGTGACCTATTGCCCGAACCGACTCTCGAACAGCGGATCGCCACAGGTTTCAATCGGAACCACGTGATCAATTCGGAAGGGGGAATTATCCCGGAGGAATACCGAGTCGAATACGTCGCAGACCGGGTACACACGACAGCGACAATTCTGATGGGGGTCTCGTTCAGTTGTGCCCGCTGTCACGATCACAAATTTGATCCGTTCACCCAGCGCGAGTACTATCAGTTCTTCGCATTCTTCAATAACTTGAACGAACAGGGCGAAGCCGGTCGCGTGGGGAATGCCGAACCGACGGTGAAAGCCCCAACTCCCGAACAACTTGCCAGGCAGCAGGCGATCGCTCAAGAAATCACCGCACACGAGCAATCGCAACGTGATCGGTTTGCACAGGCTACGAAGCAGATCGGCACGTGGGAACCGCGACTGCGAGAAATGTATGCCAATGCGGCGATTGCTCCAGTTCCGCAATTTCATTGGATGCTCGACGAATCGCAGGGGAACGAAGTCACCGAAGGTAACGATAAGACTCGCAAAGGGCAGGTTCAGGGAAAGGGAGAATGGACCACGGGAAAGATCGGTGGAGCGATCAAACTGGATGGCGCGAGTCATATTGATGTCGGTGATTTTGCCGACTTTGATCGAACCGACAAATTCTCGTATTGCGCCTGGGTGAACCTTCCCAGTAAGGATGCGGCCACCGTGATCTCTCGCATGGATGATGCCGCGGCGCATCGTGGTTTTGACCTGCTTTTGACAGGAGGAAAACTGACTGCCCATCTGGTGCATCATTGGCCGGACAATGCACTGCACGTTCAGACAAAGGCGGAATTCCCGATCAACGAATGGCTTCACGTCTGTGCCACATACGATGGATCGTCTCAGGGCGAAGGATTCAAGCTCTACGTGAATGGTAAGCTGCAGGAAGCAGAGATCACCAACAAGCATCTCTCCGAGTCAACTCGAACAGCCAAGACATTGCGGATCGGCCGTCGCACTTCTGGTGCCCCCCTGAAAGGGATGGTTGACGATGTGAAGATTTTCAATCGTGAATTGTCAGCGGATGATGTGGCAGCGGTTGCCGGGACCGATGGAATTCGCGAACTGCTCGCCGTCGCACCTGAGCAGCGAACGCCTGATCAGACCCAGGAACTCGTTCGAGTCTACCTCAATCGTTTTGATGCTGAATTCCCGCAATTCGCCACGCGACGCAGCCAGCTCGACAAGCAAAAGATCGATCTTGAGAAATCGATTCCAACAGCGATGGTCATGGTCGAAATGTCTCCCGCACGCAAGGCTTTTATTCTCAAGCGAGGCCAATACGATCTTCCCACAGACGAAGTCCAGGCTGATACACCGGCGAGTCTGCCCCCGTTCCCAGCGGATGCACCCAGAAATCGACTGGGTTTGGCTCGTTGGCTGTTTGCTCCCAACCATCCTCTGACAAGTCGCGTCGCGGTCAATCGCGCATGGAGCCTCTTTTTTGGTACAGGATTGGTAGAAACGGTTGAGGATTTCGGGTCGCAAGGCCAATGGCCCAGCCATCTGGACCTGCTCAACTGGCTGTCAGCCGAGTTTGCTGGATTCGACGGAGCAACAGGAAATGTCGCTGCGCGAGGCAATTGGGATGTGAAACGACTGCATCGCATGATTGTCACGTCCGCAACCTACCGGCAGTCGTCGCGTATTTCACGCGATCTTTTGGGACGAGATCCGCAGAACAAATTGCTCGCCCGAGGTCCCCGGTTCCGCCTGCAGGCGGAACTGATTCGTGATAACGCACTGGAAATCGCGGGATTGCTGAGTGACCGCATTGGTGGGCCGAGTGTCTCTCCTTACCAGCCCGCAGGGCTCTGGGATGATGTCGCTGTCGGTGCGGATTACGAAGGAACGGTCTATCGCCTGGACAAAGGGGAAGGACTCTATCGACGAAGTATGTACACGTTCTGGAAGCGAACCTGTCCACCGCCGGGACTGAATACGTTCGATGCACCAGAACGCGAAGTCTGTACGGCGCGACGTTCACGAACGAATACCCCCCTGCAGGCTCTGGTCCTGATGAACGACCCAACCTATCTGGAAGCCGCTCGGAAGCTGGCCGAGAGTGTCATGCTATCCGGTGGTAACTCCACTGCGTCGAAGATTCAATTCGCCTATCGACGGACGCTGTCGCGACCACCTACTGAAGCTGAGATGAAACTGACGCAAAAGCTGTTCGAGCAACGTCTGGACAAGTTTCGCCAGGATGCCGCGTCCGCAAAGGCACTTATCTCTATCGGAGATTCACAACCGGACAAAGCTTTGGCAGAAGCAGAACTCGCAGCGTGGTCGTCGGTCATGAGTGTCATTCTGAACCTGGATGAGGCGATCACGAAGGGGTGATACGATGACACGACGACTTCTGATGGTCTGTGCCATGGCGATTGGAAGTATTGTCACGGCAGATGAGTTGCCGCAGGCGGCATTTAAGATCACGACGAAACGTGACACGGACCGCGTTATCGTTGACAGCCAATCAGGTAAGGCAGTGATCTCGATTCGCAGTCCATTCGGGATGAGTCAAGCTGTGATTAGTCGGACAGAGAAGACCTGGCCAGATGCGATGACATTAAAACTGCATCTGCAGGGGCTGGAGAGTTTCAGTGTTTCCAATGGAAAGGTAACAATCCACGCGGCGGTTTCCAGTTCCGAAAGCAAACCGCGTCCGCGTGTCTGGAAGGACAACGCGGAAAACGTTCTCCTTGACGACGAAAGCCCGTACTGGCCGGATCTCCGCATGATTGGACGTGATGGCAAACCGGCGGGGGCCATTCCACTGAAGGATGGATACTTCGAAATCATACTTCCAAAGCGATTGTTCGAGGGGAATCCGCATTCGATTACGGTTGATTGGATCGACTTCTATCGAACGTGAGACTCACGAATCATTCGACGTGTACCGATGTCATGAAATCAGCCCGGCCAACAGACTCGAAGAATCATAGGGTGGCCCAGCTTGTTTCTGTATAGACTGGGGACATGGGTAACAGGTGTTCGGGGACATGGGTAACACATTTCGGTCATGCTGTCTGGCCTCTGGAAGGAGGTCAGTCATGGCTTGGAAAGATGTGTCTGTGATGTCTGAGC
>Ga0194055_10003996_pt1 | contig 11212 bp, 10 predicted proteins | sample SepL449m_MetaG_FD_155482 | JGI IMG/M metagenome (GOLD analysis project Ga0194055, IMG submission 155482) | Anoxic zone freshwater microbial communities from boreal shield lake in IISD Experimental Lakes Area, Ontario, Canada - Sep2016-L442-9m | ecosystem: Environmental > Aquatic > Freshwater >... | reverse complement strand
CCAGTGCTGCGCCGCCCCCGCCGCCGGTGACCACCACCCAGTCGGGTCCGCGGCAGATCACTTACTCCGTCACAGGTACCAAAGCCCCCGGTGACATCATCACCGTGACCTACGTCGACGCCTCTGGACGGCGACGCACTCAGCGCAACGTCTATATCCCCTGGTCGCTGACGGTCACGCCGATTTCGCAGTCCGACGTCGGTTCAGTCCAAGCCTCCAGCTTGTTCCTCGTGAGTAGGCTGAACTGCTCCATCACTACGAGCGACGGGACGGTGCTGTCATCGAACCAGAACAACGCGGCGCAGACGAGCTGCTGACCGACTACGGGCGGCACGAGTCGACCGGGAGACGATCCCCGGAAGCGGTAGACCGCCTCATGGTCGGCGGGTGCGGCGCCATCTGGCTGGCGGCGCTGGCTATGGCCGTCGTTGCCACGGTGGCGTTGGCCCGGCTGGCCGGTGGACACGCCGACGGGGGAGAGCGGCAGTCGTCGTGGCCGCTCTACGCCGTCATCGCGGTGTCCGCTCTGATCATCTTGGGCGCCATCCCGTTGCTTCTGCGGGCCCGTCGAGGGACCGTCGCAGAGTCGGTTCGCGCCGAGAGGCGTTCGCCGATCGCCGAGGAAGGGCTGCTGACCCCGATTCGTCCGCCGGCCGCGTCGACCGAAAAGATGCAGGTGTTCGGTGTCGACCCCTATGCCCAACGGCGCATCGAGGAGCCCCGTTCCGTCTCCGCGGTCCCCAGCGCGCTCGCGGAGCGGCTGTGGCTGCGGGGGACCACCGGTCTACTGAGCGCCATGGGACTAGCGATGATCGCTGTGGGCGCCGGGTCGTATCTGCTGGCCTCAGGAAGCGATTCCGGGGCATGGATCGCGCTCGGGTTAGCAGGGGTAATCACGGTGGCGATGCCGGCCGTTCTTGCCTTCTATCAGCGTCAGCTGGCAGAAGCTGTCGACGAAGCGGGAATCTAGTCTGGCGAATTTCGACACACCTGCGAAGGCGGTGTCCCGGTGAGGGGCCTACGCAATCCGAGTCATTGAAAAGGGCCCCAGCCGAATCGGCTGGGACCCTTTCCATTGCGACAGGCGCTTACTACTCGCGGTGGTAGCCGTTGCCGGAGTAGGACTCGAGCTCGCCGTTCCCGCTGTACTCGTGAAACTGGTACTCGGCCAGCGCGGTGAGCGCGCGATGCTCAGAGGCGTGTGCGGCCTCGTTGAGAGCGTTGTCCTCGACTGCCGGATCCGCCGTCAGGAAGCTTCCATGGCCCGGCCTGCCGCCGAAACCGAGCTTGTTCATCCGCTTGGGCACTGAAGCGCCCTCGTACTCCAACGCGAGCGGATGGCCGTGGTCGTCGACCGGTCCGAGGGGTTGGTGCACCTCGATGTAGGCACCATGCGGAAGCCGCTTGATGATGCCGGTCTCGATGCCATGCTCGAGGACATCACGATCGCTGCGCTGGAGGCCGACTGCCCACCGGTAGGCGAAGAAGAACGCCAACGGTGGGATCACCAACATTCCGATGCGCCCCATCCAGGTGGTCGCGTTCAGCGAGATGTGGAAGTTGTAGGCGATGATGTCGTTGCAGGCGCTCAGGGTGATCACCAGGTAGAACGCGATCGTCATCGCTCCGATGCCGGTACGCACCGGCACGTCACGCGGACGTTGCAGCAGATTGTGATGCGCATTGTCGCCGGTGAACCGCTTCTCCAGCCACGGGTAAGCCATCAGCAGCAGGAACACCACGCCCATGACCACCGCCACCCAGACGGCGGACGGAACGGTGTGGTTGCCTATGTAGATCTCCCACGCCGGGAACAGGCGGATCAGGCCATCCGTCCAGAGCATGTAGAAGTCCGGCTGCGAGCCGGCCGACACCTGCGAGGGCTTGTACGGGCCGAGCTGCCAGATCGGGTTGATCTGCAGCAGGCCGCCCATCAGGCCCAGCACACCGACGATCATCGCGAAGAATGCGCCGGACTTCACCGCGAAGACCGGCATGACCCGAACACCGACGACGTTGGACTCCGTGCGGCCGGGGCCGGGGAACTGAGTGTGCTTCTGGAACCAGACCAGCGCCACGTGGACGCCGATCAGGGCGAGCATGATGCCCGGGAAGAGCAGGATGTGCACCGCGTACAGCCGCGGCATGATGATGTTTCCGGGGAAGTCGCCGCCGAAAATCGCCCAGTGCATCCAGGTGCCGACCAGCGGCAGGCCGAGGGTGATCGAGGAGAGCGCGGCGCGGATGCCGGTGCCCGACAGCAGATCGTCGGGTAGCGAGTAGCCGAAGAAGCCCTCGAACATCGCCAGGATGAACAGCAGAACGCCGATCACCCAGTTGACCTCGCGGGGCCGGCGGAAGGCGCCGGTGAAGAACACCCGGGCCATGTGCACCATGATCGACGCCGCGAACATCAGCGCCGCCCAGTGGTGGACCTGCCGGACGAACAGCCCGCCGCGGACCTCGAAGCTGATGTTCAGCGCGGTTTCGTAGGCCTTCGACATCTGGATACCGCGCAGCGGCTGGTAGACGCCTTCGTAGGTCACCTCTGCCATCGACGGGTCGAAGAACAGGGTGAGCCACACGCCCGTCAGCAACAGGATGATGAAGCTGTACAGAGCGATCTCACCCAGTAGGAACGACCAGTGGGTGGGGAACACCTTGTTCAGCCCGCGCCGCAGCGAGCCCGAGGGGTGATACCTCGAGTCGACGTTATCGGCAGCTTTGTCGAGATGGTCAGCGACGCTAAGAGTCATGATCTGCGCTCCCAAAAGGCCGGTCCAACAGGTTCGATGAAATCGCCGTTAGCAACAAGGTACCCCTCCTTGTCAATGGTGATGGGTAGCTGTGCGAGCGCCCGCGCCGCCGGCCCGAAGATGGGCTTGGCGAAGTGCAGGGCGTCGAACTGCGACTGGTGGCACGGGCACAGGATGCGGTAGGTCTGCTGCTCGTAGAGCGACGATGGGCAGCCCAGGTGCGAGCACACCTTGGTGTAGGCGAACAGCTCGCCGAAGTTGAAGCTCTCCTGGCCCTGACGCTTGACCACCCGCGGCATGTCGACCGGCTTGATGCGGATCAGCATCACCGGGTTGCGGACGCCCATCGAGATGTGCAGCAGCTTCTCGTGCGACTCCACCGTCGTGCCGTCCCCGTCGGCCTCCCGGTAGGGAAACACCGTCTCCATGCCTCCGGCGTCGAGGTCCTCGGGACGGATTTTGACGAAGGGCGACTCGCCGGGACGGCCGGTGGCACGGCCCAGAAAGATCGTCTCGCCGTTGTAGCGGGGTGTCCAGTCAGAGGTCCACAGCACGGCCTTCATGCCGTCAGCGGTGGGAACGACGGGCTTCCACGGGTTCTTGATCAGGCCGCCGACGAAGGCGACCACGGTGCCTAGCCCGAACGCTCCGGCCCCGATGCCCAGCGAGGTCCAGATCAGCTTGCGTCGCTTGATGGTCGAGCCCTCGAAGGCGTTGACCAAGGTGGCGGCGGCTGTCTTGCGATCGAGTTCCGAGGAGCGTCCGTCGTGACGGTCCTGGATCGAGATCTCCTCGGGAATGAACCGCTTCTGGTAGAGCACCGCGCCGATGCCGATGGCAAGGATCGACAACCCGAAGGTGATGCCATACATCGGGGTCGCCCAGGAATACAGCAGGTTGCCCTTGGTGTGGTAGGGGACGTACTGCCATGGCCAGAACAGGAAGACCACCAGCAGCGCCAGCCCGCTCAGACCGCCGACCAGCAGCCACAGAGAGACCAGCCGCTCGGATCGCTTCTCCGCGCGAGTGCCGTTGATCGGCCAGCGGTCCTCTTTGAAGACTGTGTCGACGCCGTCCATCCGGCCACCGAGGGCGGCCAGTTCCTCGGTGGTGAGATTCTCGAGATTCTCGCCCTCGTACTCGTACTGCGTCATGCCCGTGCCCCGATCCACATAGCGATCGCGATGGCGACCACCATTCCGACGACGAAGATTGCCGCACCCTCCGGTACGGGGCCGAAGCCGCCGAGACCGTAGCCACCCGGGTTCATCGTCTGCGACGACGACCGGACGTAAGCGATGATGTCCTTCTTCTCATCCGGCGCGAGCTGCCGGTCCGAGAACTTCGGCATGTTCTGCGGGCCGGTCAGCATTGCCGTGTAGATCTGCGCGGGCGTCGCGGGATCGAGCCCGGGTGCGTACTTGCCGGACGACAGCGCACCGCCGCGACCGGTGAAGTTGTGGCACGACGCGCAGTTGAGCCGGTACAGATCGCCGCCGCGAGCGACGTTGTCCCCGATCAGCGAATGATCGGCGATCTGACCGTTGGCGTCACGGGGAGCCAGCGGGCCGCCGCCCGTGCTCTGGACGTAGGCGCCCAGCGCGTCGGTCTGCGCGAGGTCGAAGTAGGGTGCCTTGCGTGCGGCCTGGGCCTCACCGCGCATGGCAGGCATGCGGCCGGTATTGACCTGGAAGAAGACCGCAGCCTCGCCGACGCCGACCAGGCTGGGACCGCGGCCCTCGACGCCCTGCAGATTGGCGCCGTGGCAGGTGATGCAGGCGGTCTCGTAGAGCTGCACGCCGGTGCGCAGCAGCGCCGACTGCGACTGGTCAGCCACCGCCACCTGCGGCTTTGGGGTCAGAGTGGCCGCCAACATGCCGGCCATCGCCAGACCCAGCAGCAGCAGAACGGCGCCGGTCAGCCGTCGGTGAAAACGCCGGCGAGACTTGTCGCTCATGCCGGACCCGATCGTGAGCATCGAACCCCTTCCCATCAACGAATGAAGCGGATGGCGCATCCTCATCGGATGAAGTAGATCGTCGCGAACAAGGCGATCCAGACGATGTCGACGAAGTGCCAGTAGTAGGACACGACGATCGCCGCAGTCGCCTGGGCCGGTGTGAACTTGGTCATCCTGGTCCGAAGCAACAGCAGGATGAACGCGACGAGTCCGCCCACGACGTGCAGGCCGTGGAAGCCGGTGGCCAGGTAGAAGACGCTGCCGTAGGAGCTGCTGGCGATGGTGGTCCCGTGAGTCACCAGGTGGAAGTACTCGTACGCCTGGCCCAGCACGAAGAACAGCCCCATGAACAGCGTCAGGGTGTACCAGCGGCGCAGCCCGAAGACGTCGCCGCGCTCAGCGGCGAACACGCCCATCTGACAGGTGAAAGATGACGCGATCAGCACGAGGGTGACCGGCACCGCCTGAAAAAGATTGAGCTCGGTGGGCGGCGGCGGCCAGACGCCGCCCGCCTGGGACCGCGCGGTGAAGTACATCGCGAACAGGCCAGCAAAGAACATCAGCTCACTGGACAGCCACACGATGGTGCCGACACTGACCATATTCGGTCGGTTCAGCGAATGCACGCGGGACGTTATCGCAGTTCCGGAGGTGCCTACAGCGCTCGTCACAGAGAGAAGTATGACGCTTTGTAGTTGTTCAGGTACACCCAGGGCCGGAATTGGTCACAAAGATGTTTCAGCAGCCCGCTCCGGCCCCCGCGGCGCGCTCGGTTCCGGCGGTGTCTGTGCGACGATCGGCCGGTGACGCAGACGCCTTCCGGACCGCCTCCCGACACCTCATGGCCGCAGGTCCTGGGTCGTTTGACGACCGCTGAGGAGTTGGCCCCCGGTGAGGCGGCCTGGGCGATGGACCAGATCATGACCGGCGCTGCGACGCCGGCTCAGATCGCGGCCTTCGGCGTGTCGATGAAGATGAAGCGCCCGACGCCCGCTGAGGTGCGCGAGCTGGCCGACACCATGCTCGGCTTCGCGCTGCGGGTCCCGACCGGCGTCATCGGCACCGACACCGTCGACGTCGTCGGCACCGGCGGGGACCGGTCCAACACCGTGAACCTGTCGACGATGGCCGCGATCGTGGTGGCCGCGGCCGGGGTTCCGGTGGTCAAGCACGGCAATCGCGCCGCATCGTCGCAGAGTGGCGGTGCGGACATGCTCGAAGCGCTGGGCCTGCGCATCGATCTGGGGCCTGACGAGGTGGCCCGCTGCGTCTCCGAGGTGGGCATCGGGTTCTGCTTCGCGCCGGTTTTCCACCCGTCCTACAAGTACGCCGGACCTCCCCGCCGCGAAATCGGGGTACCCACGGTGTTCAACCTGCTGGGGCCGCTCACCAACCCGGCCGGGCCGCGGGCCGGACTGATCGGATGCGCGTTCGGGGATCTGGCCGAGGTCATGGCCGGTGTGTTCGCGGCGCGGCGCTGCAGCGTGCTGGTGGTGCACGGCGATGACGGACTCGACGAGCTGACCACGACCACCACCAGCACCATCTGGCGGGTGCAGGCCGGGACCATCGACAAGCTCACGTTCGACCCGCTGGGCTTCGGGTTTCCCCGCGCTGAAATAGCCGAACTCGTCGGAGGCGATGCTGCGACCAACGCCGAGGAGGCGCGTGCGGTGTTGGGCGGCGCGACCGGGGCGGTGCGTGACGCGGTGGTGCTCAACGCCGCCGGGGCGATGGTCGCCCACGCCGGCTTATCCAGTCACGCCGAATGGCTGCCGTCCTGGGAGGAGGGGTTGAGCCGGGCGGCCGAATCCATCGATTCCGGCGCGGCGCAGCGTCTGCTCGACCGCTGGATCGCGTTCACCCAGCAGCTCTGACGCGGCGTATCTGGCCGAGCGGGCCGTCGCGGCCCAATCCAGCCAGCGACCGGCGGAATGCCACGGGGATGCCAAACCCGTTGTGGTGCAGACGATTCGGACACCGGGTTGGCGCAGCCAGCGGGTGATCAGCGCCGTCTCCTCCACCAGGGCGCCGCCCAGCGGCGCGGACTGCGGAAGCACCACCTGTGCACCGAGGCGCAAAGCCTCGACCACCGGCATCGGCGGCACACCCCGAAGCGCACAGCCCGCCGACGCCAGCCGGCCGTGCCGCACCACCGTCACTTGCCAGCCGCCCGAGCCGTCCGGGGCGGCGGCTACCAGCTCGGCGACCTCGGCCAGCGCCCGCAGCCGTTGCCCGCGCCATAACACCTCCACGGCGGCAGCCGTCTGATCCCGCAATCGGGCTGCGCTCTCGTACCTGGTCCGCGCCGCCAGGTCGGCCACCTGGCGCACCGCTGCGGCCAGCGCTTCGTCGTCGTATCCGTCGATCAGATCCGCGGCCCGCCGGGGTGCGGCCGAGTACTGTGCGGCGTCCAGGCCGGTTGCCGCCGGACACGGCGACACCTCGCGGGGCGGGCAGGCTGGTCCGTGCACCCCGCGCACGGCGATCCGGCCGGTGCACGTCCGCACCCCGGTGAACCGTGCGATCAGTCCGGCGACGTCGGCGGCGTCCGCCCGAGACCGGAACGGTCCGACTGCCCGGTCAAGGGGCGGTTCGCGCACTATCGACAACCGGGGGAACGGTTCATCGGTGAGTACCACCCACCACCATCGGTGTGGGAACCGCGACCGGCGGTTGTACGGCGGTGCGTGTGCGGCGAGCAGGCGCAGCTCGCGGACTCCCGCTTCCAGCGCATGGGCGCATTCGACATGCTCGACCGCGGTGGCCAGCGCCACCATCTCCTTCATCCGTCCGCGAGGATCCGCGCCGGTGAAGTACTGGCCTACCCGCCGGCGCAGATCCGACGCCGTCCCGATATAGAGGACCTCGTCGCCGGGCCCTCGGAACAGGTACACCCCGGGGCGGTGCGGCAGACCCTGCGCCAGCAGTCGCTTGCGGCGCTGCGCGTTGGTCACCCCGGGCAGATACGACCGCAGCTCGCCGTAGGTAGTGATCCCCTGATTTCCCACCCGCTCGATCAGGGCGTGGAGCACGTCGACGGTCGCGCGGGCATCGTCGAGCGCACGGTGCGTGGGCTGGGTGTTGGCGCCGACCAGGCGGGCCAGAGTGGCCAACCGGACGCTGGGCGCCTCCTCGCGACTCAGTACGCGGCGGGCCAGCCGGACCGTGCACAACACCGGCGGCCGCGGCCATGCGATGCCGCACCGTTCGGCCGCGGCCCTGAGGAACCCGATGTCGAAGCCGGCGTTATGGGCGACCAGCACCGCACCGCGGGCGAATTCGAGGAACATCGGAAGTACCGCGCTGATCGTCGGGGCGTCGCGGACCATGGCGGTGGTGATACCGGTGAGCTCGACGATCCGCGGCGGTACGGCGCGTTGGGGATCGACCAGCGTGGCGAACTCGCCGATCACCTCGCCGCCGCACACTTTCACCGCACCGATCTCGGTGATGGCGTCGAAGGAACCGTCGGGCGCGTCCTTGGACCGACCGCCCGTCGTTTCGAGGTCGACGACGACGAACGTCGTGTCGCGCAGGGGAACATCCGCCAGACCGAACGGGCCGGCATCCCCGCTGCCGTCGAGCAGGCTGGCGAAGCTGAGCTGCAGGTCTGTCCCGGAACCGGCCACGAACGCCGACGCTAGCCAGACCCACCGACAATCTGGGCGCGTCGGGGTCGCTGATCCGGAAATTAAATTTGTCGGAGGGTCGTCCTAGGGTGCGTCCGACGGCAATTACCGACCCCTAACCAGCCCTGAGGAGCCGAAATGGGACACTGCCCACCCCGACCTGACGAGCCGGTGGTTATTGACTGTGACGAGTGCGCGGTACGGGGACCGGGTTGCCGGGAGTGCGTGGTCAGCGTGCTGCTCGGTGTACCGGAAACTTTGCTGGAGGACGAGCGGGCGGCGCTGGAGGTGCTGGCAGAGGCGGGTATGGCACCGCGTCTCCGGCTGGTTCCTCTTCGGCGGAACGACGGGCCCGGACTGGCAAGCTAGTCTGGACCACACTCCGTGATCTGGGGCTGGTGTTGTTCGTGTGACGCAAGTTCTTAGCGTCTTTGTTGGACAAAGCCGATGCCGTTTCGTAACCTGTCCGAGACCTAAGACACAGGTTTAAAGCAGTTCGACAATTTCAGTCGACGCAGTCAAAGGATTCGAAGTCTTGAAATTTGACCGCACGTCCCTGACGAATTCCGTTGTAAGCAGGCCTGTTGTCGGACTAATGGTCTGTATGACGGCGGTCACCGGGATCTGGGGTGCCGCTGCGGTGGCCGATCCCGCTGAGGACGTGCTGGCCAAACTCAACGAACTATCCCGGCAGGCCGAACAGCTCACCGAGTCGATTCATTCGGCTGAGGTCGATCTCGACAAGAAGGTCCAGCTTCAGCAGGCAGCAGACCTCAAGCACAACGAGGACCTCGGCGCGCTGGACGCCGCCAAGGCGCAGCTGTCGACCTACCAGGGCAACGTCGACAAATTAGCTGCCTCGGTCTACATGGGCGGTCGCACCGACGGCATGAACGCCATGCTCACCGCGTCCTCCCCGCAGAACCTGATCGACAAGATGTCGGTTCAGCGCGTCATGGCTCATGAGATGGCCGCGCAGATGACCAACTTCCGCGACGCCAACCAGCAGGCGACGGTCATCGAAGACGCGTCTGCCAAGTCCGCCGCCGACGCCAAGTCCGCTGCCGACGAAGCCGCCGCGGTACAGGCCGATCTACAACGCAAACAATCTGAACTGCAGGTTCAGATCACCTCGGTCAAGGCGCGTTACGCGATGCTCACCGCGGTGCAGCAGGCCGTGCTGGGTTCGCCGGCCGCACCGCCGGCATCGGTGTTGGCGCGCCAGGCCGATCTCGCTGCACTGGCGGCCCTGCCCCATGGCGGTGGCGGGAGCGGCGCCGGGTCAGCCGCGGTGCAGGCCGCGCTCAGCCGGATCGGCGACCCGTACGTTTGGGGCGGCTCCGGGCCGGGCGCGTTCGACTGCTCGGGCCTGGTGATGTGGGCATTCCAGCAGTCCGGGGTGTATCTCCCGCACTCCAGCCAGATGCAATCCGGCGGCGGGCAGTCCGTCTCGCTGGACCAGATGCAGCCGGGCGACGTTGTGACCTACTACTCGGACGCCTCGCACGTGGGCCTCTATATCGGCGACGGCATGATCGTGCACGCCTCGACCTTCGGCGTCCCGGTCGCGGTATCGCCGGTGAACAATGCCCCGATCTACAACGTCCGTCGCTACTGAGGTCCGTCTCTACTGAGGCGTCCGCCGGTACCGCTGCGACTCCGTGCTGCGCTCGCGGCCGTACTCCTGGCCGAAGCGCTCGCTGCCGGTGTCTTCGTCGCGTCGCGTCCGGTGCCACATGACGCCGGCCGGCAGCTGCAGCCGGTCAATCTGGGTGGCCCCCGAGCGGACGCATTGATCGAACGGGTCCGGGGCGATCTGGGCGGCGCCGTCGTCGCCGTCGAGCGGTTCTGGGGTACCGACTGGCCGCGCGACGTCGTCGTCGTCGCCACCGGCACGGACACGCAGTTCGCCGACCGGGCGCACCTCGATCCTGGCCGGCAGTGGGGCGACATCGCCGCGGTGTCCGTGGCCGACGAAGTCGACGTCGCCCGCCGCCAGGCATCCGGGCAGCGGATAGTCCTGGCCCCCGGTGCCTCCGGCATGTCAGATGAGGCGTTGCGAATGGTGTTGACCCACGAGCTTTTTCATTACGCCGCCCGGGCGGACACCGCGCCGGACGCGCCGCGCTGGCTCACCGAGGGCACCGCCGACTACGTCGCCCGGCCACCCGCCCCGATACCCGCTGCCGCCGCCAGGTCGACAGCGCTGCCCAGCGATGCCGACCTCGACCGCGCCGGCCCGGACCGCTCCGCCGGCTACGACCGGGCCTGGTGGTTCGCCCGCTTCGTTGCCGACACCTATGGCGCGGACGGGCTGCGCCGGCTCTACACCGACGCCTGCGGTCCCGGTCATCGCGAGTTCGCATCCGCTGTGCGGTCGGCTCTGGGCACCGATCTGAACACGTTGCAGGCCCAATGGGCCCGGTGGCTGACCACGCCGCCGTAACCTCGGTGAGGCGATGACCCGGATCCTGCTGCTGACCAACGACTTCCCGCCGCGCCGCGGCGGCATCCAGTCCTACCTTGAACAGTTCGCCAACCGGCTTGCCCTCGCCGGTGGGCACGAGCTGGTGGTCTATGCCCCGGAGTGGAAAGGCGCCACTGAATACGACCGGGCGGCACCGTTCCCGGTGGTCCGCCACCCCGGCACCCTGATGATTCCCGAGATCGGCGTCGACCGGCGGATGCGCCGGCTGATCCGTGAGCATGACATCCATACCGTGTGGTTCGGCGCCGCCGCACCGCTGGCACTGCTGGGTCCCCGCGCCCGCGACGCCGGCGCCCGCCGGATTCTTGCCTGCACGCACGGCCACGAGGTCGGCTGGTCGATGCTCCCCGGCGCCCGCGCAGCGCTGCGCCGCATC
>Ga0194055_10003995_pt1 | contig 11213 bp, 6 predicted proteins | sample SepL449m_MetaG_FD_155482 | JGI IMG/M metagenome (GOLD analysis project Ga0194055, IMG submission 155482) | Anoxic zone freshwater microbial communities from boreal shield lake in IISD Experimental Lakes Area, Ontario, Canada - Sep2016-L442-9m | ecosystem: Environmental > Aquatic > Freshwater >... | reverse complement strand
GGCGTACTCAGCTTCGGTGGCGGAGCGTTTTCGATGCGTCGCGACTATCGGTTCCTTGGGCAGGGCCTGACCGGAGCCGCGATGGGGATTCTCTACATGTCGGGCTTCGCGGCTCATGTCTGGTACTGGCTGGTGTCGTACGAAGTTGCTTTCCTGGGTATGGCACTGACGACGGCGGGTGGCCTCGCGTTCGCCGCTCGCTTCGATTCGCAGCCGACGGCTTTTCTTGGTCTGCTCGGCGGGTTTCTCACTCCGGCGATGCTGCATGGCTCCACAGATCAGTTCTGGGTGCTGTTCCCGTACGTGCTGCTGCTCGACGCGGGAGTCCTGTATGTCGCAACGCAACGCCGCTGGCTCGGCTTGCAGAATCTGGCGTTTGTCGGAACGTGCCTGACGTGGTGGACGTGGTATATCTGGTATTACAACGATTCCAAGCTGGCTCCAACGATCGCCTTTCTGTCGGCGTTCTTCGTGCTGTTCGCACTGATCGGTGTGATGCAGAACATCGTCCGTAAGCAGATCGCCGTGGCGGGAGATTTCTTCCTGATCATGGTCACTCCCGTTGCTTATTTTGGTGCACTGTACGGACTGACGTACGAACTCTTTCCATTCTGGCAGGGAGCGTTCGCACTGGGGATGACGGTGATCTATGGTTGCCTCGCCATCCTCAATTCCCAGATCAACCCACAGGGAAGGCCAGTCGCTGCCGTGCTGGCGGGGTTGGCAGGGACATTCCTGATCATCGCAGCTCCGCTTCAGTTCACCGGGCACTGGGTCACGATCGCGTGGATCGCCGAAAGCGTGCTGCTGGTCGAGATCGGCCTGCGTTACAACGAGAAAACGCTGACTGTCACCGGCTTGTCTCTGTTGGCCAAGGTGCAGTTCATCCTGCTCATTTATGCACTTGCCACGTTCGCCGATCCGGTCGGATTTCAGACCGCCTTCGTGAGGAAGCAGTTTCATCTGATCAACGGCCCGGAAGCGATGGAGACATCGTGGACGAACATCTTTAACGGGCGATCATTCAGTTACCTCGTCGATGTCGTCGGGATGGCATGGCTGGCGCTGACTTGCCGTCGGCGTGCTAAGGCTGGTCAAGCTGAGGACCTGTTCGGGATGAAGGGCCGCGATCTCGAATTGTGGCTGGCGGCGGGAGTCCCCTTGATCGGTCTGATGCTGGCCATCACCGAGACGTTTGTGTGGGGCATGCTCCGCAACTGGCACGGTCTGTCGATTTTGAGCGGCTTCACGATGTGGGCCGCGCTGGCAGGAGTCACCGTGATCGCGTGGTCGGTCTTGATCGGCCCGAGACCTCTTGAAAAGCTCGGATGGTTCCTGTTCGTCCTGATGGTCGGTGGGCTTGTCATCAACGCAGGTTGGACCGTGACAGGCATCATGCAGTCAGGTACTGAGGCGACATATTGGGCGGATCACTGGTGGCTCTTCAATCCGGGGGGCATGGCGTTTGCATGCGTGCTGATTGCAACGGGACTAACGGCACTGATCTACTCCACCGCAGTCGCCACGCGAGACGACGACCTCGAATCACTGGAGCACGCGGAGAGCAAGCCCGTGTCGCTGCAGCTTATCTTCACATCGGGGGCGTTCATGGTGGCGCTGGCGATGGTCCTGCAAGAGACCTTCGTGTGGGGAGTCATGCGTGACTGGCACGGCCTGACGATCCTGAGCGCTCTTACGACATGGACCGCCGCGTTTGGTGCTACTGTCATTGCGTGGTCGGTGTTCGTCGGTCCGAGGCCACTCGAGCGACTCGGCCACCTCTTATTCCTGCCAATGGGCGGGGCTCTGGCGCTGAGCCTGGTCTGGACTTGCGGCGGCGTCACGGCCCATGGCGCAGATTGGGACTATTGGCTGGCACACCGGTGGCTGATCAACCCGCGCGGCATGGCATTCCTGAGTGTCATCATCGCTGGCATTATTTCTTCATTGATCTACGCGAAAGCAGTTGCCGTCAACACCAGCGAGCATGCCTCGACGAACGGCCGAATTCCCCTCGACCGACTGTTTGGCAGCGGTGCATTCATTCTCGCTCTGACGAGCGTGTTGTTAGAGACCTTTGCGTGGGGGAAAACGCATAGCTGGACGAGTGTCTCGATCCTGAATGCCTTTGTGATGTGGACATCACTATTTGCTGCGGGCCTCGCCGTCTGGAAGTTCGTACGGCGGTCAGTCGGTCTCGATGGACTGCTCGTCTCGACGTTCGCCTTGCTCGGTGGCTTTCTCGCAATGAATTCGATCACAACGCTGGAGTATGCTAAGGAGACTACCATCTCCGGGGTGGTTTTCATCGCAAATGGCCCTGCGTCGGTGGTGCACGTCGCAATGGGCTCGGCCAATGAAGCTGCGGTCGATTGGTGGCTCCTCAATCCGCGTGGATTGAGCTTCCTAATGGCAATTGGCGCAGCGTTGTTGGCCGCTCGGCTTGAGCGAAGTTTGCGGCTGGCTCAAGCGAGTTCCATCGTCCTGCCCGGAAACGTCACCACGCGTGGCGAGCAATTCGGTCTGATGGCCTGTTTCGTCGGACTCGCCGCTGTGTGGTTAGAGACGGCCGCGTGGGAATTGCCTCAAGGATGGTTAGCCGACACACTGGCGAGCAGCCTCGCGATCGGGGCGGCTCCGTTCGCACTGGGTCTGGCCGTTTGGGCCACGTGGTATCGACGACACGCCATGAACGAAGCCGTCGCAACCGTCTTCGCACTGCTTGGCGTCTGCCTCTTTGTGTCGGGAATCACTGCGCTGGACGGTCGTTCAACTCTGGTCACAGCTTCCTTAGACGAGGCTGCTGTTCGTCTATGGCTGCTCCATCCGCGAGGGGCGGCGTTCCTGATCAGCATTGCCGCCGCCGGGCTTGCCGCCGCGTTTTATTTAGGAGCCACACGTCACTCTCCGGACGATCCATCTACCATCGACCGAGATCCCGATTCGCTGGCGTTCGACGCGGATGCACTCCTGTTCAGTCAGACGCTTGGCGTGAGTACCTGGCTGGCAGGCCTTGCGATGTTCACCATCGAGGCCATTGCGCAAGGGGCAGCTCGCCACTGGCAGACCGAGACCAGTCTCGCGATCACGCTGTCATGGACCGCCTTCGCGCTCGGCACATTAGTCGCGGGCATCTACTGGCGCAGCGGCACCGTACGAGTTCTTGCCCTGTCGGTCTTTGTGCTGACTGTCGCCAAAGTCTTCCTGTTCGATGTCTGGCACCTTGACACGGTCATTCGAGTCTTCGCGTTCGTCTCGCTGGGGGTCACGTTGTTGCTGGTGTCATTCCTCTACCGCCACTATCGGGAACGAATCCGTGACTGGATCGCACCGGCTGCGTGAAAGTCGTGGTTCGCTCCGCGAACCAACGCTTCTTGGCCGACAGACTTCTGAAGACGAGGTGGCTAGGTGGCGGGGTCTGACCAACGGGAAGGCCCCGAAAAGGAGGGCACGCTCAAACTTTCAGGGCCATCCGCTTCGCTCCTGACCCTGCCACCCCGCCGAATAAATTCACAGCCTATCCGCGAACCAACGCTTCTTGCCGGACAGACTTTTTGCATGAGACGATTATTTGAGGTGGAAGGTTTGTGAAAAGCGGCGTTTGAACCACGACTATTTTCGCGCCGTTGCAAGTTGATGCCGCCATCAAGTACTCTCTGGCAACAGTTTTCCCAGAGGATTCTTCATGTCGTCAATTCCCAATTCTTCACCCGCACTGACCGTCGATCAGTATGAGACGCGGTTACTTGAGGGGGATCGCTGGATCGAAGTCGTCGCAGGCCGCCTTGTCAGGCTGGAACCACCGGACGAGATGCATGGGGATGTGGTCCGGAATCTGTCGCGGCCGTTGGCAAAATTTCTGAAGGGATCCCCGGATACGTATGCCTGTTTTGAATTGCCGCTGATCCTGCAACAGGAACCGGCGACCATCCGATGTCCCGCCGTCATGTGTTTTCAGTCAGGGGAACGATTTTCCGAATCCGACAAGCTTGTGACAGAAACGCGTCCGGCCCTGGTTATTGAAGTGGCATCGACAAACGACCGCCGCGACGGGATGTCGGAGCGGGTGAAAGGTTATCTTGAAGCAGGTATTAACGCGGTCTGGGTGATTGATCCTGTCACCCGTCACGTTCATCAGTTCCATTCTCCGGCGCGCGGCGTCATGCTGAAGGAGACACAGACTTTGAAGGGGGATCCCGTCCTGGGTGGCTTTCAAATGCCGGTCGGTGAGTTGTTTGAATCGCCAAAATGGTCCAAGTCGCCGGTGCCACCTGACGAACCGTGATGATTAGGTTTTGTAATCAAAAAAACGCTCTCGGATTCTCTTCTGGGTCACAACAGTGGGGCGAAATCCCTCATCAGGGTGCTCCCTCGTACGTGACGAATCGGTTGCGTGCGATGGAATCACAAACAAGTGATTGCTACTGTTAATGTCGTCAGAACGTCTCTCTCCGAATTCCGCTCGATCGGGGACCAATTTTACAAGGGGAGAATCCGTTTATGTCTGCCATTCTGCGCCTTGCGGTCCTTGCTGTCGTCGTCGCTGCTTGCCTGATAAAGTCGGCATTTGGTCAAGCCGGATTCAATGATGACCGGGTCATGCTGCAGGGGTTCTACTGGGAATCCTCGCGGCACGGAGATCCAGACCCGCGTTTCAACCGGTTTGGGACGAAACGCTGGTATCAAATTGTCAAAGAACAGGCGAACGTCATTCGCGACGCGAAGTTCGATCTTGTCTGGTTGCCGCCGCCGAGTTACGCGGGTGGTCAGAGTGCCGGATATAACCCCAAGCAATTGTGGAAACTGGATAACAGTTACGGTGATCAGGCACTGCATCGTTCCATGTTGGAAACTTTGCTGCAGAGTGGCGTCGAACCAATCGCAGATATTGTCATCAATCACCGCGATGGGGATATGAGTTGGGTGGACTTCAAGAACCCCGACTGGGGAGTCGATACGATTACGCGCAACGATGAAGCGTTCACAAATCCCGCATCACCTGTGTTCAACATTCCGGTAGCACAGCGGGGAGCCGAAGAAGAGAAGCCGACAGAGTATACGACGTCGGGTGGAACGACGTATGCCTACGACAGTTTCCGCGACATTGACCACACGAACAAACAGGTTCAGCGCGATGTCTCAAATATCTGCTACAACTCAAGTCGTTCGGCTATCGTGGCTGGCGCTACGATATGGTTCATGGCTACCACGCAAAACGTCTGGCAAACTACAACAAGCGATCTAATCCCACATTTTCTGTGGGCGAATACGACTGGGATAAACATGCCGAGCAGCGCGGGCGGATCTATGCCACGGCCACGAACCCGAATGTGCAAGGGGCTGATCACCTCAAAGCCTCAAGTAGCGTCTTCGATTTCACGATGCAGTTCACGCTGAAAGACAACAAGGGGAACTATCGAAACTGGTACGGCCTCGACAACGGCAATGGAATGATGGGTGATACGACCGATGGAATGCCATGGAAGAACCGGTCCGTGACATTTCTGGAGAACCACGATACCGGGTACCGAACCGATGAAGACGGTAATCCGCAACCAGGACATTCTAACGACAATTTTCAGAATGGCTGGGAAGTTGAGCAGGGGTATGCATACATTCTTACTCATCCGGGAGTTCCCTGCGTTTACTGGAAACACTACTTTGATTGGGGACTGCGCCTGCAATCACGAATCAAGGCCCTGATCAACGCCCGCAAAGTCGCCAAAGTGACCTCGGGGAGCCCGCTTTTCGTACAGCAGAATGCCAAGAACAAGGGGGTTTACGCGGCACGAATTCAGGGTGACAAGGGTGATCTTTACGTCCGTATTGGCGGAAGCGACGACGATTGGCAACCATCGTTTTCGAATTACGCGAACTATCGTGAATACGCATTTGGCGATGGCTGGAAAGTCTGGGTAGCAGTCGCCGGAGATCCTGCCGTTCAGCAGGCATCACCCCATGACCCGTTCGCAATTCCCGTCTACACCAAGCCAGATACGATTGCCCTTCCTGACTCATGGCTTGACCTTTCAAATCCATGAAGCCCGTAGTTCCGTGAAGAATGCAAATCTCGCAACTTGTAATTCGCCCGCCGTCACCTGCGGAATCTTCGCTTGCTTGATCGTGCGGAAATTGCAATTCAAGCGGAGGCCATTGTCTATGGCGGCGTGACATTGATGCTGCGTGTGGCTCGCGAGAGCGGGTTTGATCGGGGCGCCCCGATTTTCAAATGGCGGTGTCCGTATTGTCTATCGGACCACGTCCTGAACATGGCAATGAATACCCTGTGCGAGGGAACATGCAGGGAAGCCGACCGTGTGATGGCGCTGTGTCGAGAAGGCGGTTTCCAGAGGATCCGGTTACGGGGTGATAAGGACTTCAGCCAGACGGAGCATCTGGATCGTTGGGACGACGTGAGAAATGTGCGATTCCAATTCGGGTATGATTAGCCAGCTTAGTTTGAGTTTGGCGTAGTGACCTCGGTGGCTGGTGCCCTTCCGTTCACTGAGACTGTCGCCAGAATTTGCAGCAACTGATCCAAGACAGCAGGCTTCACCATGTGGTGATTGAATCCTGCCTGCAATGAAGTCTGCCGGTCTGAGTCCTGACCATATCCCGTCAAAGCCACAAGCACGATGTTCTTCAGAGTCGGTTCTTGCCGGATCCGCTTCGCGACCTGATAACCATTCAGACCCGGCATGCCGATGTCCAACAGCATAATGTCCGGTCGGTATTCGAGTGCCGTCCGCACGGCTTCCAACCCGTCGTGCGTCGTCCAAACCTCATGCCCGAGTGCCTCCAGCAGCATCGAAAAACTCGAGGCCGTATCGACGTTGTCATCCGCGACCAACACGCGCAATAGCCGAGCGGTCTGCGGGCAGATTCCATTGACCGGCACCGTCGATGGTGGCAAGTCCATTGCTTCCAGCGGCAATCTGACGACGAACTCGCTCCCCTGGCCCAGAGTGGTGTGAGCCTCGACGGTTCCTCCGTGCAGTTCCGTCAGCCGTTGCACCAGGGCCAGACCGATCCCCAACCCGCCTTGTGAGCGATCCAGGGATCGTTCCGCTTGTGTGAACAGGTCGAAAATGCGTGGCAGCAGTGCCGGGTCGATGCCGACGCCGTTGTCTCGCGCGCGGATCAGGACATGAGGGCCAAGAAGAGGCGGAGACTGAAAAAAAGAGTCCGGTTTCCACGGGGGCCCAGTGTCCCCCGGTCCCCTTGTCACTCCGTCCACTTCCACCTCGACCGTCAGCCAGATGTGCCCTCGTTCCGCGGTGTACTTGGCTGCGTTGCTGAGCAGATTGACCAGCACCTGTTCCAGTCGGGCTGCGTCGGCATTCAGCCAGATCGGTTCAGGCGGCAGTGACACAGTGAGTTCATGCTGGCGTTGCTCGATGTGCGGGCGGGCGGTCTCCACGGCACCGTGGACGATGTCGCTCAAGACGACCGGGACTCGCCGAAGTTGAACCCGGCCCGTGGTGATGCGGGAGACTTCGAGCAGGTCATCCACAAGATGTTGAAGCTGACGCACCTGACGTTCGATGATGTTGCGGGCGTGCTGTTGGACTAGGCTCTCACTCCCTTGCTGGAGACTCAGCAGTTGCACGGCATTGGCGATGGGAGCGAGCGGACTGCGCAGCTCGTGGCTGAGCATCGCCAGGAACTCGTCCTTGCGACGGTGCAGGTCGGACAACTCGACCGCCTGCACCCGCTGCAGCGTTTCCAGGCGGCTGCGGTCGGTGATGTCTCGAATGTTGCACTGGATGACCCGATGGTTGTCCTCTTGATACAGGTTGGCGACCATCTCGACTGGATGCTTGCGTCCCTGGCGGTCCTCCAGCGGCAGACTCTCGTAACGGAGCGAGCCTTGCTCGTCCAACTGTTCCATTGCGGACTGACTGGCCTGCTTGTCGCGAAGGAAGCCAATCTCCCAGAGTTCCTTGCCCAGAAAGTGCTCGGCCGGGTAGTCGAGCAGGTTCGTCAAAAACGGGTTGACGTGAGTGATCCTGTGGCTGCCGGCGTCAAGAATCAGGACGCCGTCTTGGGCTGCCTCAAAGAGCCGTCGATAACGCGTCTCCGAGACCTGCAACGACGTTTGACTCTGTTTGCGTTCGGTGATGTCACGGATGACACTGGAGATGAGCATTCCCGCCTCGGTGACGAGCGGACTGAGACTGACTTCGATCGGGAACTCGCTCCCATCTTTGCGTTGTCCCAGTAGCTCTAACCCGGCCCCCATCACTCGTGCGCGGGGCGCGGCGAAGTAGTCCTTGCGGTGTGCCACGTGGGCATCTTTGAAGCGTGCAGGCATCAGCAGTTCCACGCGCTGGCCGAGCAATTCCGCGCGACCGTATCCGAAGAGCCGCTCGGTCTGCGCATTCGCCAACACGATGAGGCCCTGCTGATCGGCGATGACCATCGCGTCCGGTGCCGATTCGAGCAGAGCGCGAAATTTCGCCTCGTTTGCGACAAGCGCCAATTCTGCGAGTTTGCGTTCGGTCACGTCACGCGCGATGCACGAGACGCCGACGACTACGCCATCCACGATGGCCGGTGCGCCACTAACGAAGAGCTCCCGGCGCTCGCCGGTGGCGGTGATTATCGCCGTGTCCATCGTGATGCACTTGTGGGAAAAGGCGGCACGGAAGGTGGTCTTCGTGGCCTCTCTCTGATCCGGCGCACAGAGGCTGAGAAATGGGAGGGTCGTCAGCTCTTCCAGTGTGTGACCGGTGAGCTGCAGCGCAGCGGGATTGGCCGCCACGAAGTGCCCTTCCGCGCCCAGGGAGATGATCGCGTCTAGGCTCCCGTCGAAGAGGGACCGGTATCGCTCGCCAGTCTTAATCAAGTCGGCGCTGGTTCGCACGAGTGCTTCCGTGCGTTCCGTCACACGCTGTTCGAGCGTTTTATTCAGTTCGCGCAGTTGCTCCTCGGCCCGTTGGCGCTCGGTCACTTCAGTGAGCAGGGCGCGGTTGGCCATTCCGCACTCGCGATTCTTGCGATGCAGTTCAGCGAAGACGGCGACCTTCGAGCGGAGGATGGCCGCATTCACAGGCTTATGGAGGTAGTCCACGGCACCGGTCTCATAGCCTGCGAGGACGTGCTGGTCTTCGTTGTAGTAGGCCGTGAGGAAGATGATCGGCACGCGTGCGGTTTTTTTGCGGTCTTTGATCATCTCCGCCAACTCGAAGCCAGTCATGCCGGGCATGCGGATGTCGAGAATGAGTAGCGCGAACTCTTCCACGACAAGCGCGAGCAGCGCCTGGTCAGCAGATTCCGCTCGTACCAGCCGGTAGCCCGGATCGTCCAGGACGGTTTCGAGCACGGTGAGATTTTTCGGCTCATCGTCCACGATCAGGATGTTGATCGGACAATCGTGAAAGACAGATGATGGGTGCGCGTGGCGCGACGTGGCTGTCGAGTCGGACGCGCGGTCGTCAGGTGATCTGGGAATGGTGTCGAGATTCATGCGGACGTTCCTTCTTTTCTTATCGCATCGTGCGGGATGGCGCTAGCCACCGGTCTTTTGGATTCGACTAGTGTCTGGCAGACCGGCGGCTAGCGCCTTGCCGCTCACTGGGTGACGAAGTTCATCGGAACAACCACACGCGCATTAGCGAGAGGAGTTGGTCCGTGTTGACTGGTTTGGCGATGTAGTCGCTGGCACCGGCGTTGAGGCACTTCTCGCGGTCCCCTTTCATCGCTTTCGCGGTGAGGGCGAGGATCGGGAGGGCGCGGAATTCGGGAGCGTTGCGGATCTCGCGCATCGTTTCGTAGCCGTCCATTTCGGGCATCATGATGTCCATGAGCACGATGCTCAGATCGGGCGTGTTCTGGATGATGTCGATGGCGGCGCGGCCGTTGGTCACGCTGATCACGTTCATCTCCTGGTTCTCCAACAGCGAGGTCAGGGCGAAGATGTTGCGTGCGTCGTCATCGACCACGAGGATCTTGCGGCCGCAGAGGACTTCGTTGGAGCCGTGCAGCCGCTCGAGCATCCGCTGTTTCTCCACCGGCAGATCGGTGACGACGCGGTGCAGGAAGAGCGCGGTCTCGTCCAGCAGACGTTCCGGCGATTGGACGTCTTTCAAGACAATGCTCTTGGCCATCGCCTTGAGCTGTGTCTGCTCGTAGGCGGAGAGATCCTTACCGGTGAAGACGACTACGGGGACATCCGCCAGAGTCGGCACGGCATGGACTTTCTCCAGCAGTTCGAAGCCGGTCATGTCGGGGAGTCGCAGGTCGAGCACCACGCAGTCGAACGACTTGTCGAGCATCGCCTCCAGCGCCTCGTTGCCGGTGGCGACGGCCACCGTTTCGATGTCTTTGTAGCCCAGCAGTTCGACGATGGACTGCCGCTCGATGTCGTTGTCCTCCACGATCAACAGCCGTTTCGTGCGTGGGACGGTGAAGTCTTTGATCCGGTCAAACGCTGTTTGCAGCCCCTCGGTGGTGGGGGCTTTAATGAGGTAGGAGAACGCACCGTGCGCGAGTCCGTGCTGTCGTTCTTCTTCCAGGGTGACGATCTGCACGGGGATATGTCGCGTGGTCGGATCGAGTTTGAGTTGGTTGAGCACCGTCCAGCCGAGCATGTCGGGAAGGAAGATATCGAGCGAGATGGCCACCGGATGAAACTGCCGGGCGAGGGACAGCCCCAGCGCCCCTTTGTTGGCGACGATCCCCTTGAAGCCCTTGTCGCGTGCCAGGCCCAACAGAATGCGTGCGTAGTGCGGATCATCCTCGACGATCAGCAGGACGGGATCCCCTTCCTCGATGGCATCGCGATCATCTTCGATGTGTTCTTCGCGTGCGACGGGCAAGACTTTGATCGCGTGTCCTCTGGCCGATTCGGGTGCGTCGCCGTTCGCCGATGTGGCTCGCACGCTGTCGGGACCGGAGTAGTGCAGCGGCAGATAGAGCGTGAACGTGCTCCCCTGCCCGTGGATGCTGGTGAGTTTGATCTCGCCGCCAAGCAGCACCGCCAGTTCGCGGCTGATGGCAAGTCCGAGGCCGGTGCCGCCGTATTTGCGAGACGTGCCGGCGTCCGCCTGCTGGAACGCTTCGAAAATGATTCGCTGCTTCTCGGGGGCGACGCCGATGCCGGTGTCCTCGACAGCGAACGCGATGACTTGCTGGGCATTCCTGAGCACCGGGTGCTCGGGGCTCCAACCCTGCGTGGCGAATCGGACGCGAACCTCGACGTGGCCGTGAGC
>Ga0194055_10003993_pt1 | contig 11214 bp, 21 predicted proteins | sample SepL449m_MetaG_FD_155482 | JGI IMG/M metagenome (GOLD analysis project Ga0194055, IMG submission 155482) | Anoxic zone freshwater microbial communities from boreal shield lake in IISD Experimental Lakes Area, Ontario, Canada - Sep2016-L442-9m | ecosystem: Environmental > Aquatic > Freshwater >... | reverse complement strand
TATTGTTAGCAAGTAATAAGGCTGTAAAAATAAAAGCCCTCCATTTTCGGGGGGCTTTACTATTTATAGCAATAAAAGCGGAGTTAAACCCATGTCGCAAGCTATTTGCTTGCCTGGTGTATTATTTTCGTCTGTCTTGGTCTTTGGGGCTTGTTTCTTTTATTAGTTTATAAAAGGTGGCTGCCGCTACTGTAATTTGACAAAGCGCCGTTACAATGTCTGTAAATGTTGTATTTTGAAAAAGGTTAATAAATGAAATAGCCATAAATGAGCTACTGCCAATAAAAAGGCCTTCGATTTTGTGCATGGCCGCTAAGATAATAAAAAAGCGGCTAAAATCAATTAGCCGCTTTCTTGCGCTTATGGTGTCGGGCCGCCTCCGCAGTCGGTAACCGATGGCGCAATATTATGTACTTAAAATTAAATAAACAAGTGTACAGGCCAATATTAATTCAATAGTCCAAACGATGGGCGTAAAAATTACATAAACAGCCTTTTTAAATATTCGCCCATTAAAATGGGGCTTCTGTTTGGTCGTATTGTTCATGAATTAAATCTTTTTCGCTATCTGAAAATAAATAACTGTCATACTTATTTGGGTTGTCCTTGGGTTTATATTTAAGAATTAAAGCCCTTTCCAGGTGTGCCGCTTGCGTGCCTGTTCTTGTGTAGACTATTCTAATCTTGTAAGCCTCGGTTTGTGGATATGTTACGCGCACCTGGTGCCGGTCGTTCCAACTTTGAAAGTGCCGCGTTACTGTTTTGTAAAGACTCCCGGCGCTGTAACCAATATAAACTATTTCATTATTGTGCTTTATTAAATAAACTCCGTTTTGCCTTTTGCTATGGTCTAGCTTTAACGCTCTGTTAAGTTTTTCGTTGATGTATGCAGTTAGCCAGGGGCTTTTTTTTACAGCCCCTATTCCTTTCTTACTTGGAAGGAATAATAATAAACTCAATAAAATTATTTCAATCATTTTATTTTACTTACAGCATGTCGCATAAAGATAGTACCAATACCCGAAGAAATTGCAATAAGGGCCTCGGCTGCGCTGCCTCCTGTTAAAATTACTCCTACTCCTGCTATCACTTGGCCTATGCCGGCCCAAAATGTTTTTGTTTTGATGATTGTTTTCATGATTTTTTTTTTACCAAACAGGGAAAATGTAGTATCCTATTTTTATTTTAAAGGTAACGAAGTCGATTGCTATGTTTGAATTTGTGTATAGCGCAAAGTCTGTATTCGGGTTAATATTGAATGTTATTGTCGGCGTTCCGCTGAATGCTGTAATTTCTGCGTATAATTGCCCGGTTGCTTTGTCTAGGGCTGTATTATCTAAGTAGCACATTCCGCCTGTGCTGCCGTATGTTTGCAATGCCGCTAAGTCGCCCATAAACATATTAGGGTTGTGGGCTATGTTGCCAGCGTCATACTCTAACAAATAAAATATAGGCACTATGTAGCTATCTTCTACCCTATCAATTAAAACTAGGGGGCTGCTGTGTAGCGTATTAAAATTGCTACTGCTTAAATCTCTCGTTTCTATGTTCAATGGGAAGCCGCCGCCGGTGGTTGGTTGGTTGTAGTTCATCGTAAATAAATTCTTTTAAAAATATTTAAGTTGCCGCTGTTGCTGCCCCAACTTATGGAATATACTGAGGTATCTATGTCGTTGGCGTTCTGTGGGTCTAGTACAAGCGTGGCGCCTGCCAATAGTGGGAAATTATTAACGTAAATTGTGAATGAATTTTGGTTGATAAACATTAGGCCGCTGCAATTGCTAGCAACTTGAAATATTTTTTGGTCTATCTGCTGACATTCGTAGTAGTATTTTTTCATTTTTATTTATTTTTATAGATTAAAAAAAAAAGGGCTGCAACTATTAACGCGGCGCCGCCTGCTGCTGCTGCCGGGATGTATTTTTTTATTCCCGCAGCTACTGCGTCTATCATATTTGCGTAACTTGGATTGGTGGCGTAGCCTGCTTTTAGTAGTGCTTTACTTTGTTCCTGTGGTGTCTTTGCCGTAAATACTCCTGCCGCTGTATAGCGTGGATTGGATTTAAGAAAGTGAACGTAATCAATAAATGAATCTTCCGGGCTTATGTACTTACGGAATACGCCGCTTACTATTACAGGATGACCGTTGTAAACTTCTCCTGTCTTTAAAGTTACTGTTTGCCCTCCCCATTGGCTGGATGATTTAATACCAAAGTAGTTATTTGCTAGTTTTGATAGCGTGCTTTGTCCTGGCATGTAAACGCCGTTTACATTGCCTTGGCTTTCAATGATGCTTTGCGCCATCATTACCTCGGGAAAAATTCCTGTTCCGGCTGTAATGCTTACCATTACAGGCCAATATTTTTTAACAAATTCCTCCCTGGTCATTTCAGCATGTTTTTTATGGGCTCTTTTAATAAATACGCCACTAATACAAGCGCGCCCAATTGTAGGGCTTTATTACTCCAAAACTCGCGCGCAGGCTGTGCAGCTTCTTGCTGTTCTTTTATTATTGTTTCGGTGTCTTTAGCGCCTTGGCCTTGTAATGCTTTAAAATCAAATAATCCTGTTTTATGCTCTGCGTAATATTCTCGGCCGTTTGCGTCTTTGAATACCCAATAAAGGTTACTTCGGCCCTCTTTTGGCATTAGGTAGCTGTAAACAATACCCACCGGCTGCCCTTGCTTAACGGTAAAAACTGTTTTTCCGCTGTCGGAGGGGTCGCGCTTTAAATTTATATCCTGGAAGGCGTAAAGCGTTTTACCAATTATTTGCGCTGCGCTGTATGTGTTTGCCATTATTTAAGTAGTAAAGGTTTATACATTGCATATTGTTGCGGTTGCTCTGTTGCTAGCTTTACAATCGCTTTCATTACGTGGATGGCTTCCGGGTCTACCTTCTGCCATTCTTCAAATATTTGCTTTCCTTCTTCCGGCACTCCGTTAATTGGTGGCTGCGTTCCTGTTGGCGTAGCTAGAAACTGACCTACTAACAGTTGTGCAAGTGGATGCGCTAACAATGTATTTAAGTGCCCTATTGTCTTATCTAGGTCGTTGCCCTCCGGCTCTGCTTCCAGGGCTTCAATGCGCTTGCGAAATATGTCAAGTTCGCGCGCGTGTTCCTGTTTTAATTCGTTAGTAAGTAACTTTATTTTAAGTTCTTCATTTTCGCGCTGCAAATTATAATTAGGCGCTGCAATGCCTTGCACTTGGATTGGGCTAGTAAGCGCTACTACGTATTTTTTTTGAATCGCGCCTTTTGCCTTTCCTTTTGATGTGCTTTTAATTGACTGCATTGAAATAGTTAGGCGCTCGTTAGGTTTAGCGTATGGCGTCAAGCTATCTAATAAATCAGAAAGTATTGCAAAGGAATCTTCCGGGCTTAAATCTTCGTCTTGCCTTGCAATTTCCTGTGTGCCTTCATAAACTTGCCAATAAATTAAGTCCATGTTTTTAACTTGGCTTAAAAATAGGTCTTTCGGTTGCGCTATCATATTTATTTAATCTTCAAAGTAAAAGTTAATATCAAACACGTGGCCCGAAATTGGCCCCGATACATTCGTAAAAAAGAAGTAAGAGTTTTGTAACTCTATATCCTTTAAGTTGAATAATCGAATGCGCGTTACTCCTGGCGTTACAGGTATGTTACCCCCTGTTTGGTTCATTAAATCTTCAGTCGGGTAGTTGTAAAGCTTTGTATTATGATTTGAATCAACAAGGGTTAAAAAACATTGGTCAGTTTGTCCAGGTACACCAATATATTGAAATGCTACTGTAATCGCTTTTATGGTCTTTTTCTTAAGTGTAGATAATCCACTTTTAAAAAAGTGCTTAATAGAATCATTTGCGCCCTGTTCCACTTGCACACTATACGAATAAACCTGCGTGTAAACTCTTGTTGTTTTCATTGTATTATTTATTTCGGTAAATAAAATTGAATAAAATTGAATTGTTCGATATTAGCCCCGTTGTCGATTGGATTGTAATGTAGCTTTTTGTAAGGTTTATTTTTAAATTGTTAAACATTCTTTGGAAGCCTGCAATATTTCCACTTCTTAAATCTGATAGCGGATAAATATAAAGTTTTTCATCATCGCCTATACAGAAAGTAACCGTACAACCTGCAAGCCCTACCGTAGTAACTACTGTTGAGCCATTTGGGGTGGTTGTTACGTCTGAATCGCTGAAACTTTGGATACAGTAAATTTGAGCGCCTTCAAGCTGTGGCACAAATTGAAAATTTATTCGTTTTTGTACTGCAGGCGTTCCTAGATTGATTTCCACTAAATAGGAATTTTCGATAATTGGTTGTAACATGTTTTTTTTGTTTTAATAAAAAAAAGGGCCTGGCCGTTAGTTACTGCCCGGCCCTTTCTTATAGGTTTAAATTAAGCGTTTAGTTTAGAAGCGTTTTGCCATCTGATTCCGCGCGCTACTAAAAATACGAAGTTAGTAGTAGTAGTTCCGCTAAGGTTTACCGATGATGGTAGTTGTAGAGTTATATTATTATCGCCTACTCCGTTTAACGTAATTTCCGGTGAAACTTCCGCCATTCCGTAGTTGGGCCCTTGCCATTCGTCTGCATTGTACGCGCTTCCTACTGCCGATAAAACAGTATTCTGTGCTATTCCGGCGCGGTAAAAACGATATGCGTCGTATGAATCGATAATACGCTCGCGGTCAACTGTGACTGACATGTAACCGTTGTAGATATTCATCAAGTTAGCGCTTTCGCCCGAACCTAGGAATACTCCCGCATTTGGGTTGGTATAAAGTTTCGAAGCTGCTATTTCCGCATCTGTTGCCGTAACTGATGTTCCCGCCTTACAAATGTAAAGGCCCCAATGTGTAACTGTGAACATATCCGTGATATCAAGGCGGCGTTCTGTTGCGCGCGTTGTTCCTTGGTTTGCCAATACGTTGAATGTAATTGCATTTAACGCCGTAGCTTGTAAATTATACGCCAGGCGTAAATAACCTTGGGTAGCCACTACACCAGGCTTAATAATGTTTTTTGATTCTAATTCGCCGCGTATGCGTGAAATTGTTTCTCTGTTATTCATTTTTTTTTGTGAGTTTTTTAAATGATTTTTTGTTTTAATTAACCTGCGAAGTCACTATTGCTTTCGTCTGAATAGCCCGAAAGTGAGTATGATTGTGTACCCGCGCCGCTCATGGCATCCGTTCCGCTCAACGCGTAAACGTTGTCGTAGCCTTCAATCATATAATCGCTAACGCCTTCAGTTTCTCCAATGCCTAACTGTGGCGCGAATGCGTTAATAGTCTTAATGCCTCCGACTACAATCATTCCCATCCCTGCCGCTTTCATCATTCCCGATTGACGCGAAAGGAAATATCCTAAGATTAAAGGAAGGGCCGGCTTTGCTTGTGCCGGTACCATAGGAATGTTCAAATTTGCCACTTTTCCGGCTATTGCGCCGCCTAAGATAGCTAAGCCCAAATCGGCTAAGTTTACTTTTGATTTTTTAGATTTTGCCATTTTTTTTTATTTTTTTGCTTTTTTTACTGCATCTTTCCAGGCCTTTGCCGCTTTCTTAACTGCGTCAACTGCTTTCTTTTTAGCTGCCTTATATTTTTTGTCGCGCGCTGCTGCTGCGAATGTACCAAGGCCGCTCACTCTTTTACGGCTTTTTTTAGCCGTTTTTTTACGCGCTGTTTTTTTACGCGCTGTTTTTCTTACTGCCATTTGTTTATTTATTTGCTTTTTTTAATTCTTCAGCCCAATATGCCAGGGCTTTCACTTTTGAGTTTAACACGTTAGACGCGTCGTAAGTATTATTTTTTTTATAGTAGTAAAATTGTTTAGTAACTTCTAACATGTCGCCCTTAAAGTTTTGGCTTAATTGGTCGGTGGTGTAGTTGCTGCCTGCAATTCCTTTAATGCCTTTCTTGTTAATCAATAAAATGTAAGCCCCAACAACAGCCGCGCCTATTAATAAGTTACGATTTTGCTTTTTCATTTTTTGCCTTTTTTTCCGAATAACAAGTAAGCCGCTACTGCTGCGCCTCCAATCATCAACGGATTGATTTTAAATCCTGTTTTCGTTTCTTCGTCTAAGTCTGAACTAGGGAGTGCGCTATCAACGGCCTGCTCTGTTGGGCTTAGTGGTCTATCCGGAATTATACCGGTGCTATGTGCTATACCCAAAGCCTGTTCGGCGAAGTTCTTAATATTGTCAAGTATTGAATTTCCGCCACTTGCCGCGCCTTCTTTGCCTAGGGTGTCGCTTGTTTCGCCTGCTGCTTTTTCTTCTTCTCCTGTCGGTACGCCTGCCTGTTTCAGTCCTTTTAATATTGCTATTAATATAGGTGTGGCCGCTGTAATGATAGCCGCAACGGTTACCGGCTCGCCAATTCCTTGAATATTATCGTCAGTACAATAATCTATTCCGTCAATGCCTTTAATTTGTTTTACTCGCTTGCTAGCGCCGAACAAAGGTTTTTTCTTTAAGCCGCGGCGTATGGCGTCTAATATGCCGGATTTTTTGCCTCCAAACTTTTCCCAAATTTTAACCATGTGTTCGGGCGCCTGGTTCATTCTCTTGGCTATTCCGCGAACGTTTAGAGCGACGATGGCCTGCATGGCTTTACGTGGCACAACAAATAAAACAGCCTTAACTCCTTTAAAAAGATTTTTAGGGCTAATTTTTTTTAGCCCTTTTTTTAATCCTGCGCGGATTTTCTTAAGGCTTAATTTCCCGATTTCTTCTTCGATGCCGCTAATTTCTGCATTGCTGTGCTGTAACTTAATTGTGCCGCTAAATGTGCCGCTGTCTATGGCGTTAATCTCTGAGCCTAAAATTTTATTCACCCAACTGCTGACCGGTGTAAGGTCGCGGCGTTTCTGCAAACGAAATTTATATTTTATCAGCTGATTTGCGTTGTATTGGATGCCGCTTTTTGTGCCATTCAAACGGCTTATCTCGTTTTGAATCACGTTGAAAATAAAACTTCCCGGCTTAACTTTGTGAAGCGCATTTTCTAAGTGTTGCGCCTTAGTCATGGGCTTCATCATTCTGCTTTCGGGCGTTCCGTTTAATACTGAAATTTGCATCTTATAATCATGTTTAAATTGAAAGGGCACTTGTGCATTGAAATGGTCATAAACGCCATCTATTATTATTTGTTTTCCGTTTTCATCACACGTATACGTGTAAACGTGCGAGGGTGTACTGTCTGTGGGGCTATAACTTGTATATCTAAAAGTTACAGGCAAATTTAAGTTTTGCAAAATTGCGGCCGTTAATAAACTAAAACTTTTACAGTCGGAACTTTCATGTATCATTCGATTTGGTAACTTTATAAACTGCTTTCCTGCAGGGTCTTTTTCATATTTTAAAGTTCTGAGAAATTTCCAAATATTATACGCCGTTTCAATGACCGTTTTGCCTTGAAACGAATAAGCAAAATTTTTAGCTTCCTTTTTAGCTGCCGGCAACGACTTATGAATAGCTTTAATAATGTCGGTGTTAATGCCATCCTCTGTTATTACTTTTGTCGTGTATTTCGGTTGCCCTACTATCATAATACGTTCAAATATTCGTTTACTTCCACTTGCCCGGCGCTTGTTACTATTACTCCGCTAACTTGCAGCGTTATTGGTGTTTTATTGCTTATTGCTTGAATCGCGCTTGAAATCGTGCTGAAAATTGAAAAGGTTGGAATTACAGCCGGAATAGTTACATCGTTTTGAGAATACGCTTTAAGTTCTTTATCTCCAATAATTTCAATGCTTCCTACCTTTTTCTTATTATATAAGACATCAAGCGATACGGCCTTTAAATTAACAGTAAAGCCGGTTGGGTTGCTTAGTTGTAAACTGACATCAAACCATAGTTGAGTAAAAAGGTTTTTTTTCGTTTTATCAAGGTTAAACTTAATACCTGCAAACCTAGCCTTTACAAACTTACCGAATTGCTGCTCTTGGTAAAAATACCAGGCGGCAAAAATGGCCGCGCCTACAATTATCGCCTTTTTCATTTTCCAAATATAGGAATTTATTATTAAAACGACAAAAGCCCCAAATAACTTGGGGCTTCTGATGGGCTGCTAAATTAAATTAATGGCTTATGTATGGCTTATTAGTTGGCTTTTGTCTTGGCTTTTAACTATATCCGCCTGTATTATATTGCCTATCCCTCCGCAACTGATATGGATAGTTAAATATTCGTCTGATTGCTGTTTTTCAATACTAAAATGAGGGCAAAGTTCCCAACAGGGCTGCGCCTCTATCCTTAATTGTTTGGTTAATGTTCCTTCCATTAGTGGAATCTTAGTGGCAAAGGGGCATGTTATTACGCTGCCGCCTCTTGTTAATATTATAGGGCGCTCGCCGGTTGTTTCTGTTTTGGTTACGAAATCCATAGCTTAGATTTATAAACTAGTTGAGTGTTGTAAAAAGTTTTTCCTTCCCAGGTGCGAACGTTTGAATTTACAAAGCAGGTAATTTTTATTTTTTTTGTGGGCACCTCGTCGCTGTACCCTTCCCAAAAATCTGCTATTTTTTCGGGCTTAAAAATTAAAACTTCGTGTAATTCATCGTAGCCGGCAACTTCGCCGAAACTATTAACGCGCGCGGGTATCTTAATAATAATGCGCTGAATCTTGCTGCCTGTCTTACTTTCTTCGACTGCCTTAACTTCTTCAATAAGGCCATTAAATGTTACTTCCATAGTTTTTTTAGTTTTTAATTATTTTTTAATTGTTTGTACTTTTTTAGTTACGCCTATCGGAAATGCTATTTAAACAATTCCAACTGGTTGACATTCTTTTTATCTCCTGTAAATCCAATTGTTTCAACCATCGAAATAAACATCTCTTTAATCTGAGTATTTAGGGAAAACATACCAATTACAGCTTTATCACAATATTTATCTGAAATACAATTACTGGCATACTCTCTCGCATCTTTATAGCTGCAAAAAATTTTGCCATCGTGCTGTTTAAATTTACTGTCGATTAAGAATAAAATGTATCGAGCACTATCCGATAACAGCACATTGCCAATAGCTGATCGTTCTGTTTCTCTCACAAATTTTTCAGCGACATAAACGGTATCGATATGACCGCTGTAAACTCTAATGTGATAATATGGCTGGCCAAGTATATCAGACAATTCAATTGACTTTATCCACCCAACTAAATCGCCATAACCTGTTGCAGTTCCATCTACTTCGACAAACTGAAATTCTTTAAATATCGCTACCATTCGCGAAAGCTGCTATCTTTTAAAATGTCTGCCAGGTGTTCCGGGTAAATTTTTAAAAGTATCGGCTCATGCTCTGTAATATCTTCGAGCGTTACATAGCCTGCGCCGTTTTCTCTTATTTTAGTTTTGTAGTTTGAAAATTCTAAAAATACAATGGAATTTATCGTACTTCTGATTTTTTCTGCATCGCCCTTGGGCGGCGTGTAAGTAAGTAAATATGTCCTTTTTTTCATAGGTGGGTATATTTTATTAAAATGTCGTCATCTTTTGGCGCGTCGTTGTAACTTGAAAAGCCGCCTATCTGTTCATTATAGCTACTTTTTGGAATTATAAAATAGTCGTAGCCATCTACGTTTACAATCTTTAAATCCTTAAGCCTTAACTTCAATTGGTTTACTTCGTTGTATTTGGGCGCGTCGCATTCGTGGCATACTAGGCGCGTGCGTATATTCGGCCCTAAAAACTTTTTGAGGTGTGTGTCCAATTTCGTTTTTATTTGCCTCACCTGGCGTATCTGTTCGGCGTAACTCATCGGGAGGAATTTCAAATTTTCCATTTTTTAAATTTATAAGGTGTGTAAAGTTTATTTCGTGTTTAAAGCCTGTCCAAATTATTGGTTTATCGCACTTAGGGCATATTGAATTATCTAATTTTTCGTCTTTTGTTATTGTTGAGTAAACAGGTTTAAACGTTCCCCAGGTAGTCGTAAGTCTGTAATTTTTCAGAATCTCGGCAGCGCTCTGATTGTATATGCGGAACGTTGCGCGTGTAATGTATTTAACCTGGTGGCTGATTGTCTTTTCGTTTTTTTTATCCGCATAGCTGTAATTTATTACCGGGTTTAGTACAGTTAGTTGATGCTTCTTTTTTAAGTAATCTTTCACGAATTGCTTAATACTTAACATTATAGCGTTTTCGTTTATATTATCCATAAAGCCCCATTCTACTATTACGTTAAGATGTGGCTTGTACTCTTTGCCCGCGCCGGTGTACTTGCATACATTACAGCCGCGGCCGTTGCATGTATGGCAGTCGCCGTAAAGGTGCCATCGCATTAAACCCCTATCAAAGCCTATACGCTTTAACTTATTTTTTAAAGCGGTACGAAAGGCTGAAAGTCTTATTTTATTCATATAGCTGCCCCACAACTGTTTAGGAAGCGTAAAAACAAAAAAACCGCAGCTTTCTAAACTTTTAACCTTTGGCAGCCATCTATTGAAACGCTTTTGATGTTGCGGGCTTCCGTCTTTTCCGCAGTCTTCGCAATACTCTTTTCCGCAAATTACATTAGAGGCGTACATGTGCCCGGTAGCGCAGCGGCCCGAAACAAAGCCCTTTGAGCATTCGGGCAGGCGGCCGCTAGCATATAGGGCTGAAAAATACGCTTTCCCTTGTACGTACTTCGTGTCGTTGTAACTGATTGTGGTTGAGGTCATTTTAAGTCTTGGCTTATATGTCAAGTTAATAGTATAGCATTTACAAAATTACTTTTACAGGCTGCTCATTTTCGCAGATATAGCCCTGCATTAATATAGACGCATCGCTCAATTTGTCTACAAATGTATCGAGGTCGTTAGCAATAATAAGGAAGTTGAGGCCAAAATGATTTTTATCAAGGCTTTCTAGTTTGTAGTGAAACGGCGTTAAAACTTCGATAAGGCAAAATTTGCCGTTTAATTCAATATATCGGCATGGCTTGAATATAGAAAGCACCGAAGGAATTACACTAATTGTTAAGCCTTTTGCCGCGGCGTGGCTTCTGATGTCTTGAATTTTCATAGTTTTTATATTGTTAGCGCAGCAATATTAAACACTTTTTATTAGTTTTGCTGCGTTCATAGTTATTTTTATTAACAGCCTATTGTTAGCAAGTAATAAGGCTGTAAAAATAAAAGCCCTCCATTTTCGGGGGGCTTTACTATTTATAGCAATAAAAGCGGAGTTAAACCCATGTCGCAAGCTATTTGCTTGCCTGGTGTATTATTG
>Ga0194055_10003991_pt1 | contig 11215 bp, 14 predicted proteins | sample SepL449m_MetaG_FD_155482 | JGI IMG/M metagenome (GOLD analysis project Ga0194055, IMG submission 155482) | Anoxic zone freshwater microbial communities from boreal shield lake in IISD Experimental Lakes Area, Ontario, Canada - Sep2016-L442-9m | ecosystem: Environmental > Aquatic > Freshwater >... | reverse complement strand
TAACAATATCTCTGGCAAGATGAAGATTGTTTTTTAAATAGCTCATTGCCCAGGATACATCATGCTGGGTGGATCTTAACAGGTAAACTGGTCCACTCGATGTTACCGGAATTTTATGTTCCAAAGTTCTTAATGAATCCCGATTTAAACCGTGCCAAGCAAAGCGTTCCAGTGAAATAGTAGGCTTTACTTCAATGCAGCTAGGTGCATCCGGTTTATGGGTTAGCTGCATTGTAGTGACGCCATGTAGAACAGTCATTACCAGTTACCTTCTTTGTTAGCAACCCAGCCAGCCCGGCATTGCTGAGAACAGAAAAATTCTCCATCCAAGCGAAGCTCTTGGGGTACATGGTCTTCAATTAAAGGCAAACAACAAATTGGGTCGCGCCGAGCATTTTTGATTTGCTCGGCCGGCATGCTAACTGACATTACTTCAATTGCAGGACCAAGTTGAGCTGGGTCCAGGAAGCGGCGATGCACTCCCCAAGCCCAAGCAGGAAGATGTTCTCTTGGCACCCCAGCACAAAGTACTTCACCGGCTTGGGCTTCATCACAAAGCTTGGAAGCTTGATTTACTGCTACTCCCAGATAGTCATCTCCTTCAAACATAATTACTTTGCCCTGACATATACCAGCTCGCAAAGGCAGCGCGCATCCCTCTTGTTCTCGCAGGTTGTATTGAGCTTCCAAGGCGCATGCAAGAACTGTCTTGGGATCCAAGCCCGAGAGCATTGCTCCGTCGCCCAGCCATTTCGCTAATCTTACCCCGCGGCGTTCAGCGGCATTGCGCACAGCGGAGCGTAATTGCGATAAAACTTGGGTTGCCTGGTCGTCGCCATATCTGGCATTGTAGGCGGTAAAGCCGGACAGGTCTAGAAAGGCAAAAGTTCTGGTGACACGCACCTTCTAATACTGGCATAATCCCAGCTATTAAGTGGATTGTTCGCTTGAGCTGCAAGTTACGAAACAGAGCGCTAGTAGAAAAATAAACAGCGATAATAAAGAAATGAATCGAACCGAGCCAACCTGGTGGAAATTAGATGTAGGCCTTTCAGCTATTGCTACCTACCAGGCTTATCCAGTAGGCCATGGGGTTGATCCTCAGGCTGGCCAGCGGCAGTTGATGGTATGGGCAGTCATCCCGCTTTGCGTTCCCGCTCGAACTCTTCCGGAAGCGCAGACTTTGGTGCCAGAAGTATTGGTTGGATTTGAAAGCCATGTGTTGCTGGCTTCAGCACAAATCTTTTCAATGACTCGGGTTCCACCGCCGCGCACCAATACCATGGTGGGCTTGGAATTAATTGATGTTGATCAGATAGCCTTGTATGATGCCCAGGCTATGGACTTCTAGGCCAGCTGCTCGGCAGCAACGCCGACCTGCTCAAGCAGATCCGCGATTTCGCTGACTGCAGCTTCAGTCCAGCGTTCGCTGTCAGCTAACCCGTGCAGCATTACCCTGGCTTCTTCCAGCTTTTCTGCGGCGGATGCCTCGTCAAACAAGAGCGCATCAGCGCAATCAGTAATCTGCTCGCGCTCTGGCTGATGAAGAGCAGAAACTCCTCGGCGGTCAAGCTCTTTGATCAAGCTGGTGTATGCGGCTCCACGGCGAGCCATAGGGTGTCGGGTGGCGATGGTTGCGGTGCTCATAAATACACTGTATCAGGTTTTCATGAAAAAGGGCAATTCCGTCTGAACTATGCGGCAAAGTTCCTGGGGGCCGTTTTGACACCCTCCCCATGTCTAACGCCAGGGGCTTCCTGGTGGGCTCGGTTGATCAAGCCAAGCTGATGGCTTTGATGAGTTGCTGTACTTGTTCCGCAGCATCAGTCTTGACAGTAATTATGGCACCGCCGCCGGAATTCTCCTGGACCATAAAGCATAATTTAACCCCGGCCTGCTTGCTGGCCTGGTTTAGTTGGCTGACTAGCCCAGCTTCATCAGGAAAACGCTGGCACAGCTGTTTGTAGGATTGAGATGTTTGGTTCATCAGCCAAATATCCTTGTTAGAGAAGAGTTACTGCTATTGCCATCAGCCATTCTTGCTAATCCATGCAGCAGCACTTGGGCTGATTGCTGATTAAGCTTTAAAGTGCAAGCACCCCCAGAATAAACCCATGGAGCAGAACAGCTCATTTTAGAATCCGTGATTGCTAGGCGCAAAGCTTTTTCTAGTTCGCGGGCCTGAGACTGTTTATTGCGTCTTGCCTGCTGCTCCTGTTTATAGCTGTCCCAAGGTTGAATCAAATATACCGATGACACCGCGGTTTCCAGCAAGCCTTCGCCGCGTTTGCTGTAACCAACCTGGTATAAGTCAGAACCATGCACCTGAATGATTTCCAATCTGCGGACATTGTCCATCTCGGGTACCCAGCCAGCCCACACTTCTCCTTGCCGAGGTAGTTCAAATTCTTTGCGCATACCAACATCTTATCAGCTTTCAACCAGCATCATATTTTTCAGGCCAGCGAACTATGTCTTTAAATGCATTACCGCTTTTGGGGTCTGGGGTGGAAAGCCCACGGATTCATCCGTGGGATGTAGAACCCCAGTTGCAAGGTAAGTGTTGCAGTATAGGCTGAAAGAGTGCTATCCTTTGTGTAGATGTCAAATAGCTATAAACACAAAGCTACGTCAGTATTCCTGCTGAACTATCATTTCGTCTGGTGTCCAAAGCGCCGCAGAAAAATACTTAACGGCGCGATCAGGGATAGACTGATAGAATTGCTACACATTAGATGCAAAGAGCTTGGTATGGAGATTCTGGCTCTTGAAGTAATGCCGGATCATGCCCATCTATTTGTTAGTGTTGACCCGTCCTGGTCGCCCCAGCGAATTATGCATGCGCTTAAGGGTTCAACCAGCAGGACGCTGAGGAGCGAGTTTCCTAATCCACTTATGCGCATGCCGTCTCTCTGGACAAGATCTTTCTTTGTGTCTACAGCTGGCAATGTCTCAAGCACAACCATAGAAAAGTACATAGCTGAGCAAAGGACAAGAGATTAATGATGGAACGCAAGTCTATTCGGGTTCGTTTGGAGCCTAATCTAGGACAAAGGAATCGACTAGCCCAAGCAGCAGGCAGCAGGCGTTTCATCTATAACTGGGCTCTTAATAGGTGGCAGGAATATTATAAAGAGCATGGGAAAACTATCCCCATGAAAGAACTATCCAGTGAGTTGACTCAGCTCAAACAGCAGGAAGAAACCTCCTGGTTGCAGGATATGGATTCGCAGATGCTACAACAAGCCTTAGCTGATCTAAGGCGTGCTTTCATTAACTTCTTTGCTAAGCGAGCCAAGTACCCCAAGTTCCGATGCAAAGGTAAGACCCGCGAGTCTTTCCGGATTCCGCAGCGAGTAACTGTTAAGGGCAGACGTTTGTATATCCCTAAGGTTGGCCATATAAGGACCAGCGAGCTTATTGACCTCAAAGGACTGATCCACAAGAGCACTACCTTCTCCCTTGATTCGGATGGTCATTGGTATGCCAGTTTGGTGGTAGAGTTTGAGATGCCTCAGGGGGCGCTGCCCAAGTTGCAAGACAATGAGCGGGTGGTTGGCATTGATGCTGGGCTTAAGGACCTACTAGTTCTGTCTGATGGAACGACCTATGAGAATCCGCGTTGGTATCGCAAGCTGGAAACCAAGTTAGCTAAAGCCCAAAAGGAACTCAGTAAAAAGCAACAAGGCTCTGCTAATCGAGAAAAGGCCAAACGGAAGGTAGCTAAGGTTCATGCCCAGATCCGTTTGAGTAGGGCCGACCACATTCATAAGCTGACTACCGGTTTGGTCCAAAGCTATGACACGATTATTATTGAAGATTTGTGCTTAAAGGGAATGGCGAAAACCAAGCTATCCAAAAGCATTTATGACGCATCTCTAGGGGAGATCAGGAGGCAGTTAGAGTATAAAGCTCGCTGGAATCATAAACGGTTAGTGGTTATTGACCGTTGGTATCCCAGCAGCAAAACATGTTCTAGTTGTGGTTTTATCAACCAGGAGCTGGAACTCAAAGACCGGGCTTGGACTTGCTTAGATTGTGGTTCTGAGCATGATCGGGATTGGAATGCCTCCCAGAATATCCGATCTGAAGGTTTGCGTCAGGAAGGACTAGTCGCCGTGGGGAACACGGAGACTTTAAACGCTTGTGGAGAGCACATAAGACGGACAGCAGGAGGAACCAAAACTTCCCCTGTGGCGGTTGAGACTGCTAACGCTATGCTTGTTGAAGCAAGAACCCCACGTTTTTAAACGTGGGAGTTTCAGCAAGAATACGCTGGCCGTGGGTGTCGCTAGATAGCACAAGAACTATTTCTCCGGATAGCATATTAAACGTTATGCGTTTAAGGTAAGCTTGCTAAACTCAGTGCATGACAGAGCAATCAAACCTAAGCAAGACAATTCTTGCTTCTCCTAGACTACTGTCAATAGTTATACTTTCGGCGCTCGCTCGTCTACCTCTATCAATGGTATCTATTGTGTTGCTTACAGGATTATTATCCAGCGACAAGGGGGCTTCGCGTGCATCAATAGTCGTGGCTGCTATTTCAGCGGGAGCTGGTTTATCGGGATTTATTCAAGGCCCAGCCTGGGATCGTCGCAATCAGGCGAGTTTACTTTTACTACTTGCTATGCTATCGTCCATATGCTTAGCCGGGGTTGCTGTCACGCTTACTCAGGAGACCTGGCTGTCAGCCTGTTTAGCCGGATTGTATGGCTTGTCGAGACCACATATTACTACGGTAGTCCGATCTGCTTGGCTTTATGAGTTTGAAACTCAGCCAGCACAGGCAGGCCAAGCCGTTGCGATGGACATTTCGCTCGGCTCTTTGATTGCTGTCGTTGGCTCTCTGGCGGCAGGCATCACTATTTGGCTGTTTGGTACGTCTAGCTCTCTTTTGGTGATTGCTGGGATAGCTCTGGCGAGCCAAGCATTTCTGGCAATGATTTTAAACAAGGAAAAAAGATCACAGGCTAGAACAAGTCAGACATACGCGGAGACCCTTGGCTCCCTACTAAGTTCCCAGCCGGTGATCATGCTTTTGGTGCTAGCTATGGTCTCAGCGATTGCTTCTGGGGCAGTAACTGTTTTGTTTGCGGCGGGATTGCAAGAACAGGGTCATCTGGATTGGTTGTCACCCCTGCTTGCAGTGAATATTCTGGGTGTAGTAGCAGGTGGGGCCTGGTACTCAAAGACTGCCAAGTCGCCCGGAGCCTTTTTGCATCGTCTACTTTTGGCCGAAGCCTTTGGTCTGTCTCTATATGGTGTGGCATTTTTAATATCAGGTGTTGCTTTATGGCCAACTGCTTTTATCGCAGCTTTATTCGTAGCTCCTTTGTCTGCTTCTTTGCATGTGTTAATTGAGGCTCGGGCTAATGACCATAGTCGTTCTGCGGCTTTCTCTATATTAGCTTCAGCAGGTTTTGCAGGAGCCGCTATGGGTCAGTTTTTATTCGGTTTGCTGGCGCAGCCCCTGGGCATAGCATATGCCTTTTTTGCAGCAGCAGGACTGATGATACTTTGTGCAGTTGTGTGGATGACACTCCCTTATGGCATGCGCCGCTACCGTTTGCAAAGGCCGATATCGTGGTGGCCAGAGGACCTCTTGGATAGATGCTACAAGCTAGAGCAGTTAGCCCAACCGCAGCAAGAGGAAGAGCTGCAGAAGCTGCTCGGCTTTGTGCGCAGCTCACTGGAAGATGGTGATGTTCCAATGCTGCCGAGATCAATTCGTGCTCTTAGTCAAGGCGATATGCCTCCTTCAGTCTCTAGGTTGGCCTACCTAGCCTGGGAGGAGGCCTGGAGACATAGTGGTGCTCCGGACCTTAGTGAGGCTGTGGTATGTGCTCAATGGTTATATGATAGTGGCCTGAGCGAGCCAGAAGTCCTAGAACTAGCGGGAACATTCGGCTTTATCTATCGCAGCTATATCGAAGATACCGAACATCTTCCAGAGGAGTTCCTGCAAGCCGAATTACCTGAGCAGGTATTTGCCGTGCAACTACACGCAAGTAAGCTGCGCTCATCTAGGCGCTACACAACTCTGCTGGCTTGGTGCGATGATCCCAGATTAGATGAACGCATTAGGCGAGGAGGCAGGATCAGGTCAACGCGTCTTCAGGCTCAATGGATTAATAACAAGCCGGGAGACTTTGATGTATTTTGGGAGCTTTGGCATGAAGCAGCAGCGGGGCCTATGGCGGGCGATGTCCCACTTAGAGGACATTTGTTGGATGCCCTTAATTACACACAGCCTTTCTCAGGGCAAGGAGAATTACTAGAAAGATTAGCTGGCGAGTATCTGGAGTCACGGAAGCCATCAGCGCCTTCGATTGTAGCCTATTACCAGGCCCGAGGACTTAGGATACAGGGTAATCTGGTAGAGGCATTGAACAAGCTAGCACAAGCCTATGAGATCTTGCCGATGTATGAAGGCAGCGGATACAGTGAGGTTTTTGTAGAGCAGTTTGATGCCGAGCGCAGGTCGATACTTGAGCAGATGCGCGCGTCCAACTTAGACGCTTAGATGCTATGTGCGCATCTAGGGCTGGACTTTCTGAGCATTCAACATTCCCCCTAAAACCCTATAGAGATATGAGCTTTCGGTCATATATCGCTGCCACTCATTGTTCAGGAGCACCCTCTTCGCTTATCTCTTCCTCATAGATCGACCCGATGTCTTCTACTTTTTCAATATCGAAGTCCCCTAATCCAAAGGAGTCTGCCTTGAAGCTAATATCAGAGACTAGTCTGCGCAACGAATTATACTTACTTTGTATAGCACCAAGATTAACGTCACTATACCTTTGTATTAGATCGCTGTCTAGGGCCATGTATAGTTCTACTTCTTCGGCTGAGTCACTTGGATAACAAGAATCCCCTATCCCTAGAACTGCGATCCGAAGCTGGTGCGCATCCTCGGCATTAAAAGGCTTAAGACAACTAGCGATTGGGATACAAGAGCTTTCTGCTTGCCTAGCAATGGTAGTGTAGTTAACTGAGTTAACCGTTAGTTCTGGTAGATCAGCTGCTTCAAGCGCGGTTTGAAGACGGTTTTTCGCTTTCTCGAAGATGACTTCTTTGATGTTCATAGCTAAATTATATACCAACATTTCAGCAAGACTATCGTTTCAGAAATATAAATTAATTAGGAGGATAGGTGAAACAGCATCATACCCGTGTGCACTCCACGGTGTCGAACGTGTACAAGCAGTGTCGAGAAAACGCTCTTAAGGATTATTTTGTACAAGCCACGGTGTCGAGCGTGTACAAGCAGTGTCGAGGATTGGGCTAATCAGGCTCTATAGGGGTTATTCAAATGCGCCCATTTGGCGCGTTTTAGTAACCGTTTGAATAAGTCTGGCGCTTATTTCGACGCCACATGAACTACCCGCGGGTTCATAAAAGGGCCAAAAAGCCGAGGCGGGTTCACTGATAAACCCTTTAAACAAGGGCTAAATTTCAATTTGTACAAGCCACGGTGTCGAACGTCTGCAAGCAGTGTCGAAAACCGCGGCTCCGGAGCGCTATAAGGGTTATTCAATTGCGCCCACTCATTCGAGCGTTTGAAGAACCGTTTGGATAAGTCCGAAAAGCTTGTTTTTGCAGGCGATTCGGGCTTTTTCATGCCTCAAGAATGGCCCAAGAACAGCCTCCTGGTAACTTCGCTTCGCTTTATACTGAGATGGTCATGGCATTATTGGGGTTGTGATATCGCAATCAGCTGACCGGAGGCTCTGCTACAGTTAGTCCGGCCCATAAATCTCCGTTAGCACCAAACCCGGTTAGGATTTTACTCCTGTATACTTGAGCATTAGTAGCTATGCCGAAAAAAGCATTAAATGACACGGCATCAAGCGAAGGTGCATTACCAAGAAAAGTCAATTCGGATAAATTAGGATTAGAACTAAAAGGATAGGAGCCGATGCCAGTGACTCCAGACGGTATAGCAATCTTGGTTAGACTGTTATTGGATAATACACCGTCTTCTATATTAGTCAGAAGGGGAGGGAGGATGATGCTACGCAGCTTATTGTGGGAAAAAGCATTCGCACCAATACTCTTAACACTAGAAGGAATGTCCGCACTAACTAAGCGATTATTATAGAAAGAATCTTGAATAATCTCTGTTACAGATGGGGGGATCTTTATGCTTTGAAGCTGATTCGCAGAAAATGCTCGCCCCCCAATACTTGTTACTCCACTAGGTATATTTGCTCGACTAAGTTTATTGGTAAAGAATGCTGCGCCCCCAATGATCTTGAGGCTGCGAGGGAGGACAATGCTAGAAATTTGGTTAAATTGGAATGCGTATGAGCCGATACTAGTAACCCCCTCAGATATAATTACACTAGTCAGCTTTTTATTGTCAAATGCATCTTCACCTATACTAGTGACTTTTAAATTTACCTTGCTGTTTATCTTAATGCTGCTAGGAATAACTAGCCGAGCAGGACAGGCTTTTGCACAGCCATCAATCCTAGCATTCCTCGCAATGGCAGTGTATTTAAATATTCCGCTCACAGAAGCATGTGAAGACGATGGTAAAACAAAAAATACCCCAATCATGGTGAGTAGAGACGCAAGAGACAAAAGGTTAAATATCTTCTTATTGATTTTCACCATATCAAAATAGTAAGGGGAGATAAGCCAAAAGTCAATAAATACAGCTTAGCGTATGATTAACACCAAGATGATTAAGCATGTAGTAGTATATGGCACCCTTCGCACCGACGATCATGTGAATCATCCCGGCAGGCCAGACCTCACTGATATGATTCGCTCAGCTGGCCCGGTGGAAATCTGGGCTAGTCTTTATGACCTTGGCCCATACCCTGGGATTCTGCTTGACGGTGGCGGAACTGTACAAGCTGAAATCCTAGAAATTGTAGACCCGAGAGCCATAAGCCTTATGGACGTCTATGAAGAGTATGACCCATCAAACCCTGAGCAGTCTGAATACCTGCGAATTCCAATTCAACTAGAAGAGCATGGGATAGAGGCATGGGTCTATGTCTATAATTTCCCGCTCAAGCCGGATCAGCGCATAGACAACCCGGACTGGCTTGATTATTTAAAGCAGCGAGAGGCAGCCTAAGCTTACTTAATAGCCGTGTACAAGCCACGGTGTCGAGCGTGTACAAGCAGTGTTCGAGGATTGGGCTAATACTACTTGCCTGCTATCAGATTAAGCCATTTTAGCGCTCAGAATCCGAATCTGTTAGTAGCCATACCTGGATAGCCTGAAGCGCATCTTTTCTAGTGGCAAAAAACTGGTAGGCTAGATCTTGGTCAATGCGTACAGACTGAATATCATGCCGGGGCATCCCGTCCCTTATGGCCTGATGATACAATGGATCGCAAAATACTACCCACTTCCCTGAGCTGTGTTTGGTGATCCTCAGGCCCGGATGACTTTTCAGTTCCCAGCAGGCTGAATAGTTCCTATGTGAACGCGCAACAAATTTATGCAAGGAAGGCAACTGAGAGAGCATGTCTTGATTATTACTTACTTTGTCAGAGATTCTCAACTTTACAGGAATGGTTACGAACCCACATAGCCAAAGTAGTTTCGGAGGGCTACTATAACCGGTTGATTAAGTCTGAAAATCCGGACCAGTACTGGTGCAGTGCCTTGGGGTCTTCTAGCGGGTGTCCTACCGCCTCTCTAAGCAGGTACCAGAGTGAACTGACTTGCCAATCCTCCCTGTCCCAGCCCGGAAGATAGGGGGCGAAATGTCTCCAGCCCTGATCTATGATCATAGGCCAATATTCGGGGTGAGAGTACTTGCAGGCAAATGCTGTCCAATGAGTGAAATCCATATGACGGGGCAGCATATCAATCGTCTCCCAATCAATCACATGAACACCGGAATTAGATAAAAGAGTATTCTTTAAAATCGAATCACCATGTGATGGGACCTTCTCGCTATTAGGTTCTTCCATGGAAGACAGTTTGTTTAGATCGAATCCCGACGGAGCGAGCGACTCAGCTAAGCCAATAATCTGCTGAGCAGAAAGCTTTTGTATATGTAACCCGCGAGTATCTTTCAGATTCGATAGCTTACTGACATTTGCATTTTGTGCAAAAGCTTCCAGCTGATGAGCGACCTCTTTGATTACCAGATCACAGCTTTCGTAAAGCTTATGGCTTCTCATTCCATCGTAGAATAAGCGTCGACTAGAATTGATATAGGGGTATAGAGTCCATATTCGCTTAGGCTCATGATTTAAACAAGCCTCTACTAGCTGACCCCCTGGAATCTCAATCTGAGGGTGAGTCAGCATATGCACTCCAGGTATTCCTGATTCTTGCTGTAGTTCAAATAGCGCCAGAAGGCGATCCAGTCGCTCAACAGAGCGACATTGAAGCACGACTTTTTGATTATGCCATGTGATAGCCACTTTACCCTGATGGTCATTCATCCGCCATCCCTGTGAAGGCAATCTCATTTGTTGAAGCACATGCGGGGGAGGAAACATCACCGGTTAATTCTATCCGAGCTAGAATATGTGGGCGCACTTCTTACCAGATAATTATAATTTCCTTAAGCACAAATACTACTTTTAACTCAGTAGCGCCATTAACTCAGTAGCGCCATATACAAGCCACGGTGTCGAGCGTGTACAAGCAGTGTCGCGGATTAGGGCTGATATAATGTAGCTATGACTGCTTCTGCGGGTATCAAGGTCTCCAAATTACACGGCAAGGATGGTGATTGGTCGCTGGGCTTCTCGGCAGACTGGATGCTGCCCGACCTGCCCGGACTTATCCTCTACCTGGATAAATATCCAGCTGGTGAATATCCTGGATGGCGCTTTCGCTGGATGAAAGGGGAGCGGCAAGACAGGGAAGGTATTCAGCAGCAAGCAGGATTTCAGATGTGGGATGAGGGTTATTTATGCCGTGCCAAAATGGCATTCCGGTTGGTAGAAAAACTAGAAGGTCAAGTATTCTCGACCAGGCGCGAAGCCTTGCAGGCCTTGGATGCGGTTATGCTGCTTGGAGAAGAGGATGTCAAAGCCTGAACAATATCAAAAGGATGATGCGCGCCAAGGCCAGTCTCCGCGAGGCGAGGAAGATGATCCGCGCTGGGCCCCACCCCAAGAAAAGCCGCGTGCGCCACGAGGCGAAAGCCAAGGCCAGTCTCCGCGAGGCGAGGAAGATGATCCGCGCTGGGCCCCACCCCAAGAAAAGCCGCGTGCGCCACGAGGC
>Ga0194055_10003988_pt1 | contig 11220 bp, 11 predicted proteins | sample SepL449m_MetaG_FD_155482 | JGI IMG/M metagenome (GOLD analysis project Ga0194055, IMG submission 155482) | Anoxic zone freshwater microbial communities from boreal shield lake in IISD Experimental Lakes Area, Ontario, Canada - Sep2016-L442-9m | ecosystem: Environmental > Aquatic > Freshwater >... | reverse complement strand
GATCGTGACTGAGTTTGGGGCGGCGGACGTGACCGGCTTGACGGTTCGAGAGCGAGCGATGGCGCTCGCCGAGATTGCACATCCTGATTTTCGTGAGGGGCTTCGAGACGCCGCCCTCCACTTCGGTGCGTCGAGTTAGACCGGAGCGTTGAAGACGTCGATGCCGAAGGGTGCCAGACCCGCCGCACCGGCCATTCCAAGATGCCCGAGCCCGTCAGAGCCACCGGTGGTGATCCCAAGGAGGTCCTCATAGGTCCTCAGTGCGCTGTAGTGGTTGTAGCGACCAGTCTTGTCCTTGCTGCCAGGCACGATCAGGCTGGGGGAGGCGAGCACGAGTGCGCCGACCTTGCCACCTCCAGACCCGAAGACCCACCCGGCCTGGGTGACGTTCGGGCCTGGGAGCTCACTGCAGCACATGTCTCCGCCGTTGGGACCACCAAGGCGAGCTTCGTCGAAGGTGATGACCACCATCATCGAGCCCTCAAGGAATGCTGGCGACGACGTGAGGACTGGTGTCCATGCTCGGAGCCAGGCATCGGCAGCCTTGAGGCCTCCAATGTGGCCGCCGGCTGCGCTTTTTGAGACACACACTTCGTCGTGGCCGTCATTACACAGACTTGGCGTGATGAAGGAGAAGGCCGGAGTGGTGGCCGTCGAGGAGAAGTCGGTCACCAGCGGGCTCGACGGACTCGGTGCTCCATTGAGATCGAGTGTCCCGAGCGGGAGCACGTTGGCGCTGCACTCTGCTTCATCGTCGATGACTGAGTGGAACCAGACGAACGGGTTGTGGCGCGTGGCGTAGCCATCTTTCGCCACGGCAAACTGCGCCGGAGGCCCATCTTGGATTGGGTGGGCGCAGGTGGACCCGCCGTCTCGCTTTGGCTTGTTTCCCATGTCCTCCTGATACGCGCGCCACGTCGCACGATGGGTCACGGCATCTGGTGGACTGAGGGCGTCAAGCTGGTCGGCGATGGTGGCCACGCTCGACGGATAGACACAGCCACTCTTCGCCTTGACCTGACCCAGGGCGTTTGGACCTCGACTTGGCGTCCCTGGCGTCACCTCCGAGAAGGTTGAGCCACAATCAGCCTGGGTGGTCGGAGTTGGGGCCTGCCCCGATACCTGGGCGATGTAGTTCGGGAGGCTGACATGAGCAGTCCCGTAGTAGTGGGTGATCAAAACACCTTGGGGGACAAGTGTTCCGTTCAAGTAGGTGGCGGGTGAACTCTTCGAGAAGGTGTCGATGAAGCTCTCGTTTTCGAGGTTGATCACCACGATGTGTTTGATGTCTCGAGGGGTCAGTGGTGCCTGCGGGCGGCTCGGAATTCCCCCTGAGATCCCCGAGCCAAGAGCGATCGTTGAGAGGCCAAGCGCCAAACCGAGGCCGAGCATGCTCCGACTCTTCATCAGTCCCCCATTCTCACGATGACCCATGACCCCGAATCGTCAGTGCCCGAGCGAGCGCCACCGCGTCTTGGCGGCCTCTGTCGGGTGAGGGTACTCAGTTTCGATCCCTCCAACGAGTTCCCCGTGGTCCGGGACTGCGGCGTGGGCGGCGGCGATCTCTGCGGCATTCCGCAAGCGGTGAGCAGCGATGCCCAGTTCTCCAGCCTTGGCCAACACCGTCGGCGTGACTCCTGAGGTTCCCATCGAAGCCATCACGTTCTCGAGAGAACGGGCGGCCGTGTCGAGACGCGCAGCGTGGTCACTCATCTCGCCGACCACCGCGCCGGAGCGCTGTGCCACCTCGACGGCGGCAATGGCCCCAGCGACATCGACACGAAGGCGTCGACGAACCATGGCGGTGGTCATGGTGTAGCGATTGACCCGGAGCGCAGCGATGATTTCGCCGAAGGAGAAGTCGCCAGCCGCAGCGCGGGTGATGAGGCGCGCTCGAATCATTGAGACACGTCGTCTGAGCCAGACGAGACTCAAGCATCCGACAACGAGGAGGGCCGCGGTGATCGCAACGAAGACCACAAGGCCATCTACGAGATGCTGGATCATGGGCGAACTCCTCTGAAGAAATCCCAACTCTAGAACGGGCCCAGACTGAAGTGGGAGCGCCCTACCACTGAGGGATCACTGATCGTGTGAGAGGTGGTCGAAGCCGAATGCACGTCGCAAACGGCCGATCGAACGGACATCACTCGAGGGAAACGCAGCCGGAGGCCTCTCCATAGCTCACCCGCTGACTGATGCAGGCATAGGCTTGTCAGCACTGGGGTGCGAGAGCGAGTCAGCGATGGGCACGCGCCTCGATGGGATCGTGTCATAGGAGCGATCTGCCGATCGGTAAGAGAGAGGAGTTGTGCGATGGATGCGACGAGCCACTCTGATGACCTACGCGTGACCCCTCTGTCAGGGTCGATTGGGGCAGTGATTCACGATCTTGATGTGAGGAATCTCACCGATGGCGACATCGACGCGATTCGTCAGGTTTGGCTGGCCCACAAAGTCATTTTCTTCCCTGGAGCTGATCTCACCACTGCCGAGCATGTCAGTTTCGCTCGCCGATTCGGGGAGATCAGCGAGGGACACCCGGTCATTCCTGGGGTGAAAGACAACCCTGAGGTTTTTGAAATCGACTACTCGAAGGAGCGGTCGCTCTACGCCTCCTACGGCGACGTCGCGACCCGGACCCAGGGCCTCGACTGGCATACCGACGTGACCTTTGTTGAGCGGCCGCCCATGGGTTCAATCTTGCGCGCCGTGGTGATCCCGCCTTCGGGTGGTGACACCTTGTTCTCGAACCAGGTTGCCGCCTTCGGTGCGCTGAGCCCCCTCTTTCAGGAATTCTTGACCGGACTCGATGCTGTGCATGACGGTTCCCAGCAGTTCAGAGCGGCCCTCGAAGAGGTTGGGCAAGGTCTCTGGGAGGGCGAACCGGTCGACATCCTCGCTCCCGTGACTCACCCAGTGGTTCGAACGCACCCGGAGACGGGGGAACGAGGCCTTTTCGTGAATCCCGGGTTTACCTCCCATATCGCAGGACTGGATCGGGGAGAATCCGACGCCTTGCTGCAGTTCCTCTACCGACACTCGGTACGCCCAGAATTCACGGTCCGCTATCACTGGACAGCTGGCGACGTGGGATTCTGGGACAACAGAGTCACCCAGCACTCGGTGGTCGGCGATTTTGGTACCCAGCCACGAGTGATTCAGCGAGTGGTGCTCAGAGGTGATCGACCGGTCTAAAAGGTGCCTAGACGCTCGAAGCGTCAGCGAACAGTGAACCCGGCGTCGATGGGAAGCGCGATCCCTGTGATGTGCTTTGCCTGGTCCGAGACCAACCACGCCACCGTGTCGGCGATCTCCTCAGGTTGCAAGAGTCCCACGGGCAGGGCGTTGCGCATGGTGGCGACGCCATCGGTTCGGAGTTCCACGGCCCGCCGCATGGAGTCATTGAGGACCATCGGCGTCGCCACGCCGGTGGGGTGAATCGTGTTGACTCTGATCCAGTGTGGGGCCAGATCGTTGGCCAGCGTCTGCATGAGCCCGACGAGACCTCGCTTTGATGCCGTATACGCCTGCATGCCTGCAAGCGCGCTTCCCCCACCTTTCAGGCCTGCGGCCGAACTCACGAGAATGATCGACCCGCCGCGTCCACCCTCGACCATGGCCGGGAGAGCGACCCTGACGGTTCGAAATGCTCCGGAGAGGTTGGTGGCGATGATGTCGTCGAATTCGGTAAAGGGATCCACCTCATCGGCGAGGCGGATGATGCCAGCATTCGCCACGACGATGTCGACTCGACCGAACTGACTGAAACCCGCATCGAATGAGCGCTGGAGACCAGCGGCGTCGCGTACATCAGCGACGGATGCGTGGATTTCGCCGCCATCTTGTTCAACCAAGCGAACAGTCTCCGCCAGGTCCGCATCAGTAGCCATCTCGTAGTCGGCGGCGGTGCTGGCTGATTGGCAGAGATCGATGCCGATGATGGCTGCGCCATCGCGAGCAAGACGGATGGCGTGGGCCCGACCTTGTCCTCGTGCAACTCCGGTGATGAAGGCGACTCTCCCCTCCAGCGATCTCATCGGCTTCTCCTCCAAGGGGTTCGTTGAGCCCTGACCCTAGAGCGACGAAGCGCGCTTGAGGGGATTGAGCGTCTGAGAAGTGATTGACGTCGATGCCGATACCCTGATCAATGCCCTAGTCGGCGCCAAGGCGACGGGACCTGCTCGAAGATGCCAAGATCTCCGGGGAACGTCGCCGTTGCACGAGCAGCGGCCGTCGATCTGTGGGGCGCCCGAGGTCGGGCACCTTGGAATTCACCGATTGTCAACGACAAGGAGCACTGCCATGACGGAAGCTTGGATCATCGACGCCTGCCGCACCCCACGAGGCCTCGGGAAGGTTGGCAAGGGGTCGCTGGCAGACCTCCACCCCCAGCTTCTTGGTTCTGCCGTCCTGAAGGCACTGGCGGAGCGCAACAACCTCAAGACCGAAGATGTCGACGACATCATTTGGGGGACCAGCATGCAGCAGGGCACCCAGAGCGGTGACCTCGGCCGCATGGCAGCTCTCGACGCCGGCTACTCGATTCGCTCGAGCGGGATGACGCTGGACCGCTACTGCGGCTCAGGGATCACCACCGCCAACCTCGCAGCCGCAGTGGTGATGTCCGGTATGGAAGATGTGGTCGTCGCCGGTGGTACCGAGATGATGTCGTCCTACGGGACGAACCGTTCATCGGCCTCGGGCTACTTCATCGACTCGGGCAATACGCACCTTCGCGCCCTGATCCCACAGCCGAATCAGGGTGTGGCCGCTGACGCCATCGCCACCCTCGAGGGAATCTCTCGTCAGGCTCTCGATGAGCTCGCTCAGATGTCTCAGGAGCGTGCCGCCGTGGCCATCGCCGAAGGCCGATTCGACAAGAGCCTCGTGCCCGTCTTCAACCTCGACGGCTCACTGGCCCTTGCGGTTGAGGAATACCCCCGCCCGGGCACCACAGCCGAGAAGCTCGGTCAGCTTGCTGCGTCGTTCGAGGGAATCGCCGACATCGCCCTTGACGACGAGGGAACGACGTTCCGGTCCATGGTCGCCCAGCGCTTCCCTGACCTGACCATCGAGCACGTGCACCACGCCGGGAACTCCTCGGGTGTCGTCGACGGTGCCGCGGCGATCCTGATGACGAGCCCTGACTACGCCAAGGCCAATGGTCTTACCCCCCGGGCTCGTGTCGTGGCCACGGCCAACATGGGTGACGACCCGACTCTGATGCTGAACGCACCAGTGCCGGCCACCCGGAAGGTTCTCGCCAAGGCGGGTATGACCATCGACCAGATTGACCTCTTCGAGGTCAACGAGGCGTTTGCCGTTGTGCCGGAGAAGTACATCCGTGACCTCGGTATCGACCGCAACAAGATCAACGTGAACGGTGGGGCAATCGCCCTCGGACACCCGATTGGTGCCACCGGGGCGATGCTGATCGGCACCGCACTCGACGAGCTTGAGCGTCAGGACAAGCAGTTCGGCCTCATCACCATGTGTGCAGCCGGTGGAATGGCACCGGCCATCATCATCGAGCGCATCTGATCCTGTCATCCACCGCGGTGCAGTCGGCCGGCTCAGCGCAGACCAGCGATCCAAGACCCTCGACCTCCTGGCCTCCGCCGCATCGGGGGAGACGGCCGCACTTCGCCAAGCCCTCCTGCAGATCGCGGATCTCGATGAGCGTGCGGACCTCCGATCACTCGACCGAGGAATCGACCGTATCCTCAGTCGGCACATGCGGTCAGGCTCCGGCATCTCGGCAGCGGCACTCCAGGACATCTCCAAGGTCGTCGGTGAGTTTGGTCTCCGGCTGCCGGAGTGGTTGGCAACCCTCTCGAGGACCTTGGTGACGCTCGAGGGAACGCTCCTCGAGATCGATCCAGACTTCTCTCTCGTCGACGCAGCGCGTGACCATGCAGGAGACCTGACGAACCCAGGCGGCGGAGATCTCAAGGGCGCTGTGCAGAAGATGGCCTTGCGAGAGGTTCCCCGACTCCGGCGACTTCCCGAGCGGATCGACAACATCCTGGGCCAGGCCGCCGATGGCCGCCTCACCGCCCGGATCTCGCTCTTCGCCGAGCCGAGGAACGAAGAGGTCGTCACCCGCCTGACCAACCGCCTCGTGCTGGGCATCATCAGCTCTGCGCTCGGAGTGGGCTCGGTACTGCTCCTCAACGTCAGTCACGGGCCGCACCTGAGCGCTGGATGGTCGATCAATGACATCCTCGGCTACCTCGGACTGGCGTCAGCCGCTGTCCTCAGCATGAGGGTGATCGCCGGAATCATCCGCGAGGGAAGGTCCTGATCAGGGTAGAACCCGGCGCGGGGACTCAGGGTGCGGTGGGCGAGGCGGGACTTGAACCCGCACATCCTTTCGGACACTGGAACCTGAATCCAGCGCGTCTGCCTATTCCGCCACTCGCCCGAGTGAAGAATGAGACTACCCCACGACGAGACCGGGTCCCCGAGCCAGAAAATTCCGGCCTCCTGCATCCCATTGGTGGTCATCTTCACCGGTATTGTTGAATTGTCATGGGGCTTAAGCGGTTCGAGGAACGACTCGAGCGTCTCGTGGAGGGATCTCTCACCCGGCCGTTTCGCAGCAACCTGCAGCCGGTGGAGATCGGTCGACGACTCACTCGCGAAATGGACCTGCAGCGCAGGGTGAGTTTGCGCGGGCGTCTTGTGGCTCCAAATACCTTTTCAGTGTCGCTTTCATCAGCGGATGTGGACCGTTTCTCAACCCACGTTGACGCCTTGGTCCGCGAGCTTGCCGAAGCAGCGCGTGAGCACGCCGAGGCAGAGGGCTACAGCCTCCTCGGGCCCGTCGAGGTCGACATCTTCGAGAGCACGAAACTGAGAGCTGGTCATGTTGGCGTGACGGCCAGGGTGCAAGAGGGCGACCATGAGGCGGTCATCGCGATGGCCGATGGTCAACGAATTCCGGTGGGCACAACAGCGATCGTGATCGGCCGACTCCCGGATTGTGCGATCGTCCTGAACGACTCAAATGTCTCGCGACGCCACGCGGAGATCATCCGGCAAGGTGAGGACATCGTTCTCAACGACCTGGGGTCAACCAACGGGACCAAGGTCAACGGGATGGCGATCAGATCGGTGGTTCTCCAAGACGGGGATGAGATCTACATCGGTATCTCGCGTCTGATGCTTGAGACACGGTGACGGGAGACTTCGCGATGGTGCTTTCGACCGACTACCAAGCAATCATCCGACCACTCCAGTGGTTCGTGGTGGTTCTCATCTTTTTGTTTTTTCTCCGCGTCATCCGTGCTGTCTATGTCGAGACGCGACCCGGAGGGCGCCGCAAGGAACGCCGCCGAGGCTCTCAGAAGGGCTTGGCACTTGAAATCATCGAACCGCTGGAGCGTGTCGGTGAGCGAATCACGGTCACGCCAGGTTCCGAGATCAGCATTGGTCGATCGGTGACGTGCAATCTGGCGATGCCTGACGATGTCTACGCCTCAACCTTTCACGCGCGGCTGTTTCTTGACGGGACCCATCTTTTCGTTGAAGACATGAGTTCGACCAATGGCACCTACGTGAACGCAGAGCGGATTGTGGTCCCGACGCGGCTCTCCAAGGGTGATCTCCTCCAAGCGGGATCGACCATTCTTGAGGTAACGAGGTGACGGTCCTGCGCGCCGGCTCGGCCAGCGACACGGGACGAGTCAGGACGATCAACCAGGACAGCGTGCTCACCGGAGCCACCGTGTTTGCCGTGGCCGACGGCATGGGCGGCCACGCTGGCGGAGAAGTGGCCTCAGCTACTGCTGTTGCAGCGCTTGATGCGGCAATGGCCTCGACCAGTAGCGCCGAAGGCCTCGTCAATGCAATCAGAAGCGCCAACGACGCTATTGCTGCGGCCAGCCGAGATGACCCCTCCCTGGCAGGCATGGGGACCACCGTGGTGGCCGCCAGTCTGATCGGTTCCGATGCTGGCGATGTCCTGGTGCTCGCCAATGTGGGGGACTCACGGGGCTATCTCTTTCACGCCGGAAGGCTCCGGCAGGTGACCGATGACCACTCCCTGGCAGCGGAGATGGTCCGGAGCGGTGACATCTCGGAGGCCGAGGCTGCTCGCCATCCGCAACGTCATGTCATTACCCGCGCCCTTGGTATCGAGGGCTCCATCGACATCGACCTGTTCGACCTGATCCTCGCCGAGGGTGATCGAGTCCTCCTCTGTAGTGATGGTTTGACCAACGAGATCAGCGACGAGGAAATCGAACGGGTCCTCAGTACCCTTGTCGATCCCACAGCCGCGGCCGAGGACCTCGTACGGAGGGCGAATGCCCACGGCGGCTCCGACAACATTTCGGTCGTCATCATCGATGCCGTTATCGCCGAGGGGACGGGCGAGTCGACCGCTGCCCATCGGATCGTGACCGCTCCTGCAGCGACTGCAAGCATCCCGAAGCGCGAGACAGCTGCCCCTGGCATCGGAGCAATTTCGCCGCCACCGGTTGGCCGTCGAGAAGGATGGTTGGCTCGCCGCCGACGCTTGGGTGTTCAACGAGCGGTGACGTTCCGGGTGCTGATGTTCCTGGTCCTCCTCGTTGGCGTGTTGGCGGGGGCGTGGTACTTCCTGCGTTGGTATGCGACAAGCGCCTATTACGTGACGGCTCAAGGAGGATCGATCGTCATCTACCAAGGTCGTCCTGGCGGCGTGCTCTGGTTCCAGCCGAAACTGGTGACGGTGTCACCAACGCCGCTCGATCAGGTCCTCGCGACGCGACAACCCGCTCTTCGCAATGACGTCCCAGAGCCCACCTTGGAGGCAGCGCAGCGGTACGTCGCCAATCTGGCCGACGAGTATCGCCAGACCCAAGCGGCGATTCCCCCTGCGCAGGTCATCACTCCCACGACGATTCCGATCCCCACCCCCACAGTGTCGCCGCCGATTACCTCGGCTCCCGGGGCGATTGTGACTTACCCCACTCTTCCTCGCTGATCGGATGGCGAAGCGGATCAGGATCTTGGCAATGGTGATGATGCTTCTTCTCGGCGTCGTCTTGGTCCAAGCTGCCAACATCCAGTTTCGGCGTGGTCATGAGCTCGCCGCGAGCCCAAAGAATCCTCGGAACGTTGAGACCCGGTTGAGCTTGGGCCGAGGAAAAATCTTGGCTGCTGACGGGACCGTTTTGGCGCGTTCGGTCCAAACGCCGACCGGGGTCTACAAGTATCAGCGGGTCTATCCGACAGGATCGTTGATGGGGCAGATCACCGGATTTGATTCACCCATCTACGGCAAATGGGGCATCGAGGCGCAGTACAACTCCTCACTCGTCACCCACAAACAGCCCGCCAACACGATCTCAGAACTCCTGAAGCCGACAACGTCAACTGACTCGGTGGCCCTCACCATCCAGCCAGCCCTCCAAGAGTTGGCGCGGAGCCAACTCGCCGGCCGCGATGGTGCGGTGGTGGCGATCAATCCAGTGTCCGGTGCAGTACTCGCTATGTACGGCAACCCCTCCTACGACCCGAACCCGCTGGTCGCGCAAGCATCAATCGAAGAGCGTGTGGCATGGAATGTCTTCAAGACGCCCAATGCCGATGGACTCTCTCCACTCGGCGGTATTCCCTTCCAGCGATCATTTCCCCCCGGCTCGACGTTCAAAGTCATCACGTCAACGGCCGCCTACGCCAAGAACCCTGCCCTGGCGAACAACGTCTACCCATCGGTGAACCAGATCACGATTCCCAATACCCCACTCCCGCTCCAGAACTTCGGTGGCGGTACGTGCGGTGGGACAGTGGCTCAGATGCTGCCCCCCTCCTGTGACACGGGTTTTGCGCAACTCGGACTCGACCTCGGGGCAACCACGATGTGGGAACAGGCAGTCCAGTTCGGCTTCAATTCCCGACCTCCACTTGACCTCCCGGGAGTGGCGACCTCGGTGTTTCCGACACCTGACAAGCTCAAGTACAACCAGCCGTTCCTCGCCTACGGCGCGATCGGTCAGGGAGACGTCGCCGCGACAACATTGCAAAACGCACTGGTGGCGGCGGCGATCGCCAATGGGGGAATCATTCAAGCTCCGCACCTCCTGCGTGAGATCAGGGATCAACAGGGCAATCTTGTTCAGCGCTACCAACCGCACACCTGGAGGATTGCGACATCGCCTCAGGTGGCCGCCACGGTGGCAGGCCTCATGCGTCAGGTCGTCACGAATGGGACGGCCACCAGCGTGGGTTTCCGTCCGGACAACGACGTGGCGGCAAAAACAGGTACTGCGCAGACCTCGGCAACCAATGTCAACCTCAAGACCGACGACTGGATGATCGCGTTTGCTCCGGCAAACCGTCCTGTAGTGGCCATCGCTGTGCTCCTCCCAAATCAGGCCCTCTCGGCGACCGGAGCAGAAGTGGCGGGTCCGATCATGAAGTGCATGATCGAGGGCGCACTTGCCCTCGCCCTTCATCTCCCCGTGTCCAATACAGCGACGACCTGTCCGGCATGACGGTTTCGACCCTTGGATCAGAACAATCTTCCATGCAGGCCGTGCACCCGTCACGGGATCGGTGCTCGCTGGGCAATAGGCTGAGGCACCAATGGAACCGGTAGCGCAGGCACGGACCTTCTCAGGTCGCTATGAACTGACGCACCTCGTGGCGCGTGGTGGCATGGCCCAGGTCTACCGAGCCCATGACATCCTCCTCGACCGCGTGGTGGCGTTGAAGGTGCTCTTCCCCGAGCTGAGCGTCGACTTGACCTTCGTTGAGCGCTTCCGCCGCGAAGCACAGGCGGCGGCGAAACTGTCGCACCCCAACATTGTCCCGGTCTTCGACTGGGGTGAGGACGACGGGACGTACTTCATCGTCATGGAGTACATCGACGGCGAGCCGCTGTCGACCACCATCAAGGAGCAAGGCATCGTGCAGCCGACGCGAGCGGCGATCATCGCTGCGAATGTCGCCGCCGCCCTGTCCTATGCCCACCGAAACGGCGTTGTGCACCGGGACGTCAAGCCCGGCAACGTTCTGCTGACCACCGACGGCCTGGTCAAGGTCACTGACTTTGGCATCGCGCGAGCAATCAACACCGAAGAAGGCCTGACCCAAGCAGGATCGGTGATGGGCACCGCCACGTACTTCTCACCCGAGCAAGCCGAGGGCGCGCCGGTCGACGCTCGAAGCGACGTGTATTCGCTCGGCATCGTCCTCTACGAGATGCTCGTCGGGCGGCCTCCGTTC
>Ga0194055_10003987_pt1 | contig 11220 bp, 6 predicted proteins | sample SepL449m_MetaG_FD_155482 | JGI IMG/M metagenome (GOLD analysis project Ga0194055, IMG submission 155482) | Anoxic zone freshwater microbial communities from boreal shield lake in IISD Experimental Lakes Area, Ontario, Canada - Sep2016-L442-9m | ecosystem: Environmental > Aquatic > Freshwater >... | reverse complement strand
ACAAAAAGACGCCTATGGTCGAGCCTCATACGATGCCGCGTCGCAACGTGCGACGTATGCTGCGGGTGGGACCGAAATGCCACTGAACGGCAATGCGGCAGCCAATCCAAGCAACAGCGACACAATGAATTTTGGGGCACGCGTGTCTGCCTTCTTCTCCATCGGATTGCTCGGCCATCAGCGAATGATCGAACGGGAACCGATTGCATCCTGGTTGATCAAGGCTTGGAATGAACTGCAGTTTAAATACCAATCGATGCCCAAAGGTGGTCGCGAGTTCGTGCTGATCTTTGTTTGCATCGCTTTGTTCTTGAATTTAACTGTCTTAACCGCGGCGGCTCTTCCATTAGCCTGGTCCTATGCCGTGTACTACGTCATTTGGTTCTTGAACGCGTTTCGCCCACAGGATTTGCAACCCGTTCCGCGCGGACAACCCTTTCGGGCTCGAGAACCTAAACCGCGAAAGTCCCGTGGCCGTGTTCAATATGTTCATGGAAACGTGGTTCCAACGGACTCGCAATCGGGCTTTGGATTCCAGGAAACAGTGCACTATAGAAACCAGGCCGCACCACAACCTATTGCTGCCTCGGTGGTCAACCCTCCTGCTCCTTTATCGAGCAGGGAAGCATTGAAAATCTGGCAAAATCGCCAACGGTCCGCTCTTCGCAATCGAGGGCCTTGGACAGCCTTCCATGCGTGGATCCGATCGCTTTCGGTCTCAGGATTTGTCGTCGCGATTTTGACTTCTGCCGGGGGCTATCTGGCCTTGTCGAACGAGCGATTAAGCCAAGTGGATGGCTTGGGCGGATTGGCTTGGCTTGGGATCATGTCCGGGTTGACGAGTTGGTCTGTCCTGACGCTGAGCCGTCGCTGGGAAGCCCTGCCCGAAGATTCGATCGCATTTCGATTTGCTCTCATGGTGGCTGGTTTGCTCCTCGGGGCTGCCAGTTTTCAACTCAGCGAATACTTGCTGGTCCCATGGGGAGAAATCACCCGAGGGGAAGGGGTGCGTATCGGCGTCTCGTTCGAGGATAGCTTTGGCAAAACCCTGAACCGAAGCTGGAAAGGCTTTTATGATTCGCACGGCATCCCAATGCTTGCGGGGCACATGGCCTACTTTGGCACCTTGTTGTGGGCCGTCCGCTGGTGGAAACAATCGGACAGCTTGCGTCGCAAACGTTTCTCGTTGTGGCCCATCTTCTGGAGCGTCTTGGTCGCGGCCATCATCCAAGGGATCTTTTACTTTCCAACACCCTGGTGCCTCCTCATGGCTGGATTGACCTCGTTTGCTATCCAAATCGCATCCCCTTGGATTGAACCTCATTCTCAGCCATCACCCAATTTTGAGCCATCGCCCTATCCTCAGCCATCTCCAACGACCGGATCGCTTTCGTAGAAGTGGAGCATCGCAAGAGCAGCCCATGCGAGTGCGCTGTTCGATATTCCAATTGACTCGTGACCCCGTTCCATTGCGGTTGAAACTACTATGAAAACAACAAAGTTCGTTACCCATCGCACGTGTCGACCCCATTGGTCGCTGCTGGGAATGGCGATCGTGATCGGCCTCGGCTCGGCTTGGGCTCAAGATGCATCGCAGTCCGCTTCTGTCCCGGGCGCAACCCCGAGCGAACAAGCCCAGTCCGCTCGCAGTTCGTTGAATTGGATGACGCAATCGCTTCAAAGAATGGCTGCGAAGATCGAAGCCATCTCGGAAAAGATCGATTTGAAATCGACTCAAGAAGATGTCGAAAAGGATGTCAAAGACGCCATTCATGATATCCTCTCGGAACTGGCTCCTGAGGCCACCCGCGGATCTACGTCGCCCAACGCAGCAGAACCAACGAACGGTCCGAACAGCGGCCGGAACGTAAAAATGGGTGCGGTCAAGAAGAGTCTTGCGGGTGACATCGCGAGCAGCAGCTTCGGCGATGGTTCGTCGTCTAGCCCCAACGGAACTCTGCGGATTGATTTGGAGGCCAGTTCGCCCTTCCTCAGTGAAAAGGCTCCCAAGTGGGTACGCGAAGCGGTGATCTCCGACGAGTTGGTTCGGTTCCCTATCGCATCGTCCCTCAACTGGACCCTGGCCGAATGCCGAGAGGATTTGAAGGATCGTCTGGTATTGCTAGTCCACCAAACGCTCCAAGAAAAAGTACTTCGATCGTCGGAGGATATCGAGCTCAAACCGTTGACCAAACAATATATCGAAGACCACTTGCTTCGACCCGATCAAGAATTCGATAATGAAATGGAACGCCCAAGCGGCACCTACCATCAACTGTATCAGTTGGTCCAGATCGGCCCTGAGGAACTCCGAGAGATCAAGTCCTGGGAGCGGAACGAGGTGACTCGTGAGCGAACTCGCAATATCGGGCTGATCGCTTTGGTGGGGCTGACGGCGTTATCAGGACTATCCGGCGGCGCCAATCTTTTGGCTCGGCGGGAACAGCGACTTCGCGCGAAACGAGCCTCTGCATGACCGAATTAACCTTGGATCAGATTTTGGTGGACAACATCCGTTCAGGCAGCACGGATGCTTGGGAACAATTCATCGACCGATTCGAGGGGCGTCTGCTGGCCTATGTCGGAACTCGGCTTTTGGATCGATCCCATGCAGAGGATATCGTTCAAGAAACCTTCATCGGCTTTCTCAACAGCCTACCGAACTACGATTGCGCGCGGCCGCTGGAAAGCTACCTGTTTTCGATCGCGGCTTACAAACTGACGGATCATTTACGACGCGAGGGGCGTAGGCACTCGACGCAATTGGTCAGTCACGAGAATTCGAGCGATGCAGCCCAGAGCATTCCTGCCCGCGGACGAGGTGCCAGTAGCATGGCGCGATCCGTTGAACAAAAGGATATGGAAGAAGATGCCTTGGCCACCGCCCTCTCCGACCAAATCTCGAAGTGGAAGACCAAGGGTGACTACCAAAAGCTAAAATGCATCGAACTCTTGTTCGTAGCTGGCGTGAACAACAAGGATGCTGCAAAGCAATTGGAGATCTCAGAACAGCAAGTAGCCAATTACAAGTCCGACTTTGTTACACGGACTCGCAGTTTGATATCCCGCCAAGCGTCCCGCGAAAATTTCCCCGAATTGGGAGAGTGATCGCATTGCGTGGGATGACCATCCATTCGCGTTGCAATGATCTCAGCCTATTGGGCGATTTGAACGAAAAAGTTCTTGTAGCTCGCGAAGGGCTGTTGTGGACTCCGGAATCGGACCGTGCACGTCAGGAAAACGTCGCCGGACAAGGTGGGAGTAATGGATTTCGACACACGGTACGGTTCTTCGGAAGTTAATTGTCGATCGAGCGGTATCTCCAAGAGAACCGTACTCTCTCCTTCGGTCGATACACTTTGGCCATCGATCACCGCACCCCATTGCTCGATCTTCAAGCTTTCCAGTTGATAAGTACCGTTTGCCGTAAAGACCCATTCGATCGAGGTCGGAGTCCCTTTTTTCAATGCACCTTGGTACTTCCCGGTAAGACGAACTGTGCCGGAGTATGCATCAAACGTAAACGCAGCTGAATCGGCGGGAGCATCCTCTGGAAAGTATGAGGCCCCATAGAACACCAACATGCCTTCATGCATTGCGGGCGTCTCTTCGTTGGATCCAATCGATGCGGTTCCGTTGCCACGCTGATCACACGCATTGGGATCCGGCACGAGTCCTAGTTTTGTGCCTCCACGCGTCAGAGACCACGAACCATCCGAAGAACACTCTCCATTGCGGTACACCGCGTGGAATCGACCCGCATCATCGAAGTGTATTTGTGTCGGATACATGAACAAGTTGAATGGGTCACTCTTTCGCCACCGAGTATTGGCGATCATTTGATACAGACTGTTTGAGGAAAGATCACCCAATGCCTTTGCGTTGCCATCGACTGGCTTCGCGGGAATTTTCGGGAAGGAAGGGAGCCATCCTTGCAGTCCAAGAAACAATTCCTCTTCGGAAAACGCGACGGCCAAGGCCTCCCCTGTTTCCCATTGAACCAAGCCATGATCCTTGGACCATTTGAGTCGCCAAATCCCATTGCGTTCAAAGTTTGGAACACCCACCGGACAACCTCCAAACGGAACATCGGTGTGCACTTTGAGGAGATAGGTTCCATCGGAATAAAACTGGATATGCGTTTTTTCTGGATCTCCCCAACCGTAGGCCGTCAATCTCTCTTCGGCCGATTGGGATTTTTCCACCGTCAAACGATCCGGATTGTCCGGAGCGACTTGCCCCAGCACCTCGGTTTCGATTAGACGAATCGCAACGAGCGCGATCAAGAGAATCGCCCCATTGAAGATGGCGTTACACATCGCTCGATGACCTCAAAGTGTTTTGGATAGGGTAAATCGGAGCTAGGAGGGAGTGTATTACCAAGCTTGGTAAAGGCGAACCGCGTCGGGAACGCTTCGCATAATCAACCGGATCTCTGGCCCGTCAAGTCCGATTGCCATCGACCATTCATGCGTCCGCAGACGCACGTCAATGTTCGAAGCTATTTCATGTTTCGTGCCGTCAAGATGGCTTGGCGACGACTTTCAATCGTATCGCCAATCTCCGCTGCTAGACTGGGCGATTGGTTTAGCAAGATGTCCATTGCCTTCTCTTCAAAGATCATCACCGACACATCCGTGTTCGCTCGAATTTGCACATCATCACCCGTCGATCCGGCTGTCAAATGACTGCCGAAACACTCCCCGGCATCGATCTCTCCAACGCTGACGAGTTCCCCACGTCCATTGGCTGCTAACATGGATGCCGAGCCACTAAGAATGAGGCCGACTCCTTCGAAGCGACTCACCGGCGTATGCAGCAATTCTCCCGCAGCGAACTCGATGAGGCGCGGGGCGGCATTGCTATCGTCTCGAAGCGCAGGCAAAAATCTCGGCTGGTTTCGAAGCAGTTCTCGTGACGTCGGAGGGTCTGGATTTGGTGATTCGCCCGGACCGTATTCCATGTGGATTGGATAGGGGATAGTGAGTCCACCGCGCTTCGCAACATACCACAATCGCGTCATGATTTGATCGCGCGTCACTGGGAGTTCTTCTTGTCGCGCGACGCAAAAAATCAAACGGTAGGTAACGGCAAAATCGGCATAGTTCACGGTCCGAACGGCAGGACCTGGGTCTGACAATACCCCCGGTGTCGTTGTGAGCAATTCGAGCATCAATTCCTTCACACGGTTCGGCGGATCGTTGTAACCAAAACCGACCTCGATCACTTCGGTACGCACAAAGGATGGACGCGAAAGATTGCTGAAGGCACCTTTGTACAACGACACATTGGGAACCACTCTCAATTCGAGGGTGGGAGTTTCGATATGAACCGACCGCCAATTGATTTCAATCACCTTGCCTGTCACTCCATCGGCCGTAACCCAATCGCCGACATTGAGCGGACGTTCAAAGAGAAGCATCAATCCCGAAACGATGTTGCCAAGCGGTTCTTGAAGCGCTAATCCAATAACGACGGATCCTACTCCGAGCGCCGTCAATGCACCTTGAAGCTCTCCACCCCACACTCGGTGAAAGATCACCATGGCACCCACAGCGACCAATCCAGCCCGCGTTAAATCTCGGAACAGTTTTGGCACCCGTTCCCGCCAGGTATTCTGCGATGCCATGCCAAAGACTAGATCATTGACGATTCCTAGCAATGCGTAGAGCAGCACGATCCAGAATACAGTCTCAGCCACGCGGGCTAAGATTCCATCCGCCGGCGCCTCGACGATGTACACAATGAAGATAACGACCGCCAGCGCCGGCACGACCAAGTTTCGGAAGGTTCGCAGCGTCCGAGCCAACGGATTTCCGCGTCGCTCCAACGATGAAATCCATTCGTTGAGCACCAGCAAAATCAGAGGGAAGCCGAGTGCTAGACCGATTGCCGGCCAAACGTCGAGAGATTGCGAAGTGAAAAAATCGTTCATGATCTTGCTATCGAGCTAACCCGTTGTTGATCCAGTACACATCAAGCATTCACTTGCCACGCATCGATGGGTGGCTTGCCCGAAATCTCAACCCGAAACGGCCCCTCAAATGAAACTTGATCTCCGATCCGTTCACGCACGTTCGAGGTAACGCGGATCTGCGAATCAACACTTCCCGCTGCTAGCTTCTTAGCGATTGAGACGGTGTCACCCCACAAATCGTAAAGGAATTTACGCCGACCGACGACACCTCCTACGACGGGGCCCGAATTGATACCCACCAGAATATTGAGTTCCGAACGATACTCTCGATTGAACATCGAGACGATGCGAGTCATGTCCTGCGCGAACTGAATGATACGGCGCACATGGTCGGGACGATTGACCGACAGGCCACAGACGGCGAGGTACGCTCCGCCGATTGTCCTTACTTTCTCGATACCGTGCTTCTCGGCAGCTTCATCAAACGCAGCGATCAAATCACCGAGTACCTCGAGGGCCTTTGTCTCGCCGACATGGCTGCTGAATTCTTCCAAACCTAGCAGTTCCGCGAACAGCACGGATACATCAGCGAACTGGCGGCTCGCCCGTTCATCCCCTTCTTTGCGTTGTTCTACGGCCGATGCCGGGAGGATGCTCAGGAGCAACTCTTGGTTTTCATGGACCTGCTCTTCCAATTTCGACGTCTGCGATTTAATGCTTTCCGCCATTTCATTGAAGACCCGACCCAATTCACCAAATTCGTCTTTCGATTTGATGTTGACCCGTACACCTGTATCGCCCGATCCAAGTCTCTTAGCTCCCTCGGTCAGCAATCGCAGAGGACGCGTCAACAAGCTCGAACAGACGAGAGCCAGAAGCGATACCAGCAACGCCATCCCGCTAGCCACGATGATCACCGTGCGCCCGAATTTCCGAATCGGTGAATAGGCTTCATCGATATCCTTTTCTGCCAATATAGCCCAACGCAGCGAATCCAATTCGATAGGCCCGTAGGCACTGAGTACCCTTTTGCCCCGCGCATCGACCACTTCTCGAATTCCCGATTTCCCTCGCAGTGCCAGTTCAACACTCTCCGTAGGCACTGGCAAGACACCAATCGTGCTACTCTGCTTTTCAATTTGATCGCAGATGCTCGGACTCAAGCCATTTTCACGCAGTGCTTTTAGGAAACTTGTCGAGTCCTCCACCATGAAACGGCCTCGGCTGCGCATGGTCTTGTCTGGGCCGACTGCATAGCACTCACCGGTATCTCCAAGCCCTTCCTCAACCCATTTAAAGCCACCTGTCAGAACATCGTTGAGATCATCTACTGGGAATTGCAACACCAGGATCCCAACCATCTTGGGACCATCGAAGATCGGGCTCATCACGAACGCCATGTATTTGCCCAAGCTGGGCCGATACGATTCGAAATCAACGATCTTGTAACTGTCGCGATCTTTCGCCAATCGCATCGAACGTACGGCGGTGCCGAGCTTTGTATTCGAGTATGGACCATCTTCTAAACTGGTCGCGAACTCGGTGGTCTTTAGGTAGCTGTAAACCACATTCAGACTATTCGCATCAATAAGCAGCAAATCCTCGAATCCAAAGATTTCAACGGCGCGAGAGAACTTCTTGTGCAGTTCGTTATGCACATTGCGATAAGTAGATTGGTCTTCGACAGCGTCATCGAGTCGTTGCTTCGATTCATACGGATGGGGATTGGATGCCATATAATGAAATTGCAAATACTGAGCGGTGGGGGAAGCTGGAAGATAGTTCTCCAAAACGGGCGTACCCTCGACCCATTTCCCGAGTTCGGACAAAAAATCCTCCCGATAAAACCGCACCAACTGGTCCGATTCGGCCTTGCTAATGGTCTTGCCCTCGATCTCTTTGAATGCTTCTGAGAAGAGCTTGACGCCGTCGATAGAGATCCGGCTGTCCGACATCGAGATGACTTGGTCGCGCAAGGATTCCAAACGCGTTCGGAGCGTGTTGGTCTTTGAAACCTGCATTCCCTGCAGTTGGTTCTCAACCGATTGCCGAATGGCAGATTCCCCTGAAACGTAACCAATCCAACCCATCAACGCGATGGACGCGAGACTGACCGCGAGGAGGATCAAAATCATTTTCGACTGAATACTTAGTCGGTTGAGGCCCATCATGCAGCAGTACCCTGAAACAACCTATCGTGAGAAAAGATTGCACTAGAAAAATCCGGAAAATCACGCTGCGGGAACCTCCTCGGAACGCCACAACTTCGATCCCGCAATGATAGCCTGCCCAGTCGGAAAAGTCGGATTTTTTGCCTTGAGCCGTCCAGGATTCGCAACCGAAACTTTCCGGTATTTCCGATTGAATCGATTTGTTCAACATCTCTGTGACGACTCGCCCCTGGGATGGAGGAGTATCGAGCCGCAAATCAATGCAAAAGCGTTCCCGCTTGGCCTCCCTGGAAGCCTGTTTGACTTTGTCGAGCAAAGGGTGATTGGTCCCAAGGATGGTTGCTCACGCCATTTAATCGATGGGTGGCACATTCAGCCCGGCACATTCAGCCCGTTCCTCGTTACCCGAAGAAGGGAAAACGAGGACCGGCATCGCGTCTCTTCGTGCAACAAACCAAACGAAAAACAAAAGGGAGGGCGAGGCCACCGCACTCACCATCCTTCAGGACACAGAACCGTCTAGGACACAAAGGGAGGGCGAGGCTCCTGCCGAGCTGGTGACGCAATGGCTCGGCAGGAGCGTCGCCCTCCCTACCAATGAATTGATTTGGCTAGGCCGATGAAAACATGTTAAGAGCGGTGGGGTGAGGCTCCTGCCGAACTGGCGACGCAATGACTCGGCAGGAACCTCACTCTTCCAAGCAAACCGTGTGCGTTTCCGAAAATCACCCCGAGATCGCTATTCCTTCGTTTGTGATTTCAAAGCTTTCGAGGGATTCATTTCGATTCGGGCTTCTTACTAAGTTCGCGATAATGCTGGATCGCGGTCTTGTATTCGTCCAATGCGTCTTCGGGTAGCAGGGCGCGACTCCGCGCGAGTTCTTGCTCGACCCGATGGAGCAGATATTGCTGCTGGTTCACGGTCGGTCGGATTGGCTGGTCGGGAACATCGAACCAGACGGGCGCGGTGTGGGCGAATCGCCAACGACCATCGGCTGACTTTTGCCATGCCCGCAGCGCTACCCAAGAGGTACTGCGAAACGTGCTTTCGATCGACGATTCTAATCGCACACACCCATCCTGATTCGAGATGTTCGATTTCAAAATCGCTGGCTGAACGACTCCATTGATGACCCACTCGAGCGATTCCAAAGGGCCGTCGGCTTCGACAACGGCCTCCAACGTATCCCCGTTCGAACGAACAAAGAGCATCGGACCGGTCGTAACGAACGAGTCGCCCCGCTTGAGCCCTTCGATCCATCGATCGTATTGGAAGCCACTTGGCGTGTGGACGTAAACCCTTCCGAAACCGATCGGGACTGGATGCACACCGGTTGCTGTCCCCGCAGTCGGCTGCAATCGCATTCCGCAATTGAGCAACGCCCAATACGTTTGATGCGTGAACTCGATCCATTCCTTCTCACCTCCCGATTTGCCATCCCCGAGTTCCATCCATTGGGGGGCCGGAGTATTCCAATTCGTAAATGCGAACTCTGTACGCCACATGTGATTGTTCGCGAGCTCAAAGGTCAATTGGTTCCCCAAGAGTGGTGGCAGAGCCATCGCAAAGGGCCAATCATGCTTGTCCATATCTAGAAACGCCCCTTCGCGTCGGGCTTGTTCGAGCACTTTCTGTACAGGAGGGATACCGACTTCAAAGGGGCTCTTGTGGTTCATCGCGAAGAGAGCTCCGAGTGTATGAGGCTTTCCGTTGACTGAGAAAATCTCCCACTCGGTGTTTTTTGGCCAGATGGCATGCGTTGCGTCGATAGATATCACCTCGGACGGCAACCTGGAATCGTCGCGATCGGTTCGGTCACCAAGGGCGGCGGTTAACTCGCTGCGTGTGGTCCAGTAGACCATCGGGAGCGCGACGTTCACGTCCTCTGCAAGCATTGGAATTCCGATTTGTCGGATTGGGCGATGAACATGCGTATCGCCACTGAACCAACCTCGGCTCGCCATATCGATCCATCGCCGAATACGAATGGAAATCGGCTTGGTATCGCTCGATACCGTCAGCTCCTGTGTCCATGGCAGATACTCTTTGCCTCGCTCGACGGTGAGTTGGTATGTACCAGGAGAAAGCCGTAGACGAAATGGATGGGGAGAGATGCTGCTATGAAACTCCTGCGAGTTCGCGTTGATCCAATTTTGTTTTTCGTAGCGTATCACGCAACCATCTGCCGATGCGGGTTCCGCAAAATGCCAAGTCCCCCTATTCGAATGCACATAGAGCCTGGCTGCGACCGGCTCTCCTGTCGCTTCATCCAGTATCTCTACCTGAATAGAAACGTCTTCCAAAGGACGCCAATTGGCCTCGATGCGATCGAGTTCAGCGTTGATATCGGAGCCCTGATAAAACGAGAGCCGACCATTCACCGATCGCGTTTCGCCGGAAGGGCAATTATCGAAGATCGGATCGGAGTGGAGGCAAGGGCAGGGTGCATTCCCCCAGGTGCGTTGGTTCTTTTGGAACCCGAGGATGACCCACTTATCCCCCGCGCTGTTGCGGCACGCGGCGAGGGCCCCTCGAAACACTTTGTTGTCGTTCGTTTGTTCCTCGAATCCCTTCATCGATTTTAGCATCGCGCACATTTGGATCCGAAGATCGCTGAGCTCCGCATCCGTGCCATTGAACAGCGACATGCGAACCGCCAAATGGTCTTGGTGAGGCGTCGCTGTTACCTCGTACGAGATCTTGTTCGGCAATTCACGACTCTGGCGGAAGCTACCATCGGGAAGGAGCTCCCATTCGAGTTTGGGCAATTGGATCCCTTGTTTCGACCATATCGTATCGACGTGCGTGTGGGCCAAATAAGTCAGGCCCAAATTCGACCAGATCGCTTCCGGAACATCCAGCACGGTGTAGCTGGTTCGATCCCACGGTGGAAAGATGCTCAATTTCGTTTCCCGCTGAGGATCGACCGCACCATCGAGAAATCCAATCCGTGGATGCCTGCCACCTGGATAAGGAAGCACCAGGATCGGCGGGTCAACCTCGGGTTGAGGTTGATTGTCCGGTCTAACATTGAACTCCACGAGTGCCGCTTCGAGCGATTGCGGATTTAGCCCCGTAACATTCAGGATCTCATCGCGACTGTAGCGATGAGATCCTGAATGTTACGGGGC
>Ga0194055_10003984_pt1 | contig 11222 bp, 7 predicted proteins | sample SepL449m_MetaG_FD_155482 | JGI IMG/M metagenome (GOLD analysis project Ga0194055, IMG submission 155482) | Anoxic zone freshwater microbial communities from boreal shield lake in IISD Experimental Lakes Area, Ontario, Canada - Sep2016-L442-9m | ecosystem: Environmental > Aquatic > Freshwater >... | reverse complement strand
CCACTGCTGCGATGCACTCTCGGTCACTTGATAACAGTAGTCGTGGCGAACCGGAGCAGGAGATCAGAGGCACCCCACACGCTGCGGGCGAGCGCACCGGGCAGTGGAGGACGTCTGGGGCCGTCGTCGTGCCGATGGTGGTCACTTTCGCCTAGAATGACCTTCCCGGCGAAGTTGGAGGGCGGACCCAGTTGAGGGCGTTGCCTCCGAGGGGCCCGGGGGCGTAGCTCAGTTGGCTAGAGCACCTGCTTTGCAAGCAGGAAGTCGTGGGTTCGAGTCCCATCGCCTCCACAATTTTTTCGAAGTTCGAACTCTTGGTGAGTGGCAGGAGCACCTTCCGCATGGCTCACCAGTCCTTGTCACACTAGAAATCGCGTTCCTAACGGTAGGCGTCACTTCGGTGGGCGACCGCAGTAACTGTGACCGTTCGTGCATCATCGTCGATGAGGTAGAGAATTCTGAACGTGCCTCTTCGTGCCGCGTACGCAGGCTCTAGCGGCGGCCGTAACGGCTTCCCAACAATTCGCGGACTTCTAAGAAGAGGCCCCGTCATGAACTCAACAACCGCCGCGGCCACCTTTCCAGAGAGTTGCTCAGCGATACTCAACGCTGCAGATCTCGCTACCTTCAATTCATAGTGAGCATCATCCTCGGCCACGAGCTCTGCCACTCTCATTCAGTAACGTGACCAATCCACCAGCATCGATCACGTCACCGGCATCGACTTCCTTGAGCCCACGCAGATGAGCGACCAAGAGCTCTCCATCTGAGAGCACCGCGATGGTCTCCATTATCGAGTCGTAATCATCGGCCCCAAGCAAGACCGCCGCTCTTTGTCCATTCTTGGTAATTTCCACTCGCTCGTGGGTGGTACTCGTCTCTTCGACCAATTGTGAGAGGTTCGCTCGTGCTGTGGCGATAGGAATAGTTGTCATGTACACAATTATAGCGTTCTTGTCTGGCCTAGGCAGACTGAGCTGACAAGCGGGGTTCGAGTCCCATCACCTCCACCGATCGGAACCTGTTCGAATCACCATCCTTGGATGTCCCCATGACTGGAGCATGTGAGGACCGCCATGCTCGACGCTCTCGATCGCTGAGAGGGCCAGATGGTTCGACGACGTGGTCGGACGGCAGGGCTCCGTCGAGAGAGCGACCTGAGCCTCCGGAGCGACTGCGTGATGCGCTGGTCGTCGCCGAGAGGCGTCTGAGCGAGACAGCACCCACCTTGCCCCTGTTCGATCGTCGCACGGGGAGTCGCCTCCGGGTGAGCCGGCGGGATCTGACGCCGTGCACGCATCGTGCGCCCACCCGTCGATACTTGGCACCGTGGGTTGGACAAGGAAGTGTCCGCCGTGGGTGTCAAGGTTGGGAACGTGATGACCGAGACAGAGAGGTGCCCAGCGTGAGCTCCCCGGATCTCGGCCGCTTGGGTGGCCTGGAGTGGACGCGGCGCACCGGGGGTCGCATGGCCCGTCGCGAGCGTGGCCGGCTGCTGGCCGCGATCGCACTCGGACAGTGGGAGAACGTGATCGGCCGCGCCAAGCTGAGGATGGGGACGCTCCCTCCCGGCGCTGCCGACGTGGACCTCGAGACCTTCGTCGTGCCGGATTCCCTCCTCGTCCGACATGCTGTGGAGGCATGTGACGAGCAGCCCCCGGAGCTGATCAGCCATGCCCATCGGACCTGGCTCTTCGGGTGTGCCCTGGCCGCCGTCGATGGTCAAGCACTTGATCCTGAGCTCTTCTATTGCGGAGCGCTGCTGCACGACTACGGCCTCATCGAGCCGACGTCCGGCCGGGACTTCACGCTCGCGGGGCCGATCGCGCCAGCTCCTGCGCTGAGGCCGCGGGCATCGATGACCACCTCGCCACGGAGCTGGCGGACGCCATCTGCGTCTACGCGACGCCCGGCGTGAACGTGGACCGAGACGGCGCCCTCGGGTGCTACCTGCAATGGGGGGCGATGGCCGACGTCGCCGGCCTTCGCGTCTGCGACGTGGCCCCGGCCAACGTCCAGGAGATCCTCCGCCGACATCCTCGTGACGACTTCAAGCGTCAGATCACGGCCATGATGCGGGCTGAGGCTGCGGCGGTCCCCGGCGGGCGATTCGACGTGCTCGTCCGATCGGGCGTTCCCCTGGCGGTGCGGATGGCACCCTTCGAGAGCTGATCGCTGACGTCCGTCAGCGATCGTGGACCCGACAGGCTGGCGTCGGTGCGAGCCCCGACGCTCGATCGGTGGCGCCCCGTGGCCAAGGCTGATCAGCCCGCTCCACGAGGGGTAGCCGGAGGAAGGGCGACGACCACCGTCCACCACGGCGATCGTCCAGCACTGTTGGTGATCTCTGCGTGCTGGGCCGGAGTCGAGGGACGATTACATGATCTCGGCGATCATCGTCTCCGACTCTCCTTCGAAGGTCTCCTCGCCGGTGACCTCGTCGCTCGTCGAAGCGCTGGGCTGCGTGAGCAGGAGGATGCCGAGGGCGATGGCCGTGAGCACGCTGGCCAGCGCCACCATGAAGGCGAGGCGGTAGCCGCCGTCGAGGGCGGTGATCTCAGACCTGCCGGCCGCCAGCAGCGACGCGGTGCGGTTGGCGGACACGGCACCGAGCACCGCCACGGAGAGGGCGCCAGCCACCTGCTGCGACACGTTGACGATCCCTGATCCGATCCCGGCATCCTTGGCCGGGACACCGGCGAGGGCGATCGTGAGCAGCGGCGTGAACGCGGTGGCGGCCCCGAACCCGATCAGGAGGACGGCGACGAAGATCTGGGGGAAGTAGGAGGTGGAGGGACCCGACCAGACGAAGAGCGCCAGGCCCACCGTCACGATGGCCATGCCGCCGATGGAGGTCGACTTGGCCCCGAACCTGCCCATGATCCGGGTCGTGAGGCCGGCGGACATGATCGCCACCATCAAGGTCTGGGGCAGGAAGCCGAGCCCGGTGCGCGCCGGATCGAAGTGCAGGACGTGCTGGAAGTACAGGACGCCGATGAAGAAGGTCGAGTACATGCCGACCACCATGAGGCCCCGGACGATGCTCGAGGTCAGCAGGCCCGGGGCCCGCAGGACGTCCATCGGCATCATCGGGCTGGCGAGCCGGGACTCGAGCACGACGAAGCCGGCGAGGAGGGCGAGCGCCACGCCGCCGAGCCCGAGGGTGTGGGTCGAGGTCCAGCCGAACTGCGTCGAGCTGACGATGGCGTAGACGGCCACCATCAGGCCCGCGGTGCTGAGGACGGCCCCACCGACGTCCACGCCGGCCCGGATGCCGAGGCCCTCGTTCTCGTCGATCAGGAGGATCCCGAAGAGGAACGTGACGAGGCCGATCGGGATGTTGATGAAGAAGATCCAGTGCCAGCTCAGCGCCTGGGTCACGTACCCCCCGACGAGCAGGCCGAGGGACCCACCGCCGACCGCCACGATGATGTACGAGCTCATGGCCCTCGCCCGCTCCCTCGGGACCGGGAAGTCCGCCACGATGATGGCCAGGATCACCGAGGAGGAGAGCGCGGCGCCCAGGCCCTGCGCGAACCGAGCGCTGACCAGGAGGGCCTGGGAGCTGGCGGCTCCGCACGCCACCGAGGACAGGGTGAACAGCCCCACCCCGAAGAGGAACACCTTCTTGCGGCCGATGAGGTCACCGAGCCGGCCAGCGAGCAGGAGCGCGCCGGCGAAGGTGATGAGGTAGGCGTCGATCACCCAGGCCAGGGCGGCCTGGGTGAAGTGGAGGTCGTGCTGGATCGTGGGGAGGGCGACGTTCACGATCGTCTGGTCGAGCGTGTTCATCAGCATGGCGAAGCAGACGACGATGAGCGCGACCCAGCGGCGCCGGTGCTGGAGGAGGCCGCTGGCGGCTGGTGACATGGGGATTCCTTGCGTGGACAGGCAGGGGGGACTTCTAGCCTACGGTGACCGCCCCACCCGTCGTGACCGCTTGGGGAGGCGTGGGCGCCCGGAACCCCGGACTGTCCGGCCCCGGGGGCTCCTCGGAAGCTCGTCGAGCGCCCGAGTGGCTCGCCAGCTGACCGCGCCGGGCCCAGGTGGCACGGTGGTCCGAGGGCTGGCGGCACCGCTCCTGGCAATCGTGGCGACGGGTCCGGGCTGCATTGCCCGCGGTGCCTCCACGCACTAGGAATGGTTGGTCGACCCCTCTGTCCACAAGGTAGGTACCCCATGCTTCGCAGAACCGGCATCGGCGTGCTCGCGTCACTCCTCGCCGTCACGACGTTGTCGGCCTGCGGCAGCGGCGCCGAGGACTCGGCCGACAAGGTGGCGCCAGCCGCCAACCTCTCTGCGGTGCCGGCCTCGGGGTTCGCCCCGCTGAACGTCTCCCTGGACGGTTCGCACAGCCATGCCGGCTCGGCACCGCTGCGCTCCTGGACGCTCCGCTTCGGCGACGGGACGGCGGCGACGGCAGGCAAGGGCGTCCCGCCGTCTTCGGTGGAGCATCGCTACGCGACTGCCGGTCTCCACACCGCCACTCTGGTCGTGAAGGACGGCAACGGGCTGACGGGCAAGTCCCTGATGTCGGTGGACGTCCTCCGGCCGCAGGTGGCGAACCCGGTGGTGGTGCTGTCGTCGACCCCCGGCGGGGGAGCAGCACCGCTCGAGGTGCACCTGGCGACCTCGACCACCGCGACGACCGTCCGCTCCTGGTCGCTCAACTTCGGCGACGGCACGGCGCCGCTGGCCGGATCGACGATGCGATCATCCTTCTCCCACACCTACGCCCACGCCGGAACCTTCACCGCCGCGCTCTCGATCACCGATGCACAGGGCCTGTCGGGCACGGGGCAGGCCGTGGTCGTGGTGAACTCAACCGCCGGCTCGTCGAGCTCGCTCAGTGCCGCTCCGGGCTCTGGGTCCGTCCCGCTCAAGGTGGCGTTCCGCGCTGGACTCGGCACCGTGGGCTCGCGCCCGGCGACCTGGACGCTCAACTTCGGCGATGGCTCGGTGGCACGGAGGGGCTCGGGAGCCATCCCGGCGACGCTCCATCATTCCTATGCCACGGTCGGGACCTACACCGCGACCCTGACGACGCAGGATGGGCGGGGGTCCACGCAGTCCGCCATCGCCACCGTCGTGGTCACGCCGCCAGCTCCGATGGCCAGCATGTCGATCGTCCCGGCCAACCAGGCCAAGGGGATCCACAAGATCAAGCACATCATCATGATCAACCAGGAGAACCGCTCCTTCGACAACTACTTCGCCACGTATCCCGGTGCCGACGGGGTCCCGATGGCGAACGGGGTGCCCACCGTCTGCAACCCGGACCCGGCGCTTGGAACGTGCGTCAAGCCGTATCACGACACCAGCGACGTCAACACCGGTGGGCCGCACGCCGCCAAGCAGGCACGAGCGGACATCAACGGCGGGAAGATGGACGGGTTTGTCGGCACCGCCGAGCGTGAGGGCCCGCCGCAGTGTCGTCAAGGGGTCAAGAAGTGCGGGACCTCGTCGACCCATGGCTCGACGGACGTGATGGGATACCACACCGCAGCAGAGGTCCCGAACTACTGGACCTATGCGAAGCGGTTCGTCCTCGCCGACCACATGTTCGCCTCGAACGCCAGCTGGAGCCTGCCGAACCACCTCGCCCTGGTGTCCCTCTGGTCGGCCAAGTGCTCGAACAACAGCAATCCGATGACGTGCCGCTCGAACCTCGCCCAGAACGCGATCCCGGAGAAGGCGACGACCCAATACCCCTGGACGGACCTCACCTACCTCCTCCACGGAGCGGGGGTGAGCTGGCAGTACTTCGTCGGGACGGGTGAGAACCCCGACTGCATCAACGATGGTGCCGACTGCGAGGCAGTGCAGCTCGCTCCGACGACGCCCGGCATCTGGAACCCATTGCCCGACTTCACCGACGTCCGACAGGACGGGCAGCTCGGGAACATCGTCGGGACGCCGAACTTCTATGCGGAGGCCCGTGACGGAACGCTTCCGGCCGTGTCCTGGGTGATCCCGAGTGCGGCCGTCAGCGAGCACCCGGTCCAGCGCGTGAGCGCCGGCCAGGCCTATGTCACCAGCCTGATCAACGCGGTCATGGAGGGCCCCGACTGGTCGAGCACGGCAATCTTCCTCAGCTGGGACGACTGGGGTGGCTTCTACGACAACGTCCCGCCCCCGTATGTGGACACGATCGGCTACGGGATCCGGGTGCCGGGACTGATCATCAGCCCCTACGCCAAGGCCGGGAAGATCGACCACCAGGTGCTGAGCTCTGATGCCTACGCCAAGTTCATCGAGGATGACTTCCTCGGCGGGCAGCGCCTGGATCCGGCGACGGATGGCCGTCCAGACTCTCGGCCGGACGTCCGCGAGAACGCGTCGGTCTTGGGCAACCTGGCAAAGGACTTCAACTTCCATCAGACCCCCATCGCCCCGCTCACCCTGGTGAGCGGTCCGCCGTGGGGCGTCGTGCACCAGGGGAGCACCCCGTCTGCTTCCGTGGGTGGCACCGCGCCGCTCAACGTCAGCATCAGCACGTCACAGACCGCGGCACCGAGCTCCTCGATCGCCTCGTGGTCGCTGGCCTTCGGAGACGGAAGCCCAACCCTGTCGGGCGCCGGTGCGCCTCCTGCGACGATCGAGCATCGCTATGTGGCTGCCGGGAACTATCGCGTGCGGTTGAGCGTCCAGAACGCCTCCGGGCTCACGGCGCAGGACCTGCAGACGGTCAAGGTCAACTCAGGAACACCACGGGCTGCACTGGGCGCCAGCCCGACGGGCGGGCCGGCACCGCTCCGAGACGTGGTGTTCACCACTGCGGGGTCTGCGCCACCGGCGGGATCTCGGATCACGTCGTGGACGTTCTCGTTCGGCGACGGCTCCAAGGTGCTCCAGGGTCGCGGGGCCCCTCCGACGACGGTGCCCCCCCACACCTACGCGCAGGCCGGTGCCTACCTCGCCCAGCTTGACCTCAAGGCCGCCAACGGAACGGCGGCGATGAGGACCTACGTGCTGCAGGTCAAGGTCGGGCTGGCGGTGGCCCTCCAGGAGTCGGTGACCGGCGGTGCTTCCGGATACGCGTCGGTGCAGGGACAGGGATTCCAGCCGGGCGAGACGGTGACGTTGACCCTTGACGGGCGGTTGTGGGGGTCCGCGGTGGTGCGGTCCGACCACAGCTTCGCCGCTCGGTACCTGAAGGTGCCGCTCGGAGACGGACTGCAGGTGGCGACGGTGCGGGCGACGGGCCAATCGAGCGGGCTCACCGCGACCCGGTCGCTCACGCTGACATCGGACTGGCAGTTCCGAGGCTCCCCAGCGGGTGGCAGCGTGAGCCGGACCGAGAGCATCCTGAGCGCCGCGAACGTCTCGCGGCTGGTGCCCACGGCCTTCCAGGGCCACACCGGAGGACCCATCTCGTCGTCACCTCTGGTGGTCGACGGCCACGTCACCGTCGGCTCCACCGACGGCAATGCCTATTCGTGGGACTCGACCAGCTATCGCCTCGACAAGACCTTCAAGATGAACGGACCCGTGGTCGCCTCGCCCGAGCCGACGCAGTTCTCCGACTTCGTCCTCGGAGGGTCCAACGGCAAGATGATCTTCCAGTTCTCGCATTGCAGCCCGTTCAGCGCTGGTTGTGCGAGGCCCTGCTGCCAGGACTCCTCCCTCGTGACGCTCCCCGCCACCGTGCAGTCCTCGGCGGTGGTCGCTGGGAAGATGGTGTACGTCGGTGCGGACGACGGGCGCCTCTATGCGATCCGGATCAACCACATGAAGGGCTCGACGGCAGATCCCAACGTGGCTCCGCCGACCGGGGTGGTCGTGTGGTCGACGAAGCTCGATGGTCCGGTGATCTCCTCGCCGGCGCTCTCGGGGTCGACGATCTCCGTCGGCTCCGGACACGAGCTGTTCACGCTCGATGCCCTGACCGGAGCGATCCTCTGGACGGGATCGACAGGAGGCGACGTGCAGTCGAGCCCCGTCATCAACAAGTCCTCGGTCATCGTGGGGTCGAACGATGGGAAGGTGTACTCGTTCCCGCTCCACTGCGCGGCAACCTGCCGGCCCACCTGGACGGTCACCACGGGAGGTGCCGTCTCATCGTCGCCAGCGGTGTTCCGAGGAAGGATCTTCGTTGGCTCGGGAGATGGCCGCCTCTACGCGATCAGCGAGCAGCGGCACACGATCCTCTGGACCCTTCAGACCGGTGGGCCGGTCTCATCGTCGCCGGCCGTCGCGAACGGCCTGGTGTTCGTCGGCTCCCAGGACTCGAAGCTCTACGCGGCGAGCACGAGCGGCTGCGGATCGACCACGTGCACCCCGCTCTGGACGGGGAAGACCGACGGAGCGATCCGGTCCTCTCCGGCCATCTCCAACGGCAAGGTGTTCGTCGGGTCCGACGACGGCCAGCTTCACGGATGGAGCCTGAACGGCTGACGAGATCGGCCTCCGAGGTCGCCGCCCATGGCATCCGACCCCGGAATCGGTCCATCGTCCCGAGGAGCGAGGCTGCGGGCGCCCTCGGCGTCACGATGCCCTCAGGCCGGTCCTGGGCTTCGTGCCGCGGCTGGACGACGATCAGCGAGGTGGTCTGGACCCCATCGTCCGTTGGGGCAGGTCGTGGCCGACCGTGGTGGTGGCTGGACGGGCTCGTTGGCCTCGCCGAGCGAGCGCTCGATGCTCGCCGGAGGGCCACGGTGGACGGCCCGATGGCGGCACTCGGCCGCCCTCAGGGGCTCAGCTGGTCTCGACGAGCGCGGCCATGCGCTCGCGGAACTCCGTGACGTCGATCTCGCCGTTCGCCAGCCGGCCGCGGAGGACCTCCTCGGCGCCGGAGGGCTGGTCGGCTGGGCGATGCGGGATCGTCGATCCACCGGCCTGACGGCTGCGCTCGAGGGAACGCAGGACCAGGACGGTGATCACCACGAGCGCGGCGATCGCCGCCAAGACCACCAGGAGCCCCCAGTGGAACCCGTGGTGTGCTCCGAAGTGCTCTCCGTACGAACCGTCCATCATCGTCCTACTCCCTCGCTGGCCGTCACGTGGCCTCCAGTATCGGCGCTGGTCGCCGTCGATGCTGGTCACCGGTCCGTGGTGCAAAGATCACCCCATGGCCCGACCGCTCGAGATCTCCTGGTTCTCCGCCCTGTGCGATGACGATGCCGAGCAGCTCGGCGTCGCTGACCCTGCGCTGCGATCGAGCTTCGAGCACTGTGCCGCCATCGTCGTGGAGGCGGAGCGCCAGGGGTTCGACGCGATCCTGCTGCCGTCGGGCTACGAGCTCGGCATCGACAACACCGTGTTCGCGGCCGCCGTGGCCGGCCGGACCCATCGGATCCGGCTCCTGCTGGCCGTCCGGACCGGCGAGCTTTGGCCGGCCCAGCTGGGGCGCCAGGTCGCGTCGCTCGACGAGATCGCCGGTGGCCGGATCGACCTGAACCTGATCTCCTCGCCGCTGCCCGGCGAGATCCTGGCCGCAGACGCCCGCTACGCCCGCACGGCACGCGTGATGGGGGACCTCGACGACCTGCTCTCCGGCCGGCCGGCCGGGACACTCGGGCCGCCGAGGATCGCCCGGGACCGGCATCGTCGGCCCCCCTTCTACTTCGGTGGGCTCTCGGAGCCGGCCCGAGACGTGGCGGCGAGGTGTGCCGACGTCTACCTGATGTGGCCAGACACGCTCGAGGGAGTGGCGGCGACCATCGCCGATATGCGACGGCGGGCCGAGGTCATGGGGCGGACGCTTCGCTTCGGCTACCGGGTCCACGTGGTCGTTCGAGAGACCGAGCGCGAGGCCAGGGAGGCCGCTGCACACCTCGTGGCGGCGCTCGATCCGGAGCTGGGCGATGCCCTGAGGGCCAAGGCGCTCGACAGCGGGTCGGTGGGGGTCGCTGCGCAGGCCACGCTCCGCGACATTGCCGACGCCGAGGGCTACGTGGACCGGCACCTCTTCACCGGCATCGGTCGGGCCCGCTCCGGCTGCGGGGCGGCCATCGTCGGCGATCCCGATCAGGTGGCCGGCTATCTCCGGGAACTCCAGGACCTGGGCATCGAGGCCGTGATCCTGTCTGGCTACCCCCACCGCGAGGAGTGCCGTCGGGCCGGGGAGCTGCTCTTGCCGCTACTCGAGCACGGCCCGCTCTTTCGTGGGGCCTAGAGGACCTCGCTGAGCTCCACCACCCGGTGCTCGGCCGCCGCGAGCTGGGCGGCCACCCCCACCGCCACTGAAGCGAGGCCATCGGCGACGGTCACGGCCGGCGGGGTCCCGTTCCGGACGGCGGCAAGGAAGTCGAGGTGCTCGAGGTAGCTCGAGCCATGGTGGAAGCCCTCGTGCACCACCCGCTCGTCCACCACCACCTCGCTGGTCACCCCATCGTGCCAGCCGGGACGCAGGCCGAAGCGGACCTCCGAGCTCGGGAGGAAGGCCTCCACCTTCCCGCGGTCGCCGACCACGCTGAGCTCCTCTTGGTTCCGGCTCCCTTCGGCGAACATGCACAGGTCGAGGGAGCCCCGCACGCCGTTGGCGTAGTCGACGATGACCAGGGCGTTGTCGAGGATGTCGGGGGTGCGGCCCCCGTACTCCTCGTCGAGGTGGTTGACGTCCTGGCCCCCTGAGGCCATCACCCGGACCGCCGGGGCCCCGGCGAGCAGGCCGAGCAGGTCGAAGAAGTGGCAGCACTTCTCCACCAGGGTTCCGCCGGTGTTCTCGTTGAAGCGGTTCCAGTCGCCCACCTTCTGGAGGAACGGGTAGCGGTGCTCGCGCATCGCCACCATACGCACTGTCCCCAGCTCGCCGCTGCGCGCCACGGAGATCGCACGGGCGATCGGCGGCATATAGCGGTACTCGAGGCCCACCCAGACGAGCGAGGGCGACGCATCCGCCGCGGCCAGGATGCTGCGACAGTCCTCCATGGTGGTGCAGAGCGGCTTCTCGACCAGGCAGTCGACCTCGGCGGCGAGGACGTCGCGCAGGACCGCGGCGTGGGTCATGTTGGGGGAGGCGATCACGACGGCGTCGCAGCCCCCGGCCTCGAGCAGCGCCACGTGGTCGCCATAGGCGGCGACGGCGGGGTCGTCGAGCGTGGCTTGGGCGTCGGCGAGCGATCGGTCGTGGGGATCGGCGATGGCGACGATCCGTGCGTCCTCGATGGCCTGGAGGTTCCGGATGTGCTCGAGGCCCATCATCCCGGTCCCGATGATCCCGATGCGCAGGGGGTCGCTCTCCGTCATGGCTCCATCCTCGCAGGAACGCGACGGATGCC
>Ga0194055_10003983_pt1 | contig 11223 bp, 12 predicted proteins | sample SepL449m_MetaG_FD_155482 | JGI IMG/M metagenome (GOLD analysis project Ga0194055, IMG submission 155482) | Anoxic zone freshwater microbial communities from boreal shield lake in IISD Experimental Lakes Area, Ontario, Canada - Sep2016-L442-9m | ecosystem: Environmental > Aquatic > Freshwater >... | reverse complement strand
GCAATAAACGAAAGCGAAGCGAGGTCCGTTACCGAGCGAACAGACTTCGGATTACCTAGTTTCACCGCAATTGCCATCGTGTTTCGTGCAAAGACCTTCGGAGTCACCACCACATTGCCAGAGGCAACGAGTTTTTCAAGATTAGTGAGGTCGGCAGATGCCATGACGTCGCTCGGTGCGCCAGACTGAATTTGGGCAACCAAAGTCGACGACGATCCAAAATTGAGATGCACCTTCAAACTTTTGTTGTCCTTGCGAAACTGTTTTGCAAGTTCAGTAAATGCATCGGTCAACGATGTAGCTGCCGAGATGGTCAGATCACCGTGAAGTTTTGACACTTCTGCAATCGGAGATGCATGCGTAATACCCGTCATCAATGACACCAGCGATGCCAAAATCGCTACCGCAATCATCAGTCCGAATCGCTTCATCATGCCCCACCTGTATGATTAGTTCCAATGAGACTATATGAGCCATCGGTCCTGGATCAAATAGTTCTGGCAATAATTGGTGAAAAACCTCAGCATGGTTTTGCAGTTTCTAAAGAACTTGAACGCGATCCTTCACTCAGCGCCGTTATTCGCATTCGTCGACCACTTGTCTACCGGTCTATCAACTATCTACTCAGCGCCAAGCTCATACGTGAAACCAAAGTTGAACCAGGCGACCAAGGCTCGCAACGAGTTGTCTACACGGTGACTGCAAGTGGCAAACATGTGGGCACGACATGGCTAAACGAAGTGGTTGAACACCCAAGAGATGCACGAATTGAATTGCTTGCAAAGTTTGTACTTCGGAGTCGACGCAATTTAAAGAACCAACAATTAGCTAAGCGACAAAAGAAACTTTTTGAGAATCAAGCTTCAAAATTGCAGGCTTCAGCAAATTCGGCCACGGACGAAGTGCGACTTGTATCGCTCTGGCGCGTTGAAAATATCAACGCGATGATTCGCCTGCTTGACGCTGTCTAGCGAGGAACCATTGTCGCAGCAGCGTCTTCATCGTGAATCATGAAGAATGCATAAATTGCACCGAGTAGGGCAAAAATACTTGATGCCGCAAAGGCCAGGTGATATCCACCCAGTGCTGCAGAAGCATCTTGAGCTCCGGCTGACAGTAAACGGTGTTCGCGAGAAATAAAGATTGTCGACAACAACGCAACACCCAGTGCAGCGGACGCCTGTCGCTGAGTGGAGAAGATCGCGGATGCACGCCCAGTGTCAGTACGTGAAATCGTGGAATACGTACAGGCTTGTAGAGGAACGAAAGCAAAAGCCATTGAAATGCCGCGGAAGAACATAGAAGCTCTAATCGTCCACAGGCTCGTTGTCAGTGAAATAAATACGAAAGGCAGACTTGAGAACATCACCAAGGTAAGTCCAAGCGCAACCAATCGGCGAGGACCAACGGTGTGGTACAACTTGCCCACGTATTGACTAGCCACAATCACGCCAACCGCCTGAGGGAAAGACGCCAATCCAGATTGCAGAGCGCTGTACCCCATCAATGACTGAATCATTTGAGGAAATAGAAATAGAAACGCCATAAAACTGCCATATGACAATGAGTTCACCATATTGGAATTACGAAACATGCGATCTTTATACAAACGAAGCGAAATCATCGGCTCAGCGATTCGCGTCTCTACGGCGACAAGAATTACAAGTAGGGCCAAGCCGCCAAGTCCGGTAACCAAAACCGAATTTGATGTCCAACCTTTCTCTGGTGCTTGAGACAATGCGTACAGAAGTCCGGCAAGACCGAGACCAGAAAGTAAAAACCCTCGAACATCGAAACGACCAGCCGTAGGCTCCTTACTTTCTTTCAACATAAATAAGCCAAACAGAAATCCCAATACTCCGAGTGGCATGTTGACGTAAAAAATCCAGCGCCACGAAAAATTATCAATTAATAATCCACCGATGATTGGCCCGAGTGCAGGGGCCACGACAATCGGCACCATTAAAACAGTGGAAGCACGAGCCCGCTCAGCAGGCGGAAATGCGCGAAAGAGCATCGTGGTACCCACCGGTGTCAACATGCCACCACCAACACCCTGCAAGATTCGAAAAGCAACCAACTCGCCCACCGAGTGCGCTTGTCCGCACAAGGCTGATGCGATTGTAAATGTCAGTAGCGCAAAAAGAAATGTCTTCTTAGTACCGACCTTGTCCCCAATCCAGCCAGATGCAGGGATCCAAATCGCCAGCGAGAGCAGATATCCAAGCACCACCCATTCCATGGACGCGCGAGTTGCACCAAACTCTTTTGCAAGTGTCGGAATAGCAACATTGACAATCGTCGTGTCGAGAATTTCAAGAAATAGGCCGGCGACAAAAATGACCGCGACGATCCACTTATATTCAATTTTTTTAAGCGTGGTCAACATGATTGACCAACCCTACGCTTTACACCTTGTCAGATCACGACCAAACGCGCAATAACACCACTGTTGAGACATAACGCACTCTTATCTACTTGGATTACGGCATCCAATCGATCCAGCACATGCGAGTAGCCAGCAATATCTATCTCAACCTTCTCCGATAGCGCGACAATGACACTCGAACCAAGTAGGTCCCCGGTGTCAACCACAATCGACATTGACCCAGCAATAGAACCTCTCACCATCATTAGCCCAAGGTCGACAACGGGCCCGTCAACAGGATGAGCGAATGTTGTCGAATCCCCAGAGAACCGAACGACTTGACCAGGCATACATTCCAGCGAATTGCCATCAACGTCAAGCACCATTCCATTTCCTTCAATGACTACGAGTTCGCGGTCGACTCCCGGCATCGAAGAAAACGGTCCATCTTCGACCACAGGGGCTATTGCAACACGCCATGTCCACACGCCCGCTGCATTACGGTCAGAAGCAATTTCATAGCTTGTGCCTCGACCGTTCGCCCACGGCATCGCATGATGCTCGGCAGATCTTTGAATTCTCACGATGCCATCACATTAGGCACACGAAATATCAATTTGGTGATGACCACGTGCGCCATCTGGATCTACGCGCGTCACTTCATCGGTTTGCACTTCGCCATTGCCATTAATGCACCGCACCGTTAGACGATGATCACCATCACTGGCGTTCCACTCATACTTCCATTGCGTCCAAGTGTCGCCTGTGGAGCCGTCCAGTAATTCAGCTTCAAGCCACTCACCATCATCAATTTGTAGTTGCACAGCACTCACTCCACTGCGCGGCGCCCATGCAAATCCGCCAACATTTATTTTGCCAGCGGCGACATTTACCCCACTGCGCGGAACATCGATTCGACTTGATGCTAAGAACGGTCCGGTCTTGGACCATCCGCGCTCAATCCAATACGCATCAAACGCACCCCAAGTGGTGAGATTAATTTCGCTGAGCCATTTTGTAGCCGATACATATCCGAACAAACCCGGCACGATCATTCTTACGGGGTATCCGTGTTCTTGCGAAAGTGGTTCTCCGTTCATCGAAGTCACCAACATGGCTGGTCTGCCATCAAGCACTGCATCAAGTGGCGTTCCGCAGGTCCAACCATCAACACTCGTACTCACCAGTTGTTCGGCACCTGACTGCACGCCAGCCATTTTCAGCACCTCACTCAGCAGCACTCCACCCCATTCGGCAGTACCAATCAGATCACCGCCAACTTCGTTTGACACACAACCGAGAGTGATCACGTTGCTCGTTTGAGGCATCGCATTGATATCTGCAAGCGTTAACACCACGTCACGATCAACCATTCCAGTGATGCGCATACTCCAACTTCCGCCTTCTAGCTGGGGCGTGTTTCCGATAGCCGTATCAATTCGATAAAACTGTGATTGCGGAGTGATAAATGGAAGCATCTCGCCCTCTGGCACCACTGTGATATCAGGGATAACGAGTGTGCCACTCTCCAGAGAACTCGCATCTTTAGCATCACCGCACGACGACAGCACAGCAGAACCGCCATAGACACCTGCAACGGCAGCAATGGCCGAGCGCACAAAACCTCGTCGCGACAAATGAGGAGAAATCACCTCCCCATTATCCCATTTGTGTTGCTCTTCAAGCGAGCGTGTGACGCAATTGATGAGTATCTATTACTCTTGACCTATATGTCATCGCCACACGAATCCCCTATTCACGCAGTTATCGAGCGCTGGCATGCTCACACCCGCGGCGAATTAGCGAATGGACTCGATGTTCTTCTTGATGATGATGTCGTGTTCTACTCGCCGATTGTCTTCACGCCCCAACGAGGAAAAGCCATCACCATGTTGTACCTACAGGCAGCAGGTCAGACCCTCCCCGGTGAGAAAATATCGAATCCGGCACAAACCGGGTCAAACGATGCCCCAAAAGGTTTTCGCTACACCAAAGAAATTCTTAATGGCTACAACGCAGTACTCGAGTTTGAGACAACCGTTGAAGGCAAGTACGTCAATGGCATCGACATGATCACTTGCAATGATGCTGGCAAAATCACCGAATTTCGAGTGATGATCCGACCGCTACAAGCGATCAATTTGGTGCACAAGCAGATGGGTGAGATGCTCGAACGGATGAAACCAAAAAATTAGTGAGCAGCGCGAGCAAACACTCGCAAAAAGTTCCCTGAATTGAACTTCTCTACAGAGGCTGCAGGAACATCAGCCATACACGACTCGAAACGGGCAATCGGGTCTCGCCCACCCTCTGTGTGCGGGTAATCCGATGAAAACAAATACAAGTCGTCGTTTGATTGATCTATCAGGCGGGCCACGTCTTCAAAGACAAATGGCGTAAACCCAAACTGCTCGCGAATCTGCTCGGAAGGTTTGCGTTTGAAACCCTTGAGGCGATCGTCAACTTTTGAGTACGCCTTGTGAATATGGTCAAGACGCACAATCATTTCTGGAACCCATCCAGCCCCGAGCTCGACTGAAGCAAATTTGAGATCAGGATACTCTTCCACCACGCCATCAAGCACGAGCATTGAAATAAATGTTTCGATGCCCTGGTGCATCACGGCAGCATCTCGAGCGCGTACGTTCTCGCCACCACCCATCCAGTCGCGTGTTGCACCCCGACCAGTGTTGCTCCACTCTGGTTTCAACTGCAGCGGATTACCTCCGACATGGAAAGCAACAGGCACTTGGGCTTCTTGCAACAAAGCCCAAATCGGATTGAAATCGAGATGGGTTGGCGACCTTTCGCCCGCAAGTCGATGCGGAACCCACATTGCATCGAGACCATTGTCGAGGCTCCACTGCACTTCTTTCAATGCCAACTCTGGGTTCTCAAGCGGAATTGCCGCGACCCCCATCAGCCGATCGTCGATAGAGCAAAAGTCAGCCATGTGCCGGTTATGCGCACGAGCTGCCCCGTAGCGAAGCTTGTCAGTAATTTTGCTACTTGGCGAAAATGGCATGTGCAGGCTGTGCGTTGGAAACACGAGTTGTTTCTTAAAACCAAGCATGTCGCTTGCGATTACACGATCGTGTTTATCAAATGCACCAAGTGCTTGAATCTCTTTCACTTCTGTAATCATTCGATCACCAAGTGCGATTAACGAATCTTTATGTTCGTTTGTATGGCGGGATCCATTGCCCATGATCACTGCTACTTCTTCGTCCGTCACGATCGAGCGACCGTAACTGACTGCTGGCATCTGATCTCGGATTTCAGGATCAGCAAACTTCTGCAGAAAATCGGGTAATTCCATGATGTGCGTGTCTGCGTCGTAGAGCACCCGATCACCCGCGTAAGTCATTACATCCCCAATGCTTGTTTCAACGGCTCGATTTTTGCTGCCGAATCGGGAACAAAAACGACCAACCCCTGCGTCACTATATCCTCCTCTAGCCCGCCACTTGAGATCAGTAGAGAGAGAAACGTATCGCGATCTTGTTCACTGGCAAATGCATAGAGCACAACGTTTACTTCTTCAAAGGTGCAAAATCCCCACTCAGAGACAAATTGCACGGAAGATGGATCCGGCTTATATTCTGCACATCCGATCCCACTCGTATACGCGCCTATGTCTGCTGGCAAAACCAGCAACTGGGTTGTAGTGGTTTCTATCGGTGCAACCGATTCGGTGGTTGCTATCGAATCAGTGGTCGCTGATGAACCACCACACCCTGATGCCATTACCAAGACGCCAATAGTGCTTGCGATTCTCAGCACTTTTCTCAATTGTTAACTCTTTTTCTCGTTCTTCACAAATTCAGAAGCTTCTTTGAAGCCGGCAGCTGTCAACTTCTCGGCCATGTCAGCCTTAACGGCTTGCACCACTCGGTGTGTTCCATTGCAATTCTTGTCTGGGTCGGTCGTAAAACCACATCCACAAGTTCCCATGTCAATACTTCTCCTCTGTTTCTGTTTAGGTTGAATAAATTTGGTAGGCGCTGAGGGACTCGAACCCCCGACCCTCTCCTTGTAAGGGAGATGCTCTAACCAACTGAGCTAAGCGCCCGTAATTACGGAAATCACAGTTTATCGTGAGCCTCTCGGCGTCCACCCAGGCTAGGAATTGGCGTGGCGTTTGCGAACATCGAGCAGACTTGCCAACATCTCTTGAGTCGATGCCACGACAAGAGTTCGTTTGTCGTTGTATTCAGTGGTCACATAATCACGACCTGAAATCTCGCCAATTTGCACACCAGCCTCTTGACAAATGAGCGAACTCGCCAGGTAGTCCCATACGCCGTGACTATTCATGTCGACCCAGCCATCAAGTGAGCCATCGGCAACCAAACAGATGTCGAGAGCCGCAGCACCAAGCGCTCGAAACTGCGCCCAACCTGGTTTAAAATTTGGCAGGCCGGAAATCCCAACCACTGCATCCTTGATGTCGGTGCACGTCGATGGATGTATCGGATTGCCGTTATGAAACGCTCCGCCACCACGAGTTGCCCAATATCGGTCGCGACCCGAAGCTTGGTTGACCACTAGTGATGCACGCATACCGGTGTTGTCGAGCGCACACAATGCAGTTGCATACCACGGCACACCACGACTTGCATTCGTAGATCCGTCGAGCGGATCCATCACGACCAAGATGTCGTTGTCGCCCCACTCGCCTGTTCGCTGACTTTCTTCTGATAAGACTGCGCAGCCTGCACCGTGCAGGATTGCGAGTGCGGCATTGTCGCAGTCGACATCAACCGAATATTGAGTGTGTCGCAAACCAGACAGACCCCAGTCGGTGTTATTTGCAAGCACCGCCGTAATTGCGTCTGACACCTGATTGAGTACAACAAGTATCTCCGCGTTAGTCGAAGCCTTGGACAGTCTCATTTCATTAACGTTCGTCGCGCACGAACGGCGTACCCAATGCACGTGGAGCACCAAGCAAGTTGCGACTACCTGGTCGGCTCAAGGCAATGAGCGCAATCAGAGTTGCAAGATAAGGCAACATCTCGAGAAACGCGGAAGGAATAAACGTGATCTGTTCTGCCTGCAATGTAAATGGAAGCTGCAAGGTAAATCCGAATAGCACTGCGCCAAAGATGATGCGCATTGGGCGCCATCCTGCAAACACCACGAGCGCAAGCGCGATCCAGCCCAAACCATTTGTCGTAGCGGCCTGATGCCAACCCGCGCTTTGCGCAAGCATCAACCACGAACCACCAAGACCCACAAGAGCGCCGCCGATCATGGTGTAACGAATACGAATTCGCGCAACAGACAGACCCTGGGCATCAACCGTTGCTGGGTCGTCACCAGTTGCACGCAGTTCGAGACCAGGACGAGTGCTGAATAAGTAGCGCGATGCAACGATGGCTAATGCAATTGCAAGATAGGTGATGATGTCTTGACCAAAAACGATCGGGCCGATAATCGGAATGTCAGACAATGGCCCAAAAGAAAGCGGCTTAATCACCGTCGTGACTGTCTTACCCTCTGCTGGTTTTCCCAAAAAATTCGCAAGTCCGGTTCCAAAAATGACGAGCGCCAAACCGGCAACAATTTGATTGGCGCGAAACACCACAGAGAGAACTGCATGAATTGAAGCCAACACTGCCCCAATCACGGTTCCGACGATCAAGCCAAGCCAAATACTCCCCGATGCATCGGCGGCTAAGAAAGAACTAATCGCCGACGTGAGCAAAATACCTTCAATACCAAGATTGAGTACACCAGCGCGCTCGGTGAACAACGCTCCGAGTGCGGCCAAGATCAATGTCGTTGCAATCGCGATTGCGTCCGCCGACATCAAGATCCAAATATTGTCGTTCATGCTGCAATCTTCTTTGACGTTGCATCATGTACGCGCACAACATGAATGTGATACCGGCGGAAGGCTTCGCCACCAAGTGCAAACAACAGAATGGCGCCCTGCAACATCACGCCTATATGAATAGGGGTGCTCGTTGTGACTTGCAAGTTGTTACCGCCAACCCTGAGACCCGAGAACAAAATTCCGCTCACGATAATGAGACCAAGATTGTTGCGCGCGAGGGCCGCGACCACGATGCCCGCGTAGCCATAGCCGAGTGTGATGATGCTTGGCTCGATTTTTCCGTATGGACCAACGATGAGCATTGCGCCAGCCAGGCCCGACAATGCTCCAGAGATCAGCATGACCCACATAGTTGTGCGTCGTGCATTAATGCCGGCGTAGTGTGCTGCGCGCGGCGAGTCAGAGATCACGTTGATGCGGTAGCCAAACTCGGTGCGCTTCACAACCCAATACAGTGCACCAGCAATAATCAGTGCGACAAAAAATGTTGGATAGAGCCGTGAACTACCAAAACTATCGAGCGAAGCAGAGTCCGCGACCATGCGTCCCTGTGGAAACGAAGTGTTTGGGTTGCGAAAGAAGCTCCCAGGCGTATAGATCACGTGCTTGATGAGACTTGCACCGATATACGTGAGTAGCAATGTAGAAACAATTTCGCTCGTACCCAATCGAGAGCGCACAAACGCTGGAACAAAAATCCACGCCGCACCTGCAAGTGCCCCACACAACAACACGACTGGCACCATCAGCAACGTTGGTAAGTGGTCGCCAAGTGCAATGCCAGCCCAGGCTCCGCCGATGAGACCGAGATACAACTGACCCTCACCACCGATGTTGTAGAGATTCATCTGAAAAGCAAATGCCGCAGAGATGCCCGTGCAGATGAGCACCGTTGACAAAGCCAAGGTGTCGGTGATGCCGTTAAACGAAGCAAAACCATCACGAAACATATTGGCGTAAGTGTCGATTGGTGAGTAGCCCGTAGCTAGCAAAAAGAGCGCACCAAAAAACAAAGCGGCAACAACCGATGCAAGCGGAACCAGCAAGGACAACCGGCGCGGTGTCTCGCCTCGTTGCTCGAATACAACACGGAAAGGAATCTGCATCACGAACGTCCTCCACTAGCAAGACCTGCCATCGCGGCACCGACTTGCGAAAGCTGCGCCGTTTCGCCCGGTGTCTCGTGCACCACCGCCCCGCGATACAGCACAAGCACGCGATCCGACAACGACAACACCTCGTCAAGGTCTTCAGAGATCAACAAAATTGCCTGACCCGCGCTGCGAGCGTCATTAAGCAATCTGCGAACAGTCTCAATTGCACCTACGTCGAGGCCGCGCGTTGGAGAACATACGACCAATAATTTAGTTGCACCGCGACCACCAGAAAGTTCACGCGCGAGTAATACTTTTTGTGCATTGCCACCAGAAAGTTTGCGAGCCAGATGATCTGGGCCATTTGCCTTGATCTCAAATTGTTCGATCAGTCGCGCGGCTTCGGGGCGCACCGACATTCGATCAACGACAACTTGTCGGTCGCGAGTCAGCAACAAGTTGTCGAGAATTGACATCGACGGAACAAGACCCATACCGAGACGATCTTCTGGAACATATGCCAACCCAACTTCGCGGGCCTGGATTGGCCCACAATCAGTTGTCATTGAGCCAGAGATAGTCACTGAACCAGTGGTTGGTGAAATGAGACCCGCAATGGTGTCGGCGAGTTCGCGTTGGCCGTTACCCGCAACACCTGCAATGCCCACCATCTCGCCTGAGTGCACACTAAACGAAATGTCGGTGAGTACAGAAACATCGTTGATGCTCAATGACAGATTGCGAATTTGTAAAACTTCATGACCGGTTGCGTGCGTGGCGCGCTGCGCGTTGAGCTCGATATCGCGACCAACCATGAGGCGTGCAAGCTCTCTCGTATCCGCAGTTCCCCTACCCGAAACGTGGCCCGTCACTCGGCCGTTACGCAAAACCGTCACGCGATCCGAGATCTCAACAACTTCACCAAGTTTGTGGCTAATAAACACGATTGATTTTCCGGCTGCAGTCATTGCGTGCACGTTTTCAAACAGTTTTTCTACTTCGGATGGCACCAACAATGCAGTTGGCTCATCCAACAACAAAATCTCTGCGCCTTGATACAGCGCCTTTACGATCTCGACTCGCTGACGTTGCCCAACGGACAAGTCACCAACGGTTGCATCTGGATCAATTGGCAGGCCATATGATTCGGCAACTGCTGCAACATTTTCGTTTAGCTCGCGACGGTTCAACCTGAACGGTAGATCGCGACTACCCAATATCACATTTTCCGAAACTGTAAATCTTTCGACCAAGCGAAAGTGTTGATGCACCATCGCAATTCCGTGCTGCAAACCTGCGCGCGGTGATGACAAATTGATGCGCTTGCCATTGCGCATGAGATACCCGGCATCGGGTTGATACAGACCACATAGCACCGCAGCGAGCGTGCTTTTGCCAGCACCGTTTTCGCCCAACAGCGTGTGCACTTCACCTGCACGCACATCAAAGTCGACTGAGTCGTTGGCAAGTACGCCAGGAAACTTCTTATCTATTGAATGTGCTGAGAGTGCAGTAGAGGCCGCACCACTGGTGTGGTGCGGCCCCTGTGCAACCTCGTGAGAGGTGTTACTCATTTACAAATCAGCCCTTTGGAGAACCGATAACTCCCTTAACGAAGTAGCTCATTCCGAGCAAGTCGAGCAACTCTGGCTTTGCGCCAGCAGCAACAACTTCCTTACCGTCCTGGTCCATCACAGGGCCTTGGAACGGTGCGAATGAACCATCAATGATTGCTGCAGCTTTATCAGCAATCAACTTTTGCGTATCGGCATCTACTGATGTACCGAATGAGGCAAGCGTGACCATACCGTCAGCCATCGAACCGTAGTATTCGTCTGCTGGGCATGTGCCACCTGCAACGGCCTTTGCGGTCTGAATGTAATACGGAGCCCAGTTCCATGTTGGAGCAGTGAGCCATG
>Ga0194055_10003981_pt1 | contig 11229 bp, 8 predicted proteins | sample SepL449m_MetaG_FD_155482 | JGI IMG/M metagenome (GOLD analysis project Ga0194055, IMG submission 155482) | Anoxic zone freshwater microbial communities from boreal shield lake in IISD Experimental Lakes Area, Ontario, Canada - Sep2016-L442-9m | ecosystem: Environmental > Aquatic > Freshwater >... | reverse complement strand
GCGCATCGAGTGCGCCCATCAACGGGTGGACGTGCGAGTCGGTGATGCCCGGCACCAACGCTGCACCCTGCAAGTCGATCACCTCGGCCGTGCCGGCCGTGGCGCGCAGCTCGGCATCCGAGCCGATCGCGAGGATCGCGCCCGAACCAAGCGCGACGGCGGTGGCATGCGGGTTGGCGGGGTCGAGCGTGCGAACCTTGGCGTTGATCAGAACGGTCTCGATGGGCTGATGCATGGGTGGGTTGTAGCACGCCAACGAAATGTCCAGAAGGGGTCAGGCCCGATCTGGACAATCAGGGGAGCCAAGATCACAAAGCGTGCGAAGATCAAAGCGCACCCCTCCGGAGGTTCCCCATGGCCAGCCCCACTGTCGGCGACACCGCTCCCGACTTCGCACTTGCAGCTACGAACGGCACGTTTCGCCTTGCCGAGCATCGCGGAAAGACCGTCGTGCTGGTGTTCTATCCCGGCGACGACACGAAGGTCTGCACCAAGCAGTTGTGCACGTATCGCGACGAGTGGGCCGAGTTCGCGGGTCTCGACGCAACGATCGTGGGCATCTCGGGGAGGGACCTCGCCTCGAAGGAATCGTTTAGCGCCAAGTACGGGCTGACGATCCCGCTGCTCGCCGACCCCGACCGCAGCGTCGCCGCGCTCTACGGTGCCAAGGCGCCGATCATCGGTACGAAGCGCAGCACCTTCGTGATCGACGGCGCCGGCACGATTCGCTTCCGTCACGACGCGACGCTCGGTCTGACGTTCCTCTCGACCGCGGACATTAAAGCCGCCATCGTCGCAGCGAACAGCACGTCTGCCGATTGACGGACTAAAGTCGGGTAGGCCGGATGTCGCGCGCTACTGCCACCCCCGCTCGTCCTCTCGCCTGCGTCGTCATGGCCGGTGGCAAGGGCACGCGCATGCGCTCTGCTCTGCCAAAGGTGCTGCATCCGATCTGGGGTCGCCCGCTGCTCGGCTGGGTGCTCGCCGCCGTCCGTGACGCCGGTGCGGACCGCATCGTCGTCGTCGTTCCGCCGACCGAGGCCGAGGCTGTCGCCGCAGTCGTTGGCGACGCCACGACTGTCGTCCAGCCCGATCAGCTCGGCACGGGCGACGCTGTGCGCTGCGCCGTGCCAGCCCTCGAAGGCTTCGCCGGCGATGTCCTGATCGTCTCGGGCGACACGCCGCTCCTGACGGCGGAGCTGCTCACCGATCTGCTCACCGCCCATGTCGAAAGTGGCGCTGCTGGTACCGCCGCGACCTTCCGCGTCGCCGAGCCAGGTGGCTATGGTCGCGTGCTGCGCTCCGACGCTGGCATTCGCATCGTCGAAGCCAAGGATGCAACAGCCGCCGAGCTCGAGGTGACCGAGGTCAACGCGGGCCTCTACGTCTTCGACGCTGAGGCCCTCCGCCCCGCACTCGCCGGACTGACGAACGACAACGCGCAAGGCGAGTACTACCTGCCCGACGTCGTGCCTGCGATTGCCGCGACGGGGCTCGCCGTACGCGCCTCCGAAGTCGCCGACGCGTCGCTGCTGCTCGGCGTCAATACGCGGGTCGAACTGGCCGAAGCCGCCGAGCTCTTGCGCAACCGCATCGTCGAGCAACACCTCCTGGCGGGCGCCGGCATCGTCGATCCCGCCACGACCTACATCGACGCGACCGTCACGCTCGCCCCCGACTGCGTCGTCCACCCCTTCACGATTTTGCGCGGCACAACGAGCCTCGCCGCGGGTGCCGAGGCCGGTCCGCACAGCGTCCTGACCGACGCGGTGCTCGACAGCGGCGCACAGGCCGGACCCTTCGCACACCTGCGCGCTGGGACACACCTCCATGCCGATGCACGCGTCGGCGCCTTCGCCGAGACGAAGAACACGACGCTCGGCGCACGCAGCAAGATCCCCCACCTCTCCTACGTTGGCGACGCCACCGTCGGCGAGGATTCGAACATTGGCGCTGGCAATATCACCGCCAACTACGACGGTACGAACAAGCATCAGACGACGATTGGCGACCGCGTTAGGACCGGTTCGGACACGGTTTTTGTGGCCCCCGTCGAGCTCGGTGACGACGCACTGACCGGTGCCGGGTCCATCATCACCGATGATGTACCGGCAGGCGCGCTCGGTATCGCCCGAGCACGTCAAGTCATCAAAGAGCACTATGCGAAGAGGAAGCGCGATGCCTGATTCCAAGTTGTTCGAGGTTACCGCCGAAGCGACCACTCCCTTGTCGTCGTTTGAGCATTCGCCAAGCAAGCGCCTGATGATTTTTTCGGGCCGCTCGAATCAAGACCTCGCACAGCGGATCTCCGATCGTCTTGGTGTCGGTCTCGGCCAGACGACGCTCAAGACGTTTGCCAATGGCGAGATCTACGCGCGCTTCGAAGAGTCCGTTCGCGGCGCCGACGTCTTCCTCGTGCAGAGCTGCGTCAACCCCGTCAATCGCAACCTGATGGAGCTGATGATCATGGCCGACGCGGCCATCCTCGGCTCGGCCAAGCGCGTCACGGCGGTCATCCCGTGGTACCCCTACGCGCGCCAAGACAAGAAGTCCGCGCCACGCGAGCCGATCACGGCCCGCCTCGTCGCCACGCTGCTGCGCTCGTCGGGCATCGATCGCGTCCTGACGATGGACCTTCACGCCGGCCAGGTCCAGGGCTTCTTCGACGGCCCCGTCGACCACATGACGGCGCTGCCGATGTTTGCGCGCCACTTCCGCGACATGGGCCTGTACGGCGAAGGCACCGTCGTCGTCTCGGCAGATGCGGGCCGCGCCAAGCTAGCCACGCGCTTCGCCGAGATGCTCGACGCCGACGTCGCGATCATCGCCAAGCTGCGGCCCGAACATGGCAAGGCGCGCGTCGCCGCCATCATCGGCGACGTGGCGGGCAAGAAGGCGATCATCTCCGACGACATCATCGACACCGCCGGCACGCTCTGCGCGGGCGCCGAAGCCGTCCACCAGGCCGGCGCGACGCAGGTTGTGGCCTGCGCGACTCACGCGATCTTGTCGGAGCCAGCGCTCCAGCGCATCAAGGACTCCGTCCTCCACGAAGTTGTTGTCTGCGACACCGTGCCGATCGATCCGCGCGCCGTCGATAGTCGCATCCGCGTCCTCCCCGTCGACGCGATCTTGGCGCAGACGATCGAAGAGGTCTTCCGCGAGGGCTCCGTCTCGAACCTCTTCGACGGCGAGAACCAGCTCTTCTAGCTGCCCACGTGGGCGCCCTTACATCGGCGTACCGGAGGGTTGATGTCGAGTATGGCGCGCTGGTATGTTGGGCCGCATGACCGAACACACTGATCTGGACGAAGCTCCGGGTATCGACCGCCAGAGTTTCCTCGCCCGTACCGCAGCAGCTGCCGGTGCCCTTGGCCTCGGTGGCCTCGTTGGCCTACCTGGTATTGCTGGCGCGGACACGAAAGTGGCAGCGCGCAACCTCAACGGGATGAACGTCGTGATGTTCATCACCGACCAAGAGCGTGCGACGCAGCACTTCCCGATCGGTTGGACACAGAAGAACCTGCCGGGCTTTACGGCACTCCAGAAGAACGGCGTCACGTTTAATAACGCGTTCACGAATGCGTGCATGTGCTCGCCCGCCCGCGCCACCCTGATGACCGGACTCTTTCCGGCGCAGCACAACGTCAAGGCCACGCTTGAAGAGGGCATGCCGGTTGAGGACTACCCGACGCAGATTCCGCTCTCGACGAATCTCGCCAACATTGCGACCGTCATGTCGGCGGCCGGCTATCAGGTGATCTACAAGGGCAAGTGGCACATCAGTAAGTACAACCCAACTGCTGGCAAGTGGACCCCAGCCGACCTGCAGGCGTACGGTTGGCAGCGGTGGAATCCCGACGATGCCGGGGCCGACCAGAGCAAGCCCGAGATGGGCGGTGGGATGGCACAAAACGACGCGCGCTACATGGGCTCGGAGACAGATGACTACACGGACGGCAACGAAGGCATCCTGCAATTCATCAAGTCCCCAACAGCAAAAGAGAAGCCGTTCTTTCTCATCATCTCGCTCGTCAATCCACACGACGTGCTTGCGTATCCGAACAATTTCACGGATGCCGGCTACAGCGACGTCTGGCTAGAAGGTGACATGCATCTACCAGTCACCAACGGCGAAGATCTCTCCACGAAGCCAAACGCACAGGCCTTCTTTCAGAAACTCTCGATGGCGCTCGGTCCAATCTGGTCGCACCGGAGAAGGCTGAACTACCTCAACTTCTACGGCAATCTGATTAAGTGGTCCGACGAGTATCTGGTCAACGTCATTGCGGCACTCAAGGATTCGAAACAGAGCCCCGACCCCAACTCGAAGTCGCGAGAGACCCTGTTCGACAACACCGTGATCATTCGCACGTCCGATCACGGCGAGATGGGGCTCACCCACGGCAACATGATCCAGAAGAGCTTCAACTTCTACGAAGAGACGATTCGGATTCCGATGATCTGGTCGAGCCCGAAGCTGTACAAGCGCGCCTTCCAGACCGACGCGCTTGTGTCGCACATCGACCTGCTGCCAACCCTCGCCAGCCTCTTCAACGCGCCGGACTCGGCACGGGCTGCCTGGCAAGGCGTCGACTACTCGTCGCTCGTACTCAACCCCAATGCCAAGCCCGTCCAGGACGAGATCATCTTCACCTATGACGACTCGCAGTGCGGCCAGGACCAAGGCCCGTACGTTCCGCCGCCGCAACACATCGTCTCGTTCCGCGAGAAGCGCTGGAAGTTTGCCGAGTACTACGACGCCGATGGCAACGTGCCGAGCCAATTCGAGATGTACGACCTACTGACCGACCCACTCGAGCGAGACAACATTGCCCACAGGTCGTATCCTCGGACCCCCGCGCAGAAGCGGCAGTTCAAGCGCCTCTACCTGAAGCTCCAGCGGGTCAAGTCGACGCGACTCCAGCCGCTGACGTAGGAATATCGGCTGAGGCCACGTGGGTGGTCTCAGCCAACGATTCCCGTAGTAGTCCTGCTCACGACGGGCAGATGGAAGAAAGATCTGTCTGCTAGTTTTTTTCTCATGACTGAGAACAACGACGCCGAGCACGACGCCCCCGCCATCGACCGTCAGAGTTTCTTGGCTCGCACCGCTGCTGCCGCTGGCGCACTCGGTCTCGGTGGTCTACTGGGCCTGCCAGGCATGGCTGGCGCGGCCACGACGGCCGCTCCGACCACCCTCAAGGGCATGAACGTCGTCATGTTCATCACCGACCAGGAGCGGGCGATCCAGCACTTCCCGATCGGTTGGGCGCAGGAGAACATGCCGGGCATGACGCAGCTCCAACGCCACGGACTGACGTTCAACAACGCCTTTACGAACGCCTGCATGTGCTCGCCGGCTCGCTCGACGCTGATGTCCGGCTACTTCCCCGCGCAGCACGGCGTGAAGTACACGCTCGAGGCGAACATGACCTCTCCGACGTACCCCGATCAGGTACCGCTCTCGACGAGCCTCGCGAACATCGCGACGGTCATGTCGGCCGCCGGCTACAACGTGGTCTACAAGGGCAAGTGGCACTGCAGCAAGCCGCCTGGGCAATCTACGAATCCTGATGTCGCATGGACATCGGCCGACCTTAACGCCTACTCCTTTAATCGCTGGAACCCGAACGACGCCGGCGCCAACCAGAGCTTCCCCGAGATGGGTGGCGGCACCGCGCAGAATGACGCGCGCTTTATGGGCAGCCAGACGACGAACTACACCGACGGCAACGAAGGGGCTCTGCAGTTCATCAACTCGTATGCGGCGACGCAGCAGCCGTTCTTCCTGATCGTCTCGCTCGTCAATCCGCACGATGTCCTCGAGTATCCGGAGAGCCTCACGGACGCCGGCTACGACACCACGTGGATCGAAGGCGACATTGGCCTGCCCGCCACCGTCAATGAGGACCTCTCGACCAAGCCTCGTGCGCAGCAGATTTTCCTCAAGCTCTCGGCTGGCTTGGGTGTGCTCAACACGGCCAGGAAGAAGCGCAACTACATCAACTTCTACGGCAACCTGATGAAGTCGTCCGACGAGTACCTCGTCAATATCCTCGGTGCTCTGACCGACAACAATCTGCTTGGCAACACACTCGTGATCAAGACGTCCGATCACGGCGAAATGGGCGTTGCCCATGGCGGTCTGCGTCAGAAGAACTTCAACTTCTACGAAGAGTCGATCAACGTGCCATTGATCTACTCGAACCCGACCCTCTACAAGCGCCCGATGCGCAGCGACGCGCTGGTCTCGCACGTCGACTTTTTGCCGACAATTGCCAACCTTTTCGAAGCACCAAGTACCGCGCAGGCACCGTGGGAGGGCGTCGACTACTCGTCGATCGTGCTCAATCCGAAGAGCAAGCCGGTCCAGGAAGAGATCATCTTTACCTACGATGATTGGCAGTCTGGCCAGGCCAGCGGGCCGTACATCCCGCCGCCGCAGCACATCGTGTCGTTCCGCGAAAAGCGCTGGAAGTTTGCCGAGTATTGGGATGCCACGGGCGATGTGCCCAGCGAATTCGAGATGTACGACCTCAAGACCGATCCGCTCGAGACGGTCAATCTCGCTCACAAGTCGTACGACCGGACGCCTGCCGAAGATGTTCAGTTCTTGCGACTAATGAAGAAGTTGCAGACGATCAAGTCCACCCGTTTGCAGCCCCTCTAGGAGATCTGACAATGCCTTCCATCACTCCGCTGCGTACCATCGCCGTCCTCTCGGGCGTCAGTCTCGCCCTGCTCGCTATGCCTGCCTTTGCGGGCGCCACTGGTGGCCTCATGCAGGGAACTGCACCGACCAAGGGTGCCGGCGTGATCATCGTCGGCAAGACGCACCTCGCTAGCGTCACCAGCCCAACCGTGCTCAACGATGAAGGCACCGTCCAAGGCAGCCCGATCGGTTCGGGCACGATCAAGTTGACCTACACCTTGCATCCCAAGGCCGGTGTTGCCGAGACGACCTTCACGATCACCAATAGCCTCGGCACCGTCAGCGGGTTGGCAGCATCGACGTACGCTCAGACGCGCCTGCACCTGACCTTCTCCGGCGCCGGCATGCTGACCGCAGGTACGGGGGCCTACGCCACCATCACCAGTGGCCTACTCCAGTTCAACGCGATCCATTCGATCACGGGCAAGAAAGAGGCGATCGCGTTGATCGGGTCGAGCGTCAATCCGTCGAATGCTCCCAACAAGGCGGCGAGCAGCACCAGCAGGCCGAAGTCGACACAGAAGCTGTTCGGTTCCTACCTCACCTCGCTGGGCGGGAGCGCGCCCAATATCGCGTGGAACTCCTTAGCCCATCAGGCACAGGCGCAGGCAGGCACGCTCGCCACAATGGCTGGTTCGGGCACGCCCGTGACCGGTACGACCGGCACGCCAGTGCCGTCGCTGTTCCCGCCGGCAACCCCAGCAACGCCCAGCACTGTGAGTGGCGGTAACGGTGGCAGCGTGAGCGGCGCTGGTGGCAACGGCGGCAACGGTGCCAGCGTGGGCGGCGCTGGTGGCAACGGCGGCAACGGTGCCAGCGTGGGCGGCGCTGGTGGCAACGGCGGCAACGGCGGCAACGGTGCCAGCGTGGGCGGCGCTGGTGGCAACGGCGGCAACGGTGGCGCAGGAGCGACAACCGGTCGCTAGCCCCCGGATGGCGCACAGCGCGCCACCCTCGCGTACACTGCGCCGCGCACCTCACGGGAGCGAAACTGACATGTCGGACACCACACTCACCATCACCAAGCGCAAAGCAGCATCGACGCGCGAGAACCAGCGTCTGCGCAAGCAGGACGTGATTCCTGGTGTGTTGTACGGTCAGGGCCGCGAGCCGCTGCCATTCCAGATCGAGCGCGTCAAGTTGCGCTCCGCGATGATGGGCGAGGCTGGTCGCAACGCGATCCTCTCGCTCGTGATCGATGGTGAGGACAAGCCTGTCAACGCGATTCTCAAGGCGATGGAGATCGATCGCGTCCGCGATCGCGTCACGCACATCGACCTGATTGCCATCTCGATGACCGAGAAGATTACCGCCCCCGTGCCAGTGCATCTGGTCGGCGAGGCTGACGGCATCAAGCTCGACGGCGGCATGATCGAGCATTCGCTGCACGAGATCCTCGTGATTGCTCTGCCGGGCGCGATGCCGACCGAGATCGTTGTCGACATCACCGAACTGCGCATCGCTCACTCGATTCACATCCGCGACCTGACAGCCGGAACGGGCTACGAGTTCGCTGGCGATCCCGACGCTGTCGTCTGCTCCTGTGTCGTCACCCGTGCCGCCATGTCCGAGGCGACCATCGAGGGCGAAGAGGGTGCCGAGGGCGAGGTTCCGCTCGTCGGCGAGGGCGACGATGCGTCCGCTGGAGAGGCGTCTGGCGACGACTCTTCTGGCGACGACTCTAGCGAGTAGCGCCACATGGGCTACGTCGACGCCCTGATCGTTGGGCTCGGCAACCCTGGTTCGAAATACGCCCGTACGCGCCACAACATCGGCTGGATGGCCGTCGAGGTGCTGCTCGCAGAGCATGGCGCCAAGACCAAGGACAAGTACAACGGTCGCTATGCCGAGGTTCGTGTCGGCGAGGTAGCCGTCGGCGTGCTCGCTCCCGAGACGTTTATGAACGACTCGGGCCGGTCGGTCGGCGCCTGCGTCCATGACCTCAAAATGCCACTCGACGAGATCATCGTGATCTACGACGACATCGAGCTCGAGCCAGGTATCGTCCGCGCCCGTGACGGTGGCGGCCTCAAGGGCCACAACGGGTTGCGCTCGCTGGCCGACGCGCTCGGCTCGCCCGCATTCTTCCGTGTTCGCTGTGGAGTTGGTCGTCCCGGCAAGGGCGATCGACGCGACGTTGCCGCCTACGTGCTGTCGCCGTTCGAGGCCGACGAAGACCCTGCAACGCTCGCCGCCGAGGCCGCTCTCTGTGCCACCACGATCATCGTCGAAGGCATGGCACCAGCACTCGAGCGCTGGCCGTAGCGCACAGACTCGCACTCGCCGCCCCGCACCAGTAGGATGTAGCGAATTCGGTTCGCACAGTGAGGGAGGGCCTCCATGGCCGTTGTCGAGAGCAGGACGTTTAAGCGCCAAGATGGCAAGGACAAGGTGACCGGTCTCGGTCGCTACACGGCAGACATGCAGCTCGCTGGCATGACGCACTGCAAGTTCCTCTACGCCGGCATCGCCAATGGTCGCATCACGCGTCTCGACACCAGCAAAGCCGAGGCTCTCGCCGGCGTGTTCGCCGTCGTCACACACGCCGACGTTCCCGACCTTCAGCACGGTCCGTACATCCAAGACCGTCGCCTGTTCGCACGCGAGTGGGTGCGCTTCGAGGGCGAGATCATCGCCGCTGTCGCCGCCACGACTCCCGCCGTTGCACAGGCCGCGCTCGACCTGATCGAGGTCGACATTGAGCCGCTGCCGGTGATGAACGACATCGAAGAGTCGGCTGCCCCGGGCGCCGCGCTCGTGCATCCCGATTGGGAGTCGTACGGCGACTCCTTTGACATCGTGCGCGACCGTAACGACGCAGGTCGTTCCACGCTCGTCTTCGGCGATATCGACAAGGGCATGGCCGAGGCCGACACCATCATCAGTGGTCGCTACGTGGCCGACATGCAGCACGCCGCACCGATCGAGCCGCGCGCGATCATTGCCGAGTGGCATGGCGATCAGGTCACGATCTGGTCCTCGACGCAGGTGCCGTTTAACGCCCGCGCAGGTGTCGCCCACACGCTCGAGATGCCCGAGAACGCCGTGCGCGTGATCGTCCCCCACCTTGGCGGTGGCTTTGGTGGCAAGTGCGAGTTCCACTTCGAGGCACACGTCGCCGCTGTCGCCCGCAAGGCCAAGCGCCCGACCAAGCTCGTCTTCTCGCGCCGCGAGGAGTTCATCGCACCCGACCATCGCCGCGAAGGCATGGTCATCACGCTCGAGACGGGCGTCAAGCGCGACGGCACGATCACTGGCCGCCGCGGCACGCTCCTGATCGACAATGGTGCCTACACCGCCGACGGTGGCTTCTTTCCGCAGCTTGCTGCGATGCACGCTGCCGGGCCGTACCGCATCCCAAGCTGCGACATCGAAGCCCGCATCGTTTACACGAACCATCAGCCTTCCGGCTCGGTGCGTGCTCCTACGGCGCCGCAGGTCAACTGGGCCCTCGAGCAGCACATGGACGTGATTGCCAAGGCAATCGGCATGGACCCACTCGAGCTGCGCCGCAAGAATGTGGTGCAGGACGGCGACGCAACGGTCTCCGGCCAGATTCTCGATCCCCATGGCGCGCCACAGTGCCTCGATGCTGCCGCCGAGATGCTCGGCTACGGCAAGGACCTGCCAGAGGACGAGGCAATCGGCATGGCGATCGGCTGGTGGCCATCCTTCGGTTCCTCGTCGGGTGCGTACATCAAGTTCAACGGCGACGGCTCGGCGACGATCGTGACCGGCGCAATGGAGTGTGGATCTGGTGCCGTGATGGCGCTTCCCCGCCTCGCTGCCGACGTGCTCGGCATGCAGCCCGAGAACTTCTCGATCGTCTATCAGGACACCGAGGCTGGCCCGTACGACATGGGTGCCTCCGGTTCGCAGACGACCTTTAACAACGGTCGTGCTGTCGTTGCCGCTGCCAACGTGATCAAGACCCGCCTCTTCGAGATGGCGTCCGAACGGCTCGAAGCAGCCGTGGGCGACCTCGAAGTTGCCGACGGCCTCGTGCGCGTCAAGGGCTCGCCCGACAAGAACGTCAGCATCGTCGACTTGGCCGGCGAGGCCACAGGTGGCGATCAGTTGCTCGCGACCGGCTCGGGCGATGTTCCAGCCGCTCCCGAGGTAGAAGGCTCGGCCTGTGTCGGCCGGATGGGCATGGAGTCGTGGGTTGCCCCCACCTTCTTCTGCCACGCCGCCCACGTGAAGGTCGATCGCGAGACCGGCGTCGTGCGCGTGCTGGGTGTTGCCGCAGCACACGACTCGGGCACGATCATCAACCCGCTTGGTGCTGAGGGCCAGATTGAGGGCGGTGTCGTGATGGGTATCGGCCAGGCGCTCCTCGAGGGCTCGAAGATCTCGGAAGACGGCCTCATCCTCAACGCTGGTCTGTTGGAGTACAAGCTGCAGACGGCTGCGGATGTCCCGCCAATCCAGATCGCCTTCGTCGGCCCAGCGGCTACCGACGGTGGTCCGAGTGGCGTCAAGGGCATCGCCGAGCCACCGAGCGTTCCGACGCT
>Ga0194055_10003978_pt1 | contig 11239 bp, 13 predicted proteins | sample SepL449m_MetaG_FD_155482 | JGI IMG/M metagenome (GOLD analysis project Ga0194055, IMG submission 155482) | Anoxic zone freshwater microbial communities from boreal shield lake in IISD Experimental Lakes Area, Ontario, Canada - Sep2016-L442-9m | ecosystem: Environmental > Aquatic > Freshwater >... | reverse complement strand
CAGCCGAGCGGGCCAGTGATCGGTCCGACGATCCGTGTCCAGGCAGCGGGGGAAGCTGCGCCCCATCACGGGTGTCCGCAGGCGCCTGAGCATCGACCGAAGGGGCGGACGCCATGGCAAGTGAGTAACTACTCACTTACTGTAAACCCAGCCTCCTTAACGTGGCGAGCCGTGGTCGCCTTCGCTTGTCGGGAAACGAAGAAACCCCATCGCCCTGGTGACCGCCGCCGCCGGGCCACCTAAAACCCGAGCAGCCCACTGAGTTTCATGGTTTCTCCGCTGCCCCGATCCGTCGCCAGAAGACATGCCGCCAGGTCTGGCTCCCCCCTGATCGCCGCCGCTCTGCTGGCCGGAGCAGCGCCCATGGCCGGGCTCCTGCCGGCGGCGGTAGCGGCCCCCCCAGCCGCCGCCGCCCCTGCCACCCTCTACGCCGGCGGCGCGATCCTCACCATGGCCGGACCGCAGCCCAGCTACGCCGAGGCCTTGGTGGAGCGCGGCGGCCGCATCGTCTACGTGGGCCCGCTGGCCGGGGCGATCCGCGCGGCGGGGGGCGGCGCGAAGCGCGTGAACCTGGCCGGCCGGGCCCTGCTGCCCGGCTTCATCGATGCCCACGGCCACCTGCCCGACTACGTGGCCACCTGGGGCCGCCCCGACCTCAGCCCGCCGCCGGTGGGCAGCACGCGCCGCATCGCCGACATCCAGGCCACGGTGCGCGCCTACCTGGCCAGCCACCCCGCCCCGGCCGGCCAGCTGCAGTTCTTCATGGGCTATGATGACAGCCTGTTGGAGGAGAAGCGCCACCCCAGCCGCGCCGACCTCGATGCGGTGAGCGCCACGGTGCCGATCGTGCTGATTCACGCCTCCGGCCACCTGGTGGTGGCCAACAGCCCGGCCCTGGCCCTGGTGAAGATCAGCAAGGCCACGCCCGATCCAGCCGGGGGCTTCATCCAGCGGGACCCCGCCACCGGCGAGCCCAATGGGGTGTTGGAGGAAACGGCCGGCCTGCCCTTCATGGCCCTGATCCCCCAGCCCGATCAGGCCGAGAAGCTGCGGCGCCTCGATGCGGTCCAGAAATGGTGGGCCAGCTACGGCCTCACCACCGCCCAGGACGGCCTCAGCAACGCCGGCAACATCACCCTGCTGCGGGAGGCGGGCCGCCAGGGGCGGCTCATTCTCGATGTGGTGAGTTATCCCTTCTACCGAGTGCTCGGCGAGCTGAGCAGCCTCGATGCGCGGGCCAGCAGCAGGGCCGTGATCGTCGCGCCCGGCAGCGACGCCCGGGCCCCAGGAGCGGGGGCCTCCGCCGCATCGGAGCCCCCCGCCCCGATCAGCTCATTGGTGTCGAATGCCGGCCGTGAATTCGCCAGCGGAGCCGAAGCCCCCACGCTGCCACCAGCCGATGGGGCCACCACCGCCAAGCTGGAGGTGGGGATCTACCGCAACCACCTCAAGATCGGTGGCATCAAGCTCACCGGCGATGGCTCACCCCAGGGCAAGACCGCCTACATGAGCCAGCCTTACGCCGTTCCGCCGCCGGGTCAGAAGTCCGATTACCGCGCCTACGCGGTGATGAACCAGCAGGAGGTGAGCGATTGGGTGGCCTTCGGCTACCGCAACAACATCCAGATCATCACCCACACCAATGGCGATGCCGCCCTCGACCAGTTCCTGGTGGCGGTGCAGCAGGCCCGCGCCACCTATGGCGCCAAGGATCTGCGGCCGGTGGCGATCCACGCCCAGCTGGCCCGCCACGACCAGGTGGATCGCATCAAGGAGCTGGGCATCGTGCCGAGTTTCTTCACCGCCCACACCTTCTTCTGGGGCGACTGGCACCGCCAGAGCTTCGGCGAGCAGCGGGCGGCGGGGATCAGCCCCACGGGCTATGCCAACCGCCAGGGCGTGATCTTCACCAACCACAACGATGCGCCGGTGGTGCCGCCCGACATGCTGCGCTTGGCCCAGACGGCCGTTGTGCGCACCACCCGCAGTGGCTTTGTGCTCGGTCCGGCGGAGCGGGTGAGCCCCTATGTGGCCCTCAAGGCGATCACCGACTGGGCGGCTTATCAGTATTTCGAAGAGAAGAGCAAGGGCACGCTCGAGCCCGGCAAGCTCGCCGATCTGGTGATCCTGGAGCGCGATCCGCTGAAGGGTGATCCCACCATGATCAGCACGATCAAGGTGGTGGAAACCATCAAGGAGGGCCGGCCGATCTTCCGCCTCGGGGTGGACAAGATCGATGCCGCCTCGGCCCAGGCGGCCAGCCGCGTGGCCGCCACTCCGGAGCTGGCCGAACAGCGGATTCACCGGCACTGATTCATCGCCACTGGTTCACGGCCACTGAAGCAAACTTCCAACTCGCAACCCGCAACCCGCAATGACCATGCAACGCCTGCTGATCACGATCGGTGCAGCCTTTCTGGTGGTAGGCCTCCTTTGGCCCCTGATCAGCAGCAGTGGCCTTGGACGGCTGCCGGGCGACATCAGCATTCAGCGCCCCGGCCTGCAGATCTACTTCCCCTTCACAAGCGGACTGCTGGTTTCAGCCGGCCTGACCCTGGTGCTCTGGCTGCTGCGGCGGTGAACTCAGGCCAGCAGGCGAGTAGACGCTGCGGCCTATTGCTTATTCCTGCTACTATATGTAATAGGGGTACCATTTGCCTCGCTTGTAGTGGTTACGCCCTGATTCGAGCTCTGCATCCATCTCCTGGAGTTCTAGCTCCTGAGGGTGGGGCTTGAGTCCCTGAACTAGGGCAAATGTCTCTTGATTGAAACCTAATGCTGCTTTGTTTTCTTCGGACAAGCTTGCCATCACTTCTGAATCCAAAAGAAAGTCTTCATCCCAAAAGAAGTCCCTGACGAAATCAAAGTCGACCTGGCCTAGCAACACACTGCCAAACGCAAGAGGCTGACCGCAGGCAGAGACCCGATCATTGTGAGAGCTTATCTGTAGTTCCAGAACTTCGTGCAGAATGAGAAAATGATAATCATTGGGCATATACAACTTGGTCGATCGATTGGCGGTTAGCAATTTCTGCAGTTCACCAAGAAGTTGGCTAGGATCAAACAGTTCCCAGATGCGAGTTCCATCCAACCAGGCAAATTCCACCTCGGCGGTCGTGCCTGCCAGGTGATCACTCAGGTATGCACCCAGCTGGTCGATGCAGATCCTCAGCGAACTGTCCAAGATCGCAACGAAGGCTTCGTCGGGTTGGAATTGCCATCTCAACATGAACCGCACCTTGCTGTGTGGCGGCTGCTGGCTGTCTGCAGCGTCGCTTACCAGATTGACACGTACTCAGCGAACACCTCCCGCGTGCGTTCCTCACCGTCGTTCAGCGGTGTGCCAGAGACTGGCGAGTGGCAGGGCCCAGATCGGGCGGCCGGCAAGAGATCCCATGGGCAGGGTCTGGATGCCGTCGTAGAGGATCACGCCACCGAGGAAGCGATCACCGGCCTGACTGGCGAGGCGGCGCAGCCCGACGCATTGGGCCGCCTGAACGCTGGCCGCAGCTTTAACCTCGATGCCAACAAGCTGGCCATGGCGATTGGTGATCACGACATCCACCTCCAGTTGATCCTTGTCGCGATACATAAAGAGTTCGTAGCTGTCTTCACTCCAGCTGGCCAGACGTAGTAATTCAGCATAGACAAAGCACTCGAGCGTTGGACCAAAAGCGTTCCGATTCGTCACGAGCCCAGCCAGCCTGAGCCCTGAGAGCGCACTCAAAAACCCGGAATCGAGAAACTGGAGTTTGGGGGTTTTGACCACCCGCGCCAGAGCATTGGCTGACCAGGCCGGTACGCGCCGCACCAGGAAGAGCTGCTCCAGCAAGGTGATGTAGCGCGTCACCGTCTTGCCATCGAGGCCGATGCGGGCTCCCAGCTGGGTGTAGTTGCAAAGCTGGCCACACACCTGAGCGAGTGCCGCGAGCAGCTGGGGAAGGCTCTGCACTTTATCGACAGAGGCGATGTCGCGTACGTCGCGTTGCAGGATGGCGTTGAGGTAGCTGTGCGCCCACGCCTGACGGCGTTTTTCGCTGCTGCGATGCAACGCCTCGGGGTAGCCGCCGGTAAGCACCCGCTTCTCCAGGGCCTCGCCCACCTGGGCGGCTGCCTGGTCCGGCGGTGGCGATGGTGGCGACGTCTCGGCCGCCAGGGCAGAAAACAGGGCATCGATCCAGGCGCTGGGCTGGCCGGCCAGTTCGCAACCCGCAAGCGGCAGCAGTGACAGCACCTCCAGCCGCCCGGCCAACGAGTCGGCCACACGGGGCAGGGCCATCACATCGGCGGATGAAGCCTTGCGGATCCTCGCGGGCGGCGGCGCAGGTGGTGGCGTCGTCGAGGGTGAGGCAAGGACGTTGCTCGCTGGCGAATTGCCGCACCAGGGTGGTCTTGCCGCTTTGGCGGGGCCCGTTCAGCAGCACCACGGGGGTGTCGGCCAGGCTTTCCTGCAGGCGCCTGACGATGCCGCGGGGCCAGGCCGGCTGCGAGAGCATGGATCCGCGACAGCTGATCCGGAGGCAAGCAGCGGCTGATCCGGAATCTGGAGCTGTCCAACTCGGAATCTGACGGCGGCCAAGTCGGAATCAACCGGCGGCTGATCGGGAGCGGAATTGTCCAGCAGGCTGATGGACATTTGCCCGACAGAGGCTTTGTGCAAGCAGTGCCTGCCCGATTGGCCGAAAGGGACACCGGCACCACGCTGATGGGCGCGGGCACCACGGTCTGTCCATGGGCGGTGATCGTGCTGCGCATGGCGTGAATGACTAAAGCCCTGATTGCAATTCGGCGCATCGGGATCGGCATCAGACGATGCCTAGACTGAGCTGAGCCATGCGCATCACCGTGACGCTCGACGACGCGCTGCTTGCCAAGGCCGAGCAGCTGTGCGGAGATCTGGAACGCAGCGAGTGAAGCCCTCATCCGGATAGGCCGGGTCGAGATTGAGCCGCAGGGCCCGCAGGTGGCGATCCACCAGGGCCAGCAGCACACGGACATCCTCCTGGGGGGTCATGGCCGCACCACCAGCACCCGCCCGTGGCGCGCCGCTTCACTGATCACATGCCAGCGGGAGCCGGCCAGGCGGGCGGCGTCGGCGTTGCCGCTCACGATCAGGTCCACCGGCAGGCGCAGCTGCTTGAGCGGCTCGAAGTGGCGCCACCAGCTAGCCACCTTCGCCGGGCCTTCCAGGTGGGGGGTGTGCTCCACCACCAGCAGGTCCAGGTCCGAGTCGGGCCGCGCCGTGCCCGTGGCGCGGGAGCCGAAGAGCACCAATGCCTGCACCGTGGGATCGGCCGCAATCGCCCGCAGCGCCACTTCCAACGCCTCGCGCCGCTCGCCGTCGAGGCCCGGCCCCAGATCGGGCAGGGCGAAGGGCCGGGGGGTGGTCCAGTCGGCGAGGGTGGCGGCGCTCATGCTCCCAGTATCCCCGCCACATTCAGAGCAATCGTGGCCTCCAGCTCCCGCGCTTGGGCATTCAGCCCCTCAAGTTCCTCCTGCCGCCACTCCCACATAGCGGCCGGGGTTGAGGATCCATCTCAATTGACCCTTCGCAACCATTACATCCACCGCCTTCGCCTCGATCAACTTCTGGCGGATCGTCTGCTCCGATCGCCGTATATCGAAGGCGGAGTTGTGGCTGAGCCTGATCCCCTCTTCTTCCCACCAGGCGAAATCCTGGAGGCCATCGCCAAGCAGGACGATCCAGCTGCTGGAACCTCCGGGCTGCTCTTGGCAGGCCTAGAGCGACTCATGGACCCTCTACTTGTGAACCCACCGTTCTCCATCTGGGATGCGCCCTGAAAGGATCCAGGGGTCTTGAGCCGATAAGCCTCCACCACGAGGTCGCCTTCTAGAGCTGCCGTAGTACACGTGCGAACTGTTCAGGCGGCTTGCGCGGCCATGGCCCTGGATGTGATCAGATCAAGCAGCTGGCAGATGTTGTCGACCTCAGCCTCCGAGAACAGCCCCTCCGGGCCCGAAGGCGCCAGGTCGCTGAAGGGCGGGTCGTAGAGGCGAGCCGGATCCATCACGCCGCGGCTGGTGAGTTCGTCGAGGATTTCGTTGATGAAGCGGATCTGGGTGGCGGTGTGAGTGCCCTCCGCCAGGAACGCGGCGAACAGCTCCTTGGCGGCGTTGCGATCCAGGCCCACGATGGAGCGGATGAACAGCCCGAAACCGTTGCACTCCTCGCCTGCCCGCTGGATCGCCCGCTCCGTGCCGACGCCATGGGAGAGCAGGAAGCGCTGCAGCTCGTTGAGATCAGCTGGAGTGAGAGGTTGGTTGCGGCGCAGGCGCTGCATGGTGAGGTGATCCTCGTGAGCTTTGAGGAAGTCCTTGGCGCGAAGGCGGAACTGCTGGAACTCGTCGCTGGTTAGTAACGCGGCGGCATCCAGCTCACGCAGTTCACCCAGCTCGTCGGTGAAGTTCGTGAAGAGGGGCTCTCGGCTGATGGGTTCAATCAGCCCCATCAACGTCCGCAGGCGCCGCCGCACCTCCTCGAGCATCGGCACGGTCACGTCCTGCCACCATTCATCGCGGAGCAGATCGCGGATCAGCTCCAGCTCGGCCGCCACCTGGGGGATGTTGGCGCGAGTCTCCAGCTGGGCGGCCAAGAGGCGCAGCTGCTGCTGGAGGCGAGTGAAGCGCGGTTCGCCTCGCAGCAGGGTGAGCTGCAAGGTGTAGAGGAGAAGATCGAAGCGGCGGGCGTCCGCATCGGTGTCGCCCTGCTGCTCGGCGTAGGCGGAGGGAAGGGGCGCCAGGGTGGCGGCGAGGTCCTGATGGTCGTCGGGGCTGAGGATGGCCCAAGATTCGCTCTGGCGGAACCGCTCCACCAGCTGGAGGTGGGGGCGCACCAGGAAGTTGTCGGCGGGACAGGCGGCCACGTGGCAGCGCAGCAGTTCGGCGAGGGTGTGGCGATGCAGCCCTAGAGCGTTGTCTTGATCGCCTGGCTGGCCGTTTCGCGAGGGAATGGCCATGCTGGGCACCGATGGCAGGACCGACGGCAGCGCCTTCTGGTCAATCGTGTCGATCAGCGCCAGACGGCTGCGGAACAGGCGGGTGCTGAGGGTTTCCGAGGCGGCGGGGGATTCGGCGCCGCCCTGGCCGAGGAAGAACTCGAGGTTCTGGCAGAGGTCGAAGATCCAGAAGCACTCCTTGTCGCGGCCGGGACCGAAGAGGTTGTTGCAGGTGCGGGTGCCGCGCCCCACCATCTGCCAGAACTTGGTGCGGGAACGCACCGGCTTGAAGAACACCAGGTTCACGATTTCGGGGATGTCGATGCCGGTGTCGAGCATGTCGACCGAGATGGCGATGCGCAGATCGCTGCCTGGATCCGCGAATTCATCAATCAGCGACTGGGCGTATTTCACCTGGTTGTGGATCACCCGGGCGGCCTTGCCGGCGAGGTGGGGGTAGTTGTGATCGAAACGCTCGCGAATGAACTCGGCGTGCTCTCGCTTGCGCGCGAAGATCACCGATTTACCGAGACGATCACCGGAGGCTTCGTGACAGCCCTGGGTCATCAGCACCTCCAGGCCCTTGTCCACGGTGTCGGCATTGAACAGCCAGGCGTTGATGGCACCGGAATCGACCCGGCCGGCGTTCTGCACGTTTTCTTCCCAGTCGAGCAGCTCCCATTGGGCCTTCTCGTCGTCGCTGAGGTCGGCGTAGCTGATGCCCTCACGCGGGAAACGCAGCGGCACGGAGATGGGCTTGAAGGGCACGAGGAAGCCATCGGCGACGGCTTGATCGAGGCCGTACTCATCGGTGGGCAGGCCGATCTCCCGATCAAAGAGCTCGTAGGTGTTGCGGTCGATCTCCTCGCGCGGCGTGGCGGTGAGGCCGCTGAGCAGCGAATCGAAGTAGGAGAAGATCGCGCCGTACTTCTGATACACGCTGCGGTGGGCCTCGTCGATGATCACCAGATCGAAGTGCCCCACCCCGAAGCGCTTGACGCCCCTGCTGTCTTCCGCATCGATGAGGTTCATCATCGTGGGGTAGGTGGAGAGGAACACGCGCCCCTCACCGCCTTTGTTGGTCACCAGGTTCACGGGTGAGCAATCGGGCAGGAAGCGGCGGAAGGCTCGCTCGGCCTGGAGGACAAGGGACGTGCGATCGGCAAGGAACAGCACCCGCTTCACCCAGTTGCAACGGCTGAGCACATCGGTGAGCGAGATGGCCGTGCGGGTTTTGCCAGTGCCGGTGGCCTGCACCAGCAAGGCCTTGAGGCGCCCCATTTCCAGCGATTCGCAGATCGCTCGGATCGCCCGTTGCTGGTAATAGCGCCCGGCGATGCTGTTCGAGAGGGTGGCCTGAGAGAGAGGCTGACGGATCTCCCGCCGCCGGATCAGGGTTTCGAGCTCGTCTTTCTTGTAGAAGCCCTGCACCTCCCGGGTCGGATAGCGCCGGTCATCCCAGAGGCGATGCCGGTAGCCGTTGGAGAGGAAGATCAGCGGCCGCTGGCCGTAGCGCTGCTCCAGGCAGTTCGCGTAGAGCTCAGCCTGGCGCTCTCCTTCCCTTGGATCGCGGCAGCTGCGCTTGGCCTCGACCAGCGCGAGTGGCTTGCCGTCATCCCCCCAGAGCACATAATCCACAAACCCTTGCCCCGTGGCATTGGGCATGCCCTGCACCTCATGCTCATGGGTGCAGCTTTGGCCATGCACCCAGCCGGCTTCCTCGAGGTAGTGGTCGATGTAGCCGCGGCGCGTGTTGAACTCGCTCAGGTCGGGCTCAGGCTTTGCGGCGGTCTCGTTGGCCCTGCGCAGGGCGGTGATCTCCTGGCGCAGGCGATCCACTTCTTCTTGGGAGGCAAGGGCGGCTAGGCGCTGATCCCGCAGCTGGGTATCGCGCTCCTCAAGCTGGTCGGCCAGGGCCTCCAGCTGCTCCCGGCTCTGGGCCTGTTGGGCGGTGGCGGCGTCACGGCTGGGCAGGAGATCGGTGTTGAAGCTGCAACCCCCCACCCGTTGGGGATCGCGGCCATAAGTGAGGGCAAACCAGCGCAATACCTGGAACAGCTCACGGGCGGCCGTGACCGCATCGCCGGGACGGATGGGGTCGGTGCGATGCACCGCCTTGTTGCCCAGACCCTTGAGAAGGCGGAAACGGGGCATCTGCTCGCCGGTCAGATCGCAAAAGACCCGCGCGTAGATCAGATCCGCCAGCGTCTGGGCGCCGTATGGCCTTTCCAGCTGGGAATCGTTGTCGTAGACCCACTCCACCAGCAGCTCGATCGTGCGGCGGGCGTAGAAGCAGGCGGTGCGGGGATCGGAGAGGGCGAACTGCTCGACCTTGAGCGCCTCTTCATGCAGCTCCGGCCACTGGCCAGCGATCAGGGCGTACTGGGAGCTCATCGACCAGAAGATTGCGCCATAACCAACGCGAATGAATCTGGCGTTATGGCGCCCAGCCTAGGGGCTGCACCTGGCAATCAGCACTGAGCAAGGGTTCGATTCATCTCCTGCATCAATAGTGGTAGCGCCCCTGCAGAAACTCAACGCGGTCAGCTTTCACGAGGTACACGCAGCGGTGCTCCTGCGTGATTCGGCGCGACCAGACCCCTGAGCCAAGGTATTTGAGCGGCTCCGGTTTGCCGATGCCACTGAAGGGATCGCGCAACACGGCCTTCATCAGCTCCAGCAGGCGGCGGGCAGTCTTTCGGTCGCTTTCGATCCAGTGCTGCAGGTCCTCCAGGAACTCCGGATGGCACACCGCTTCTCGCTGGGTGCTCATGCCTCCAGCTGGCCTTCGAGATCCTCAAGGCGGAAGACGGGAAGGGTGTCGCTCTGGGCGCGTTCCAGGGCTGAGAGGAGCCTGGCGGCATTGCGGGGCGAGCGCAGCAGGTGAGCCGTTTCCAGCAGACCTTCCAGCTCGTCGGCTGCCACCAGGGCGACATCGCCCCCCTGGCGGCGCCGCACCATCACCACCTCGCGATCCTCGACAACCCGGTCCATCAGGGTCTTGAGCTGGTCGCGGGCGGCGGTGTAGGTGGTTTCGATGGTCATGGAGCTGTACAGGAAGTCTGTCCAGGCTAGCGCCACCACGGGGCATTCCGGTCAAGGGGTCTCGGGAGCGTCATCCAGTTGCCTATCCAGCGACTGGCGGATCAGGCCGATGGCATAGGGCACCTCCTCCAAGGTGGCGACACCAATCTCTACCTCGCCATTGCCCCAACGGCCGATGCCGGGCACGTTCTTGGCCAGGCCCCTGGGATCGTCCAGTTCGGCAAAGGGCATGTTGAGGCTGAGGCGTAGCCGTTTCGCCTGGGGGACGATATCCACGAAATTGGTCTCGGCCTTGTAGGCGATGGAGAGCCTGCGCAACTGACCAGACGGACCAAGGCCTTCTACCTACGGCAGCTGATCGAGACCGGGTTGGACGACCTTAAGGACGCCTACCTGGGGGCTGCGGTGGCGGAACGCATCCGACTGGGCCAGGAGCGCACCTACAGCCTCGACGATGTGGTGAGCGAGCTTGGCCTGGACCCTGCGGCTCTTTGAGCACCTGAACCAAAGCGATTAAGATCTTGATACAACGGTCAACAGCGCAAAGATGTCTGAATCCTGCGTGATGCTGCATGTTGAACGGCTGCCGGAGGGTGGTTATCTGGCCACCTCGGAGGCCATTCAGGGCTTGGTGGCTCAGGGTCGCACGGTGTCGGAAACCCTGGAAATCGCCCGCGATGTGGCCCGAAGGCTGATTGAATCACAACAAGAGCGAGAGCAAGGCAGCAGTCTGCCCTCCATCTCCGAGAGCTTTGACTATCCGCTTATCGTCAGTTCCTGATGGGCAGGCTTTCAGGCTTTCGTTACCGCGAAATCACTAAAAAGCTGCGTAGCTTCGGCTTCGTCTTTGATCGCCAAGCGGCCGGTCATGCAGGGGATATGCCCGAGGGCACGCTCCGGGCCATCCTTAAACAGGCGGGCGTTGATGTTGATGATTTTCTTGGAAGCTGACCATTCGCTACTGTAGTAGCAGTAAGACTGAAGCAAGGAAGCTATTGCTTTAGCCAGCACGAAGGATGTCAGCCCAGAGCTGCTGGCATTCCTTCAGCGTCCATGAATAGGTGCGCTGATAAATCGGGATGATGAACTGGGAAACGGCGCCCAGGATCTGTAGGGCACCTCGAATAATCAGCAAATCGCAGAAGTTTTGTAGACATAAAGAAGCCGCCAAAGAGGCGGCAGAGAAGAAGAATGCTATATCGACTATTGAAAAGATTGCTTAAACTTTAGGTGGTCCT
>Ga0194055_10003977_pt1 | contig 11240 bp, 7 predicted proteins | sample SepL449m_MetaG_FD_155482 | JGI IMG/M metagenome (GOLD analysis project Ga0194055, IMG submission 155482) | Anoxic zone freshwater microbial communities from boreal shield lake in IISD Experimental Lakes Area, Ontario, Canada - Sep2016-L442-9m | ecosystem: Environmental > Aquatic > Freshwater >... | reverse complement strand
GCAACTTGTACCAATCAGGTTTTCGAGCGCCTTTACCAGCGCGTTTATGAATCCATTCGGGAAGGCGATACCATTTGCCAACCCCTTAGGGAAAGCAAACTCGTTGACGACATGGTGGTTAACATGATCGATGTGGGCGAGGAAACGGGCGACCTCGATACCATGCTTAATAAAGTTGCCGACATTTACGAAGAAGAAGTGAATATCCTTGTCGAAAGCTTGCTTAGCTTGCTCGAACCGATCATGATCGTGTTCCTTGGGGGAGTCATCGGCGCCATCGTTATTGCCTTGTTCATGCCCCTCATCGGCATGCTTGAAGGCTTGAGTAAGTAGGACGGTATGCTTGTAAGGTTGAGTAAATAGGTGGTTAATGGTTTTGCAAGGGTTCTTGTAGCTCAAAGAATGTATTGTGAGATCTTAGAAACCAAGTGTCCAGTTATAAAACCTCTTGAAAACAAGGGTATAATTTTGTGAATAAGGTATTCCGCGTTAATGCGGGTAGAATGAAAAAGGAGGATCCAACTCATGGCGCAATTGCTTAAATCCAGATCTAGAAATTCAGCATTTACGCTGGTTGAGCTATTGGTGGTGATCGCCATCATTGGCATCCTGGCCTCCCTTGCAGCAGTGGGAGTCATGAAGGTTTTGGAACGCAGCAAAATGGTGACTGCGAGGATAGAGATTGGTCAATTGGAAGCCGCCGTATCGGCAGCTAAGCTGGATCTAGGAAATGTGGATGAACTACCAAGTGTAATATATTTAGTAAAAAATATACCAGATTTTGCAAGCACTACGACTTTATCTGGGGAATCGGCGGTGCAAAAAACAATAAGAGATAAAACTTGGTTAACCATTCAAAAAGTATTTGGTAGAAATGTGGGAAAAGACTCTACTACAAATACCTATTATACATCGACTGGTGCCGCAAAAGTAATTAACTGGCCTTGCACTGATAAAGTTATCATTGAGGGCATGGAAGCCTATATGTTTTGGTTAGGCGGCGTTTACTCTAATTCTGGTGGCAAGTATTCGTTTAGTGGTTTTTCAACTGATAAACGAGATCCTTGCGAAACGACAGCTTCAAAAAGGAAAGGGCCTTATTTTGATTTTGATAGTAGCAGAGTTATTGCTGGAACAAATCATTTGTCTTATGTGAATTCTTGGTCTGGAGAATATACTTATTTTTCAAACAGTTTTTATAAAGCATACCTTCCCGATACAGGGACAGCGGTTAATTTAGTAACCAAAACTGGTGGATCCTTATTACCATACAAAAATGGCAATGTTTTTTTTAATGCTAAATCCTTCCAAATTATTGGTTCTGGGCAAAACCAGATTTTTGGTCCAGGCGGATCAGGATGGACTCCGGGGTCAGGGAAGTATGCTATTGATGTGGATGGCTATGATGATCTTTCAAACTTCTCATCCTCCCAACTTGGAAAGAAGGATGAGTAATGTTTAAACCACAAACTACTTTAGCTTCAAATAAGCGATCAGGCTTTACCCTAGTTGAATTGCTGGTTGTGATTGCAATCATTGCAATTTTAGCCTCAGTAAGTGCGGGGGTGGTGATTAAGTTTTTTGGGGCACAGAAAAACAATGCCACCGAAAATACTGTTAAGCTTTTGCAAACCGCAATGGATAGGGTGGTAAACAATATTCATCGTAGATCACAACAAGATTTTAACATTTTACCCGCGGGGCAAAAAACGGCATATGACACTTTAGCTCTTAGTTTGGGCGCAACTATAGGGGTTCGAGAACCTGCAAGAAGGCAAATGGTGGTGTACCAAAATATTCAATTGTTTAGAAACTTCCCACAAAAGCTGGCTGATATTACCGCAAAAAAGGTAACAATGCCAACTGGTTATCCTAGTGGTTCAACAGGTTTGGATTTTGTACCTACAATTCAAAAAAAGTATTATGAATTAGTTAATACCGAAGCTGGTGATTTTACCCAACTCTCAACTTCTGAAGCGAATTCTGCATTATTATTGCTTGCCCTTGAAAGTAATCCGGATGGGTTAAAGCGGGAAGATCTCGGTTCTGCATTAACCTTTAAAGCAAAAATTCCGTTTATAGTAACTGCATCCACTGATCCAATTCAGTTTGGGTTTAAAGTTAATCAAGATCCATCTAGCAATGCCAGCGCCCTGAAAGGTGCTTATTCCATTGAATTTATCTACTAGGGGGTGGGTTGTGCATTCTCTCCAAAACTCAATGGTTTATAAAAAAACATCTGGCTTTACCTTGGTTGAATTACTGGTGGTAATGACTATTATGGTCGTTTTTGCGAGCCTTACTGCCGCATTCTACCCCAGCCTAAAAGCAGATAATGCAATTTCCAGAGTTAGCACCATGGTTCAATCGAATTTTGTTGCTGCCCGTCAAAGGGCCAAAAGAGATCGTGTGCCGACCGGAATAAGAATGCAACTAGATGCGGATGGCAGATGCACGCAATTATTACTGGTTCAAAAACCCGAAGAACTCAATGTAAATACCTTAGGTAACATAACAGCAGCAGCCGGTGGTGTTTTAACTTTTACTAACTCTTTAACTCAGGCTGGTTATGAGGATTTGGTATTTCCTTATGATTGTGTAGTAAATAATAGTTCGGGTGAATCATTAATCATTTCAGGAATCATTGGCAATAATGCAAATTATTTACAATCTTTTTCTGTCCCAAACTTTAACCAATTACCATTTTCAGATTATCGTGTTGTTAGGATGCCACGCACTATTCCTGGTGAAAATAAAGTGGATATACCAGATGAATATGAAATCAGTTTAAGTAAATTTGGCAGTATAGCAGCAGGTAAAGAATCATTTGCTAGGAGTAATCTTCCGATATCAACTACTTTAGGTGGTGGTGTTTTTGATATTATATTTGACCCTACGGGTACGGTTTCTTGCCCAGGCTTATCTGGCGATGCTGTTCTTTGGCTTCATAAGTTCACCAACGAACCTACAGATTTTTCAAATGATGCCTTAATTTGCATTCGAAAAATTAATGGTAAAGTCGGGTCTTTTCCTGTTGATCGACTAAATAATTCTAACCCTGCTGATTTTTCACCATTTGGGTTTACCAAAGATCCTCGAAATGAGGGCCTCTAAATATGCTTACTAATAAACGAAAAGCTTTGACTTTACTTGAAGTCTTAATTTCAATCTTCATCATGGGGATTGGTATGCTAAGCGTATTGGCCTTGTTCCCCGCTGCGGCAGATATGATGAGTCGGGCGATTAAGAATTACCAAACAGCGGAAGCTTTGATTAATGCCGCTGCAATTAATGACGGTGTAGATTTTTATTCTTCATACAAATCTTTAATGACACCAGTTGTTCCTGATGCTACTGCTGTTTTGGGAACAGGACCCAATGCTGATAAAGTCGCTTCGATTGTTTTGGGGAATGGGACAATTAACAATTGGTATGGAAATAATGGGGCTATTCCTCCCGATATAATAATTACTGGCGGTGGCGGTTCTGGCGCTACTGCTGTGGCTGTTTTAGGAACTGCTGCTAATAATTTAGGTGTTGTTATTTCTGTAACTGTTTTAAGCGGCGGTAGTGGGTATACTTCTCCGCCAACAGTAACTTTCAAAACAAAACAAGATAATCCCCAATATTTGTTTTTAGATCAAGTTTTAGTTAGTTCCGGTGGTATTGCATCTTCGATAAAAGCTTTTGGAAATATTCCAGTTTGGTTTGTTAACGCACCAAATATTACAGAAAAATTCTTTGTGTTAAACAGTGATTTACCAATTGATGGATTTGGCAGGGCAGAAAAACCACCTACCTCATTGGGGAAATATTCAATATCATTCCTGTTGGAAAAACCAAAACCATTAACTACTCCCAATTTTACAAGAAGGTATGCATTAGTTTTTAAAGATAGGGATTCAGTTGGTGGGCTTTCTGATTACACAACAAGTTATCCTGTCGTAACTGACTTTGCAAATAATCCATCAAATATTACAATTAATAATGTGTCATCTAAAACTTTTTCAACTCGGCAATGGCTAATGGTTACTTCTGATACCCCTGCAATAACTCCTGTTGTTGCGCCAACCCATGTGCGTTTTGTTGAAATACGATCCATAAACGAAGTTCCTAGTTCTACTACGCCAGGTAATTTTGATTACTTTTTGGAAATAAGCCCACCTCTAATACAAAATGTTAATAAGGTTTTTCATTTGCGAGAAGTTTTATGGGTTGCCTATTTGGGCGTTTAAGGAAAGTATCCAAATGAATACGATAAGCCTAATAACCAGTAGAAAACTCAATCAGCCAATTTGTAGGCTCGGTTTTACTTTAGTTGAATTATTGGTTTCAATGGCAATCATTATTTTCATGCTCTCCATCATGAGCCAAGCGTTTGTAATCGCAACCACTTGTATGCAAGGTATGAAGACAGTCGGGGAACTTATCGACAAGGTTAGGCCAGTCATGACAATCTTGCAAAGGGATCTGGCTGCAGATCACTTTGATGGAACTAAGAAATTATGCGATCCCGATTTCTGGGAATATGGCCCACCTCGAGAAGGTTATTTTTCCATTATCCAAGGGGGGGGATCTGAACAAGAAACGCCTTCTTCCGGTCCCGTAAAATACTATATTTCAAATTCTACCACCTCCAATCATGCCTTAACTTTTACTTCCCGTCTTCCCGGTAAAAACCCAACGGAGTTTTATACTGCTGAATATCCCACTGCACATAATGTTAGAATGAATGGTATTTATAATTATCCCGATCCTACTTTTGCCACGAATCCTGCTTATATGAAAGTGCAAAATGCTCGGCGTTTTGATTTCATTTCAAACATTATTCACTGCAAATGGGCTGAACTTGCTTATTTCATCAAGCCAAATGGTAGCATCGTTGCAAAAGATCCTACAAGTGGTTATGTTGATTTACCTCTGCATGATCTTTATAGGCAACAGCGCGTAATCCTTCCTGATGTTTCGGATATGAATAAGGCTGGAATTCCTATCGCTTCTCCTGACCCTTTTAATCTATTTAGCCACTATGTGGATTCAGGAAAAGTGGTATTCAATCAGCCTTCGGATGTAACTGCTCCATGGAAGCGCTTTGGAAATCGAGGTGCAGCTCCTGCAGCCTTGCCTAATTTTAAAGCCTATGCAGATTCTTCCGGCCTAAATGATGTGGGCAACAATTCTGATTTGGTTCTTACTAATGTGATTTCTTTTGATGTACGAATTATTAACGATTCAAATCTGGATTTTTTACATTTATATGAAGCTGGGGCAGGGGCACTCAGTGGTTCTTATGCACCGTACTACAATGCACCTTATGCAGATACTAGTATATCAAAATTTATTTTTGATACTTGGACCATGGAAAGGTCTCAGGATCCTATAAAAAATTACGATCTAGGCAATTTTTCAGGTGTATCTTGGCAGCCTGCAACAGGAATATCTGGTAATTACCAGGTGCCATTCTGGAATAGTATTACCAACAAAGGCATAAAAATAAATGCAATTCAAATTACCATCCGTGTTTGGGATGATAAATCTAGCCAAGCCCGTGACTTCGTTTTAATCCAAAAAATATAATCGCAGGCAAAGGGGTTGTCCATGATAATTTCAAATACTAAAAAACGCAAAGGAATGATTCTTTTAGTGGTTGTAGCATTCCTTGCAATGTTTACCGTCATGGGTTTGACTTATCTCTTGCATGCCGATAACCAATTGAAAAATAGTATCGATGAATTGCTAGCCTTGGATATGAAAGAAGATCCCTACAAAATTATTGATCTTAAACCAAGTGTGGCATTGGATTTCTTTTTAGAAAAGTTTTTGTACGATCAGGCGGATAGTACCACCGGGGGCAATGCGATTCGTGGCCAAAGCCTTGCCCGGAATATTTATGGTGGCTATGTACTTGGTGCCTTAAATGATAAAGCTTTTTCAGGCATAGGAAAGTTAAATAAGGATTTTGTAATTGCAGGCTCAACCATTAAAGAATGGCAAATGGTTAATTATTCTTTTAGTAATGCATTTAATCCGGAACGGCTTGGAGATGGTGGTTCTGGTTTTAAAACCTCCACTTGGAATGCTCCCTATACTTATCCAGATCATAATAACTTCTATCTTGGCTGGCTAAAATCGGATGGCACTAAGGTAATACCTTCCTTTCATCGTGATGCCATTTTTAATTCGATGGCTGCACCTTTTGCCAATCCAAATTGGACAAATGCCCAAGGAAAATATTTAACACCAAGGCCAAGGCCTTTCGATCATGCTAAAGATGTTAGTGGTAATTATTTGTTTCCATACCCTGATGCAGATGGCATGGATGTTAAAAACCTCGAAGGCTATCCCGGCGGCAATGACAGTATTTGGATTGATGTAGGTTCGCCCGTGTTTACTGCATTGGATGGCCGAAAATACAAAATCATGGTAGCTCCTCTGATTCTTGACCTTGATGGTAGAATCAATCTTAATGTTGCGGGCAATGTTATGGGCGCAGGGAACACTAATGCAAGTAATCAAGGTTGGGGCCCGTGGGAAGTCAATCTTTCCACCGCTTTGGGTGGCACTACTAATGCGATTACAGAAGCCCAACAAATCAAAAAAGGGTATTCTGCAGGCGGCGCGCTTCTCTTGCCTGGCGTTTATGGTACGACTGGAATTCCTGGAGGATCAACCCTGCCTGCAGTTAGTGCAAGTCCTTGGGGAACTAATGCACCTACGCCGCATCCTTACATAACCCCAACCTATGCAATGATAGATTTTAATGCTAAATCTGAAATTGGTGCGAATGCACCCTTAGCCTTGTCAAATTCCTTTGCCTCTTTTCCGACTTTTTCCGGCAATTATAATTCGAATGTTGTTACCAATGAATTTGTAGTTGATGGCAGCCATCCGTCTTTTGTAAATCCTCAGAGAACCAAAACAGGAAATAGTAAGTTTACTAATAATGAATTGGCTTCCTTGATTCGTTGGTCTGGGCAGGGAAGTGCCCCCAAAGCAACCAACCTTGTAAATCTTCTTAAAAACACTTTAGGCGCAGATTACATTTATGATAACTCAACCATTGCGGTTAGAAATCGAATAACCACTTTAAGTGCGGATATCCAACAGTCTACTTTATTGCCTTATTCGTTTTCTGCTGCTGGCGGGGCATCACCCTATATAAGTAATTTTACTTACCCCACATATCCTTTATCTGATACCTCAACCAATCCAAAAAGCTTGCCATACCCTTTGGCAAAACCCTTGGGTTTTCCTGATGTTGGTACTTTAATAACTGGAGGCTCCAAGGCTGATTTTCCATTTGATGGAACAAATAAAATCAATGGCGTTTCATCTATTGTTGGTTATATGAAGCAAATTAATTTAAATCGTAATTTGACTAATTATCCGCCTGTTAATCTAGTTGCTAATACTTTTAAAGTAGAGAGTGAAGTTGATCCAACGGGAGTTATTCCTTCGTTTGGTGGAAGATATAATAATTATTTGGTTGATCTTACAGTAAAAACCGCTTTGGATGCAGCAACCAAAGATAGGCAAGATTTTGCAACAGAAATTTTTAATGGCTTGAAATTAGCAACAGGTGTTGAAGCTTCTGATTTCGAAGCTAATCGCTATTTGGCCCAACTTGCAGCAAACATGGTTGATTACATTGATATTGACGATGTAATGACGAAATTTATTTGGAAATACGATTTGGGTGGAAATCCGGCACTTGATGAATATGTATTTGGAGTTGAATTACCGAAAGTTGTTATTAATGAAGTGTATTCGGAAATAAGAAACGACATTAGTGAAGATGATCCAAATGCAACGCCCCCTAAAAAACCAGCAGAAGTTGTCGTGGCAATGGTCAAGACATACCCTGCAACTGCGGCTCTTCAAAGTAATTTTTGGGTTGAACTAGTTAATTCTTTGCCTGCAGATGTTTCGAATTCAAATTCGGCCTTATTGGAACAGGACCCTTATTTTGTTGGCGGCGCACCTGTTAGAGCGCCAGTTTATAAAGTGCAAATTCTTGACCAAGCAACTGGAAAAGATCCTGCGTTATTAGCATTTAATAATGTGAAAGGGGATCCTTCATTCCCAGATAAAATCGCTTTTAAAGGATTTAAGCCTGATGCTTCTATGGATGATCCTGCACCAGCAAATTGTAAATATGATAAGGCTTCTTTTGGAACTATTGAAACTTACGAACGAAAAGTTGGTAGAATATTGCACCCAGTTGGAGCGAATTATACTGGAATGGAGCCAAATAATGCAGCGGATGGCCAAAGCGGATTTTTAACAATTGGGCCTGCGGTCGAATTCCCTTCATCAGATACGACAAAAGCGACCGCACCAGCACCATACAATAAATTTCAGTATATCACTAATATCCGGATGCCTGAGCTTAATTATGCTATTCCAATTGCAGGAGCTCCTTTCAATGATACTAATATTAAAACCACTATTTTAGGCATAAAGCATACAGTTGTTTTGCGTAGGCTTGCCAACCCTTATATGAAGCCCCAAGAAAATAAGGCTTTAGGTGATTATAACCCTTATGTTACTGTTGATTTTGTTGAAGATGTTCCGTTGAATGATGCAGTTACTTATTCAAATAAAGACAAAAGGGGGGCCAATGCCACCCCTGCGCCTCCTTCAACCGTTGCAACTTTTTCTGACCGGAAAAGTTATAATAAAGTGCAGCCATACCGTTCTAGCACAACCATGGTTCAAAGTGCCTTGGCTGTGCCATTGGTGGATCAACCGCAGCATACTTTTTTGAGGCATAATGGTAGTGCTTCGACATTGGCATTGGGTGCACCAGATCCTGGCGCAATGTTGCAAATTCCTTTTAAATGGCTCATGCATTTAGACCGCAAGTTAATCAATCCCTTGGAAATCTTGAATGTTTCTGGGTGTAAGCCTCAAGAGGTTACCCAGAGGTTTTCAAACACTAATTATATAGATTCAAATAATAGTAAGTTGGAAAACAAGGCCCCTTGGCTTGATGAGGCTTCAAATCTATATCGGTTTTTAGCTTTGGCCGATGTTCAAGGTTATCAGCAGGGCACCGCCTTTGCAGGTAGGCAAATTGGCAAAGTGAATATTAATAATATCTGGGATAAAGAAGTATTTAACGCTTTGTGCGATGCTAACGCTAACAATAACTTTACCCAAGCAGAAGTAGATACAGTATTTACAAATTTTATGAATGGCAGATCTGTTAATAATGAACCTTCGTTGGGGGATAATCCTTTATGGGGTTTTGGGGTTGGAAAATCTGCAGTGGGTGATATTAAATGGACAAGTGCAGCACGCGGTATCGACAATAGTATTTTACGTGGTGCAGGAACTGGTAATGGTGTATTTGATTTACCTGTTGCTGGTGTTATAACTCGTGATTCTAATCAACGAAGAGAGCTATTAAGTAAAATTGCCAATAGTATTACAACCAAAAGTAATGTTTTTGGGGTTTGGATCACTACTGGGTATTTTGAAGTTACCAGCGAACTTACAGATCCCCCAACTTTGGGGGCTGAAATTGGTAAAATTGCGGGTAGGAATATTCGCCATCGGATGTTCGCCATCGTAGATCGCACCAATATGGCTAGTTTTGAAACGACCTACCCCAATGCAATTACCATAACACCACCAGCAACTACTATTACAGTTCCTTACGCTGGTGCAGTTACAGGAATAAATCCTAACACTAGGGCTAGTTGGTCAATTCAGGCTGCTATTGCACCAAATTTGCCGGTTACTCAAGGAAGCCCGGGAACCATTTTGGTTTTTGAACCTAACACTGATTTTGAAGAAACTGTCGAAGTTCAAGTGGGCGGAAATGTTACCTTCACCAAAAACCACCCTGCAGGTTGTAAGGTTATTAATCGTGGCAATCCGGGGCCTTGGGTTGGTTATGATCGCACCAAAGATCGTGATGTTGTGCCTTATGCGGAGATCATCGAATAAACCATAATGTAGGTGTGTTTTACCCGAAAAAGGGAAAATGTTTGTGTTTTCATGCTTTGTAAGCTAAGATTCAGGTGTCGCTATTCTTTATTTTTTATTAGGAGTCTACCCATGTTTAGGAAATTAATCACCCATCGAAAAGCGTTTACCCTTATTGAACTCTTGGTGGTCATCGCCATCATTGGCGTTCTGATCGGCTTGCTGTTGCCCGCAGTGCAAAAAGTGCGCGAAGCAGCTTCCCGTGCCCAAAGTCAAAATAACCTGAAGCAAATGGGCCTCGGCTTCATTGGCCTTGCTTCAGGTACCCGAGCTGGCTACTTACCGCCATCGTTTGCAGCTTATGATGTTTATATCAACGATACTCCTGCAAACTCCACTTATCAAAGGACGAACTTGGGTGATTTTCAAGGGGTAAAATATACGAATGCTTTTGTTGCTTTACTTCCAATGATTGAGCAAGAGGCCCTCTATAAAAATATAGTTCAAGCTGTTTCTGGAGTTTCTACTAGTGCCGCTGGTGTAGCTGCCGCAGGAAGTGCAATTAGTACTGCTGGTAACCCAAAAATATCATCTTTTATTGCACCTTTAGATAATACGGTAGATCCCGTTGCACCTTCAATAAGTTATGGTTTAAATAATCTGGTTTTTACTGGTGGTTTCAAATATACCATTAGTGCTGCGAATGCCATTCCGCCAAATCCTCTTACGGGTGCGCCTTATGGCACCTCCTTTGCTGCTGCTGGTAACGATGAGCAAAATGCTTATTGGGGAGCAAGTGCTAATACCACACCAAAAGCTTTTGCTAAAACCAGACTTCCTGACGATTTTAAAGCTGGTGCTTCCAATGTTGCTTTAGTTTTTGAACGGGCTTATGCCACAAACCTTGGTGCTGGTGGAACTGGTGCTAACCATCCTTGGTATGGTGTAAATGTATGGATTGATCCCTTTCGAATATCCACCGGATTTGCCTTTGATAAAAGCGATCCTAAAACTTTTGTTGATGAAACTGCTCACAGCTTTAATTCTGGCCCCTTACAAATGGTAATGGCTGATGGCCGGGTTGTTGGTTACAATGGGAGAGCTAACCTTGCGAATTTCAAAAATATTTGTAATCCAAGGGCAAGCACTCCTCCTAATTTTGATGAGTAATTTTCTTTAACCCCAAAACCCAATGGCCCGGGGGAATATTCCTTCGGGCCTTTTTTTATTCCCATCCATTTCCCAACTCTTTTATTGCAGCTGCAATAAACCCTGCTAATTCTCCCTGTTTTTTACACTGTTTTTAC
>Ga0194055_10003976_pt1 | contig 11241 bp, 11 predicted proteins | sample SepL449m_MetaG_FD_155482 | JGI IMG/M metagenome (GOLD analysis project Ga0194055, IMG submission 155482) | Anoxic zone freshwater microbial communities from boreal shield lake in IISD Experimental Lakes Area, Ontario, Canada - Sep2016-L442-9m | ecosystem: Environmental > Aquatic > Freshwater >... | reverse complement strand
CGATGCCAGCCCTGAACTTGCTGAACATTTGTTTACGGTCACGCGGATTATTGGTGTGGCCCAGCGTGAAGCATTCGGCTGTGATCGAGTTGGTGTGATTATCGCTGGCTACGAAGTTCCCCATACGCATATTCATGTGATTCCCACAACTGAGATGTCACAACTGTCATTCGCGAATGCGGCAATGACTATTGATCGCGACTTGTTAGAAGATTCGGCTGAGAAAATTCGCGTAGCTTTGCGAGCCGCCGGCCATACTCACGTTGTGTGACTAGTCGCCGATTTTGATCGGCGCAATGAGGTCGGGATGGTTATTGCGAACAGCGTTGACCTCGGTGCTGACCCATTGTGGAATCAAAATTGATGGATCGGCGGGAATCATCAATTCAATGACTCGTGCCATTGGCGTCGATACATGTTTTCCGCCGCCCACGTTCAACCAATCATCCCAATCGGTTGCTTCTAAGATCACTGGCATCCGGTCGTGAATCGGCGACATGGTGCCATTGGCTTCAGTGGTGATCACACAACATGAATGCAGCCATGGTGCAGTGTCGCCCAGACTGCGATCGCGCCATGAAGCCCACAATCCAGCAACAGCAAGTGGCTGTCCATCGCGTCGAGTTACGTAGACAGGTTGCTTGGGTTTGGGCGGAGACGAAGCAGTGACCCCGATGGTTTGCCATTCAAAAAAACCGTCCATCGGAATGATGCAACGTTTCGCTGGAACCGATGTTCGAAATGAAGGCTTTTCGAGCACTGTCTCGCTGCGGGCATTAATGCAACGGGCGCTGCCTGAAGTGTCTTTGGCCCAATTCGGCACGAGACCCCACTGGAAGCGTCCAAGTTTGCGGGCGCCCTGGGAATCTTGGGCTACTGCAACAATTCGGGTTGTTGGAGGGACATTGAAGTTGGGCTGGAATTCGTCAAACAATTGTGGATTGAGCGGTGCCGTCGAGAAAATCTCGGCGAGTTCTTCAGGTGGTGTCAGCGAGGTGAAACGTCCACACATTGTGACAACGGTAGCCGTTGTGGGTTCAGAATAAGTCAGGCTCTGGACTACGGTTCACTGTGGGAATGACCAATTCGTGTGACGTCGGGAGACCGTGATGGCAATTGCAGCAGTTGAAACAAATCAACGAGTAGAACTTGGGTTTGCGGCCTTTGATGCCGACAATCATTACTACGAAGCTGAAGATGCGTTTACTCGTCATATGCCGCGTGAGATGGCTAAGCGTTGTATGCAATGGGCCGAGATTGACGGCAAGAAGCGTCTCCTCGTAGGTGGTCGGGTCAATCGCTTTATCCCGAACCCCACGTTTAACCCAGTATCAAAACCGGGCGCGCTTGACGCTTATTTTCGCGGCCGAGTCTCTGGTGGAGATATGAGGACTCTCTTCGGAGAACTCGACCCCATTAGTCCGGCGTACCGCAATCGCGATGCTCGCGTCGCTCTCATGAAAGAACAGGGTCTGTCTGGCGCGATGTTCTTCCCCACTTTGGCTGTTGGCATGGAAGAGTCGTTGCGCGACGATCCTCCGGCCCTGTGCGCTGCTTTCTCGGCTTTCAATCGCTGGTTGCTCGACGATTGGGGCTTCGCGTACCAAGACATGGTGTACGGAGCGCCCTACATCACCTTGGCCGACCCCGATTGGGCGGTCAAGGAAGCCGATTGGGCGATTGCCAATGATGTCAAGGTCGTTGTGATGCGCACATCGCCCGCAATCGATCCAACTGGTGGAACCCGATCCCCTGGTGACAAGATTTTTGATCCGTTTTGGGCTCGTCTAGCCGAAGCCAATGTCTCGGTCGCGTTCCATTCGGGTGATGCGGGTTATGGCAAGTACATCGATGACTGGGAACCCTTCGGCGAATTTGAGGCATTCCGTTCATCGCCGATGCGGGTCATGACGAGTGACCGCGCTCCCTTTGACATGTTCGCCGTACTCGTCAGTCATGGTGTTTTCACTCGGCATCCAAAGTTGCGCGTGTCCTCGATTGAGGCCGGAGCCGATTGGGTGCCCAATCTCATCAAGAAATTCAAAAAGGCTTACGCCCAACAACCCTTTATGTTTGGCAAAGATCCGGTCGAAGATTTCTGTGAACACGTGTGGGTCGCTCCGTTCTATGAGGACGACATTCACCTGTTGGCCGAAACGATTGGTGTTGAAAGGCTGATGTTTGGTAGTGATTACCCGCATGCCGAAGGTTTAGAAATTCCAACTGCCTTCATTGACGATCTACACGGGTTTAATGCCACCGATATTGAAAAGATCATGCGCCATAACGTCATTGATTTCTTGGGACTCTGAAATGGCTGTTCAGAATTCGGCATCTCACGAATCGACGATGCCGGTGGTCGGGCCGAGTGGTCTGGGGATTATTGAGACCATGATGGGTTTCCCCGATCCCGACCCGCGTCGCTTGTACGAGTTTTTCCGCGGCAACATTCGTGATAAGGAAAGTAAGGAGACGATGTTCCCCGTGGAATATCTCTTTAAACAGAATGTTCCTGGCGCCTTGACCGAGGATATTGATCCCGTTGAAGTTGCGATTAACACCATGGATCACTTTGGTATTGAACGTTCAATGATTGGGATTGAAGGTGAGCCCGGAGTTCGAGCGATGCAACAGTTCCCCGAGCGCTTCATTGCTTCGTGCAGTGCCGATGCCAATAACGGCGTCGATGAAGTACGCAAGATTCGTCGGCTGTATGAAGAATTTGGTTTGAAAGCTGTTGGCACATTCCCTGCAGGCTGCACTCCCCAAGTTCCGATTGATCATGCTCGTTGGTATCCCATTTACTCGGTGTGTGCCGAACTGGGTATTCCGATCTTTATTTGCGCCGGCATTCCCGGTCCGCGAGTGCCGAGTATGTGTCAGCACGTCGAACTTCTTGACATCGTGTGTTACGACTTTCCTGAACTAAAAATTGTGACGCGACATGGATGTCAGCCTTGGACAGAACTTGCCGTGAAGTTGATGTTGAAGTGGCCGAACCTGTATTACTCAACGAGTGCCTTTGCGCCTCAGCATTACGATCCGCGCATTATTGATTATGCAAATAGTCGTGGCTCTGATCGCGTGATTTACGCCGGCTACTGGCCTATGGGACTCACTTACGAACGCATCATGGGAGATATGCCAAAGGTGCCCTTCAAAAAAGATGTCTGGCCAAAGTTCTTGCGACAAAATGCGCTCAACGTCCTCGGTCTTTCTGATCTGCCAGGATGACCCTCCGTCGAACGATCGGTCTTTTAGTTTCATTACTTACAATTGGAGCATGCTCTAGTAACGGTGAAGTAAGCGGCACTTCGTCCACTGTTGGTGTTGTTGTTGTTACAACTGAGACCCTCACGGCCGCGGTCATTCCATCGACAACTGTGCCGGCAACAGTTCCATCGACCTCGACGATTGTGAGCACAACAACCACAACCAGTGCCCCTGCACAAGTACCGCTACCAAATACTGAACTCTTTGATGCCGCCATCAAACTGCACACTCTTGATGCGGGATCACGAGATGTATCAACAGCGGTGATCTTTGATGGCCAAGTGGTTCATACATTTGCCGCATCGAGTTCAAAGTCGTCTCGAGCAGTGAATGATGAATCCGGTTTTCGTATTGCCAGCATCAGCAAAGTCGTCACTGCCGAAACCGTTTTGGAATTGATAGATCAGGGATTGCTACAACTTGATGCGCCGATTGTTGGACGAATCGCTGACAATATTGGCTTGGCACTTTTCGATGATCGGGCTCGAAATATCACAGTCAAGCAACTGCTATCTCACACTTCTGGAATATCAAATTTCTTAAAAATCTTTTTTGATGCGGGCTCTTATGACCAGATGGGCATGTTGACCGAAGTGTTGGGTCAACCTCTCGCGACCGAACCTGGCTCGACATATAAGTACAGCAACGTGAATTTCATTTTGCTTGGTAAGGCCATTGAACTAGTGACTGGTCTGTCGTATCAAGATGCTGCGAAGCAACTCGTGCTTTCGCCCTTGGGGCTCCAATCTTTTCGTATGGTCGGCACCTACGAGTTTGGACCGACTGATGCGTTGCATGCGGTATCTGGCGGTCGCACGTACATGGAACAACTAGGTGCGGCAGGCGCGTGGGTAGCGACGGCGAGTGATGTGGCCAAATTGTTGGATTCGCTGAATCCAGATTCTCCAACACAACACCTGGTGAGTCGTGAACTCATGGATCTGATGAAAGTTCCAGCAACTCCAGTTCCTGCCGATCCGCTGTGGGATTACGGCTTAGGTTTGCGATTATTTACGAGTGGTGAATGGGGCCACTCGGGAAGTGTCGAAAATGTGCATGCAATGGTGGTGCATCGCCCCGACGGCTTAGTGGTCAGTGTGCTTGTGAACGGAACAAAACCCAAAGAAACAGATGACCTCATTGGAGCAATCAATGATGCGGTATTAGCTGCCCGGACTGGTGTGGCCGCGACGACGACGGTTGCGCCGTAATTGGTGAATCTGACTTACTGGGTCATTGGTCGCAGAGTTGAAATGTTATAAGTCATGTAACCGCGGGCAATCCGTTTGCCACTGGTACGTCCAAAAACCTCAGATTCGCAAAAGACGACCGAGCGACCGCGCTTGGTGACCCAGCCCTCGGCGATGGCATCTTCTTTCACTAAGGCGCTGTGGTACTGCACATGCAAGTCAACAGTTGAGTATCCAACCGTATTGTCGTATGCGCTACCAATGGCAGGAACGACTGACGCGTCGATGAGCGTGGCGATGGCTCCCCCATGAACAACCCCCATTGGTTGTTCAAGTTCTTCCCGGTAGGTGAGAACCATTCGGCAATAACCGATGCGAATTTCTTCCACATGAAGACCGACCAATTTAGGGAAATAAGTACGATCCCATTGACCGAAGTTTTTCCAGCGGTCGTTGACTTCAGGCGTGAGTATTTCGAAATCGTTAGCACGCGGGTACATCTCGGTCATGTCAGGTACTTAACTGTGTGCGACGAGGTGTGCATGCAAAAGTGCTGCGACATCAGCCGCTTGTTCTTGAATAACAAGGTGGCCAGCTGGCAACGTGCGGAATGTTGAATTTTTGATTCCTGCCGATAAAGCATGTCCATGGGCAGGATCAACCCAACGATCTTGGGCGCCACTAATGACCAGGCACGGCGCAGTGATGTTTGCAAGTAGTGGAGCAATATCAACAATGGCGTCGAGATCTAAATGAGCGATTGACCCTGGGGCGACCGTATCGGCAGTCATACCAATCATGGCTTCAACCATGGGTTCGATTCCCGTCAGCGCTTCAGCCGTGAAGCCATCGACAAGTGCGTAACGCATAAAGAGATCAGGACCGATGTTGATGAGTCGCTTCCAGAGATCAAAAGTCAAACGCATACGGGCGTCAGAGGTCGCCCATCCGCACAACATGGTCGCACTCACAGCGCGAGATGGAACGGTGGCGGCAGTTGCAGCAGCGATGACAGCCCCGAGTGAGTAACCGGCAACATGAAAACGGTCGACTTTAAGCTCGTTCAAAACCGCAAGCGCGTCGCTGACTAATCCTTCAACTGAAAGTGGAGATGAGGGCATCGCTGATTCGCCCGAGCCTGGAAACTCAACCTGAATATAGGTTCGCTCAGTGGGCATTGATCCAATGACGAAATCCCAAGCCGACCGATTCATGGTGGTGCCGTGAAATAGCAGCACGGGCACACCAGCGGTTCCGACTGGGGCTCCGGCAACGCCATAACCGACAACTTGACCATTATTTTGAAGTACGGGCATACAACAACTGTGCCACATCAGGTGAATGAAAAACGCAGGCGAACACGGCACAATGGGATTGTGGAATCGTCGGTGATCAGTTCTCGGAGGGTGCTTCTGACAGATGGACAGTTCCACGCTGCCCAAATTGAGATATCGCAAGGTCGCATCCGTTCCGTCTCGGCCCTGGGTCGAGGCGAGTCCCCGACCACCGACTTGATATTGGCCCCCGGCTTTATTGATCTGCAGGTCAATGGAATTGATGATGTTGATGTTTGGTCAACCGCGCTTGCAAGTAACACCGTCGCCTGGGAGCGTATGAACAACCTTCTTCTCGATCAGGGAGTTACGAGTTGGTGTCCAACGTTGGTGACCGCTCCCCTCGATCTGTATCGAGCAGCGATTGATTTTGTGAATGATCAAAGTGTTACCACGGTGACACCTCATGTTATTGGTATTCACCTTGAAGGACCATTCTTAGGTGAAGCGGTTGGAGCGCATCGTTCGCAATATGTGAGCAAACCAAATGTGCGTTGGTTGCAAGATCATGCCGATGGAGTAGCACTCATGACACTTGGTGCCGAAGTAACTGGCACTGTCGAAGCGTGCACGGTACTTTTGACAAATGGTTGCAAGGTGTCGATTGGTCACTCTCGACCCACACGGCAACAATTTGATGACTGCGTGCGTGCCGGGGCAACCTTGGTGACCCATCTCTTCAACGCCATGAGCGGAGTTCATCATCGCGAACCCGGGCTAGCGACGTGGGCTTTAACGAACGACCGTGTGTATGCATCGTTGATCGCTGATGGTATTCATGTTGTTCCTGAAACAATCGCATTGGCATTTGCTGCTAAGCCCAACAAGATGGTTTTAGTCACTGATGCGGTTGCCTGGCGCGCTGGTGCAGCCGGAAAAGTTCGGCTGGCCATGAGCGACGGCGCACCGCGGTTAGAAGATGGAACGTTGGCCGGAAGTGCCGTCACGATGCCCGAAGCAGTGAGGGTTTGCGTCAATCAAGCCAAGGTGCAGTTGACTCAAGCCTTGCTCGCAGCGAGCACGCATCCCGCCGATGTCATGGGGCTGACTGATCGTGGCCGTGTGCAAAGTGGTTGTTATGCCGACCTAGTTGGATTAAACGAAGATCTGGACGTTCAAGCCGTTTGGGCGCAAGGTCAAAGCGTGCGATAACCGGTTTGAGCCGTTCGGGTGTTTCTGAATTCGGGTGTCGTTACCCTCGTAGGAATGCAGATTGTTTCGGCCCTCTTCGTAGAAAACTTTGAACTCCGTCAGGCCCCTGGCCCGAGTGCTCGGATCGATATCACGGGTGCCATGTTCTCGATGGCGGCACCGTCGCCTGTTCCGTTGACAATTGATCCCCACCTTGTGGCCTTAATCTTTTGCGCACCTCACCAAAGCGGAGCAGGAGTTTTTGAAGTGATCTTCCGCAAGGGTATGGAAGAAGACGCCGAGCAAATCGCTCGCAATGTCAGCCCCTTTACGGTCGATCCTGGCAAGTTCACCTACCGTCTCGTGAAAGGTGAACTCGATTTCGCCGAATATGGTCAAATTTTTGCCCATTGTCGTGTTGACCAAGGCCCATGGCATCTAGTCCCCTTTACTTTGTTGCCGCCTGCTTGAGTTTCGCTCCCTAGCGACGACAGCGTCCTCGGTTACAGTTTCTCTGTGCCGTCTCCACTGTCTCCCGAACTCGATCAAGCAGCAGTCAATATCGCCCGTGGGTTTGCCATGGATGCTCCTCTCAAAGCCAAGAGTGGACACCAAGGAACGGCAATGGCCTTGGCTCCCCTGGCCCATGTGTTGTACAGCCGGGTGATGAAGCATGATCCGACTGATGCCCTGTGGCCCGATCGCGATCGCTTCGTCTTGTCAGCAGGTCACGCGTCGATCTTGCAGTATTCGATGTTGTTCCTTCAGGGTTACGGACTCGAGCTTTCAGATATTCAAAATTTCCGTCAATGGGATTCGGCGACTCCAGGTCACCCCGAGCGTGGTCATACCGCTGGCATCGAAGTCACCACTGGTCCGCTTGGACAGGGTTTCGCTAACGCAGTTGGATTGGCTCTTGCCGAACGCCACCTGCGGGCGCGGTTTGGAAGTGAGTTAACGAACCACCACACCTACGTCATTGCCGGAGATGGTTGTTTGATGGAAGGAGTCAGCCACGAGGCGGCTTCGCTGGCTGGTCATCAAAAACTCGGACGCCTCATCGTGATTTTTGATGACAATCAGATCACCATCGACGGCTCAACAAATTTGTCGTGCAGCGATGATGTTGCGATGCGGTTCTCTGCCTACGGCTGGGACGTCGTTCAACTCGGAGCGATCGGCGAAGATCTCAATGCCTTAGAGTCGGCTCTAGTTGCGGCGCGTGATTCAGGCGACGATCGACCCAAGTTGCTCATCCTGCGCACTCAGGTTGGATTTCCCTCACCCGATTGGACTGGCAAACATGAAGCTCACGGAAATCCATTTACTGCTGAGCATGTCAGTCGCACGAAGAATGCAATCGGTATGCCCGAAGAATCATTTTGGGCACCACAAGATGTTGTTGATTCACTGCGTTCATCGGCAAAGTTAAACGGTTCATCACTGAACGCTGCATGGAAGTCGCGTTTCGCATCAAGTGCACACAAAGCAGAGTGGGATGCCGCATGGAACGGCGGATTAGCCGATTGGAAAAATCTGCTTCCAACATTCGCGCAAGGCGAATCAATTGCGACACGTGTTGCAGTGCAAAAAGTTTTTGATGCGGTGTTACCTGGTCAACCAGGTTTAGTTTCAGGTTCTGCCGACCTCACCGGAAATACCGGAACCAAATTGTCGGGACAAGTTGCGATGTCTCACGCAAATCCAGAAGGTCGGCAGATTTATTACGGCATTCGTGAGCATGCCATGGGCTCGGCCATGGTTGGCCTTGCACTTCACGGAGGTGTCTACCCAGCGGGAGGAACTTTCTTTGTTTTCTTTGACTACATGAAGCCACCGATTCGTCTCGCCGCATTGTCGAAAGCAAAATGTCTCTTCGTCTTTAGCCATGACTCAGTTGGAGTCGGCGAAGACGGACCGACTCACCAGCCCATTGAACATTTGGCAGCGCTGCGGGCGATCCCCGATCTTCAAGTCATTCGCCCTGGTGACGCCAACGAAACTTCGCAGGCAATTCGCGCGGCCTACGAATTTGATGGCCCGACCGTTGTGGTTTTAAGTCGTCAGAACTTGCCCGTTGTCACTGACGGCTCAGCAGTAGCAGCCGGAGCAGGCATTGTTCACGCTGTTGATGGAACCCCAGACGCGGTGATCGTCGCGACAGGCAGCGAAGTACATCTGGCGGTAGCCGCCGCTCAAGAACTTGGGCAGGCGGGTCACAAGGTGCAAGCCGTTTCGCTTCCATCATGGGATCGTTTCATGGCATATCGACGACAGCACCCTGATCTGGCCGAACTGATTTTGCCGAGATCTGTTCCGACCGTATCGGTGGAAGCAGGAACTACTTTTGGGTGGGAACGTTTTGCCGATGTCTGTATCGGAATCGACCGCTTTGGCGCGAGCGCGCCGGGCTCTGAAGTACTTGAGCGACTCGGAATAACGATCGCCAACATCAAAAATTCTGTGCTTGGCTTAATTGCGCCTCGTTAGTTCGTGTTCGGACCTGTTGGATCTGCCACTCTGTAGGTATGACAAGTTCAGCTCGCCTCGTTCAATTGTTTCAGCAAGAAGGCCAAAGTCCGTGGCTTGACAATTTGAAGCGGAGCCTGATCTCGTCGGGTGAGTTGGTCAAAGTCCGTGAATCTGGTATCCGTGGGTTGACATCTAACCCCACGATTTTTCAAAAAGCCATTCAGGGCTCTGTTGATTACGACGAGCAGTTTCAATCTTTGATTCAACAAGGAACGTCAATTATTGATAGTTATTGGGCGATGGTCCTGCAAGATATTCATGGTGCGCTCGATGTTTTTGCTCCGGTGTATTCATCAAGTGCTGGCACTGATGGATTTGTGAGCGTCGAAGTTGATCCCAACTTGGCGCTTGATGAATCTGGCACTCTTGCCGCCGGTCAGCATTTGTGGGACGTCGTTCAACGTCCGAATTTGATGGTCAAAATTCCGGCAACACAACCGTGCATCCCGGCCATTCGCGCCATGATTGCCGCCGGTCGTAATGTCAATGTGACCTTGATCTTCAGCCTTGAGCGATACCAAAAGGTGATGGATGCCTACATTGACGGTCTCGAGGATCGGCTCGCTGCTGGTCAGACAATCAACGAAGTCGCCAGTGTCGCCTCGTTTTTCATTAGTCGCGTTGACTCAGAAGTCGACGCGCGCCTGGAGTCGCTCGGCACGTCAGAAGCACTCTCGCTCCGCGGAAAATCAGCAATCGCTCAAGCTGTCTTGGCTTATGAAGCGTTTCAAACGACTTTTTCAGGGCCTCGTTGGGAAGCCCTATCTCAGCATGGTGCAAAAGTGCAACGTCCGCTGTGGGCTTCGACGAGCACAAAGAATCCTGCTTTTCCAGACACGTTGTATGTTGATCAGCTCATCGGGCCCGACTCGGTGAACACATTGCCAGATGCCACTGTTGAAGCATTTGCCGATCATGGCACGGTGTCACGAACGATTGACGTCAAGATTGATCAGGCTCATGCCGATTGGCGTTCATTGCAGATGATTGGTATTGACATGGAAGAGGTCGCCCAAAAACTTGAACGTGAAGGCGTCGCATCTTTCCAAAAAAGTTTCACCGAATTGATTGATGCTCTGACTGAAAAGGCTCAGCAGTTTCGCTAGTCAAGATCGAGTAAGTGCACGGCCTTATCAATTGCTCGACGGGCCTGCGACAAGGTCTTGTCGAGTGCTGGTCGGCCTTCGCGGCGGCGCGATGCTTCACGTAAAACATCAAACATCACGTCATCAAGTGATGATGTGACATCACGCAATCGTGAAGCAATGTCGTTCAAGCGTTCAATCACGAGGGGATCAACAGCCGGTGATTCTTCGTCTTCTGAAAATGTCATGACTGCGCTGGCCCTTTTTGTCGTGGTTGAGTTGTTGTGGGCACGAGACATAAGGCCTCGGCGAGAATATCGACTGGATGTTTGACGATGAGTCCTGCTGCTTGAAGGTGCATCAAACAACCGGGGTTGGCGGACGCGACGAGGGTTTTCTGGGTTGGAGATTTAGCCAGAATATGACGCACCTTGCGGTCGCGAATCTGAATAGCTAATTCGGGCTCAACGACCGAATAGGCGCCGCCCGCTCCACAGCACAAACCGTCATCATCTAACTCGATCAAATTGGCAACTGGAGACAAGATTGATCGCACCGCTAGATGTGATTTCTGGACATGGCGTAAATGACACGGATCTTGCACGATGATTGACAGCTTGCTTGACTCGAGTTGGCGAAATTGCATGATGGTGGCCATGTGCGGTTCGAGCCATTCGTGAATGTCGAGAACTCGTT
>Ga0194055_10003975_pt1 | contig 11241 bp, 10 predicted proteins | sample SepL449m_MetaG_FD_155482 | JGI IMG/M metagenome (GOLD analysis project Ga0194055, IMG submission 155482) | Anoxic zone freshwater microbial communities from boreal shield lake in IISD Experimental Lakes Area, Ontario, Canada - Sep2016-L442-9m | ecosystem: Environmental > Aquatic > Freshwater >... | reverse complement strand
GGCGACTGGGGCAAGTCAGCGCATGATTGAACCAAAACTTCTCTCAGCTCGTGACAACCGTACGTATGTGCGCGCCTACTGTCATGAGGCAAGTGCTTTGCGATCATTTCGTGCGGATCGCATTACGACGCTACGCGTCTTGGATGTGGTTCAGCATGTTGAGGTCGCTCCCGAAGCGTTTGTCGATGAATACCAAAATTGGATCCCGGTTGAGGTTCGCCTGTCTCGGGAGTACCTCGGAGATTTTGATCAGAGCACTGTCACAAACATGAAAGACATCGATGGTCTACTGCAGATTTCGGCACGTGTAGCGAGTCTGGCGTGGTTGGCGAGCATCACGTTAAGTGCGGGTGGCGGTATTGAGATTGTTGAACCCGCGGATGCCCGAGAACTAGTGCAACAGATGGCGTTTCAATGGGCTGCTCAAAACTCGTAGCGTCTGTAATAGTCTAAGAGAAGTCATTTCTAAGGAGTCACTATGCGTGCGCTATTCGATTCTCCCGCTGCCATCATTTTGTTGTTACTTGTGATTGTGCTGTTTGGTGCAAAACGCCTGCCAGATGCTGCTCGCAGTGTTGGCCGGTCAATTCGTATTTTCAAATCGGAATTGGATGCACCCGCGGGAAACAAAGACGCGTCAGCATCGAAGAGTCAGACTGTCGGCGATGCTGATGGTGGAGAATCCAAATAACGACTTCGGATGTGAGCCAATCTTCCGCGATGACGTTGCGCGAACATCTCAATGAGCTTCGAAGTCGCATCGTACGTAGTTCATTAGCAATCCTTATCGCAACGATTTCGGTATGGAATCAGTACCACGTATTCTTTGCAATCATCCGTCGACCGTTCGACGACATTCACGCTAATCATCCAAATGCAGTTTTGGCGTTGACAGGTGTCACGAGTGGATTTTCACTTCAGCTCAAGGTGTCCGTGGCAGTTGGTCTACTCATCGCTAGTCCGATTTGGATCTATCAAGTCTGGCGATTCATTGCACCGGGACTGCATTCCTTCGAAAAAAGATGGGCTTATCTTTTTACCGGAGTAGCAGTGCCACTCTTTCTCGCTGGCGTTGCTCTGGCCTATCATGTGATGCCAAGAATGTTAGATATTCTGTTTCAATTCACGCCCACCGATGTTACCAACGTGACGAATGTAGACAACTACATCAGCTTTATCTTGCAAATTACCCTGTTCTTCGGCATCGGTTTTTTGTTGCCGCTGATTTTGGTGATTCTCAATTTCGCAGGAATTCTGTCAGGGAGTCGGATTCGGGCCTCGTGGCGCTGGATCATTCTTGGAAGTTTCGTTTTTGGTGCCATTGCAACGCCCAACGGTGATCCACTGGGCATGACAATAGTTGCGCTACCAATGATTGTGCTCGCGATTATTGCAATGTCTGTGGCCTTGGTCAACGACAAACGTCGTATTCGTCGTCAAGAAAAAACTGGAACTAACCAATGGTCAGACTCCGCACCCTCCACAATTGAGTAATGATGTCGATTGCATTGCTAGTGAAGCCTGCTGCCTGGAACAAACCACGCTATCGAAGAATTCTTGATCAGCTTGTGGCTGACGGAGCGCACGTTGCAATATCTACAACCAGTGCTGACCTACGCAACGAATTGAAGGACCTTCTCGCAGTTGTCGACGACGAGTTGGTTCTGATCGCATGTGGTGGCGATGGCACTGTGCATTTCGCAATCAATGCTTGTGCTGGCTTGCCGGTCAGTCTGTGCATCATCCCAATGGGTACGGGAAATGATTTCGCACGATATTTGGGATTAAAGTCCCCGGTAGATGGTGTGTCGGCATTGCAAGATGGCGTGCGACAAAGAATTGACATTGGAGTCATCGAACTGTCAGATGGAACCCGCCGGCACTTTGCAGGTGTTGCTTCATGCGGATTTGATGCCCAGGTAAATGAACGAGCAAACGGATATCGTGGTCCGCAGGGGACCGCCAAGTATGTGGCCGCGATATTTGGAGAATTGCGCTCTTTACGTGCGCTTCGACTCAAAATGCATTTTGATGACACAACAGTCGAACAACAAGTCACATTGCTTGCTGTTGCAAATACCTCTTCGTACGGCGGCGGTATGAAGATTTGTCCGACGGCAAACGCCTACGACGGTGTTTTTGAGATTACCTGTGTCGACGAAGTGTCACGACGCGAATTGGTGCGGGTCTTACCTCGGGTCTTTAGCGGGTCTCATGTGTCGCATCCACTTGTCACACAATTCACAGCAAGGAATGTCAGTGTGTCGGGTGCACAGTTCCCTGTGTACGCCGATGGCGAACGTGTTGGCTTAGGCCCCGTAACTATCTCGATTGAGCCTGGCGCGCTCAGCGTTTGTGTCGTGACTTCAAGACCGTAGTGTTAAGACATGACCAATTCGCCAGCAGCTCGATATGCGGCGGCGAAAACTAGAGTTAAACAGTCGGCTACTTTGCTGGGTGAATTTCGAGAGTCGTTGCCTTTCCCGCTGGATAGTTTCCAAGTTCAAGGCTGCGAAGCGATTCAGGACGGTCATAGTGTTTTGGTGGCGGCGCCCACGAGTGCCGGAAAAACGATAGTTGGTCAATTCGCCGTATACACAGCATTGGCTGGGCAGTCGAGGTGTTTCTATACAACTCCGATAAAGGCACTGTCGAATCAGAAGTACAACGAATTTGTCGAGATCTTTGGTGCAGAACACGTCGGCTTGCTCACAGGCGATAACAGCATCAATGGTGATGCATCAATCGTTGTCATGACAACAGAAGTTCTACGCAACATGCTGTACGAGAATTCAACAGGATTGCGCAATTTATCTCACGTGGTTATGGACGAAGTTCACTATTTAGCTGATCGCTCTCGAGGGGCAGTGTGGGAAGAAGTCATTATTCACCTACCACAGGGCGTAGCAGTTATAGCTTTGTCGGCAACGGTAAGCAACGCTGAAGAGTTTGGGGATTGGCTCGGTACTGTACGGGGTGACATTCAGGTTGTTGTTGAAGAAATTCGACCAACACCATTACATCAACATGTTCTGGCAGGCCGCGACATGTATGACCTCTTTACTGATGTGCGTTTGATGAAAGTAAATCCTGACCTTGCCCGAATTGCACATAACGAGCGAATGAATCAACGCGGAAAATTTCACAGTAGGTACACCCCACGCCGGGCAGATGTGATTGAGATGTTGGCGCGAGAAGACATGCTCCCATGTATCACTTTTATTTTTTCGCGTGCGGCGTGTGACGATGCCGTTCAACAATGCTTAGCATCGGGGCTGCATCTGACAACTCGGGAAGAAGTATTAAAAATCCGTGGAATTGTTGACTCGCGTTTTGCTGATGCTGATTCCGAGGAACTTCGCGTTCTCGGTTACGCTTCGTGGCTAGAGGCTCTCGAACGAGGAATAGCTGCTCACCACGCAGGAATGCTTCCGGCCTTCAAAGAGGTAGTTGAGTCGCTATTTCAGCAAGGTTTCGTTAAGGCGGTTTTTGCTACGGAAACGTTAGCGCTAGGCATCAACATGCCGGCGCGTAGCGTTGTGCTCGAGAAACTCACCAAATGGAACGGCACTGTTCATGCACCTGTGACTCCAGGTGAGTACACCCAACTCACAGGTCGAGCTGGTAGACGCGGAATTGATACTCAAGGCCACGCCGTTGTTGTGTGGCACCAAGGCATGGACCCGAATGCGCTGGCCGGCTTGGCAAGTACACGCACCTATCCATTGCGTTCAAGTTTCCGTCCGTCATACAACATGGCTATCAATTTGATCGGAAAAGTGGGAACGCACCGAGCCAGAGAATTGCTCGAATCTTCGTTTGCACAATTTCAAGCAGACCAGTCTGTTGTGGGACTAGCGACACAATTGCGCAAGACAGAGGATGCCCTAGATGGCTATGGACAAGCAGCGACGTGTCATCTGGGTGATTTTTCGGAATACATGAATTTGCGTAATGAGTTGTCGCAGTTGGAAAAGAATACGGCGCGTGACGGAGTTCGTGAGCGTCGTTATGCGGCTGTGACGTTTCTCAATGAGCTCACACGTGGTGATGTGATAGTTGTTGACACCGACCGCCGATCCAGCGTTCCCTATGTAGTTCTTGACGAAGCTCGTGATTATGAAGATCCCCGGCCGCGCGTGATGTCCGTTAATAAGCAGGTGCAACGCTTAGCGTTCTCAGACGTAGGTGACAATGGGCGAGTAGTCGGTCGTGTGAACATTCCACCAACTTTTGATTCTCGCTCTGCAAAAGGCAAAACATGGCTCATTGAGCAAATGCGCGCTGCCTCGAAGTCTGCACCACCGGTAGTGCATGAGTCCAAAAGTGACTCTCGTACAGAGATCGAAATGACTCGTCTACGTCGGGCATTGCGAGCACATCCTTGCCATGGCTGTAATGACCGTGAAGATCATGCCCGCTGGTTTGAACGTATGTTCTCGACACAACGTGAGATTCGTAAACTGGAATCCAAGGTTGAGACTCGGACCAGTTCGATTGCTCGGGAATTTGATCGGATTTGTGATGTTCTCACGCATCTGGGATATCTGGTTCGTACTGGCACCGAGCACACAGTAACCGAGGCAGGTCACGTACTAGGCCGGATTTATTGCGAGCGTGACTTATTAGCAGCAGAGTGCCTACGTCGGGGTTTATGGAAAGATCTAGAACCCGATCAATTTGCAAGTGTTGCATCTACATTGGTTTATGAATCCCGACGTGATGATGAGGAAGATGGTCCGGCATTACCTGAGGGAAACCTGGGCGAGGTTATTGATGAGATGCTACACATTTGGGGTGAGCTCAAAGATATCGAAAACCAATACCGTACCGACTACTTGCCTGATGTTGATTTGAGTTTCGTATGGCCCATGTTGCGCTGGGGTAGAGGACAGGCAATTACCAGAGTGCTACGCAACACGGATGTGCAGCCCGGAGATTTTGTCCGCTGGACCAAGCAGGTCATCGACATCATCGGCCAACTTAGTATTGCGACTGACTCTCCCGAGTTGGCGACGACTGCACGCCAGGCGATGGGTGCCCTGGATAGAGGAATCGTGTCTTGGTGAAAACCTATTTTGATACTGCAACGCTGTATTACCGTGCTTTCCACGCGGTCCCTGAAAGCATTGTTGCTCCAGATGGCACACCATCAGGTGCGGTGCGTGGATTTCTGGACATGGTCAGCACGCTGCTTACGCAATTTCCTGCGGAGGAAGTGGTCTTTGCTTGGGATGATGACTGGCGCCCGGCCTGGCGAGTTGCGCTAATACCAAGTTACAAAACGCATCGAGTTGAGGAAGTCGGTGCTGATGATGAGGCCGAATCGGTGCCCGATCTGTTATCACCTCAAATTTCGGCGATTGCAGAGATTCTTGATTGCATTGGTTTAGTAAGGCTTGGGCAGGTTGGACACGAAGCCGATGACATTCTTGGCGCTCTGATTGCGCAACGCGGAGGACCTGCACATGTTGTCACAGGTGATCGGGATCTGTATCAGCTAGTGAGTGACGTGCGCCATACGGATGTTGTGTCAATTACTAAAGGTGTGAAAAATCTTGAAGTGATTACTGATGACGTGTTACGAGGAAAATACTCTGTGACAGGCGAGCAGTATGCGGGATATTCCGCGTTACGAGGTGACGCATCGGATGGGTTGCCTGGAGTTAAAGGTGTGGGAGAGAAAACGGCCGCTACTTTGATTACGCAGTGGGGTTCGCTCTCCGGAGTTCTGGCTGCCGCGACAAATCCAGAATCTGGATTGAAAGAATCGCTGCGATTAAATCTGGCGGCACATGAGGAGTACCTTGCCGCTGCATTAAAAGTTGTCACTGTGCGCACCGATGCACACTTGCCAAAAGTGCTACGAGTTCCCAAACACATCGCCGATCCTGAGCGTCTCACATTTTTGACTAATGATTGGGGTATCGAAAAACACGTTGCCAGACTGCTCAAAACCATAGGCATTCGGTAACCTAGTCCTTGTGAGTACATATTCAGAACGAATCAGCCGAGTGGCTTCCGCGCTCGCACAGACTGAAACTGACACTATTTTTGTCACTCCCAGCGCTGATCTGAAGTACCTCACTGGTTACTCTGCGCTCCCTTTAGAACGGCTTACGTGCCTAGCGATTAGTGCCACGGGTAAAACGTGGATGATTGTTCCAACTCTTGAGCGCCCGTCTGCTGAAGCACACAACGTGGAAATGTATGGAATTGAACTTCTAGATTGGAATGAGACCGAAAATCCATATACAAAACTGGCATCAGCGGTTGGAGCAGTGTCAAAGCCGCTGGTCAATAACTTGATGTGGGTCGAAAAGGCCTGGCATTTACAGGCTGCATTTGGGGTCAACGTAGAACTGGCGAATCATGTGCTTTCCGATATTCGAGCTGTGAAGACAGTCGATGAAGTTGCAGCGTTGCATGAGGCGGGCCGTGCCATTGATTCCGTGCATTCTCAGATGGGGCAGTGGCTACGCCCTGGCCGAACTGAACGCGAAGTTGGGCGAGACATTGCTGATGCAATCTTGCAGTCAGGTCACACAACCGTCGATTTTGTCATTGTGGCTAGCGGGCCAAATGGCGCAAGTCCGCACCATGAAGTCTCAGATCGAATCATTAACGCAGATGAGCCGGTTGTCGTTGACATTGGTGGCACCATGCCAAGCGGATATTGTAGTGATTCGACGAGGACGTACGTTTGTGGGCAAGCACCTAAGCAATACCGCGCCTACTATGACGCGCTGCAGGAAGCACAACGCGCGGCAGTTGAGTATGCCCGTCCAGGAGTGTCTTGCGAATCAGTTGACACTGTAGCTCGCAACATTTTGAAAGACCATGGGCTTGGCGATTACTTTATCCATCGCACAGGCCACGGAATTGGTATGGAAACTCATGAAGAGCCCTACATTGTTTCGGGAAACCGCCAAATTCTTGTTTCTGGTCATGCGTTCTCAATTGAGCCGGGGTTCTACATCCCAGGAAAATATGGCGCACGCATCGAAGACATAGTGACGTGTAATGACACTGGAGTGGACAACGCAAATAACACGCCACGTGATTTAGTGTCCTTGTAGCACAGATGGCTTTTCGTAAAATACTCTTCGCAATTGTTAGCGGCTACTTATGTTATTTAGCCAGTCGCCCCCACGAATGGTTCTTAGCCATATTGGGTTGCGCAATATTTGCGTTTACCTTGACTGATGGATCACGTCGAAACCGACTGATCCACTCTGTGGTATTTGCAGCCGCGATGTACATTCCATTGCTCACATGGATGAAGACATTGGGTGTCGATGCTTGGGTATTGATTTCTTTGCTCAGCATCCTGCCATGGCTGCTGCTTGCGTTACTTCCAACCCTTGATAAGAGTCTGCGTTCCATTGCAAACTACTCATGTGCCGTTGTACTCATCGAGTACGTACATTCGGCTGTTCCATTAGGCGGATTCCCATGGGGACTCCTGGCGTACACGCAACTGGATGGTCCGCTGATCTGGCTGGCTCGCCTCGGATCGCAGTATGCAGTGTCGTTCGCTGTTGTCTTCGTCGGTCTCATGATGTGGCGTGCCTACTCCTTGAAAAGTGTGCGAGCTTTGGGTGTGCTCGCTATAGCCTGCGGGGCGGGTGCAGTGTTATTCGGCGCGACCAACGCCCAAACAACGACGCTCAAGGTGGCAGCTATTCAAGGCAATGTTCCGCGGCTGGGTTATGACCCGTTTACGCAAGCGATGTTTGTAACAGAGAATCACATTGCGCAAACAAATAGTTTCATTGCCGACATAGCGCACGGAAATGCCGTGCAACCCGATCTTGTCATCTGGCCAGAAAATGGTGTTGATGGCGACCCGCTGTCTGCGGCAAACTCAGAGTTGTTTAACCGGATACAAACCATGGTGAATGAGCTCAATGTGCCTGCAATTATTGGTGCTTTGATTTTGGACAGCGCGGCGCTCAGGCCTACAAATTCTGGGCTCCTGTGGCAGCCTGCACAGGAAAAGATTCCTGGAAGTGAAAGTTTTACTCATGCAGGAGTGGCGCAGCGTTACGACAAAATTCATCTTGTTCCGTTCGGTGAGTACATACCCAACCGCGCATTCTTTACGCAGTACATTGGCCGACTCGGGCAGGTTCCCGTTGATTTTAGGCCTGGCTCAGTTCCGGGGATTTTTGATGTCGGATCGCTAAAAGTGGGTGACGTGATTTGCTTTGAGATTGCATACGACGATCATGTACGAGCAACTCTGGCAACAGGCGCATCGTTACTAGCGGTGCAGTCAAACAATGCAACGTATGCCCACACAGAACAGCCACGTCAACAACTGGCCATTACTCGCTTTCGCGCAATTGAACATCAACGTTCCACAGTTGTCGCCACCACAACTGGCTACTCAGCTGTGATACGACCCGATGGAAGTTTGCTTGATGTGTCACAAGAGATGACTGCAGATGTTGTTTCAGGAGAAGTTCCGTTGAACTCGGCCAAGCAAATCAGCGATTACCTCAGTGATTGGATTGTCGTATTCTTTGCCTGCTACCTTGGCTTGACGCTGCTGAGTATCCGAAGAAATAGTAAGGGGGCAACATGGATCAGGTAATAGCTCGCCCCTTGGGGAAAATTCTTGTAATCATACCTACCTACAACGAACTCGACAATATCAACATCGCTGTCGCGCAAGTGCGTGATCATTGTCCGCATGTCGACATCTTGGTAGCTGATGACAATTCGCCAGATGGTACTGGAAATACAGCCGATGAGATTGCCAAAAATGATGCGCAAGTCCAGGTACTGCACAGAACGGCCAAAGAGGGTTTGGGTGCTGCCTATCTTGCAGGATTTGCATGGGCGCGCGCAAACGGATATGACGTTGTTGTCGAAATGGATGCCGATGGTTCACATCGCGCGCAAGATTTGCCAGGAATTTTAGAAGCGCTGAAAACAGCTGATGTTGTTTTGGGTTCACGCTGGATCAAGGGTGGGCGAGTGGTGAACTGGCCACTGCGTCGCAGGTTGTTATCACAGGGCGGAAACTTGTATACCCGCATCATGTTGGGCATGCCAATTTCTGATGCCACGGGTGGATTCCGAGCCTTGAGGATGACGTCACTTGAAAAAATGAATCTCTCTGATGTAGCAAGTCAAGGATATTGTTTTCAAGTTGACTTGGCTTATCGTGCAGTACTCGCTGGCCTACGTGTTGTTGAAGTACCGATTGTGTTTCTCGAACGCGAGCGCGGACAAAGCAAGATGGATCAAGCAATTGTTACTGAAGCGTTGAAGCGCGTGACATTGTGGGGAATTACAAAACGAAAAAATCAGATCACTGCGCTATTTGGACGCGGTGCCTAAATTACATAAGGCGAAGAACCGATAGGCGAGTGTGGTCACTGCCCTGCTATCTACACAAAAGATCGGTGGGACCAGCGACCCCCCGCTGACCCCACCGAGTCCAAGTGTTCTGCGCAATTAGGCAGAACGTGTTGCTGCGCCTCGTATCAATTCCAAACGTTCACGAAGCAGCGCCTCGAGATCCTTGACAGATCGCCGTTCCCGAAGCATGTCCCAGTGAGTTCTCACGTGCTTTTGGGGTGTGGCTAACTGCAGTGCAGCACCTACGCGACCGGCCACTTCACCACAGGAGCATTCCCAGGTATCGGGTATCTCATCTGCTTCGAGTGCGAACGGAAGTGTCGTGTCGTGTCCCTGTGAACACACATACGTCGTGAGAAGTCGAGGTGCCAATTCACCTGAGTCGACCTCGTAGCTGGTTGCGCCCAGCCGGGTTCCACGCATTGATTCAGCCATCTAAATAACCACCCCTCGTAGCTGTTCGCCAGTGAAAGTCACTGACGTGTTGTATGAATACCCATGCAATCAGGGGGTAAACGGGGGTAATGGTCAAGAAATGGTACGAGACATCCAAGGATTGTCAAAGGTTAATAAATCACCGATAAGATACATTATGTCAGGTAACGTTGACTAGGCCGAGAAGGGTTATGGCAGCCACATGTGGCAGCACTCGCCCGTGGAACATCGTGACCTAGGACAGCTGAAGAGTTCCCGCTTCAGACGTGACAGGTGCATCTACGACGGCTTGTTGGCCGTCTTTGATCTGGTCATAGTCGGCCTGCGACACCATAAGTACTGGAACATACTTGGCATACATTTCGCCTGCCACAATGGCGCCTAGCGCCACAATTGCATCGGGTTCAAGCATCACAATGGCCGCTGGGGCTAAATCCGCCCGGATGAGCTCAGCGAATGAATAGGTGCCAGAACTAGAGCCCCGACCTGACGTCATCACCAATACCCGCCCCGTGACGCTCTGGGTGTGCTGGGGATGGTGGACGTCAATGATTGCGCCATCTAGCCCCACGCCGCCCCAAAAGGACACAGGGTCGTCCAATTTGAGAACGCGGCCAGATCCGTGACCTTGTGTGACCCGAAATCCCGAGATGCTGCCAGCAGAACTCGCGCTAGCCATGAAACAGTCTCCGATCCCAGGTGACCTTGCCACTGCGGGCTGATGCCACGCACTCCCCAACGGTGGCCAACACCACATCAATTCCTAAGTTGCCCGGCGCATAGTGCGCCCACTTACCAGAATTAGTCATCACAGTTCTGGTGTTAGGTCGAAGGATTGATGTGACGTACGTACAGGTATCGAGCACAAAAGTGACACCGAGCGCTTGAAGTGGTTCAACCAGCCCTTCATCTTGAGCAGCTGCAAATACGGTGCGACCTGTTGAGATATAGAAGTCAACATCTTTATGAATTGGTTCACCACCTATGAGCGCGTTATAGGCTTCACGAATTTCTGAAACGGACGCATGTGGTGTTCCCAAACTCACCGCATCGAGATTTTCTAATGTTGCAGTTGATAACTCGGCACGAGCATTTGCTATATCGTCTGACGTGATGAAGTGCACAGGCGCATCAGTGTTTGTTCCAAGAGCCTGTTCGAGTGTGTTGGCTTCTGGAGTACGTCCCACAACATGAAAGAGTGCTACCCCACCCGAGGATGCCGCCGCAGCACCAAGTGCCTTGAGATTGTCTTCTGACACATCTGATGGAAGTCCAACGTAAACCGGATTTTTTGTTCCAGCGATGTGGCCACCGATGTATCCCAAAATCGGATATGTGATGTCCATATCGAGTACTTGCTGACTCAAAGCGGTGCAATCCAAGACCACGTGTCCATAACGCAAGTGATCAAGATGCAATCCAGCGTATGGTGCT
>Ga0194055_10003974_pt1 | contig 11245 bp, 11 predicted proteins | sample SepL449m_MetaG_FD_155482 | JGI IMG/M metagenome (GOLD analysis project Ga0194055, IMG submission 155482) | Anoxic zone freshwater microbial communities from boreal shield lake in IISD Experimental Lakes Area, Ontario, Canada - Sep2016-L442-9m | ecosystem: Environmental > Aquatic > Freshwater >... | reverse complement strand
GGGCGTCAGTGACGACCTCCCGCTGGCCCGGATGTACGGCTGGCACCGCGCCATGCGGATCTTCGACGGACCCGACGAGGTGCACTTCCGCACCATCGCGAAGGCAGAACTGGGCCTGGAGCCCAGTGCGATGGCAGCGGCGGCGACCCGGGGGTGACGCTCTCCGGGGCGTGGAACTTCCGGGATGTCGGGCAGTCGGGCGCACACCTGCCGGGCCGGCTGTTCCGGTCCAGTGAGTTGACCCGTCTCGACGACGCGGGCCGTCGTGGGTTGACCGAACACGGCGTCACCGACGTCGCCGACCTGCGTTCCCCGGTCGAGCTGGAGCGCCGCGGTGCCGGTGCAGTGCCGGAAAGTGTTGTGGTGCATAACCTTCCGTTTCCAGAGGTGTCCCATACGCACGAGGGCGAAGCACCGCACGAGAGCAGCTGGAACAAGATGCTCACGGAACCCTCGGACGAGGATCCGTCGGTGGCTGCCGCACGCTGGATGACCGGCGAGTACGAACGGTTCCCGACACTGGCCGGCGCCCGCCGCGCGGTCCACCGGATCATCACCCTGTTGGGGTCGGACCGCCCGGTGCTGGTGCACTGTTTCGCCGGCAAGGACCGCACCGGCTTCGCCATCGCCGTCGCGTTGGAGGCCGCCGGGGTGCCACACGACGCGATCATGGCCGACTATCTGCGCAGCAATGATGCGGTCGCCCCGCTGCGCGAGGCCATCCTGACGTCGATGCGCAGCCGTGAGGGCGTCACCGACGAGGTGGTTTCCTTCGCCGAGTCGCGGCTCACCGACGAGGTGCTGGGCGTGCGCGAGGAATATCTGGTCGCCGCGCGCCGGGTGCTCGACGAGACCCATGACAGCCTGGCGGGATTCCTCGATGCCGCAGGGGTGACATCTGACGACGTCGCCGCACTGCGCATCCGGCTGCTCGGCTAGGCCTACTGGGTCAGGACACCGACGCCCCATACCGAGGCGGCCAGCAGTGCGGCCCCGAGTTCCACCCCGGCCGACAGCGCGACGCCCTTGACGGCGTGCACCGTCGACGCCCAGGCGCGTCGCTTGTCCCGGCGCTGAATCAGTTCGGCGAGGAACACGCCGAGGATGAAGCCGACGATCAGCCCTGCCACCGGGATGACGAAGAAGCCGACGACGGCGCCGACGACGCCTGCCGCCATGGTTCGCCCGCTGATGTCGGCGGCGCGCATGCGGCGCGCCGGCCAGAGGTACTTCACCAGGATGCCTGCGGCGAGCACCGCACTGGCCACGCCCAGCACGATCCAGGCGTGACCGGTGTGCTCGATGTAAGCCCACACCGCGATCGCCGCCCAGACCAGCAGGCTGCCGGGAAGAAACGGGACGAAGATGCCGGCCAGCCCGACGGCGATGGCCATCGCCGTGAGAATCAGCCCACCGGTACTCACCCGGTGGACGCTACCGAACGGCTGACCGGGCGGGATTAGGCACGCTGGCTCGGCACCGCGTACTTTGATTTGAAGATTTTCGCAATCCATCAATAACTCAAGCGAGGCGGGATGGCCGACGGTGCGGCAGGGGTGGGCGAGGACCGTCCGCTCTACGAAATCAAGGCCAACCTCTTCAAGGCGATGTCCCTTCCCAGCACCTCGCTGTCCTGAAGCGGCACAACGCCGTTCGTGCCGAACGGGTCGGCAACGCGGTCTTCTACACCCTCGCCCACCCGTCCATCTCCGAGCTTCTGGTGATCGCTCGGGCATTTCTCGCCGACACCCTGCGGGCACAGCGCGAACACTGGGCCGCCTTCGACGCGCTACCGCCGGTCGGCGGGACGCGGTGACCGACGGTGCCGGCCGGCGTCTGCTGCCCCGCCGCGACGACTACCGCGGACTGGCTAAATCCTGGCGCCGGGACGTTCTGGCCGGGGTCACCGTGGGAGTCGTCGCCCTGCCGTTGGCGCTCGCCTTCGGCATCAGTTCGGGCGTCGGAGCCGCCGCCGGCCTGATCACCGCGGTGGTCGCGGGCCTGTTTGCGGCGGTGTTCGGCGGATCGAACGTCCAGGTCTCGGGACCGACCGGGGCCATGGCGGTGGTGCTGGCGCCGATCGTCGCCCAGCACGGCCTCGGCAGCATCGCGCTGGTCACCGTGCTAGCCGGTGCGCTGGTCGTGACGGCCGGCGTCACCGGCCTCGGCCGGGCCGTCACGTTCATCCCCTGGCCGGTGATCGAGGGGTTCACCCTGGGGATCGCGACGATCATCTTCCTGCAGCAGGTGCCGGCCGCCTTCGGCACGACGGCGCCGGCCGGCCGGCGCACTCTGCCCGCGGCCTGGGACGTCGTCATCCACGCCGACTGGCGCGCCGCCTGGCCCGCACTGGCCGTAACCGCGGGGGTGGCGCTGGTGATGGTCGCTCTGCCACATGTGCACCGGGCGATTCCCGAGTCACTCACCGCCGTCATCGGCGCGACGGTCGTCGTCGCGCTGCTCGCCCTCCCGGTCGCGAAAATCGGAGCGCTGCCCTCGCACCTGCCCGCCCCGGCGATGCCGCGCGCCGATCTCGGTGCGTTGCAAACCCTGACCGGCGCGGCCCTGGCTATCGCCGCACTCGCCGCGATCGAATCGCTGCTATCGGCCCGCGTCGCCGCCGCCATGTCGGCAACCGGCACCTACAACCCCGATCGCGAGCTCCTCGGCCAGGGACTGGCATCGATGGCCTCCGGGGTGTTCGGCGGGATGCCCGCGACCGGTGCGATCGCCCGCACCGCCGTCAACGTCCGCTCCGGTGCCAGTACCCGGGTCGCGGCCATCGTGCACTCGCTGGTCCTGCTCGCCGTGGTGTATCTGGCGACTGGTCCGGTGTCGGGGATTCCGTTGTGCGCCTTGGCCGGTGTGCTGATGGTGACGTCGTTTCGGATGATCTCGGCGCGGACCGTGCGCGAGATCCTTCATTCGACGAGATCCGATGCCCTAACCTTCGTACTAACCGCCGTCGTGACCGTGTGCTTCGACCTCATCGAGGCCGTCAAGATCGGCGTCCTGTTCGCCGCGTTCTTCGCGCTTCGCACCGTCGCGCGCCGCAGCAGCGTGGTCCGGCAGGAACTACCCGGTCCACGCCAGCCGGGCGACGAGCGCATCGCGCTGCTCCAACTGGACGGCGCGATGTTTTTCGGCGCGGCGGAGCGCATTTCGAGTTCCATCACCGACGCGGACCGTCCGGAGGTCTCGGTGGTGATCATCCGGATGTCCCAACTGGGGATGCTCGACGCGACGGGCGCGCACACGCTCGCCGAGATCGTCGAGGAACTGGAAGCGCGCGGTATCACCGTCATCATCAAGGGCGTCCAGCCCGATCACATGCCCCTGCTGGCAGGGGTGGGAATCCTCGACGCCCTGCGCCACGAAAACCACCTGGTCGACTCACTCGACGAGGCGGTGGCCCACGCCAGAAGCCACGCTGTTCGCTAGGGCTCCAGCACGACCTTGCCGAAGATCCCGCCGTTGGCCAGGGAATCCAGCGCCTCGCGGCCCTGCGACAGCGGGAACCGTTGGGGGGCAGGGGGTCTCAACCCGGCAGTCACCAGCTGGGCCACACCGTCGGCGTATTCCTGCTGGGCGCCGGGGTGGGCCATCAGGTACTCGCGCCAGCCCACCCCGAGCACACCGGCGTTGCGCAGCAGCAGGCGGTTCACCTTGACGGTGGGGATACCGCCGGCGGCGAATCCGATCACCAGCAACCGGCCCTCGACGGCCAGCGTGCGCACGGCTTCGTCGAACGGCTCACCGCCGACCGGGTCGACCACCACGTCGGCACCATGACCGCCGGTGTTCTCCCGCACCGCTTTCGACCACCCGGGCGTCATCGGCAGGACGACGTCGGCGCCCAGTCCGGCGACGAATCCGGTCGCCTCGGGCCGGTGCACCACGGCCACCACCCGTGCTCCCAGAGCTTTGGCGACCTGGATCGCCGCGGTCCCGACCCCGCCGGCCGAACCGAGCACCAGCACCGTCTCGCCGGGCTGCACAGCAGCACGGCGCCGCAGCGCGAAGTACATCGTGATGTAGTTGACGAGCAGCGAAACCGCTTGTCCGTCATCGAGTTCCGTGGGCGTGCGCAGCACAGAGCCCAACGGGATGGCCGCTTGTTCGGCGTATCCGCCGAGCAGCACCGGACCGAACACCCGGTCGCCGGGGGTGAACCCGCAGCCCGGCGGTGCCGAGCGCACGACCCCGGCGACCTCGGTGCCGGGGATGAACGGCGGCTCCATCCGCAGCTGGTACTGCCCGCTGATCAACAGCAGGTCGGGGAAACACACCCCGGCCGCCCGGACGTCGACCACCACCGAATCCGGCCCGCCGGCCGGGTCGTCGACGTGCGCGTAGAGCAATCCGGACGGACCGGTCAGCTCCTGGGCGACAAGAGCTTTCACGTCACTAGAGCCGGAACGCTGCCGGCTCCGGCGAGGACAGGTCATCGATGGTCGACCACCGCTCGGCCACCTCGTCGACCGAGGGCACGTGGTCGAACGTGACACCCTTGTTCTGGAACAGCGCGGTGCGCTGCACCTTGCCGCCGCCGACGATGAAGATCGAGGCGGTGTCGGGCACCTCCTCGGTGCACAGGTAGCCGACGACCGGGGCGACGTATTCGGGGGTGAGTTTCTTGAACACCTCCGGCGGCAGGATGTCCTCGGTCATCCGGGTCGCGGCGATCGGCGCCAGCGCGTTGGCCTTGATGTTGTACTTGGCGCCCTCCTGGGCCAGGGTGTTGATCAGGCCCACCAGTCCGAGCTTGGCGGCGCTGTAGTTGGCCTGGCCGAAGTTGCCGAACAGGCCGCTGGTCGAGGTGGCCACCACGATGCGGCCGAAGCTCTGCTCACGAAAGTGCGGCCAGGCCGCCCGGATCACGTTGTAGCCGCCGTAGAGGTGCACCTTGAGCACCGAGTCCCACGCCTCGTCGGTCATCTTGTGGAAGGTGCCGTCGCGCAGGATGCCGGCGTTGCTGACGATGCCGTCGATCTTGCCGAACTCATCGACGGCGGTCTTGACGATGTTCGCCGCACCCTCGGCGTCGGCGACGCTGTCGTAGTTGGCGACGGCCCGGCCGCCGGCCGCCTTGATCTCGTTGACCACCTGGTCGGCCATCGAATGACCCGCTCCGGTGCCGTCGCGAGCGCCGCCGAGGTCGTTGACGACGACGCTGGCGCCCTCCTTGGCCAGGGTCAGGGCGTACTCGCGGCCCAGTCCGCCACCGGCGCCGGTGACGACGATGACTCGATCCTGCACTCCGGGCATGAGCGTCCTTTCTCGCGTGTCGGCGGGGTTCATTCACCGCCGTGCGTCATGGTAGCGGGATGGATTCCGACCGCCGTCGGCTGCTCATGGCCGGTGCGGCACTGGCCGCGCTGACGGCCTGCGGCCGTCCCCGCCGCGAACTGCCGGTGCGACTGGTCGACTCCCCGGCACCCGCCGCGGTCTCCGATCAACTCGCAGCGCTGGAGGACAGCTACACCGCGAAGGTCGGTTTCTACGGCGTCAACCTGGCGTCCAACCGCACGCTGGCTCGCCGATCACCAAACCCCACCTGGAAGCGACGTTGCTGGACGCGTTGATCGCCGACGTGACCCGGGTGGCTGTGCCTGCCCTGCTGGTCTAGCGGCGACGCCCGATCACGAACGTCGAGAAACCGGTCTCGTCCTGCAGGTCCGGGACCTCGGCGTACCGGTCGAGACGGCGCATCTCGTCGACCGACCCGACGCCGGTCGCCGACCAGCCGTGCGCGTTCAGCCAGTCGGTCAGATCGGCGCGGTGGGGGTCGTTGTAGGTCAGCTGAGCGATGTCGACGTTCCGCTCGATGCCCATATCGCCGGCGATCTTGTCCCAGCGCTGGCGCATCTGGGCCCGGCGCTCCTCGTCCTGGTGCCGGACCGCCTCGGCGGACACCCGGCTGCCCGGCGCGCTCAGTGCGGTGATCTGCTCGAACAGCCGGTCCTGGGCGCCGGCCGGCAGGTACATGAGCAGCCCCTCCGCCAGCCAGGCGGTCGGCGCCGCGGGGTCGAAGCCCGCGGATTCGAGCGCCGCAGGCCAGTCCTGGCGGAGGTCGACGGCCACCTCGTGAAGCTCCGCAGTCGGCTGCACGCCATGCTTGGCCAGGGTGGCCGACTTGTACTCCAGCACCTTGGGCTGGTCGATCTCGAAAACGACGGTGCGCGGCGGCCATGGCAGCCGGTAGGCGCGGGAATCCAGCCCGGAGGCCAGGATCACGATCTGCCGGACGCCCGACTCGACGGCCTCGGCAAAGAACGCGTCGAAGAAGTGCGTGCGCACGGCCTGATAGCCGAGCATGTTCGCAAACTGTGCTGCGGCCTGCGGATCGGCGTTCGAGATACGCTCCTGCATGGCCGGATCCAGGAAATTGCCCCACACACCGGTGTCGGCCCCGGCGACCAGCAGCCCCGCGTACGGGTCGCGAATCAAGGGGGCGGGACTTTCCGTCTCGCGGGCCCGCGCAGCGGCGACCATGACGGCGGTCGTCCCAACGCTACTGGAGATGTCCCAGGTGTCGTCGTGGCTGCGTAATGTGCTCATTCTTGCAGCTTAGCCGGTCGATCCGGGCTAGCCGGCGGGCTTCCAGCCGGTGCCCTCCAGCAGCCCGATGAACTGTTTGGTGGTGGCGATGAGCCGTTCCGGGTCCCCGACGAAACCGGCGTAGAACCCCAGCCCCCACAGCGTTGCGACCAGCATCTCGGCCGCGGACTCCACGTCGAGATCGGCACGCAGCTCGCCGTTGGCGATGCCGTCCCGCACCGCGGACACGGCGAATTCCCGCGTGTGCTGCAGCGAGGACTGGGCATCGCCCTTCAGCTCCGGGTTGCGCTGGGCGTCAAGCACCGAGGTCACCAGGAACGCCGCCGCCGACCTGTCGAACTCGGCGGGCTGAACGGCGGCGCGGACGAATGCCTCCAATCGGCCGGCGAACGAATGCTCGTTACCGGCTTCCCTGATCCCGGTCGCGATCACCACTCCGTTGGTCTCAGTGATCACGTGCTGATACAGCGCTTGCTTGCTCGGGTAGTAGTGGTTGATGGCCGGCCGTGTCAGATCCGCGCGGGTGGCGATCTCCTGGAAGGTGGCGGCCTCGTAACCCATTTCGCTGAACACTTCACGAGCAGCCTGCAGAATCCGACCACGAGTCTGGGCCGATTTCGCTGCGGGGGGCCGACCCGGACCACGCTTCACGGATTTCGACACACGTCAATTGTGCCAGATGCAAAGAAGTTTAGTGCGCCGGCCCGTTCGCCCGATGTGAGGCCGCCACTCGAGACGCCACATCGGACTCGTGGGACGACGGTGCAATTATTGTCGGCGGCAATGGAATTCGAGTAGGCAGCTGCTGCCGGGAGTCTCCCTCGGCGCCCTAACCGGGCCCGGAAAGCCATTCCACAGCGGGGCGCGACGCACGATTTCCACCGAGCGAATCGGCCTCGTGGGGTAGGTTCGACCGCCGTTTGCCAAAATCACAACAGCTTGCGCATCATCTTCATCGCCCGTGCGCTGTAGGGCGGGTAGAGCAACCCCGGATCCGGTTTGGCCGGTTTGGCGAGCACCGCGCGGCGGTGGCTGAGTGCTTCGAAACCCCACCTTCCGTGATAAGCACCCATCCCACTGGCTCCGACGCCGCCGAACGGCAGTTGCGGCACCAGGCAGTGCATGGCGATGTGGTTGATCACCGCCCCGCCCGACGGCATACGGTCGACCAGGTCGCGGGCCTGGTCCATGGAGTTGGTGAACACGTACAGGGCCAGCGGCTTGGGCCGGGCGTTGACCGCCAGCACCGCCTCCTCGGCGGAGTCGACGGCGACGACCGGCAGGATCGGACCGAAGATCTCGTCGTTCATCACCGGGTCATCCGCGGGCGGGTCGACGATCACCGTGGGCTCGATTCGCAACGTGGCCGGGTCCGTTCGGCCACCGGCGACGACCGTGCCCGCGGTGGATCCGATCAACCCGGCGAGCCGGTCGAACTGGCGCTGGTTGACGATCGGTACCGACGGGTCCGGATGGTCGGCCCGGAAAGCCGTCAGGGTCGCCACGATCTTGTCGGTGAGCGCGCCGGCGATGGCTCGCTCAGCCAGCACATAGTCCGGGGCGATGCAGGTCTGCCCCGAATTGAGCAGCTTGGTCAAGGCGATCCGCCGGGCCGCGACGTCGAGGTCGGCGTCGGCCAGCACCACCACCGGGCTCTTTCCGCCCAGTTCCAGCGTCACCGGGGTGAGTGTCGGAGCCGCAGCGGCCATGATCTTGCGGCCGACTTCGGTACCGCCGGTGAACAGGGCATGGTCGAACCCTTGAGACAACAGTTCCTGGGTCACCTCGGCCCCGCCCTCCACCACCCGAACCGCCTGCGGATCGAGGTAGCGCGGCACCAGCCGGGCCAGCAGTGCCGAGGTCGCCGGCGCGAGTTCGGACGGTTTGATCACCGCGGCGTTGCCGGCCGCCACCGCCGCAACCAGCGGCGACATGCACAGGAAGAACGGGTAGTTCCACGGTCCGATGATCAGCACCGCTCCCAGCGGGTCGTACTGGATCCACGCCCTGCCCGGTAACTGCGCCATCGGCAGGCTGGTACGCCGGGGCTTCATCCACTTCTTGAGGTGCTTTCGGGAATAGCCGGCCTCGGCCTTGGTCGAGCCCACGTCGGCCAGCCAGCCCTCGAACGGCGGACGGCCCAGATCCTCGGTGAGCGCGGCGCAGATCTCGGTCTCACGCTCCTCGCACATCCGCTCGATGCCCCGCAGTTGCGCCTCCCGCCACGCGGCCGAGCGGGTCCGGCCGGTGTTGAAGGCCGCACGCGCGGTCGCAAGATCGGTGGTCTGGACGGTCATCGGAACTCCTGAAATCAGTGGTTTCGGACGGGGGCCTAAGGTCTGTGTCCATGCCTATCGTCGCGGCACGCGAGTCGTTTTTCGAAACCGGTCTGGAGATCCTCGCCGACACCGGCTTCGGTGGGCTCAAGCTGGCGGAGGTCTGCGGTCGGCTCGGCGTCACCTCGGGGTCCTTCTACCACTACTTCGCCAACTGGGCCGCCTACACCAGGGCGCTGGTCGACTATTGGCGGCAGGATCGCACGGTTCGTTTGATCGAACTCATCCGCGCCCAGCCGAACCCGCGCAAACGCCTCGAGGCCGTCATCTCCGTCGGGCTGACGCTGCCGCACGGAGCGGAAGCCGCGATCCGGTCGTGGAGTTCGGTCGACGCCGATGTCATGGCCGTCCAGCGCGAAGTGGACCAGCAGCGCTACGACATCATCTACGAGTCGGCGTTGACCATCGTCAACTGTTCGGCTCAGGCCCGCACCTACGCTTCCTGGGCCGTCGACGTCTTCGTCGGCTACGAGCAGTCGACCCTTCCGAAGGATCTGCGGATGTTCGAGTGGATCTGCACCACCATGCTCGACGACCTGGAGGCCGGGCGGTTCGCCGACGTGCCGCGGTGACGGTTCCCGCGTTCCGCCGGATCGCCGACCGGATGCGTGCCCGCGACCCGGGCTTTGACGCCCTGCGCTGGGCGGTCCGCGCCGCGATCGCCATCCCGCTGGCCGCGACGGCGGCCTACCTGTTCGCCGGGAATGCGCAGACCCCGGTGTTCACCCTCATCGGCTCGATGGCGCTACTGGTCGCCGCGGACTTCCCGGGCACCGTGGCCACCCGGGCGACGGCCTACGCCGGGCTGGCGGTGACCGGTGCGGTCCTGATCACGGCGGGCACCTGGGCGGCTCCGCACCCGTGGATCGCGGTCCCGCTGTGTTTCGTGGTCGGAGCCGCAGTGACCGTCCTGGGCCTGCTCAGCGAGATGATCGCCGGGGGGCAGCGGGCCATGCTGATGGTGTTCCTGCTGCCGGTGTGCGCTCCGCCGGGCCCGCTGGACGAGCGGCTGCTGGGCTGGTTGCTGGCACTGGTGGTCTGTGTTCCCGCCGCACTGTTTCTGTTCCCGCCGCACGCCACCGAGGAGTTGCGTCACCACGCGGCCAGGGTCTTCACCGCGCTGGCCGACCGTCTGGACGGCCGCGGCTCGGCCGAGGAGACCGCCGCGGCGATGGAGGCGCTGCAGACCGAGTTCCTCGGCAGCGCCTTCCGGCCGGTGGCGATGACCGCCGGAGCGCGCAGCCTGATCCGCGTGGTATCGAATCTGCGGTGGCTGTGCGACCGGATCTCCCCGGACACCGCCCGGGTGCTGGGCCCGATCGGGCCCCCTGGTGTCGCGGTGCTGCGGGGTAGCGCCGAGGTACTGGAGTCCGTCGACCGGGTCGACGCGGAGCGGCTGGCCGACGTCGTCGCCGAGCACCGGCGGCTGGCTTTCCGCCAGTACGACAACGATATTCACGAGATCCTCGATGAGCCCGACGACGACGCCGCCCTGCAGCACGGACGGACGCTACTGAGCCGCCGGACGATCAGCGCGACGATCGGACTGACCGGAAGCCTCATCGCCAGCGCGACGCTGACCGACGCCCGGCCGATTCTCGATCGGCTGCTGGGCCGCGGGCGGCCGGAAACCGGGATCGCCGACCGGGTGTACAGCAACCGCTCTGCGGTAGCCGGCCTGATCGGTTATGTGTCGACCCGTTCGATGACCGCGATCCACAGCCTGCGAACGGGTTTGGCGCTGGCACTGGCCGTCGTGGTGACGATCGTGCTGCCGGTCCAGAACGGGTTGTGGGTGGCGCTGGGCGCGCTGGCGGTCCTGCGCAACAGCGCATCGACGACCCGTACCAGCGTGGTGCGCGCGCTCATCGGCACCGTGATCGGATTCCTGATCGGCGCCGGAATCATCGCCGTCGTCGGCGTCGACCCGGTGACCTTGTGGATCCTGTTGCCGCTGGCCACTTTCGGGTCGACCTACGTCCTGGCGGTGGGCTCGTTCACCGCCAGTCAGGCGATGTTCACCATGCAGGTGCTGATCGTGTTCAACATGATGCGGCCAACCGGTTGGCAGGTCGGCTTCGTGCGGCTCGAGGACGTCATCCTGGGCGCCCTTGTAGGACTGGCGGTTTCGCTGCTGCTCTGGCCCGGCGGTGCCCAGTCTGCCGTGCAGCGCGCCATCGGCGACGCCGTGCTGGCCTGCTCGTGGTACCTCGACGCGGCGGTGACCCGGGTGACCCGCGGCGCCTCCCCGGAAACCGACGCCGCAGTCGCCGAATTGGGTACGGAAGCACTGGTGGCCAACCGGACCCACGGCGACGCGGTGCGGGTGTATCTGGTCGAGACCGTGG
>Ga0194055_10003967_pt1 | contig 11257 bp, 10 predicted proteins | sample SepL449m_MetaG_FD_155482 | JGI IMG/M metagenome (GOLD analysis project Ga0194055, IMG submission 155482) | Anoxic zone freshwater microbial communities from boreal shield lake in IISD Experimental Lakes Area, Ontario, Canada - Sep2016-L442-9m | ecosystem: Environmental > Aquatic > Freshwater >... | reverse complement strand
CGGCAGTGGCTATACGTTAACGACGGGCTTGTTCAGGACAGGTGCCCCACAAAATGTCCCAACTGGAAAGGGAGGTGAGAAATGAAATTTGCAAAGGTACTTGGAGTGATGTTGGCTTTTCCTGCCTGTTTTTCTTTCGGCTTTTATTGGCGAGACATCAAGCATGGTCAATTCAAGCCATCCAACCGAGATCGACTGTTGGGAATCAAGACAAACACTGGGACTGAGTCAGAAGAAACAATCTTTAAGCAAACCTACAGCCGGATTTTGGCTGACTACATCAAGCGTCCCGATAAAAAGGAACTGAAGTATTCAGCAATGGAAGGTCTCGTGGCTTCTCTAGGCGACCCTCATACGAACTTCTTTGTGCCGAAGGTCAACAACGAATTCCGCGACGAAACCCAAGGGAAATTCTATGGTATCGGTGCAAGACTATTGCCCGATCCGCTTGGTGTGAAAGTCGTTTCTGTGTTCGGTGATGGTCCAGCTAAACGGGCTGGGATCAAAGGCGGAGATTTGATTGTTGCGGTTGATGGAAAAGTCGTCGCAGGAATGCAATCAGATGACATCGTGATGCTGATCAAAGGCAAAGAAGGAACGATTGTCAAACTCAAGATTTCTCGACCAGGAGCCGTTGCACCGCTCGAATTTTCGATGCCACGCGAAAAGGTTATTCCGCCGAACGTCGAAAGCAAATTTATCGCGAGTCAAAAAGTTGGATACATCAAGATTCTCAATTTTGCCTTGGAAGTCCCGGAACAATTTGAACATGAATTGCAAGCGGTGGAATCAAACGGCCTGAAAGGATTAGTTATTGACTTAAGAGATAATCCTGGTGGTGCACTCGATGCCGCAGTCTCCATGCTCGGCAAGTGGGTTGAAGGCAAGAACATTGTTCGGTTGAAGTTTAGAGAAGGTGCCGATGAGACCAACGACACTCCAACTGGCCAACTCCATAACTTTAACTATCCAGTCGTCGTACTGGTGAACGAAGATTCGGCAAGTGCAGCGGAAATTATGGCGGGAGCCCTGAAAGACTACGGGAAAGCCAAATTGGTGGGAGATCACACCTACGGCAAGTTCTCGGTGCAAACAGTCTTCAGTCAGCGTGATGGAGCGGGTATCAAGATGACCATTGCTCACTACTTCCTACCAAAATCAGGTGCTTTGAGCCGAAAGGTTGATGAAGACGGCGCATACATCAGTGGTGGACTTCAGCCGGATTACAAGGTTGAGCTTAACCCTGATATTGAGTTCGAAGCCGCAACCATGGACAAGGATGCTCAGTTTGCAAAGGCAGTTGAGATTATCAACGGTAAAGGCTAGACATTACTGGACTTCGGGTCGAAATAGGCCCGGAGTCCGTCACCGATAAAGTTCAACGAGAAAATCGTAAGGCTAAGAATAAGACACGGCGCGATGATTTCGCTTGGATAGGAGTTCAATTGAACCCGTGCGTTGTTGATAAGACCGCCCCAGCTAGGAGTTGGCAACTGTACACCAATTCCTAAGAAGCTTAGAGTGCTTTCAGCCAGGATCGTACCAGCAAGCTCGATCATCGAAACAGCAAGAAGAATTCCCGACATTTGGGGCAAGAGATGCTTTATCACCAAATACCAAGTCGGTGCTCCTGAGGCCTTTGCCGCGACGACAAACTCCCTCTCTTTAATGGTGGCAAGCTGAGTCTTCGTGAGACGAGCAATTGACGGCCAACCTGTAATGGACAATGCAACGACGACCGGAAGGATGCCTGGTCCGAGTATTCCAATAATCAAAATAGCAAGCAAGATGTCAGGGAAGGCAAACATGCCATCGGTTAGCCTCATGATTGGTACTGCAATCCATTTGGGCGCAAATGCGCTTACTACACCGATAAAGACTCCGAATGTTAAGTTAATGCCTTGAACTATAAAGCCAATGAATAGGCTGATTCGCGCCCCATAGGCAATTCTTTGTAAGAATGAGCGCCCGATTTCATCACTTCCTAAAATGGCATGTTGACTACCGTACGGAAGGTGAGTGCCGCCCACAAGGTCAAAAACCGGATTGCTTTTTCCATCGGTTGGAATCAACGGTCCAAAGATCGCAAAAAGTATGAGGAAGACCATGAACAGAATGCCTGCCCATACCAATGGATCCTTGAGTTTCTTCTTTCTCAAACCTGAGCCTCTCTGATTCGTGGGTCAAGGATTGGCAAGGAAAGGTCGACGATTGTGTTCACCACAACAAACATGAAGCCCGTCGCAAGTACACATGCCTGAATAACCGGAATGTCATTGCTAAGAATGGATTCAATGGTTTTGCTGCCGATACCGGGGATGATAAAGAATCGTTCGACGACGAACGATCCAGTAAGAAGGAATCCAAACGTCGTTCCAATGGTTGTAATGACCGGAAGAATCGCATTTCGCAGGGCATATTTAGTGATTAAACGAAATGGCGGAACACCTTTCGCAATTCCAGTTCGAATGAATTCTTGTCGAAGGGTTTCGACCATCGAGGCTCGCGTCAATCGAGTGAGCATCGCCATTGGGCGAAGAGAAAGGACAATCACTGGAAGCAGAAGATACATCCATTCTGGTCCTCTAAGCTCAGATTCCCATCCGACGGGCAACTGATTGAGCTTCACGGCAAAAATGTAAACAAGGACGGGAGCCAAGACAAAATTTGGCAGAGTTACCCCTAGAGTCGAGAGCGTGAGTATTGATCGATCCGTAAAACGGTTCTCTCGGACTGCCGCAATCGTGCCTAAGGTGATACCGACTATTGACGCCAAAGTGATGGATAAAAATGCGATCTTCGCAGTCATTGGCATCGACCGCTTTAAAATGTCAGAAACGGGCTCGTGGGTGCCTTGATAGCTTTGCCCCCAGTCTCCATGAGCTAGACCATTTATGTATTTTCCGTAACGAACTAGGAGAGGTTGATCAAGCCCCATTTGTTTGTAGATTCGCTGATAGGTTTCTTCAGTTGCTTTTTCACCGGCAATGTATCGAGCCGGATCACCTTTAGCCATGGAGGATGCCACGAATGTGACAAATGAAATGATCAGGAGGCTAACAACACCAAAGGATAGGCGTAATACAAGGGCCTTGATCAACTGCACTGTGAGATTTTAGCCTATCAAGCACCCCGATTGACTTTTGCTGAAGTGATACGGTCACCTTTTTCTATGCTTTGCACAACTTGCATGCCGCTCGTGACCTTCCCAAAGACCGTGTACTTTCCGTCAAGGAACTTAGCTGGGGATAGCAAAATGTAGAATTGACTGTCTCCGAGAATTCCTTCTTCTGGAATGGAGGCCAACCCAACTGCGCCTAGCTCATTTTGTAGACCGCTTTCTTCTTTACCAATTCCGCCGCCCGAACCTCCACGAAATTGTCCGTCTGCGACAGGATCTGAATTCCGAGTGCTTGGGTCACCAACTTGGACTAGGAATGGCTTTGGCTTTTTCTCGGCGCGATGGAATCGTAAACCGTCATAGAAACCTCGGTTGACGAGGCTCAAAATATGAGCACAAGTTTTTGGAGCGGCTTTTGAATTCAACGTAATGGTGAATTCTCCCTTGTTTTCAATTTTGAAAACGATACGAGCTTCCTGTGCCCATGCGATTGCATGAACCATGAATGCCAATCCAATACCAATGATCAACCGAAATGCTTTCATTCGTTTCTTACTCTATTCTGACGTATGAAAAGGGAATTCGATACCGTCAGTCTTCTAAGGCACGACCATATCCATCAATTCCAACTTTTCCGCTGAGGATCATAATTCCGTCCACAAGTGACCAAAAGTATCCAAAACCACAAGTTGCAAAGGTGATGATGAATTGAATGACTCCAAGGGCGGCATACCCAAGGTACATCCGTCCAGCGCCCGGAATAACAAGTTGGAGTACCCCAGAAATGGTTCGGCTCTTATCACTTCGTGGTAAATGAAGCGTCCGAGCATAGCCTTGGGGCTGGATGGACACCAATCTTGATGGTGAAGAGGATTGGGAAAACTGAACGGGAGCTTGAATGTGATTTTGAACAGTTTGAGGGCGAACTGCCGGTGGCGGAACCATTCCTGGTACCGGCGGTGGACTTGCCATTGGTTCAATAAGCTTGAACGCGGTCATCAAGTCGGTTACATTTCCTGCCGGTAGCCAGTCGTTCATGGTTGGCTTCCACACGTACGTCGATTTTTCGATGACCCCACCGTCGATCAGCTCCTCCATTTGTTCGAGCGTGAGCGGACCAAGTTGTCCAAATGAACCGACGTAATACCAGGCAGCTGCTTCACTCATGTTAGTTACTGAATTCGATAATTACGTTAGGTTGTACCCTTTCGGCTCGTCACTAGGTCTTTGGGCGGTACCCTTATACAAATAATGTCAGTTCGTGTTCGCTTTGCCCCAAGTCCTACGGGACTCCTTCACGTTGGCGCGTTGCGCACCGTGTTGTTCGATTTTCTGTTTGCAAAACACGAAGGTGGACAATGCATTTTCCGTATCGAAGACACCGACCGGGCCCGATACAACGAAGAAAGCGAGCAAGAATTTGTCGAAACTTTACGATGGGTAGGGATCGAGTTTGACGAAGGTCCCCACATTGGTGGTCCGTTTGCACCATACCGCCAGTCGGAAAGAAAGGAAGCAGGAATCTACGCAAAGTACATTTCAATTCTGGAAGAAAAAGGACACGCCTACAAGGCATTTGACACGAGTGAAGAACTTGACCAAATGAGAGAATTTCAGCAAATCAACAAACAACAGATTGGCTACTTTGGTGGAGATTGGCGCGATGCATTGCCAAGTGAAGTCGAAGATGCAATTGCGGCTGGACGAACATACGTCATCCGAATGAAGATCCCTCGGGATCGTAAAATCGTCGTTCAGGACGCCATCCGTGGTCGAATTGAGTTTGATTCCAATGTTCTGCCTGATCCAGTTTTGATCAAAGGTGATGGAATGCCCACCTACCACTTCGCGGCGATGGTTGACGATCATCTGATGGGAATCACCCATATCCTTCGCGGTGAGGAATGGATTCCAACTTCTCCAATTCATGCCCTCTTGTTTGAATTGTTTGGTTGGGAGCCACCTGCTTTTGTCCACTGTCCGGTCATCATTGGCGCAGACGGCAAAAAGCTTAGTAAGCGACACGGCGCAACCCGTGTCCTTGATTACATGGCTCAGGGCTATCTCAAGTCAGCGTTAAAGAACTTTATCGCTCTCATTGGTTGGTCTCCCGGTGGTGATCTGGAGAACATGACGGAAGAGGAACTAATCAGCACCTTTACTTTGGCTGGTCTTCAACCTTCGCCCGGACGTTTCGATATTGAGAAGCTGAACTGGCTCAACGGAGCCCGCATTCGCTCGATGACTACCGAGGCAGTCTTGGCAGAAATGAAAGCTCTTTGCAATGAGCCGTACACCAAACAATATTGGGAAAACTTTGTCGACGAAGATCGAATTCCGAACCAGCCAGAAAAGGACGGCAAGAAGATCTTTGCCCAGTTTGAGAATCTGATAAAGTTTGCCGAAACCAACGAGGACTATGCCCTTCAATGCATCAAAGAAGAGCAAGAGCGGGTTACCAACCTGATCGACTTTGGTGCGGCTTGCGAGTTCTTCATTGTTGAGGAGCCAGAAATGGATGCTAAAGCTGTCGAAAAATGGTTCGGGCAAGATCATGTTCGTGCCTTGTTTGAGTTCCTCAAGTCAGAATGTGGGACAAAACAACTTTCGGTCGAAGAATACAAAGAGAAGCTTGTTGAGTTTCAAACTGCTCGTGGTTTCGAGAAACTTGGCCCTATCGTCCATCCAACTCGAGTTGCCTTGACCGGAAAGACATCTGGGCCTGGCTTATTTGAACTTATGACAGTCTTGGGTCCCGAACGGATAACGGCACGTGTGAATCGAGCTTTGACGTTTTTGAAGTAGAGCCTAAACACTATTTTGCGGTACCTTTACTGGGATGGCGAAGGTAGGGTTTGTCGGGCTAGGAGTCATGGGTGGACCCATGGCTGGTCACTTAATTAAAGGCGGCCACCAAGTCACTGTTTGGAACCGCTCAGCGGCAAAATCTGAACCACTTCAAGAGCAAGGTGCAACAATTGCACCAGACTTGAAAAGTCTCGCCGAAACTTGCGAAGTCATCTTCACTTGTGTTGGACGAAGCGAAGATGTCGCCGAAGTTGTTCGAGGAATGGTCCCCCATGCGAAGCCCGGAACCTTGTTCATTGACCACTCGACTATCGAGCCATCAATGGCTCGAACTCTTCACAAGGAATTAAAGGGACAAAGCTTAAAATTCGTGGATGCACCAATTACAGGCGGGTCAGTTGGTGCACAAAGCGGAACTCTCACCATTTTCTGTGGAGGCGATCATGACGATGTCGTTCACGCCATGAATATCATGCTGCCGTACACCAAACGAGCCGAACGAGTTGGCGATTCAGGCTCTGGGCAGGTCATGAAGCTTGCCAACCAAATTGCGGTTGGCGGCGCTCTGCTCGGTCTGTGCGAAAGCATCGCCTTTGCCAAAAAGGCCGGACTTGACATTAATCAAGCGCACAGCATGATCGGGGGCGGAGCCGGCGGAAGTTGGGCTTTTGAAAACTACGGAGCCAAAGTACTGAACCAAGATTGGAGCCCGGGATTTTCAGTCAAAAACCAACGAAAGGACTTCGGATACTGCGAGTCTGCGGCCAAAGAACTCGGAATCGAAATTGCCATGACGGAACTTGCAAACCGACTTCTCGGAGAACTACAAAAACAAGGAAGGGAAGAGGAGGCAACTGCCGCCCTCTATGAGGTCTACCTAAAATAATGTCTTTTGCCGTCTCGATGCAACAAATATCCAAGAGGTATGGGACGGTTCAAGCCCTCGACAACGTCACCTTTGAAGTTGAAGCGGGCACCATTCACGCCTTGGTAGGAGAAAATGGTGCGGGCAAAACAACTCTCATGAAAGCTCTCTATGGAGCCATGATTCCAGACTCCGGTACTACATCCCTAAACGGCAATCCAATTAAGTTTCAAAACTCGGCCGATGCAATCAATCAAGGGATTGGAATGGTTAGCCAACACTACGGGATCATTGGCGAACTCACCAATTTTGAAAACTTAGTGCTCGGCTCTGAGGGGGCGGCAGTCCTCAACAAATCTACAATGAGCGAACGAGCCGACAGGTTAGCAAGCTCAATGGGGTTCGAATTCAACTGGAACACCGAATCATCAACTTTGAGCCCGGCTGGTGGTCAGAAGCTCGAGATTCTCAAGCTCTTATGGCGTAAGAGTCGCATCATGATTCTTGATGAACCAACGGCCATGCTATCGCCCCAAGATGCCGACGCTCTTTACGACAGCCTTAAGCAACTTGCAAGCAATGGCGCAACCATCATCGTAGTTACGCACCGTATCACCGAAGTCTTTGAGCATTGCAAGCGAGTTACTGTTCTTCGCGGCGGCGTAAAAGTTGCTGACCACGAAGTAACCAATGTTACACCGAGTCAATTGGCCGAGGAAATCGTGGGCGGGGAAGTCATTCAACGTCCAAAACCAGTTTCTCTGGCAAAGAATTCGGTCCGACTAAGCATCGAAAACTTGTCCGTCAAAGGTGAAAAGGGAGATTCAGCCGTGAAGCACGTTGGATTGCAAGTGAAAACGGGTCAGCTAGTAGGAATAGCCGGGGTTGATGGAAATGGCCAACGAGAACTCTTTCATGCCCTTATTGGTGTCGCGAAGCCCACAAGCGGCATGTTTTCATTCGACGGTAACCAGTGGGATACGGAAACGAGCCAAACCAGAATCCTTGAAGGACTACGGGTCATCCCTGAAGATAGACACGAAGAAGGAATTATTGAAGAGTGGTCGCTGTTTGAAAACAGTGCCCTCGGACTTCAAAGGCTTCCGGCATTTTCAAACTTGTCAAAATCTACGCGAGAGGAAGCACCTGTCATGGCGGAAATGTTCGGAACCAAACATGGCGGGTTGGACAACGAAATTGGAAGCCTCAGCGGCGGCAACCAACAACGCTTTGTCGCCGGTCGCGCCTTGCGAATCAATCCTCAAATGATCCTTGCCTTTCAACCTGCCCGAGGACTTGATCTCAACTCAACAACAAAAGTCTATCAGGAGATCAGAAGGGCTTGTAACGATGGAGCTTGCGCAATAGTTGTCAGCTTCGACTTAGATGAGCTGCTCGATTTTTGTGACCGAATTGTCGTCATGTGCCATGGAGAGCTTTCGGAGCCGAGACCTGAAGAAGCCCGTGATCGAGCAGCAATTGGGAAACTCATGGTGGGAGCAGGATGAAACTAAAAGTACTGGTTCTGTTTGTCTGCTCAATCATTGCAATCATCGTCTCGCTGCTGATTGTGAAGGCAAATGTTTTTCAAGCCATCACGACGATTTTTACTGGATCGCTTGGAGATGCTAGAAAGCTATCCGGAACGATCAAGGAGATGACGCCGCTGCTCATTCTTGGATCAGCCGTCTATTTGGCCCTTAAGGCTGGGCTTTTCAATATTGGTGCCGAAGGTCAATATACGATCGGTGCCTGTTTTGCCAGCTTGGCAATGATCGCAATTGGGGGCCCAGTTGGCATCATTGTTGGGTGCGTAGTTGGTGTCGTCTGCGGAGCCTTGTGGGCATTGCCTGCCGGTCTCATAAAGGCATATCGAAATGGGCATGAAGTCATCACGACCATCATGCTGAATGCAATCGCCTGGAACTTAACCAAGGCCCTGGTGTCAGGTCCTTTTAAGGGCAAAGATCAACCAGCGTCATCTACTTCGGTGATGCCAGCCACCAGCCAGTTAACTCCGCTCTTCAAGATCGGTGAACTTGAAATTCCTCAGTCATTTGTAGTGGGGCTAGCATGTGTTTTGGTTTTGGCGTATTGGCTCAAGAAGACAATCGCAGGATACGAACTCAAGGCAACAGGTGCAAACGCAACGGCAGCCAAATTTGCCGGAGTCAAAACGAAACAGGTAACGATAAAAGCGATGTTGATGAGTGGTGGGCTTTCTGGTCTTGCAGGTGCCTTACAAGTCGCTCAATTTGAACATCGTTTTTACGATGGATTCTCGACCGGGTATGGGTTCGATGCTTTAGGTGTTGCCCTGTTATCCTCATCGAATCCTTACTATTTGATCATTAGCTCATTCTTTTTTGGGGTCTTGAATAAGGGCGGAACCGCCCTTGCAATTTTAGGGATCGACAAGGGAATCACGACGGTTATCCTTGCGGCAGTTATTCTCATGTTTGCAGCGATCCGGTACAGCAAAAAGGAGGTTACCAATGGTTAGTTTTCTTTTACAGGTAATCACGATGTCTTCGCCACTGTTATTGATGGCGATGGCAGGTTACGCAAGCGAGCGATCTGGTGTCATTAACATTGGTCTCGAAGGCAAAATGCTCACGGCATGCTTTGTTTGCGCCGCCTTTGCTCCTCAATTTGGAGCTATCGGAGGCGTTCTGATGGCGATTCTTGCCGGAATAATCATCAGTCTTCTCCATTGGACGTTAACTCAGATCTATCGAATTGACCACATAATTTCTGGAATGGCAATCAATCTGTTGGCGTCTGGCGCCACGAGCTTTTTAGATGGCTCAGGATTTGGAAAGGGCACATTGTCAGATGCCCAGCGGCTCCCTTTGCCGTTCTACTATGGGATTGCATTAGTTTCGCCCGTCATTTGGTATGTCGTTGCTAATCGGACGCGGTTCGGGCTCAGACACAAGAGCGTGGGAAGCGATCCTGATAAGGCGAGGCTACTTGGAATCAATCCTCAACAAGTACGATTCTCTGCGCTAATCTTTACCGGCCTCTTTGCGGGATTGGCAGGCTCACTCTTGGTCTCAGAGACCTCAACTTTTACAAAAGACATGACTTCGGGTCGTGGCTACATTGCTTTGGCTGCATTAATTTTGGGTGGTTGGCGACCCATTCCTGCCGCCCTTTCTTGTCTATTATTTGGCCTTGCCACTGCAGTTCAAATACAATTAAGTGGAAAACCGTTGTTTGGATTAGATATTCCGTCAGAAATTTGGAAGATGTTGCCGTATATTGTAACGTTGTTGGCGCTCGCAGGATTGCTAGGACGCAATCGAACGCCCGCGGGTTTGGGGAAACACTAAGAAATGAGCTTTGCACCACTAATGGTCCTTCTTGTCACGCCTGAGGCAGTCACAATTGCCAAACGAATCGAGGTTGCCCATCAAAAGCTAACCAATGTCGGCGTCTATGTCTCAGACGGAGCATCAAATGCAATTCCAACCAAAGTCAGCTTCTCTCCAACCTCGTGTCGGTTGGGAATGCCCAATCAACAAATTGCTGAACTGAGTTCAAGTGAAATACGTTTCTTCGATGAGTTATTCAATCAGGTTGCAATCGTAAAGAACCCAAAGCCGGCCAAAATGCCCGATGAAGGGCAAAAGGTAGCCATTGTTCACCGCGAGCCGATTGCTTGGCTACTTGGCTCTGCCCAGCGATCAAGTTTCTTCAAAGACCTAAAGTCCGACAACCGATGGCGTGTAATCGGTAGTTCGCTCATGCTCTTTGAACCAAAAAAGAATGTTCTTTCTGAAATTCACTTTGACAATAGCTATCGAGTAACACAAATCAAATTAAAGGTTGGAAATCAAACGCTATCGGACTGGAATTTTAGATACGTAAAGTCTTCAGAAGTCCCAGTTATTCCAGCCGGAGCTAAGGTTGTAAAGGGTTTAGCTCCCCGTCCAACAATTCCATCGAAAACGGATGGGAAATCTGTGTTATTTGTCCAAAAGGTTTGGCGATCAATCAGTAGACTCGATGGTCGAAAAATAATCCAAACATCCGATGATGGAACCTACCAATTAACTTACGGCAAAGGAAAACTATCGGAAACCGGGCCAAAGGGTACTTGGACTTTAGCAAACACCCAATTAGTTGTGTCTCCAAAGGTTGGCGAAACCAAAACCTACAATGGCGGAACAGATAAGTTTCTCGATGTCCTTAGGGCCAAAGGAATCTATGCATCCCCAATTTCCCGATACGTCCTCAATCGAAAGATTCCGTTTCTCGATATGTTTGATCGAACCAGCGAAGTCAAACTGCTTACGGGTCTGGTCAAAATGGACGGTAAGTCCTTGTCCATTTTGTCACTAAAGAAAGCTGGGGTCCACATCCGAATGTATGTTGATCCCAAGACTGGCGACCTCGCAAAGATCAGTAGCGACGCAATTGACTCATCCGGAAAGACCGTAACGGGCTCTCAATTGAAG
>Ga0194055_10003966_pt1 | contig 11258 bp, 9 predicted proteins | sample SepL449m_MetaG_FD_155482 | JGI IMG/M metagenome (GOLD analysis project Ga0194055, IMG submission 155482) | Anoxic zone freshwater microbial communities from boreal shield lake in IISD Experimental Lakes Area, Ontario, Canada - Sep2016-L442-9m | ecosystem: Environmental > Aquatic > Freshwater >... | reverse complement strand
GACTAATTATGTTGTTGCTGGCGCTGATGCTGGTAGCAAATTAGCCAAAGCAGAAGAGCTTGGTATTGCCGTAATTGACGAAACAGAAATGCTGGCTTTATTGCGCTAAATGATAAAAATTTAATGCCATCAATTTTTACTCTGCAGAAATTTTTGCTTTTTCAATAATTTTTTGACTTGTATTAAAGGTGCCTTTTATTAAGGCATCAACTTCACTTGGTGTCATAATTTTCGTGGAGACACCAAGATCATTAATTGCCTTAATTACTTCTGGATCTTTCAGAATCTCGTTTAGCGATACCCTTAATAAATCTAAAACCTCCGCTGGGGTTTTTGACGGAGCCATCATTACATAGGACCCAGAAAAATTCCACTGAGGATATATTTTTTGTAAAGAAGGTACGCCAGGTAAATCTGGCGCATCTGGCGTACCAAAGAATGCCAAAGCTCTTAATTTTCCATTCTTAGAAAAGCTGTTGGCTAGGGGGTCAGAAACTATATCGATTGTTCCTGCAACAGCATCTGTAAGTGCCTGTGATGATCCTTTGTATGGAATATGTCGAATATCAATGCCGGCTAATAATTTCAGGTATTCAATTGAAATATTTCCAGGGCTGCCATTTCCTGAGGTTCCATAAGTTAATTTTCCAGGATTTTTTTTAGCGTAATCAATTAATTCAGCAATAGAATTAATTGGTATTTTGGGGTTAATTGCGATAACAGATCTTGAACCACCTAAATGGCCGATTGGGACAAAATCCTTAAAAGGATCAAAATTGACTTTCAATAACTGAGGAGCAATGGCTAAATTACTTACGGAAGCATTAAGTAGGGTATAGCCATCAGGCTTGGAATTAGCCACAAAAGCAGCGCCAATAGTTCCTCCCGCCCCTGCTCGATTTTCAACAACAATAGATTGCCCAAGCTTGAGACTTAAGTGTTTAGCAATGATTCTCGCAAGATTATCATTGGTGCCGCCAGGCAAATAGGGGACTACATAAATAATTGGTTTATCTGGATACTTGGCTGATACATTACCAGAGAAAAGTCCAACATAGAAAATGGAGGAGATTGAAATCAATAAACTCAAACCCTGACTTAAGCGCACAATTTTCCTTTTTATCTTTCAAGATCCATATTTCTTAAGAACTACAGTTATTCTGCATAATAGAATAACTGCATTAATATAATAAAGCTTTAAATCTTTACTAACTATAAACTTGGAAATAAACCAATGGGCGCGTATGTCATCGATAGCCAACTTTTTTGTGATCAATTTAGCACTGGACCTACTCGCGAAATATTTAGCGATGAGCAGACAGTTCAGCGATGGTTAGATGTTGAGGCTGCATTAGCCCGCGTTCAAGCACGTCATGGCATTATTCCGCAACTGGCGGCTGAAGAAATTTGCGCTAAAGCACGCGTGGAATTAATTGACTTGGCCGAGCTAAAAAAGGAAATGGACCGTACTAGCCATCCTATTGTCCCATTGCTTCGAGCGATGAAGAAAGTGTGCCATGCTGATGCAGGTGAGTTTATTCATTGGGGCGCTACCACTCAGGACATTATCGATACTGGGACTATTCTGCAAATTCGTGACGCCTTGGTTTTGATCGAGAGCAGATATCAAAAACTTGTATCTAATCTTGAGAGTCTTGCTGCAAAACATCGTAATCTTGTTATGGTTGCTCGTAGTCACGGACAACAAGCATTGCCAATTACTTTCGGATTTAAGGTAGCCGTATGGATTGAGGAAATGCGCCGCAATTTAGATCGTTTTCATGCAATGAAAGAGCGAGTTTTAGTGGGCCAATTCGGAGGGGGTGTAGGCACCTTAGCAGCCCTAGGGGATAAAGGTTTTTTAGTGCAAGAGGCGCTATTTAAGGAGCTTGGTTTAGGATGCCCAAAAATTCACTGGCATGTATCACGCGATATTAATGCAGAGCTTGCTTGTGTATTGGGTATTTGCACAAGTACCATAGGTAAAATCGCGCATGAGATATACAGCTTGCAAAAAACTGAGACTGCAGAACTTGAAGAGCCTTTTTCTCCGGGCAAGGTGGGGAGCAGCACTATGCCCCATAAACGTAACCCCCCCACCTGCGAAACAATTGTGGCACTTTCTCGCGTAGTTCGCAGTATCGTACCACTTGCTATTGAAGCAATGATGGCAGAACATGAGCGCGATAAAATTGCATTACAAACTGAACGCGAATATATTTCCCGGCTTTGTTGTATGTCGGATGCGGCTGCGTTAAAAATTGTTTATGTGACCTCTGACTTATCAGTAAGAGAAGAAAATATGAATAAAAATTTATTTATTCAGCGTGGCCTCCTAATGTCTGAGGCTGTCATGATGCAATTAAGCGATAAACTTGGTCGACAAGAGGCTCATGAAATTGTTTATGAAATTTGTATGGACGTATTTGAGAATGGCGGTGAGTTTAAGGCTGGATTGCTAGCTAATCCAATTATTGCCGCACGTTTTGATGCTGCTGCAATCGATAAAATGCTAGATCCGAATATATACACTGGACTAGCAGGAGAATTTGTCGATCGCGTATTAGGACAAAAATGATCACCTCAGGTTTAACTGCAGTTTTAGCCAATCGCTGTCTAACGATAGGTTCAACTGCTTTGCCTGAAGATATTGCAACAATTGCAAAGCATAGCATGCTTGATTGGTTTAGTGTTGGACGCTCTGCATGGGCGGAAGAGGCAGTTCAAATTCCTCTGTCTGAAATTATTGCAGAGGGAGGTTTTATGCAGGCTACTTTACTTAATGGAGGTCGCGCTACGGTTAATCAGGCCGCCATTATTAACGGTATTGCATCTCATGTTCTCGATTTTGATGATGTGCATTTGCGCTCAAGGGTACATCCATCGACTCCTCTTTGGTCGGCAATTCTGGCAGAAGCCGAGCATCTAAATCTTTCGGGTGAAAAAGTATTACAAGCTTTTGTAGCGGGAGTAGAAATGCAAAGCAGGATTGCCTTTGCCATGGGTGAAGATCACTATGGTTTAGGTTGGCACAATACGGCTACCCTAGGCTGTTTTGGCGCAGCGACTGCAGTTGCAGTCTTGCATCAACTAAATTCCGAGCAGCTCTGTAGAGCAATGGCAATTAGCGCGACGCAGGCTGCAGGAATGCGAGCGTCTTTTGGCACGATGTGCAAACCATTACATGCTGGTAAAGCCGCATCAATTGGATTGTATTCAGCTAGATTAGCAGCTAAAGGATTTACTGCGCCAGATGGTATTTTAGAAAAGACCGCTGGCTTTTTAGAGTTATATGCTAACGATATTTTTGCTGAAGCTGCAACTGCAAATTTGAATCGGATCTGTGCTCAGGACATCATTTATAAATACAACTCATCTTGCTATGGCACCCAAGCTCCGATTGAGGCCTGCAAAAATCTCATTCTTAACCATACTATTGATTTGAATGCTATATCAGGAGTTACGATTCTTATCGAGCCACAGTACGTATCGGTTTGTTGTATTCCTAAGCCAATTAATGCTACGGAAGCTAAGTTTAGTATTGCTTTTATGTCTGCGCTAGCATTGGCACAGCGTAGTACCGTCTCAAAAAGTAGTTTTAATTCTGAATCTTTACGTGATCCAATGCTTTTAGCACTTTCTGACAAGATAAAAATTATTGGACATACATCCATGCCACGCGCTAATGCTGAAGTTAGCATCCAGCTAAAATCTGGGGAAACTTATAGTCAAATGTTTAACGCTGAATTGCCCGAATTAAATCTTCTAACCCAAGAAAATAAATTAATTACTAAGGCTCAGACACTTTTATCAGAAAATATGAGTTTGCAAAATGTGAGCGCAATGATTCAATCAATACTAGGAATTCAGCAAGAAAAAGAAATCAATAAAATTATGCGCATTATCCCTAGTTGCTAAACTTTAAACTCTAACTTCCCAGCACCTCTAGTAATTCTGTTTCTAATTGAATTTGTAAGCGCGGATTTTTACTGAGCTCACTGGCATTTAATAGTAAGACGTCTTCAACTCGCTCGCCCAGCGTATTGATGCGTGCGGTATGCAGCGAGACGTGGTGTTTAGCTAATACTCTTGATATAGCATAGAGCAAACCTGCGCGGTCGCTGGCAGTAAATGAGAGCGCATAGTATTGGCCACGTTCATCGGGTTGCATATGCACCCTGGGTTGAATGGGGAAGCTACGCGACTGGCGTGATAAGCGACCCATCGCTGGGGTTGGCAGCGGCGTTGCTTTTTGTAATGCTTCGGTAAGAGCGTATTCGACTAATTGAATTTGATTGCGGTAACTATGAGACTCATCATCGAGTTCACTACTAGCAACTTCAAAGGTATCTAAAGCATAACCATGACGCGTAGTATGAATGCGCGCATCTAAAATGGAAAACCCGTTACGTTCAAAGTAGCCACAAATGCGCGAGAAAAGGTCTGCTTGGTCTGGCATATAAATAGCGACTTGCAAGCCTTCTCCTGCCGGTGATAAGCGTGCAAGCACGATTGGTTTGGTAGTTTCCACTTGAGCCATTAAATGGCGAGATAGCCAAGCGATATCTCCGGCCTCTTGGCGTAAGAAAAATGCCACATCCAGTTTTTGCCAGAAGTCTTCATACGCTGAGTCTTGAAAGCCATGTAAACGCAAGTTACGCCGAGCCTCTTCTTGATGCTGAGCTAGTTCGGATGAGGCATCCGGTTTTGCGCCGCCTAAAACCCGCAGGGTAGCACGATATAAATCTTCCAGTAACTTGGCTTTCCAGCCATTCCACACCTTGGGACTTGTGCCGCGTACATCGGCAACGGTTAGTAAGTAGAGCGCAGTGAGATGACGTTCATCACCGATTTTTTTCGCAAAAGCCATAATCACATTTGGATTACTAATGTCTTGTTTTTGCGCCACTTGACTCATATTTAAGTGCTCGGCCACTAGCCAAACCAATAATTCGGTATCTTTTTTATCAAGCCCATGGTCTTTAGCGAATTCACGGACATCACGCTTGCCAAGCAGCGAATGATCGCCCCCACGCCCTTTAGCGATATCGTGAAATAAAGCTGCAATTACAAGTAGCCAGGGCTTTTCGAAGTGGGCAATTAGGCGGCTACATAAAGGGAACTCGTGAGTGTGTTCCACCACCATAAAGCGGCGGACGTTTCTAAGGACCATCAAAATATGTTGATCGACTGTGTATACATGGAACAAATCATGTTGCATTTGCCCGACGATGCGCCGAAAGGGGGGCAGGTATCGGCCTAGCACGCTGGTTTGATTCATCAGCCTAAAAGCATTACTGACGCCATCGGCTTGCTTCAAAATTTCCATAAAAAGTTGGCGATTAAGCGGGTCTTTACGCCAGTGACTATCCATTTTTTTACGCGCGTTATACAGTGCGCGCAAAATCGTGGCCGACAAGCCATTGACTGCGGGGGTTTGCGTGAGCACTAAAAAGGTACGCAGAATTTGCTCGGGGTGTTTTTGATATAAATCGGGGTCTTGAATATCTAATAGACCTTGACGCTCAATAAAGTTGCCGTTCTCTTCACCCTCAATAGGATGGATCGTGCGGGATTCTTGAGGAAATAATAAGGCTTCAATATTTTGCAACAAGATGGTGTTGAGTTGGGTAACTGCCTTAGCTACCCAGTAGTAGCGGCGCATGATGGCTTCACTGGCTTGACGGGCTGAGCTTTCTTCAATACCCATGGACTTCGCTAAACCCGCTTGCAAGTCAAACGCTAAAACATCTTGATGGCGTTTGGCAAGCAAATGTAAATTAGCGCGTAAGGTTGCTAGAAAGCGCTTATTACGTTTTAATTCGGTAAGCTCGCGCTCGGTAATGAGATTTTTTTGATACAAGTCATTAAAACTATTACCCAGTTGGGCGGCCTTACTCACCCATAAGATCGCTTGTAAATCGCGCAGACCACCTGGACTTTCTTTGCAATTGGGTTCGAGCGCATAAGGCGTACCTTGATACTTTTGGTGGCGCTGGGTTTGTTCTAATAATTTAGCTTGGAAGAAAGCCCTGGGATCAAGCGTTGCGGAATACGCAGTTTGAAATGATTTAAATAAACTGCGCGAGCCGCAGATTAAGCGCGCCTCTAGCAGCGAAGTGCGCACGGTAATATCTTGCTCTGCTTCGCTAATGCATTCCGCTAGAGTACGTACTGCTGAGCCAATTTCTAGGCCGGAGTCCCAACATTGGGTAATAAAGCGCGCAACTTTTTCATTATCGGCTTGGGAGTCTTTAGAGGAGTCATCGGGTAACAATATCAAGATATCAATATCAGAATAGGGGAAGAGCTCTGCTCGCCCATAACCACCAACTGCAATCAGCGCTAGATGAGCGCCCATAGCGCAGTCTTGCCATAACTTGGCCATAGCAAGATCATTAAATTCGGTGAGTTTTTTTGTCAGTCGTGCGACATTTTGATCGGCGAGAAATAGTTGGTATTCAGTAGCGCATGAACTACGTAGCTGAGTAATTGCCTGATGCGGAGTGAGTGCAGTCACTGAATTCATGGTGGCAGCAGAACTAATTTGGGGTAGTACTTACGCAGCGGTAAGCTGGGGGCGAAATACTAAGCCCTTAACGCAATCAGGCGGCGGGTTACTGCCTGTCGACCAAGTTAACACCTCAACCCCTTGCGGTGTCACGAGCAGTGTGTGTTCCCATTGTGCTGACAAGCTGCGGTCTTTGGTTTTTACCGTCCATTGGTCGGGCATTGTGCGAATTTCGCGGCGCCCAGCATTGATCATGGGTTCTATCGTAAAGGTCATACCCACTTCTAACTGCTCACCCGTTCCCGGACGACCATAGTGCAAAATTTGCGGGTCTTGATGAAAGACTTTGCCAATTCCATGGCCACAGTACTCCCGAACTACTGAATAACCCGCTTGTTCAGCATGCGTTTGGATTACATGACCAATATCACCTAAATAGGCTCCTGGCTTCACTTGGGCAATACCAAGCCACATACATTCAAAGGTAACTTGCGTTAACCGTTCGGCTAAAACGGATACTTCGCCAACCATAAACATGCGACTCGTGTCACCGTAGTAACCATCGGGGGTGATTACCGTGATATCGAGATTGACGACGTCACCAGCCTTCAATACTTTAGAGCCTGGAATACCGTGACAAATGACATCATTGACTGAGGTACAGATCGCTGCTGGGAAAGGTGGGTAACCCGGAGGCTGATAATTTAAGGGGGCCGGAATAGTGTGTTGCACATCCCGCATAAAAGTATGGCAAATTTGGTCCAGTTCCCCAGTGCTTATGCCTGGGCAAATCGCTGGCGCTACGTGATCGAGGACTTCGCTCGCTAGCCGACCCGCCTCACGCATGCCCTGGAGGTCTTTTTCAAGGGTAAAAACACTATTCATGCCTTGATTATCAACGACTTGAGGTTTTTTGGCTGTTTTGCTTCTAGATGATTGATATATAAGCTATAATTTGCCCATCGAAGCAATTCGAAATAGCAGGCTAAGCCTTCCAGGGTAGCGTTTTTTAGCGCAGTCAGGACTTAGCCTTAGACCAAACCCTTAGGAGAATGTTATGTCAGTAACTATGCGTGAAATGCTAGAAGCCGGTTGCCACTTTGGCCACCAAACGCGCTTTTGGTCCCCCAAGATGGCCCCTTATATTTTTGGCCATCGCAACAAAATCCACATTATTAATTTGGAAAAGACTTTGCCGATGTTTCAGGATGCCCTGAAATTTGCAAAGCAAATTGCCGCTAATCGTGGCACGATTTTATTCGTCGGTACGAAGCGTCAGTCACGTGAAGTGATTGCTGAAGAAGCTGCACGTGCTGGCATGCCTTATATCGATAGTCGTTGGTTAGGCGGCACATTAACCAATTTCAAGACCGTTAAAGGTTCCCTCAAGCGTTTAAAAGATATGGCTATCGCGAAAGAGGCGGGCGATTGGGAGAAGCTCTCAAAGAAAGAGGCGTTAACCAACGATCGTGATCTGGATAAATTACAAAAAGCTTTAGGCGGTATTCAAGATCTGAATGGCGTGCCCGACGCAATTTTTGTGGTTGACGTTGGCTACCATAAGATTGCAATTACGGAAGCAAAAAAACTCGGTATTCCTGTGATCGCTGTGGTTGATACCAACCATTCCCCTGAAGGTATTGATTACATCATTCCTGGTAATGACGATTCAAGCAAAGCAGTGCTACTTTATGTGCGCGGTATTGCCGATGCCATTTTGGAAGGTAAGGCTAATTCTGTTCAGGAAGTCTTAGATGCAGTTAAAGAAGGCGAAGAAGAGTTTGTTGAAGAAGGGAAGGTAGCGTAATGACCGTAATTACTGCTGCAATGGTTGGCGAATTACGTGCCAAAACTGATGCGCCGATGATGGAATGCAAAAAAGCCTTGACTGAAGCAGTTGGCGATATGGCCAAAGCAGAAGAAATTCTGCGGGTGAAATTAGGTAGCAAAGCCAGTAAAGCCGCCTCACGTGTGACTGCTGAAGGCGTTGTCGCGAGTTACATTGACGGTGGCACTGGTGCTTTGATTGAAGTGAATTGCGAAACCGATTTCGTTTCAAAAAACGATGATTTTTTAGCTTTTAGTAATGCTTGCGCACAGTTAGTTGCTAAACAGAATCCGGCGGATACCACTGCTTTATTAGCCTTAGCAATGGATGGCAAAACGGTTGATGCCGTGCGTAGTGAATTAATTGGGCGCATTGGCGAAAATATGACCCCCCGTCGTTTTCAGCGTTTTGCTAGTACCGGTAAATTAGTTTCTTATTTACATGGCACACGCATTGGTGTCATGGTGGAATTTGAAGGCGATGAAACAGCCGCTAAAGATGTGGCTATGCATATTGCAGCAATGAAGCCGGTTGCCTTATCTGCGGCTGATGTTCCTGCTGCCAATATTGCTGCTGAACGCAATATTGCTGAACAGAAGGCGGCTGAGTCTGGTAAGCCTGCTGACATCGTGGCAAAAATGGTTGAGGGTACGGTACAAAAGTATCTCAAGGAAGTTTCTTTACTCAATCAAACCTTTGTTAAAAACGATAAGCAAACCGTTGAGCAAATGCTAAAAGCCATGAATACCACGATTAAGTCATTTACTTTATATGTCGTTGGCGAGGGCATTGAGAAGCGCCAAGACGATTTTGCTGCGGAAGTTGCTGCACAAGTTGCTGCTGCAAAGGTAAGTGCTTAAATAAATCTCTTGAATAGGGTCATTCACAATGCCAGCTTATAAGCGTGTCCTCCTGAAACTTTCTGGTGAAGCCCTGATGGGGGACGATGCTTTTGGAATTAACCCGATTACGATTGACTCGATGGTGGCAGAAATTGCTGAAGTCGTTGGGATCGGCATTGAATTAGCGATTGTGATTGGTGGTGGTAATATTTTCCGCGGTGTCGCAGGTGGCGCAGCGGGAATGGACCGAGCTACTGCCGATTACATGGGTATGTTAGCCACGATGATGAATTCATTAGCGTTGCAAGATGCCTTACGCCAAAAAGGGGTAGAAGCACGAGTGCAATCGGCATTACGTATGGATCAGGTGGTTGAGCCGTATATTCGGCCACGGGCCATTCGCGCGATGAGCGAAGGTAAGGTAGTTATTTTTGCTGCTGGCACTGGAAACCCATTTTTTACTACCGATACAGCAGCTGCTTTGCGTGGCGCTGAAATGGGCGTTGAGGTGATGCTCAAGGCCACGAAGGTCGATGGTATTTATAGTAGTGATCCCAAGCTTGACCCTTCAGCCACCTTGTATCACACCATTACCTTTGATGAGGCATTAATTAAAAATTTACAAGTAATGGACGCTACAGCGTTCGCCTTATGTCGCGACCGTAAGTTACCAATTCGGGTATTTTCTATTTTGAAGCCAGGCGCTTTAATGCGTGTGGTGTTGGGTGAGTCGGAAGGTACTTTAGTACACGTTTAAAAGGAGTGCTGTGATGTCTGCTGCAGAAATCAAAACTAGTACCGAGCAAAAGATGCATCGGTCGCTTGAATCATTAAAAGGTAATTTAGCAAAAATTCGTTCGGGACGCGCTAACGCCGGTATTCTTGAACACATCACGGTTGATTATTATGGCAACCCAACACCGCTTAGCCAAGTAGCTAATTTAGGCTTGGCCGATGCTCGCACCATCAATGTTCAGCCATTTGAAAAAACCATGGTGGCAGTAATCGAAAAAGCCATTCGTGATTCTGATTTAGGCCTAAACCCAGCCTCGCAAGGTACGGTGATTCGCGTGCCGATGCCTCCCCTGACTGAAGAGCGGCGCCGTGAACTGACTAAATTAGTAAAAAGTGAAGGCGAAGAAAGCAAAATTGCTATTCGTAATTTAAGACGTGATGCGAATGAGCACTTAAAACGATTAAGAAAAGATAAGGTGATCTCAGAAGACGAAGAGCGCCGTGCCCAAGATGAAGTGCAGAAAATGACCGATCGGGCCGTAACCGATATCGATAAAATTGTGGTTGAAAAAGAAAAAGAGATTATGACGGTATAGACCCGTCTTATCTAAAGAACATGACCTTCTTGCTAACGCTTATTTATGTCTAAACATACTAGCTCTACCTTAGTCATTCCTGAGGTGAGTGAAGTGCCGCGCCATGTCGCGATCATTATGGACGGCAATGGTCGTTGGGCTGGCAAACGTTTAATGCCACGCGTTACAGGACATTCAGAGGGCTTAGAATCGGTGCGCAAAGTGGTGGAAGAGTGTCGTCGTTCTGGTGTTGAATATCTCACCATTTTTGCTTTTAGTTCCGAAAATTGGCGTCGCCCACCCGAAGAGGTGGGATTTTTAATGAAGCTGTTTTTGAAATCATTACGCCGTGAAGTAAGCCGCTTAAGTGATAACGATGTTCGCTTTAAGTTAATTGGCGACTTAAGCCGCTTTGATACTGCGATTCAAGAGATGGTTCGTTTTTCGGAAGAGAAAACGGCGCATTGCAAAGGCTTAACCTTAACCGTTGCAGCCAACTATGGTGGACGGTGGGATATCTTGCAGGCCATGCGTAAGTGTTTATTAGCTAATCCTACCTTGCAAGCCGACGACATAACTGAAGAATTACTGCAAGAAAATTTATCAATGGCTTATGCCCCAGAGCCCGATTTATTTATCCGTACCGGTGGCGAACAACGCGTTAGCAATTTTTTATTGTGGCAACTCGCTTACACTGAATTGTATTTCACCGATATATTATGGCCCGACTTTGATGCGGTGCAATTACAGCAAGCGTTTGAATGGTT
>Ga0194055_10003965_pt1 | contig 11259 bp, 13 predicted proteins | sample SepL449m_MetaG_FD_155482 | JGI IMG/M metagenome (GOLD analysis project Ga0194055, IMG submission 155482) | Anoxic zone freshwater microbial communities from boreal shield lake in IISD Experimental Lakes Area, Ontario, Canada - Sep2016-L442-9m | ecosystem: Environmental > Aquatic > Freshwater >... | reverse complement strand
TAGCAATAGTTCAGATAGAAAGAGGCAAAGGCAAGCGCGCAGCACAATCGGCTCTCTACAAAGCTGGGCTAGATAATGAGCTTATCAACCAGGCGCTACAAGAAGTTTATGGTGGAGAAGGGATAGAGCTGGAGGCTGCGATAGACTTCCTGCAGCGCAAAAAGCTGCCAGAGACACCAGCCGACCGGCAAAGACTATTAAGGAACCTAGCTAGTCGCGGCTTCTCATTTGATATAGCTAAAGAAGCTATTAGCCAATGGGAATCAGCAGAAGACTAGCGTTTAATACCAAGTGCCAGCCAGCGGTCAATTGAAACCTTGGCTCCACGGGTATTCTCTAGGCGTTCAATTAGATCCAGGGTTTCACGAGGTGTAAAAATACGAGCTTTGGTTATCTGGTCACGCAGCATGGTACGCCAATCATAGTCGTGGCGAGCAGATCCCCGAGGATCACGAGTAGCAACAGTGTAAACATCGTAACGCACTTCGCGCCAACCCCTTGCGGGGATCCTTTCGAATCGCGCAAACAGCTCGTTACCATCTGTGTAAGCCTTGGGCTTCAGAGTCTCCAGCATTTCCTTTTCTTTTTCGGTAGCCTTGGGAAGAGCAACATCCCACTCAGTGTGTCGAACAACAACCCGTCCTCCGGATCGAGTAATTCTCTCGACTTGCATTAATGGGCGTTCTAGGTTCATCAAGAACTGAGAATTACGAACTACTACTCCATGGAAAAAATTGTCATCAAAAGGCTGCAAGTGAGTGGCTGGGTGCCCCAAGACCAGTTCAATTCCTTTGAGATTCCATTTTTCCAACTGCTCATGAACTTTTTCACCAGTAGTTCTTCCGGCGCAAAGGCCGACGGCGCGACCAAATGAACCAGTGCGGTCGTGAACAAAGCGCAGCATAAGGTCGTACTCTGTCTGGGCATCAAGCACTAAATCCCCGGAATGAAGGTTCAGCAGTGAAGTCATGGTAAGAAGCTCTGGGTTGGGATCAATTCGACGCATTAAACGCAGTCTAAACTACAAACCAATACTTAACAGGCTTTCCTTAAGACTGGCGCAGCAGCATAATAGCTTCACGGCGAAGCTGAGGGTCTACTCGGTCAAGAATTAGCTTGCCATCTAAATGATCCACCTCGTGTTGAATGATCCTGGCCTCTAGGTCTTGCGCCTGAAAATCCACCGGCCGGCCAAGATGGTCTTGCCCAGTGACCCTGATAGCATAGCAGCGAATAACTGGTAGCTGAATACCAGGGAGGCTTAAACAGCCTTCCATAGCGGGCTGCTGGCCCTGATCCAGGCTTTCCCATTCAGGGTTAACTAGTACCTGAAAGGCTGCTTGACTGTCTTGGGCCTCTTCACTTTCACAGGGGAGGCGGTACACTAGTATGCGCTGCAGGGAGCCAATTTGCGGTGCGGCTAGGCCCACCCCACCGGATTGCTTCATGACTTCCTGCATGGCTGCTATGCGGTCTAATAAAGATTGATCGAAGCGTTCAACCGGAGAGCACACCGAGCGCAATACTGGATCACCAAAGGTTCTAATAGATGGGTGAGGGGGCATACATTAATTATACCGCCTAGCGAATACAAAGTTAGCGCACAATCCCTTGCTAAGTTTTTTTCATGGGGCAACATTTAGATATGAGCAAGAACGGCACATCAAATTACACCCAAGCAATCACTATGCTGGAAAGTGGTCTTTCGTACTACATTCCTCGCACCGGCCGCTACCGTGCCGAAGATGCTCTTTGGTGCCTCAAGAACGGCCGCACGGAAACCGGATTCGAAGCACTTGCTGAAGCAGCTTGCCTTTCCGATGGAATGGCCAAGCACTTCCTGGTAGAAGCCCGCTCACTGCTGGCTCCTGACCGCATGGCATCAAGCTGATTCAGAGAAGCTACTTATTTTTTCTAATCCAAAGCCAAGACAAGCCTAGCAGTCCGGCTCCTATAGCTGTTACCAGAAGTGGAGTCAACGGCCCTGGGTCTAAATATGATGTGGTCAGCCAAATAGTAAAAATGCTGATGGCTGAAAGACCTGGAATTCCATACAGCAGCTTGTCTTCTCTGTTGTGGGCCAAGCAAAGCAAAGTCAAACCAAAGACTCCCAAGATGAACCAAGCTTGATTTTCTTGATGTCCGCCCCAGGCGGCTATACAGCCCAACAAAATTGTGATGCCGCTACCTATTACAGCCCTACCTAGGTCTGACCGATTGTGGTTATGATCTTTGATCCACTCTCCGATAAACACACACATTAATCCAACCATTGCTGCACTAATCACTTTAGGCGTAAAGTCCAATCTTCCCCACCAGTACAATAGCGAGCCGGCTGCGCCTATCGCCCCAACTATTTGTAGAGAAACCACCTGTTGCAATGAGCCCCAGCCGATGAGCGCCAGGGAGAAAATGCCCAAACAAGTTATAGCCGTATCGTTTTGCCCATCATGATGACCCAGCCATAGTGTAGCTGCCGCTGCCATAATATAAAAAATAATATCCAACACCGAAAGAGCTGACTTTACAGACTCATCATTGGCTTGCTCCCTGATAATAGAATTAAATACTATGCCAAAAGCTCCTACTCCAATTGCCGTCCATGCTCGGTAATCCAGGGGAAGTTGCAGCCAAGCAAAAAGGGTGATTGAGATTGCTGCGCTACCCCCGATTGCTGCCAACACTGAATCCTTGTATACCAAACCAGCAACACAACCCGCAGCAGCTATCAGCAGTATAGGAAGCCAAATTGTCATGCCGGCATCCGGCGATACTACCAAGAAAATAAGTGCTCCTGCATAGCTCAGGCCGCCGAAGATATACCCCCATATAGCTTGGGCAATGGTATTTTTGGCTTGATCAATATAAAGCGAAGCCAAGATAATGGCAAGTCCGATCACCAAAGATACTAAAGCACGCTGCTCGCCGCTAATATGCTTGCCAAACAGTAAGGGCGCTAAATCCATGGACAGATACCATAAGGTAAAGGCTATTGGTGCCGCAATAAAATTAAATTTGTAGCGCTTCAGCATAAATACGGAACCCACCAGGGTTGCAACTTCCAGGCTCACCCAGCCGGCCCGAATCTGCTCATGGTAGCTTGAGAATGTTGCTGGTTGACCTGAGCCCCATACTCCCAATACTCTCTCAAGCATGTATATAGTGACGGGGATCATAACCAATGCACAACAAGCAGATAGGCCCGAGAATTCAAGCATATTTCGGCGATGCCATACTTCAGCGGCTGCAGAAAAAACTAGTAAGTACACCAAAGAGGTAAGCAGGCCCGCTTTGGGACCGTAGGTATCCCAGCTGCTGGCAGCAAAAATCAACATGCCCAGCATAACTATTATCCCGCCTGTCCAAGCCAACAAGGATCCCCAATTGACCTCTGAAGATCCAGTTGCGGCTATAGGAGTAGCTGCCTGCATTGATGCTGCTGACGAGGTCAGGGATTCTGGGTAACGCAGCTCAGACCACATCTCTGATATCTGTTCGTCTGGAATGCCTGCTTTGTTTGCGGCTTTCCAGAAGTCTTGCCAGCTAACCGATAGATCATTACTCATCCAATTAGTATATGCTTGCAACTGGCATGGATTGCCGGATTTTCAATCCAAACAACTGATTAGATTAAATGAGACTGTCCTATTGGTCGCAAGGCTTGCTAGCGATTAAGCTTGAACTTTTGGGCTAGTCGCGCGCCATCCATTGGAGCGGCTTCCAATATATTGATGCGATGTACAGGTACATAACCTATTTCGTCCATATCGATTTTACGGGCCAAACGAGTACGGATTTCAATCCTATCTCCAGGACGAACTGTGCCCAATGCCTCACCGCTAGGATCATGAATCTCTGTGTTCTCCAAAGAAAAGGGAATGCTCTGGTTGAGCCAGCGCTTGGCTCTTCCGTGTGCATGTTCCACTAGCACACTCATCCACTCATTATGAACTTCTAGAACTGTACCCTCACAGCGGTATGAACATTGAGGGTTGTGCTCGTGCTGATCATGATGGGTATGAGGCCCGGCATGACTTACTCCGGATCTACCTGTTCTGAATTGTCCTCCCATATATAAAACATACACCTAGCTGGAGACTCAAATCCAGTACAACCCGAACTTAACCCTGATGATTCAACGCGGGCAGGAAGCCTGATGAGCCTCGCACTTGTGCAATGGCGCGCACTGAGCGCACATTTCATGCCCATCACATTGTGGGGTTAAACATTTAGCTTCGATGCCGGGCGCAGCCCAGGTGGAGGCTGAACATTCCGTGCAAATCCATCGTTGAGCGCATTCCCAGGTATGAAACAATACCTTGTGGGTAACCTGAGCCTTGGCCCAGTTGCTGGATTCCTGGCAGTCCAACATTTGGTAGCCATGCAGCACCCGGGTTTCAAAGCGCCCTCTCTTATTGTATTGGGTGTCAATGGTCAATTCATTTCCTTGAGCTAGGTTCCTGAGAGAGTTGGAACACCTGGCTGCTGGATAAAACTCGGGCACATCTTTAGAGATTGTAGGCAGATCCCAGTAAGTAATTTTCATAACGCGCTTTCGTTCTAAGTGATATTGATATTGATATTGACACACTATCTGGTTGGCAATAAAATGGCTGGCGCTGCAATTTTTCTTGCACTCAAGTTTGACATCCTCCTCATGGATTCCCCTCCGGGGAGGATTAAATCCAGGGGCTTCCTGGTCGGTTTATGTGAGTCATCACACTTTTTATCAAAGACGATCCGTATATACTCGAACAGATGATATTTTTAGTCGCATTCACCTTATTTTCTTATATTGCACTCGGATCAATGGCTTCTGTGCATGGTCCCAAGCGCCCGCATGATCTTTGATCAAAGGCAGGGAAACACTGCATCACCGCTGCAATTCAAGTAAGGTTTAGGTTATGCGCAGACCCGTTGCTATTATTTTTACATGTCTATTAGTGGCGGGCATACCAATAGCTACTGCTTCTGCGCAAAAGGCTGATCCCAATCAAATCAATAAACTTAGACAACAGTCAAGCATTGTAAAGCAAGGCATGGATCAGGTAGAGCAGCTTAAAGCTCAGCGTAAGCAAGCTATTGCTCAACTTCCTTATCTTAAGCAGCGAGCCCATGATGCTATGATGTTGTCCCAGCGCGCTCAGCAGGACTACCAAACTACTCAAACAAAATTTCAAGAGGTCAGCGACAAACTCAATCATGTAACTCTTCGGTATATCCAGACTGTGCAAAGCATGAGCTGGGCCCAGGCTGGATTGGAAGGACAGATCCCTGAGCTAAGTCAAATGGCCAATTCGTCTAATATTCATGACACAGTTCTGGTGTTCAGTCAAGCCCAGACTATTATGAACAACATGCAAGGCCAGCTTGACAATATGCGCTCTTTGGCAGTTACAGCAAATAAACAGCGGCAATACGCAGAAACGTCCCGCAACAATGCTACGGCTACTCAGCTGGCGGCTAGCCAGGCAATCAGCCAACAGACGCAGCTTACTGCGGCTTTGCATGATTCACAAAAAGCACTGCAGTCAAATGTAGCATCTGACCAAAAAGAATTAGCTAGAACTTTCAACAAGCTGCTAGACTCGGGCGCCGACCTACCAGGAGTTGATGTAGCTGCACTTGGATTGCCTGGCGCCCAGAGAATCGTCCAATTAGCCCTTGTCGAATATCACAAGGGCGTGCACGAAACTCCAGATGGCTCTAACCAGTCGCCAGATATCGCTCGCTATCTAACTGCTACTGCTGGAGCTGTTACTGGAGCAGCTTGGTGTGCTTACTTTGTGTCCTATATTGCTCGTCGCGCTGGAATGCCAATCGGCGATGGAGGACAAGGGATGGGCTATGTCGGCAGTGTTAATGATTGGGCTCAGAGCGTTAACCGCTACTTTTCCTCGTCTGACACTAGATTCCATCCGCAGGGAGGCGATGTAATCATGTGGTCCCCTAATCATATCGGTATTGTTATAGCTAACCATGGTGGCACCCTTACTACGGTTGAAGGCAATGCCAGTAATCGAGTCAACAAGCTAACTCGCTCGGCTACTTCGGCTACCGGATATTTGAGGCTCTGGGGATCACCGCTTAATGGCGCCAAGGGCGGCTCGGGCGGCTCGGGTGGAGTCGACCTAGGCGCTATCAACTAGGCTGCAGCCCGGCTGGACCGGCCAGCTGAAGCAACATTTGATTAACTGCGTGATGCCCCTGTAAACTACTGCAAGCTGTTTCAACTATATCTTTGGGTGCAGTAAATGGGAAGCCATTTTCCAAAGCATAGTCGCTCAGCCAGATTAGAACTTCGGCTAGCATCGATGACTGGGCCTTTCCTCCGGTGGCCCTAATAGCTGCTACAGCACGGGGCGCGCCATCAACAAGTAGTGCTCCATGCATTAAAACCAGGGCCCATGGATTAACAATTACTCGATCACCGCTTTTGCTGCTCCAGCGGCAACCATCAAGCTGCATCAGCGTATGATCTACCATGCCTTCTTGGATTTTTTCTAGCTGGTCTGGATGCAGCCAAACTGTCCAGGCCGCAATACCTGCATCGGGGTTAGACAGCAAAGTAGTACTTAAAGTGCCTGCTCGGGAAATTCTTGCGGCCCAAACCGCTTCTACGCCTAACAGCCACCCCTCTATAATTGGAACCTGCTCGGTACCAGGTCCGATTGAGCTTGCTACTTTGCGCGGATGAGCATCAATACCAATTAGCACCAGCGGCTGCAAGTCACCTGGGTCTACCGATGCGCTTTCTAACAGGCCTTCTGGGGTTAATATTTGCATATCTATAATGTATCAGCTTTTGGCTGCAATTGAAAATTCAACAAGGCTGATTGCGCTTGATGATAATCTCTGCTTCCGGGTAGTCATCCAGAAGATAATCTGGAGGCTCGGTATCCGCTGGAGGCGAATGAATCTCAATAACTCCGTCGGGTCGTTCGATTAGCTCGATACGGGTTCCTGGTTTAAGATCATAGTGCTGAAGAACGTCAGCAGGGAGTTTAATCATCCCGCCTTCCTCAACTCTTAAGCTGTAATCGAACATACTATTATTATACCATTCTTTCTCTAGTCGGCGGCACTGTTTGGTCTTATTAGTTGATTCAACAACTAATCGCAAAATCCTGCCTAGCAACTCGTAATAATAGTTATGCTTTGTCTATACGCGCTGTAACTTGTACTGCGCGGTGACCATCATGTGTGCCAGGCTGACCATTGTAAAGCGGCGTACCGCCAACTACAACATCTACCCCGTTACTTGCATTTTGAGGGAAAAGAATTGTGTCTCCCGGTTTGTAGGAAAGCAGCTCACCCAACGGCATTTCCATGGATCCTGCTTCTGCATGTATTTCAACCCCTACTTTACCTAAAGCTCGTGCTACAGCTCCGCTGCCTGCTGTATCTTCGGTTAAGTCTTGATGTGCCCGAGAGATATGGTCAATCACTGGCTCCATGGAATTCCAGGGAACGATTAGGGCAATTGTTCCTTCAACTTCCTCATCAAAAACGACAGAGAAAGCTAGCAGTAGTGTTGGCTCTGAGGCGGGAACAAGTGGCAGGGCTGCGGGAGAAGTCTCGGAGTCACTAGCCTTGAAGCTTAATCCGCATAGGTCGGTCCACGTATTGGAAAGGTTTTCCACCAAACTAGCAAGGCTGCGTTTGGCTACAGCCATTTCCAGCTCGGTAAGCTCTCGGTTCTCATACTTTTCAGCGGCAGAGCCACCCAATAGTCTATTTGTCATAGAAAGCACCGATGGAATATCAACTACAATAGCAAACTTGGTGCCAATTGGGTCGGCCTCTAAAACCATCATAAACGCATGCTGGGGCAGCTCGTCATTAACAATTACTGAGTATGAAAGCTGCGCTGAGGCAGTAAAGCGGATCTCTACTTCTGCTCGCATCTCTGCGCTTAATCGGTTGCTAGCCGAGCGACAAAAGCTGTCATGGGCATATTCCAGCGAGCGGATCTGCTCACGAGTAAACTTCATGGGCCGACGAAAATCTATCTCTCGTACCTTGTGGGATCTTTCGTCGCCAACGACTGCGCTCTTAATTTCTTGTTCCATATTCCATATAGTACTTGGTTTTGCGAGCTGAATCAGCTTCTCCTTCTAAACAGAATAGCTGCATCCAGTCCACGTCTATATTATAGTATAAACATGGACCAGAACCAGAATCGTATAGTAGACGGCAATGTTGCTCAAATTCCAGTCCGAGTATCAGTCAACCTAGGCAAAACATCTGAGACCCTTCAGCGGGCAACTTCTCTGCTACCCGGCGAAGTGGTTGAGTTAAACCGCCGTCCCAGTGACTGTGTCTATATTTATGTAGACGGCGTATTGTATGCTGAAGCAACTTTGCAGGTTATTGATGGAGTCTGGGCGGCTCATATCGACAAGATTATGGTACCTTCTAACCCTGATTTCCTTGATATCATAGAACCACAAGAGGATGTTGAAGTTGTTGAAGAAGTCGTCTCAAGCGAAGACGAGCCAGCAGACAGCTAGTCTAAATCCTTGGCCCTCAGGACTGGGGAAGGCTGGGAATTAATTTTTGATCATGCAGTACAGCCAGGGCTTCTGCAAGCCTATCTTCTAGCGTAGCACTCTGAATCTCGTAGTAAGGGACTCCATTGGCATCAAGGAAAGCTTGAAGAACGGAACTCATCCTTTGTGACTCTTCCGTGGTCCAAGGCCGGTTGGGGTCTTTTTGCACCGGGAATCGACCGGAGGGCACAAAGAAAATCTGATCAAATCGGGATACTCGGTCGCGGGCTAAACCATGCATCAACCGGTAGCAATATTCCCACTTACGCTCTTCATCGATGCTTAAATCTTTGGGCTTGTAATATTGCATGTAAGCCGCTGGCGCGAAAGAAGCGCTATCGTAAATCAAAAAGTCATGAATCTGCATTTCCTCTTCCTGCTGAACAGTTTCCAAAAATATAGGAAAGTCTTCTAGATAGTGCTGATATGGCCCTGATCTGCGGATAAACACGCGAGCTGGCTCTGGAACGAATACTGCATCTAAATCCATTAGTTTCAGTGGTAATACTAGATTCTGAGCCAATGTAGTCTTGCCGGTACCTACCGCCCCTACCAGGGCTATGTTGCAGGCTGTACTCTTGGCTGGCTTCATATAACTAACTTACTAGCCAGAGCATGCTTTGGTCTGGTATATTATTATTATGAGCACAAATATTAAAGACATCAAGCAGTCTCCTGTTGTACTAAGCGAATTAGCCTGGAACAAGGCCATGGAATTTGTTGACACCGGTATTGCTGAGGCGATCCGCATGGCCGTAAAAGGTGGGGGTTGCTCTGGGTTTACCTATCAACTTGCTTTGGATGCGCCGCATGCCGATGATATTGTGTGGGATCAGGATGGCTTGACTTTGGCTTTAGCCCCAGATTCATTGGTCTACTTAAATGGAGCAACTTTGAATTGGAAAGATAATCTGATGGATGGTGGGTTTGAATTTGATAATCCTAATGCGGTGGCAGCCTGCGGGTGCGGGTCATCATTCCGTCTTAATGATGAAGTTAATTGCGGCGACGAGTCAGCTGTCTAGCAGCCAACTCCTCCACCAGTAGTATTGCTGGTGCCGATCTTTCTTAGATAAACTGTGCTTGCTAAGCTGGCGGCTTTAAAATTGCTGCCCGCTCCATCTTCATCGCGTTGTAAATTGATGTCAACCAAGGAATATTTATCCAGCTGTCCGTTGGTAACAGTTGAAGGAATTCCCGCTTTAGCATAATAAGCGAAAAGAGATTTACCCTCAGGGATTTGAGCATTACTCAGCAGCAGCTTACTGGGGGCATCTTTCCACCCTGAACTGCTGCTGCTAGGGTCAGTAAGTACTTGCGTATTAACAGCTGATTGACGAGAATTATTGCAACCAGTGTCACATGCAAAGCTTTTACGCTGAATCAGCACGTCGCCACTGCCGTCAGAGTTGTCGTCTTTGAAATAGACTCTTTCTACCAGGTAGTTGACCTGGCCAGATCCCCGGTCTTCGGTGCGGTTATAAACAAGTTGATTTCCTTCTGGCAGGGTTTGATTACCCGAACCAGTCTTTAATTCAATCTTAAGCGGCGGACGGTCAGCATTTGAAATGCTTTGTTGCAGAGTGTCCATGGCATTGCGCAGCTCACCATTTTGCTTAACCTGCTTGGCTGTTTTTGAAGCACTGTCTCCAGCACCTCGGACCATTTGTGCAATCCCCAATCCAACAACCAGCATCAAACCAAGCGTAATCATAACCTCGGCAATGCTGTATCCGGTTTGTTTTTTAATTCTTGGCATTATTTTACTTGTCCTATCTGGGGGATATCAGCAATAATTGAAGTTACCTTAACTGAAGTATACATTTTTGAATCGCTGGCTGCCACTCCCGGCTTGGAATCACTGTAACGGGCTACAACAGTAATAATCTTGTATTGCTGCGCGGCAGCAGTATTATTCCAATTATTACCATATACGTAAGTATAAAGAATAATACCCCTTCGTCTTACAGTAGGTGCGCCGTCCAGCTTAAAGCGCTTGCCGCTAGCAAGACCTTGGGCTGCTATCTTTACTTCCCGAGGGTCGTCCTTGTTGAGCTGAGAAGCTGTTAGAGAGCTCTTGATAACGCTGCTAGCGCATTGAGGCACATCAGCCTCTCCCCTTAATGGGCAATAAGTATTGCTCCAATCGGTGTCGCCCATGTTGTCCTGGGTTAGAGCTACATCAGCATAGTCCAATGATTTTATTCGGTCGATTTGCTGCCTGGCGTAAGCCTGGGCTTTCTGACGACTAGCAATCTGTCGGTTTAAAGCAGCTGCTCCTACGAAAGTTGTTGCCATAGCCAAAGCACCGATAGTTGTGAGCAGCAAAGCTACCAGCACTTCGACCATAGAAAAACCATGCGTTTGATGCAGCCTTTTGCTCATACAGATAGTTTGCCTATTTTACAAGCTCAAGGCTATGTTTAAGCCATGTAGCCGCTGAAAAGTAGCTTATTTAAGCTGAAGCAGGATCTTCGCCCAGTAAAACCAGGAATTGATCGGCATGCAGCGTCTCATGCTCCATCAGGGCCTTGGTGACACTGCGCAGCTGATCATCATGCTTGCTGATTAATTCCAGGGCTTGATCCTGAGCCTGCTCGATTAGCTCAGCAACTTCAGCTTCAACTAATTGTGCAGTAGCCGGTGAGCAGTGCAAAGTCCCGGGCATAACACTTCCTGGTTGGAAGCCATGGCCTTCGGCTGGAAC
>Ga0194055_10003964_pt1 | contig 11259 bp, 11 predicted proteins | sample SepL449m_MetaG_FD_155482 | JGI IMG/M metagenome (GOLD analysis project Ga0194055, IMG submission 155482) | Anoxic zone freshwater microbial communities from boreal shield lake in IISD Experimental Lakes Area, Ontario, Canada - Sep2016-L442-9m | ecosystem: Environmental > Aquatic > Freshwater >... | reverse complement strand
ACCTTCACACGCTCTGGCCAGTTGCTGTAACGGTCAACGCCAACCAGCAAATCGCAAGCTTTGAGTTCACACACAATTTCACCCAAGGAAGGCAACAAGGTGATGACACGTTGCGGTGCTTTTTCAATGACCACAACGCGGCCGCGATCGTCGGTGAAGGTGAAGGGTGCTGTTGCATTTTGTGCAAACGCGTTTGCTGCAAGTAGCAGCATGCCAGCAGAGCAGGCCCAACAGGCCACCCCCGCCAACAACTGTCGCACAAATTTAAAAGTACCCTTTTGCATGACTTTATTCCAGGCTAACTTTTAAAGCTTAGGCGTCCACTTCAAGCCAGCAAACAAACCGCGCTTGGGCATGTTGTATCCATAGATGCTTTGGTAGTTGGCATTGCCTGCGTTTTCAATGCGCAAGTTCAGGCGCAACTCTGGTGTGAGTGCCTGGCTGGCGATGAGATCTACAAGGCTGTAGGCTGACAAAGTTTTGGCAGCATCAGTGCGATCGCCTGTGTAGCGCAACTGTACACCGGTATCCCAGTTGCCCAGCGTTTGCATCAGACCAGCTTGAAGCAAGGTCTTGGCGCGTCGGGCCAATGGCTTGTGCGTGACTTCATTTTGTGGATCTTGGGAAGTGGCACTCAAGCGCCATTGCTGAGGTGCCCATTCGGCCACCACCCATTGACCCATCAAGGCCATTTCAACACCTTGGTTTTTGGCCTTGGCAATGTTGGTTCTTGTCCAGTTGGCATCGTTGTCAATCAAATCGGTGTAACGATTTTCAAAAGCGGTGATGCGTGCATTCCACGTGGCTTTTGTGTATTGCATGCCAAGCTCTTGAGACCGAGCTTGTTCAGGTCGCAGCTGGGCATTGCCACCCCATGGGTAATACAAGTCGTTGAAGGTGGGCGCCATGAAACCTGTGGAGGCACTGGCCTTCAAGCGCAACTCCGGCGTGAGGAAATAGGCATAGCCGGCATACCAAGTGTTGGCGTTGCCAAAATCAGAATACTGATCTTGCCGAACATTCACTTGCCACTGCTGCTTTTCTACTTTACCTTGATAGCCCATGCGCCATGAATTCACAGAACGTTCGGTGGGGTTGTACGCGGTATCGCTGGCGATTTTTTGGCGGGTGTTTTCATAACCCGATGTGATTGAATGATTGGGCCAGAGTGTCCAAACAGCGCCGAGCGCAGAAGTTTTGGATTGTGAGTTGACGTAATAAGGATAAGCCGTCAGGGCTGCATTCAGTTTGTCTTCCTGCTGACCCACCGACACATCCCATTGCAAATCTTTCGAAGCTTTGTAAGTGGCATTGAGCAAAGCACTGCGCAGGACGCTTTTGGATTCATCCGCTTGATTGGCAGGGCCCCACTGGCTGTCGTATTGCACTGTGGCATGTGTTTCCCGCAGCATCAGGCCCACGCGTGCTGATTCAAATTCTTGCGATAAATTCACGGCATCTGATTGGCGTGTATAGCCATCCCGATCGGGATTTGTGCCGGGTCTTTGCAAAGGGTTGATGGCGTTGAAACCGCGCGTCTGTACATGTTCAGTTGAAGCATTCACGCCAAAACCAGACGCCCATTTTTGACCGGCACTGGCTTGGGTGCTTCTGAAGCTTTCTGAACCCATTTGCCCGGAAGCCTCTAACCATGGGCCTTTCAAGCCATCGCCAGAATTTTGCCGCGTGAAAATTTGAATCACGCCGCCCAAAGCAGCACTGCCGTAAAGGCTGGACACATTGCCGCGAACCACCTCGATGCGCTCAATGCCACTGAGTGGCAAATGCTCGAGTGCCGCCAAATTGAAGTTCAAGTTGTTCATCGGCAGGCCATCGACCAACACCAAGGCGTGCCTTGATTCGGCACCACGCATGAACAAGGTGGCCACACCACCCATGCCGCCCGATTGGGTAATTTCCATACCCGCCAGTTGCTGCAGCAAACTGGGCACGTCTTTGGCCTGTGAACGCTCAATGTCTGAACGTGTGATGACTGAGACATCGGGCAAGGCATCTTGCGCGCGCTGCATCACTCGGCTGGCCGTGATCACGGTATCGGGTAAAAATGTTTGAGAAAAAACCAGAGCAGGCATGGCCATGCAAGTGACAAGCGCACTGAAACGAAAAGCAGAAAATTTCATGATTCAACCAACAAATGTGTTCTCACCGCCTTCCCCGACAGTGCACGAACGTTAGACCCCTCTTGCGAGGGACCGCCTTGTTGGCCGGTATCCGGGCTAAGCAGAGCAACCTTCATCACCTTCCCAAGCACCTGTTTCAGAGCACTCAGTGGCAATCGATGAAAGCGGGGCAAAAATGCCCGTCTGCTGACCGTTGCGGGGGCAGCGCAGGTCAAGTTCACCCCGTGGGGGATTACTCTCCTGCTTCCCGTTGAACTGAGATTTGTGAACCAAACCCCGAGCACCAACAAATGCCATTGTAAGATGGGAACTTGCACCAAGCCTACAATCAGTGACATTACAATTCTTCTGACATGACGAATCCCACCACCGTCGACCAGATTGCAGACCGGGTTGAGCACCTTTTGCTCCGCCATGAAGAGCTGCATAAGACCAATGCACTGCTGCATCAGCAAGTGCTGGCCTTGTCTCACGAGCGCGACCTGCTCAAGTCCAAATTGGCGGCCGCCCGCTCCCGTGTCGACGCCCTGATTGAGCGTTTGCCCCAAAATTCTCCCTCTGACGCCGACTCATGAGCAACAAACAACTTGAAGTTCAAATCATGGGACAAAGCTACCTTTTGGGCTGCCCCGAAGGTGGTGAAGCCCGTTTATTGGCGGCAGTAGACAAAGTTGACCAGGCCATGTGCAAGGTGCGCGACGCCGGCAAAATTAAAGCCCGCGATCGCATAGCGGTATTGGCCGCCCTTAACTTGGCCTTTGAACAAGCTGAATCATCCTCAAGCGCAGAGACCCAAACAGCCAAACCGCCGTTACAAGCGGCCGCTTTCAATGATGCTGACAATGACCGCCTAGGTCAGTTGCTCAAAAAACTGGATCAGGCCCTTCATCAAGACGGCCAATTGATCTAAGCCTACAATCGCGCTGTCTGCAGTGCATGCTGGGCTTTATATTTCCTTGAACCAATGCTCTTAGAGCCCGGGCTTGGAACATCGTCTGGTGAGCGTGATCATCTCGCGTCAGATGAACCCAACGCCAGTCTGACCTAGCCCACCTGAACCCCGGTTCAGGATGCCGGTCCAGTGGCACTTGCAGACACCTTATTTAAAAACAATTTGAATCCGCCGGTAGGAGACCCGCATGAAGTGGCTGCGTTATTCTCACCAAGGCCAGGTTGGCTTGGGTCAATTGGTGGGTGACACCCTCCATGTTCATCAAGGCTCTCTATTTGAAAATCCTCAACCCACGGGCGTCATCTTGCCTTTGTCGGACCTTGAGATTTTGGCACCTTGCCATCCCACCAAAGTGTTGGCCCTTTGGAACAATTTCAAAGCGGCTGCAGAAAAGAATGGCTGGAGCGCACCCACTGAGCCTCTCTACTTTCTCAAATCGCCCAACTCCTATTCGCATCATCTACAAGTTGTGATTCGGCCCCAGCAAGATTTAGGCAGAGTGGTGTACGAAGCCGAACTCGGCATCGTCATTGGAAGACGTGGTCGCGACATTCCCCTCGAAGAAGCCACACATTATATTTTTGGTTACACCTGTGTGAACGATGTCACCGCGGTAGAACTGCTGCGTTCAGACACCAGTTTTGAACAATGGACTCGCGCTAAAAATTTTGATGGTTTTACCCCTTTCGGCCCCTACATAGAAACTAAATTGGATTGCACCAGCGCCATCGTGACGGCCAAAGTAAATGGCCGAGAGCGCCAAAATTATCCCGTCAGCGACATGTTTTTTTCACCCCAAGAATTGGTCTCCAAGCTCTCAAGGGGCATGACCTTAGAAGCGGGCGATATTATTTCTTGCGGCACCTCGCTCGGGGCCATGCCTTGGCAAAATGAGGCTGTGGTCGAAGTCTCTATTGAAGGCATTGGCACCCTCTCTAACACCATGAAAGAGTCAGCATGAGTTTGAACATTGCCATTGTTGGCGCAGGCGCCATTGGGGGCTACCTCGGTGTGAAGTTGGCCTTGTCAGGCAACCATGTCACCTTCATTGCGCGCGGTGAAAATCTCAAAGCCATTCAAGCCTATGGCATGACGCTTAACTTGGAAGACGGCACATCGCTGCATGCCCCACAAGTCAAGGCATGCACCATTGACGAAGCCACGCCGCATGACTACGTTTTCTTAACAATGAAGTCGCACCAAGTGAGTCCTGTTGCAGCAGAAATTGGTCGGCTGTGCCACGACAACACCGCTGTAGTCACCCTTCAAAACGGCGTTCCCTGGTGGTACTTTTACAACCTGGTGGGCGACTATCAAAATCGCCAATTGAGTTCCATTGATCCTGGTGGTGCACAGTGGCAGCACATTGGCCCAGAGCGAGTGATTGGTGCGGTGGTTTACCCCGCCGCTGAATTGATTGCGCCTGGCGTCGTCAAACTCATTGAGGGCAACCGCTTTACCTTGGGCGAACCCAGTGGCGAAAAATCAGAACGAGTGACGGCATTGGCGCAGGCCATGATTGCAGCAGGATTCAAAACCCCTGTGTCCACAGACATTCGCAGCGAGTTGTGGGTCAAGCTTTGGGGCAACCTCACCTTTAACCCTGTATCTGCTTTAACGCACGCCACGCTGGAAGACATTTGCAATTTTGATCTCACGCGAAATTTAGCAGCACGCATGATGACGGAAGCTCAAACGGTGGGAGAAAAACTAGGCGTTCAATTCAAAATCAGCATTAACAAACGGATTGCCGGTGCACAAGCTGTGGGTGCCCACAAAACCTCCATGCTGCAAGACGTAGAACACGGCAAAGCTATGGAATTGGAAGCCCTTTTAGGAAGCGTGATTGAACTGGGCCGCATTTGCAACATGCCCACACCCACACTCGAATCGGTTTACGCCATGACGCGCTTGCTCGAGCAGAGTGTGTTGAAAAAAGGCAAAGGACTCAGCCTCAACTGAGTTTTCACCAGTCCCAAAAAAGTCAACAAATCTTGGATCAAGCAGCATTCAACCAAGGCATCTGATTGGAGGCTCATCTTTAGATGATTTTTCACAATAAACTCCCTAGTAACCAAGTATACTGATAAGTATCTTTATGGAACTATGCGTATTTTGTCCAGGTTTAAACCCTTTAAATTCAACTTTTCGTCCACTGACTAATGAAAACTCTGATAGAACTTCTGGCGGCCGGAAATTCCCAATCTACTTGTTTAAGTGCCGCTAACAGTGCGCCCCTCACCTACTCAGCCTTCCGTCAACTTGCTCAGTACGTTCAAACATCCTTTAACCAAGTTGGCATTGGCCGCCACGATCGCGTGGCCTTGGTTTTGCCCAACAGCGCAGAAATGGCCGCCAGTTTTGTGACGACAGCCTGCTGCAGTACACCAGCCCCCTTAAACCCCAGCTACCGTGCCGATGAATTTGAGTTTTATCTGAACGACTTGAACGCCAAGGCCTTGGTGGTTGAAAAGGGCTCTAGCAGCCCTGCCCTTGCAGTGGCTGCCAAAATGGGCATTGCACTCATTGAACTCGAACCCACACCCACCTTAGGTGCGGGTACTTTCACACTGAACATGCATGGCCTTGCACCCAAACCTGCCCAACACCCAGGTGCTGCCCAAGCTGATGATGTGGCCTTGGTTCTTCACACGTCGGGCACCACCTCACGCCCCAAAATTGTTCCGCTGACGCATCGCAATGTGAGTGCATCTGCACAAAACATTGCGATCAGCACGCGCTTTAGCAGTTCTGATCGCGGCTTGAATGTCATGCCACTGTTTCACATTCACGGCCTCATTGCTGGCATCTTGGCACCGCTGTCTCAAGGCGGCGAAGTCTATTGCACCAGCGGCTTCAATGCCTTGAAGTTCTTCAGCCAAATGGACGAAGTCAAACCCACTTGGTATACCGCCGTGCCCACCATGCACCAGGCTATCTTGTCCAGATCGGCCAACAACAAAGAAGTGATTGCAAGGGTGCCACTTCGTTTCATTCGCTCGTCATCCTCTTCATTGCCACCTCAGGTTTTGGCAGAGCTTGAAGCCACCTTCAAAACACCCGTTATTGAAGCCTATGGCATGACCGAAGCAGCTCACCAAATGACTTGCAACCCCCTACCGCCTGGCCAAAGAAAGCCTGGCTCAGTAGGCTTGGCAGCAGGTCCTGAAATTGCCATCATGAGCGCAGACGGTGAATTGTTAGCTTCTGGTAGTAAGGGAGAAATTGTGATTCGCGGCAGCAACGTCACGCCGGGCTATGAGAACAACGACAAAGCCAACGCTGACGCTTTTACCAATGGATGGTTCAGAACGGGCGACCAAGGCATGATTGACGAAGAAGGCTACGTCAGCATTACAGGAAGACTGAAAGAAATCATCAATCGCGGTGGCGAAAAATTCAGCCCGCGTGAAGTTGACGAAGTTTTGATGGACCATCCTGCCGTGGCGCAAGTGGTTTGCTTTGGCATCCCGCATGACAAATTAGGCGAGGAAGTTGGCGCTGCCGTGGTCCTGCGAGAAGGCATGACGGCTACTGAAAAAGAACTTCGCGAATACACGGCTATACGCTTGGCCGATTTCAAAGTGCCTCGCAAAGTTTTACTCTTGGACGAAATTCCCAAAGGTTCAACCGGTAAATTGCAACGTATTGGCATGGCTCAAAAGCTCGGCTTGGCTTAAAGCCCATGGAACTTCAAATCTTTTTAGAACTGGGCATCACAGGCACAGTGGTTGGGTTCATGGCTGGCTTGTTGGGCTTGGGCGGTGGTTTGCTCATGGTACCGGTCTTGAGTTTTTTGTTGGGCAACATGGGTGTTGCCGAAGACTTGTCTATCAAAATGGCCATCGTCACTTCCATGTCGACCATTTTGTTCACTTCCATTTCAAGTGTGAGAACGCACCACAAACTGGGCGCTGTGCGTTGGGACTTGGTGAAAGGTTTGGCACCTGGCATTGTGATTGGCAGTGCCTTGGCCAGCCTCTGGATTTTTGTCGCCGTAAAAGGCGCCACCCTGGCCATTTTGTTTGGCGTGTTTGTTTCTTACTCTGCGTTTCAAATGTTCATGGACAAGAAACCAAAGCCTTCGCGGCAAATGCCGGGCTTTGTGGGTCAGTTGGGCATGGGGGGTCTGATTGGCATGCTGTCTGGCTTGGTGGGTGCAGGCGGTGCCTTTGTCAGCGTGCCCTTAATGGCTTGGTGCAACGTGGCCATTCACAACGCCATTGGCACCAGCGCTGCCTTAGGATTTCCCATTGCGCTTGCCAATGTCACTGGATTTGTCATTAGTGGTCTGAACTTAGACCATTTGCCCCCAGGCGCCATTGGCTATATCTGGTTGCCTGGCATGTTGGTCATTGCCTGTTTCAGCGTGGTCACAGCGCCCTTTGGCGCGCGAGCAGCGCACAAACTTCCTGTGAAGAAACTGAAACGGGTATTTTCTTTCTTCTTGGTATTTCTTGCCGCTTATATGTTCAACAAAGGCATGAACGCTGTTTGACACACAGGCTCCATGCGTTGCAAGCGCTTGCTATTAGGCAGCGAAACACAACAAGTGCTTACCCACTGCCACGTTCCCGTTTTGGCTCTAAGCTAAGAACAAATTTTTGTGCTGATCGCGCAATAAATTTTTCTGCACTTTGCCCATGGTGTTTCGTGGGAGTTCCTGCACCACGAAACATTTTTTGGGTATCTTGAAATTGGCTAATTCCGATTTCAAAGTTGCAATGATGTGTTCCGAATTCAAATGAACGCCTGGCTTTGCAATCACAACGGCCACACCCACTTCACCAAAATCTGGATGCGGCACACCCACCAAGGCACTTTCGGCCACGCCCGGCATGTCGTTGATGTAGCCTTCAATTTCAGCTGGGTAGACGTTGTACCCACCACTGATGATCAGGTCTTTACTGCGGCCCACAATGACCACGTAGCCACGTTCATCGTACTTGCCCACATCGCCTGTTTTGAAAAAACCGTCCGTCGTAAATTCTTCTTTTGTTTTCTCGGGCATGCGCCAGTAAGCCTGAAACACGTTCGGGCCTTTGACCTGAATATTGCCAATCTCGCCCACTGGCAAGTTCTTGCCATCGTCGCTTTGCACGCGCAGTTTGACACCTGGCAAAGGAAAACCAACTGTGCCACCACGGCGTTCACTTTGTCCACCATGGCGCTTGTCAGCCGCATAGGGGTTGGACGTGAGCATGACTGTTTCACTCATGCCATAGCGTTCTAAAATTGTATGCCCAGTGCGTTGCTGCCATTCTGTAAAAGTTTCAACGAGCAATGGCGCAGAACCCGCAATGAACAAACGCATGTTACGCACCGCTTGCTTGTTCAAGGCAGGCTCGGCCAACATGCGCACATACAGCGTGGGCACACCCATGAAAACGGTGGCCTCGGGCATTTTGGCAATGACAAATTTGGGGTCAAATTTGGCGAGCCAAATCATTTTGCTGCCATTGATGAGCGCGCCATGCAGGGCCACGAACAAACCGTGAACGTGAAAGATGGGCAAGGCATGGATCAGCACATCGCCTTTTTTCCAACCCCAGTAGGTTTTCAAAGTTTGGGCATTGCTAAGCATGTTGCCATGCGTCAACATGGCACCTTTGCTTCTGCCCGTGGTGCCGCTGGTGTACAAAATGGCAGCCAAGTCATCGGCCTTTTGAAGCGCCACCTTGTGCTGATCTTTTTGATGCGCAGCGCGCTCTAGCAAAGTGCCCGTTCGATCGTCATTCAAAGTGAACACATGCTGTGTCCCTGCTTTGAATGCAATTTTGCTGACCCATCCAAAATTGGCACCTGAACACACCACCACTGCTGGCTCTGCGTTGCCAATGAAATATTCAATTTCAGAGCTTTGATAGGCTGTGTTGAGGGGCAGGAAAACATACCCCGCACGAAGTGTTGCAAAGTAGAGCATGGCCGCCTCTACGGACTTCTCAACCTGCACCGCAATGCGACTGCCCTTTGGCAACTTCAAGCCATCTAACAAATTGGCCATCATGGCACTGGCTCGATCTAAATCGCGCCATGTGTAATTCAAGCCATGGTCTGTTTCAACCGCAATCGAATCTAGGTTTGCGGGGAATGCAGCACGCAACGCTGCAAACAAATTTTCTTGTGCCATCTTTAGTCCAACTTTGCGCCAGAGGCTTTCACCACTTGGCTCCATTTACGTAATTCAGTTTTAATGAATGCATCGAATTGTGCACCCGTCAAATTGGGGAATTCTGCGCCTTGCGCAGCCCAGACGGCTTTGGCGTCATCTGTTTGGCTGGCTTTGCGCACCTCTTCCACCATGCGCGCCTGGAGTTCAGCCGTTGTGCCTTTGGGAGCCCAAATGCCATACCAAGTACTGACGGTGTAATCGGGCAAGCCTAATTCTGAAGAGCAAGGCACATCTGGAAATGCAGGGTTGCGCTTAGCGCCAGACACCATGAGTGCCTTGATTCTGCCGCCCTTGATGTGCGCAGCCGAAGAGCCCAGCCCATCAAACATCATGTCCACATTGCCCGCAATCAAATCTTGCAAAGCTGGGCCTGCGCCTCGGTAGGGAATGTGGGTAATGAAAGTCTGAGTTTGAAGCTTAAACAACTCACCCGCCAAGTGGTGCGAGGTGCCACCGCCTGCAGATCCGTAGTTCAATTTACCTGGGTTCTTTTTGACAAAATCCAAAAACTCTTTCAAGTTGTTGGCCGGAACTTTCTTGGGATTGACCACCAAAACTTGAGGCACTGCAGCCACCAAAATGAGGGGGATCAAATCACGCTCTAAATCGTAATCCAGTTTGGGGTACATGCTGGGTGCAATGGTGTGATGAACCGCACCCATGAAAAAGTTGTAGCCATCTGGGGCGGACTTGGCAGCAATGCCAGCGCCCAGTGTGCCGCCAGCACCACCCCTGTTGTCAATGATCAGTTGCTTGCCTGTGAGCTTGGAAAAAATGGCAGACAAGGGGCGTGCAAAAGCATCGGTGCCGCCGCCGGCAGGAAATGGAACAATGAGGTTGACAGGTTTTGTAGGCCATGTGGATTGAGCCCAAGCTGGCAAGCTGGCAGCCAGTGAAGTGCCTGCCGCCCATTGCAAGAGGTTTCTGCGCTGAATGTGAGTTTCAGAATTTTGCATTTTCGTCTCCTTTGATTAACTTTTTGATTGGATCACTGTCTCATTTTAAAGATGGCAAAGGCCGTCAAACTTCGCTAGGCTTGTTGACCGCAAAATACAGAAATACGCCGGCCAAAATCATGGGGACACACAACCACTGCCCCATGCTGAGACCCAAGGACAAGAGCCCCAAGTGAGCATCTGGTTCGCGAAAGAATTCAGCCACGAACCTGAAAATACCATAGCCCATTAAGAACACCGCAGACACTTGGCCGATGGGGCGGTCCTTGCGGGCAAAAAACCAAAGTACTGCAAAAAGCAGCAGGCCTTCTAACAAAAACTGGTAAAGCTGAGACGGGTGACGTGGAAAATCTCCGGCTCCTCTGAAAATCATGCCCCAAGGCAATTCTGGATCGGCTTGCCGTCCCCAAAGTTCGCCATTGATGAAGTTACCGATCCGGCCAGCGGCCAAGCCCGTGGGCACACAAGGCGCCACAAAATCCATCACTTGGAAAAAGGGTCGATGGCGGGTTTTGGCAAACCAAACCATGGCTGCCATCACCCCCAGCAAGCCGCCATGAAAACTCATACCCCCCTGCCAGACATAGGCAATTTCTAGGGGGTGGGCCATGTAATAAGCTGGCTGATAAAACAAACAGTAGCCAATGCGCCCACCTAAAACTACGCCCAAGACGCCGGCAAACAAAATGTCCTCGACATCCCGAAATTGCCAATGGGAGAGTCGCGCGTATGGGAGGTGGTTCAGCCTTCTGGTGGCCAGAAAGTAAAAAAGCCCAAAGGCGGCCAAATAGGTCAAACCGTACCAGTGAACCGCGACTGGTCCCAATTGCAATGCAACGGGGTTAATTTGAGGGTGAATCAACATGGGTTCCGATTGTGCACCTATCGCAAGGCTTATGGACAGAGTGCTAGCCCTTAGTTACTCTTGTGTCTTTCAGGGGCCAGTTCATGTGCAGGGGCAGGGGTATGGGGCGGGCTCCTCATGCTGGGGTACCAGAAATCGTCGCCCGCCCCATACCCCTGCCCCTGCACATGAAC